>Ga0306920_100010000_pt1 | contig 12686 bp, 9 predicted proteins | sample flu12Cox44000170_FD_204666 | JGI IMG/M metagenome (GOLD analysis project Ga0306920, IMG submission 204666) | Lab enrichment of tropical soil microbial communities from Luquillo Experimental Forest, Puerto Rico - flux4day.12C.oxic.44.000.170 (v2)... | ecosystem: Environmental > Terrestrial >...
GCGCGGCCGCCGGGTCGACGTGGCCAGCCAGACCCTGCGTGCCGTGCTTGCCGCGCTGGCCGCGGTACCGGGGGAGCCGCCCGGGGCCGGCCGGATGGCTCCGTCGCCCAGCTCCCGGGCCCGGCCGTTCGCTGCTCCGCTGGGGCCGGCCGCGCCGGCCCCAGCGGGCCGCGGCTGGGGATTCACCGTCCAGCTGTACTCGCTGCGGTCCCGTCGCAGCTGGGGCCATGGCGATCTGCACGACCTGGCCGACCTGGCCCGGTGGAGTGGCTGCGAGCTGGGCGCTGATTTCGTCCTCATCAACCCGCTGCATGCCGCCGAGCCGGTGCCACCGGTGAGCCCGTCCCCGTACCTGCCGATGAGCCGCCGCTTCACCAGCCCGCTGTACCTGCGGATCGAGGACATCCCCGAATACGCCCTGCTGCCCGCGCCGGACCGGGGGCGGATCGAGGAACTGGCCGCCCCGCTGCGGATGGCCAGTGCCGGTGGCGCGCTGATCGACCGGGATGCGGTCTGGCGGGCCAAGCTCGCCGCCCTGGAACTGATCTACGCCTGCCCGCTGCCCGATGGGCGCCGGGCTGATTTCGAGAAATTCCTGATCGCCGGGGGTGAGCCGCTCGCCGCCTGGGTGGCTTGGTGCACGCTGGCCGAGCTGCATGGGCCCGACTGGCGGGCCTGGCCCGCTGCGGCACGGCCCAGCGGCCAGCGGCCGCCCGCCAGCCAGGGGCGGTTCCGCGGCCGGGAGCGGTTCCACGCCTGGCTGCAGTGGCTCACCGACAGCCAGCGAGCGGCAGCGCAGGCGGCGGCGCGGGCGGCGGGCATGCGGATCGGGGTGGTCGCCGACCTGGCGGTGGGTGCCCACCCGGGCGGCGCTGACGCCTGGGCCAACGCCGGCGTGCTGGTCCCGGCCATGAGCGTGGGTGCGCCGCCGGATGAGTTCAACCAGTGGGGCCAGGACTGGGGCCAGCCGCCGTGGCACCCGGCCCGGCTGGCCGCGGCCGGGTACCAGCCGCTGTCCGGGCTGATCCGGGCCGCCTTCCGGCACGCTGGCGGGCTGCGGGCCGACCATGCGCTCGGGCTGTTCCGGCTGTGGTGGGTGCCCGCCGGGATGTCTCCGGACCAGGGCACCTACGTCCGCTACCCGCATGAGGCGATGACCGGTGTGCTGGCCGGTGAAGCTGCCCGGGCGGGGGCGCTGGCCATCGGCGAGGATCTGGGCACGGTCGAGGACTGGGTCCGTGACTACCTGTCCGCCCGGGGCGTGCTCGGCACCGCGATGCTCTGGTTCGAGCGGGACCGGGACGGCCGGCCGCTGCCACCGGGGCGGTGGCGCCGCCTCTGCCTGGCCACAGTGGGCACCCATGATGTTCCCCCAGTGGCCGCGTTCGTGACCGGTGAGCAGGTGACCCTGCGGGCCCGGCTGGGGCTGCTCGCCCAGGATGTGGCCGCCGAACGGGCTGCCGCCGCCGCCGGACTTGGCGCCTGGCGGGCGGCGCTGGCCCGGCAGGGACTGGCGGCGCCAGCGGTGCCGCTGGACCCGGCTGGCTTCACTGCCGCGCTCTACGCCTATCTGGCGCGAACCCCGGCCGTGCTGATCGGGGTGTCGCTGGCCGACGCTGTCGGTGAGCGCCGCCCGCAGAATGTGCCCGGTACCACCACCGAGTACACGAACTGGCGGGTTCCGCTGGCCGACGGCGACGGGCAGCCGGTCCTGCTGGAGGACCTGGCCGGGCACCCGGGGGTGCGGGCCGTCACCGCGGCAGTCAGCCCGCCTGGCGGTCGCGCGCCTGGCAGCGCAGTGCCCGCTCCACCCCGTCCCGGCCCTCGATGAGCAGGCGGCGCAGTGGCGGTGCCGGGCTGGCCCGCTGGATCAGGCTGTCGGTCTCCTCGATCACCGCCGGGGTGTCGGTGATCGGGTAGGCGTTGGCGACGAACCACTGGGCCATGTCCGGGCCCCAGTCCCGCCAGATGTCCCCGACCACCTCGAAGTACCGCTGCTGGTAGGGCACCATCAGCTCGGGCTGGTCGTAGTCGGTGAAACCGGCGAGCTCAGCCCGGAACACGGCGTTGGGCAGGGTGCCACTGATGATCCGCTGCCAGGCCGCTTCCTTGGCCGCGCCGTCCGGGATGGCCGCCCGGCAGGTGGCCGCCCGGCGTGCACCCATGTCGGTGGGATCGCGGCGCAGTTCGGCCTCGATCTGGTCCTGGCCGGCCGCGCCGCGGCTGACCAGCCGCAGCAGCAGCCGCCAGCGGAGCTCGGTATCCACGGCAAGCCCGTCGATCTGGCGGGTTCCAGCTAGCAGCCCCGCCAGCAGCGCGAGGTCGCCGGGTGCGGTCGCCAGCCCGGCCAGTGCCTGGGCGTAGGCGAGCTGGAGGTCAGACCCGGGGGTGGCCTGGGCCAGCAGCTCGCGCAGCCCGTCGGCGGCCTGTGCCATCCCAGCCGGCCGCCAGTGCGGGTCGGTGTAGCGGCGCAGCGCGGCGGCGGCCTGCCTGAGCAGTGTCTGCGTGACCGAAACGTCGGTCACCGATCCCACCCCGGTCAGGACCAGCCGCAGATAGTCGCGGGCGGCAAGTTCGGCGTCCCGGCACATGTCCCAGGCCGCTGTCCAGCACAGCGCGGCTGGCAGCGAGTCGGTAAAGCTGCCGATGCTGGTCAGCAACGTGCCGAGCGAGTGCTGGTCGAGCCGGATCTTGGCATAGCTGAGGTCGTCGTCGTTCACCAGCACCAGATCCGGCCGCTGCTGGCCGGCCAGCTCGCCAACGACACTGCGCTCCCCGCTGATGTCGGTTTCCACCCGCAGCCGCCGCACCAGCCCGGCCGGGGTCCGGTCGTACAGGCCGATCGCGATCCGGTGGTCCCGTAGCACCGGGTGCGACGGCTGCGCGTCCTGCCGGACCGCGAACTCGGTGAAGGCGCCCTGGCCGTCGAGCGTGTACTCGGGCTGCAGGGTGTTCACCCCAGCCGTCTCCAGCCACTGCTTGGACCAGTCCGCCAGGTTCCGGCCGGAGCTGGCGGCCACCGTCGCCAGCAGGTCGGCGAGCGTGGCGTTGGCCCAGGCGTGCTGCCTGAAGTACTCGCGCAGGCCGGCCAGGAAGTGGTCGAGCCCGACGTAGGCGACCAGCTGCTTGAGCACCGCCGCGCCCTTGGCGTAGGTGATGCCGTCGAAGTTGACCTCGACGGCCGCGATGTCGCTGATGTCGGCCGCGATCGGGTGGGTGGAGGGCAGCTGGTCCTGCCGGTACGCCCAGGCCTTCTGCAGCTGCGCGAATGTGGTCCAGGCGTGGGACCAGCGGGTGGCTTCGGCCTGGGCGAGCGCCGCGGCCCAGGTAGCGAACGACTCGTTCAGCCACAGGTCGTCCCACCAGCGCATGGTGACCAGATCGCCGAACCACATGTGCGCCATCTCGTGCAGGATCGTCTCGGCCCGGATCTCGCGGGCGAAGTCGGTGACCCGGGACCGGAAGATGTAGTCCTCCAGGAACGTCACGGCACCCGCGTTCTCCATCGCGCCGGCCTTGAACTCGGGCACAAACAGCTGGTCGTACTTCCCGAACCCGTAGCGGACCCCGAACAGCCGGTGGAAGTAGCCGAACCCCTGCCGGGTCACTTCGAAGATCTCGTCCGGATCCAGGTAGGGAGCCAGCGACTGGCGGCAGTAAATGCCCAGCGGGATGCCGTCATGCTCGGCGCGGACCACGTGGTAGGGACCGGCCGCGGCGGCGGTAATGTAGGTCGACATGACCGGCGAGGGCGGGAAGTGCCAGCGGATGGCGCCGTCCCCGGCGGGTTCGGCGGACACGTCCGGCGCCATGTTGGAGACCGCCAGCCAGCCCTCCGGCGTGCGCAGGGTGAATTCGAAACTGGCCTTGAGATCGGGCTGGTCGAAGCAGGCGTAGACCCGGTGGGCGTCGAACGTCTCCAGATCGGTGTACAGGTAGGTGCCGCCGTCCGCCGGGTCGGTGAACCGGTGCAGGCCCTCACCGCTGCGGGAATAGGCGCACTGTGCCGCCACCCGCAGCTCGTTCTCGGCGGCCAGGCTGGCCAGCGCGATCCGGTCGCCGTCGAAAGCGGTCAGTGGCAGCGGCTGGCCGTTCAGCACGATCTCGGTGACCGAGGGGGCGGTCAGGTCGATGAAGCTGGCCGCGCCTGGGCGGGCGCAGCGGAAGCGCACCGTGCTCACCGAGGCGAAGGCCTGCTCGCCCCCGGTCACATCCAGGTCCACCCGGTAGGACGTGACCTGCAGCAACTGGGCGCGGTCGCGGGCCTCGCCGCGGGTGAGGTTGCTCGTCACTCGTTCCTGTCCTCCCTGATCCGGCGCGGGGTCACCGCGGGGGCCATCCCGAAATCCTGTCATGCCCGCCGGAATGCCGCTGCCCGTGGGCCGGTTGCAGGCAACGGGCAGGCCGCGGCGGCGCCGCCGGCTGGCCGGAACACCCCTGGGGTGTGGTCATGTGCCCCCGCCTGATCTGGCTAAGGAGGAAGACATGCCCGAGCAGCAGCCGACCGGTGTGGATTTCTGGTTTGACCCGCTGTGCCCGTGGGCCTGGATAACCTCGCGCTGGCTGCATGAGGTGACCGCGGTGCGGCCGGTCCAGCCGCGCTGGCACGTGATGAGCCTGGCGGTGCTGAACGAGGGCAAGGATGACCTGTCCGAGCGGTACCAGCAGTTCCTCGCCACCGCCTGGGGCCCGGTCCGGGTCTGCGTCGCGGCGGAGCAGCAGCGGGGCCCGGAGATCCTCGGCCCGCTCTACACGGCCATCGGCACCCGGTTCCACCACGAGAAGGCCGAGCGGAACCGGGCCACGATCGAAGCCGCGCTGGCCGAGGTGGGCCTGCCGGCCGCGCTCGCGGACGCGATGGACAGCACCGCCTACGACGAAGCGGTGCGGGCGTCTCACCAGGCAGGCATGGACCGGGTGGGCGAGGGCGTCGGCACCCCGGTCATCTCCGTGAATGGCGCGTCGATCTTTGGTCCGGTGGTATCCCCCATCCCACGCGGCGAGGCGGCCGGCCGGCTCTGGGACGGCGTCCTGCTGGTCACCGGCACCGACGGCTTCTTCGAGCTGAAGCGCAGCCGGACCCGGGCTCCGATCTTCGACTGACGGGGCGGTCGCTAGCGGGCGGCGAGTTCTGGGACTGCTGGATCCCGCTGATCCCGTGGCCGGGCCCGGTGCACCAGCCAGATGGCGACCACCAGTGGCGCGGCGACGAGGACGACCGCGAGCGGTATGCCCAGCCAGAGCGGCAGGGCCCAGCCGGTGCAGCTGGTGGTGGCCCCGGAGCCGCTGCTGCAGACCTGGGCTGGCTGGCTGGCCAGCAGGAAGGGCAGCGCGAGCCCGCCCGGCCAGACGAGGGAGCCCAGGATCTTGTCGGACAGCCGCCAGCGTGGCGATGCCCAGAGCATCACGGCGCCGGTCAGCCAGACGGCGATGGCACCCACCAGTCCGGCGCCAAAGCCGAGGTTCCCGACGGCCAGGCCGAGCAGCCCGCCGACCAGCAGCAGGACCACCGCCGTGATCTCAAGACCGCCGGGCCGGCCCGCCCGCGCGCCAGCGGCGGCGCGCGCGATATCCCGCGGATCCCCGAGTTGCTCCAGCACGGTGCGCAGGGCGGCAGAGCCATCCCCGCCGGGCTCACCGCCCGCGGCCCGTGCCTCGGCGATATGCCCGGCTATCTCCTGCATCAGTTCCCGCCGCACCGGGCGGGGCAGCGTGCGCGAGGCGCGCTTGAGCCGCCGCAGGTACCCGGCTACCAGCTCGTCATCGGTCATGGTGCCTCCTCGGCGTCCAGCAGCTCATCAACACTGTCCCGCAACTGCGCCCAGGCCTGCATGAAGTCGCCAAGCGCAGCCCGGCCGGCCGCGGTGATCCGGTAGTAGCGGCGCGGCGGGCCTGAGGCTGACTCCTGCCAGCTGGTGACCACCAGGCCCTGCCGGCGCAGCCGCGCGAGCAGCGGGTAGATCGTCCCCTCGCCGGTGACCATGCCGTCGACCGAGCCGAGCGCGCGGACCAGCTCGAAGCCGTACCGCTCGGTATGCCGGAGCATGGCCAGGACGCAGTAGGGCAGCACTCCGCGCCGCATTTGCGCCACCTGGTTCATGGCATCGCCAGCTACCATGTGGTACATAGTAGTAGCGGAACCAGACCCCTGTCCAGCCCCCGAGGTCTGACAGACTGACGGCTGTGCGCGTCTACCTTGGCTCAGATCACGCCGGCTTCGAGCTGAAATCCGTCCTCGTCAACGTGCTGACCTCTGCCGGGCACCAGGTCACCGACTGCGGCCCGTCGTCCTATCACGCCGAGGACGACTATCCGCCGTACGTGATGGCGGCCGCGGCCGCGGCCGCGGCCAATCCGGGCAGCCTCGGCATCGTGATCGGCGGGTCCGGGAACGGGGAGCAGATCGCCGCCAACAAGATTCCCGGGGTGCGGGCCGCGCTGGCCTGGAGCGAGGAGACGGCGCGGCTGGCCCGGCTGCACAACGACGCCAACGTGCTCAGCCTGGGCGCCAGGATGCACCCGGTCGCCGACGCGATCGCGTTCACCCAGGTATTCCTGGCGACCGAATTCACCGGTGAGGCCCGGCATGTGCGGCGGCTGGCCATGATCGCCAGTTACGAGGTATCCGGGGACCTGCCGCCCCGGCCTGGCTGACCACCGCTCCGCCGCCGGCGGACGCGCGGCCGGCGGGCGGAGCGGGCCCCGGGCCCGGTCCTGCCGCCGGCTGGGGCGGCGGCAGGCTGGCCCGCCGGGCCGGCAGTGGGTGGCGGGCTCCCCCCGGCCTGCCCCGCTGGCGTGGGCCCAGCCGGCCTGGGCAGGCTGCCCCCCTTGGCGCTGCCCGGCGAGGTGCCGGGTGGGGCGGGCTGCCCGGTCCGGGCTGGTGCGCCGGGCCGTGGCGGCCTGGCCGGCCGCGGCGTGGTGTCACCACCACGGCGGCCCGGCGGGGAAGCCGGGGCGGGCGGCGGGGATGCCGCCGGCCAGCCTGCCACCTCGGCCGCGGCCTCAGCCTCATGGTGTGGCTGCGGCCGGGACACATCGCGCACCCGCATCGCCGTGAGCGGCGTCAGCTTCATACCTGGCATGGTGCCTCCACCGCCAGTTTCGCACGATGCCGGCCTCGTGCTCACCCGCCGGATCAGCAGCGGGCGGAGAGCCGGGCGGCCGATCAGAAGATCAGCGGGCACCAGGGTGCGGGGTCCCAGGACATAGCGGCCGACAGCGCCGCCAGTGCGCCCGGCCGCAGCTCGGTGACCTGCCCGGCAGCGGCCAGCGCGCCAAGCCTTGTCCCGCCGAGGTAGGCGGCGCCGAGCGCACTGACCGGGAGCGTGATGTCGGCCGCGGCGGTCGCCGGCTCGCAGGTGGCGGCGAAGCCGGGCGGCTGGCCGCCCGTCTGCCCGGCGGGGGCGGGCCAGCCCGGGCCACCGGCGGTCAGCCGCCACCGGCCCTGGTTCCAGCCGCAGAGGTCATCACTCACCTCGATGACGGCATCCACCGGGCAGGCGTAGCGGCGCTGGCTGAGCGCGGCGGGGACATCCACCAGACGCACCCACAGCCCGTCGGCGATGGTGGGGCGGAGCCGGCGCGGGTCCGCCAGCAGGTACAGCACCGGGTCGTCCACCGGCCGCAGCTGGGTGCGGAACTCGGTGGTCAGATCCCGGCTCAGCAGGTCAGCCCAGATGGCGGCGGCGGCGGCCGGATCGGTTGTCATGACCTCACGGATCGATATCGTCGAGTCAGCCAGGAAGGTGGACCCGTCCCAGTTCGGTGTGGCAGAGAACAGGGCGTACCCCCGCGGGCCGGCCGGATCCTCGGCGATGACGCAGCGTAGCGGGCTGGCACCGGCCCGGTCCTCCGGCTCGTCCGCCAGCAGCCGGTCCCACCACGAGTCGTTGCGGGCGTACAGGCCGGGCCGCTCGTCCAGCACCGCCTGGTAGACCTTGGCCAGTTCGGCCCGGGCCGCTCCAGGCTCGGCGAGCCGCAGCCGCAGCGCGCTGTCGGTGGGCGCATCCGGGGCCAGTGCTCCCTCGCCGCCGTGCACTTCGTAGCTGGTGTGCCAGGACGCCCGCCCGTACCCGTAGCGCCGGTAGATGCCCGCCTCGGACGCGAAGAGGGCAGCCGTGGCCTCACCGCGGGCGTGGATGTCGGCCAGTTGCTGGCGCATCAGCGCGGACAGGATGCCGCGCCGGCGATAGGTGGGCAGAACGGCGACCATGGTCACCCCGGCGACGGCCGCCAGGGCCCCGGGAACGCGCATCTGGAAGCTGTACACACTGGCCACTCCGACCATGACCGGCCCGTCGAACGCGCCGAGCGTCCGGTCGAGCTCGATCCGGGCCTGCATGCGGGCGAGGAGGGCGTCGGACGGCGGGCCGGAGTGGAAGGCGTGCTGATGGACACTGTGCAGGCCGGACAGCTCGTCCTCGGTGATGAGGCGGAGCGGATATGGGGTAGCCATGCCGCCCTTGATACCCCGCCCGGGGCCCGGGGCGCCAATCAGTTGCCGCCCGGCCCCGGCGCGGGCGGTTCCAGTACTCAGGGTGGGCCGATAAAGTGCGGCCATCATGGTTGTGCCTGGCTGGTCCCGTTCCATGCACGTTGCCCGCCGTGCCGCGGGCAGGCTGAGCGGTTTCGTGCGGCGGCAGCTGATCACCCGGAACCGGCGGCTGGCTCTCGCCCTGGCCCTGGCCACGGTGGTCATCAGCGTGGCGGCCGTGCACCTGTCGGAGTCCTGGTTCTCTCCCGGTCTGCTTATCCTGCCGGTGCTGGCGGGCGGGCTGTTGCTGTGGCCGCGGGCGCTGCGCATCCTGTTCGCGGTCATCGCGGTCGGCCTGGCCTACGACGTGGTGGCCGGCCTGGCCGGGCCCGCGCTCGTCGCCACCATCGTGGTCACCGCCCTGCTGGCGGACGCACTCGCGCGCACCAGGAAGCAACTCGGCATGCAGGGGCTGCGCGGCAACCAGATGCTGATCGAGCTGCGGGACCGGATCCGGGCGCAGGGCACCCTGCCGGAACTCCCCGAGGGCTGGGGATCGGTGTCGGTGCTGCGGCCCGCCGGTGGTTCCTCGTTCGGCGGTGACTTCCTGGTCTCCGCGTGCGACGGCAAGACCCTGGAAGTCGCGCTGGTGGATGTGGCGGGCAAAGGGGTCGACGCCGGCACCCGCGCGCTGCTGCTGTCCGGCGCGTTCGGGGGCTTGCTCGGCTCGGTGCCACAGGAGGGGTTCCTGGCCGCCTGCAATGCCTACCTGCGCCGGGCCAGCCTGCCGGAGGGCTTCGTCACAGCCGTCCACCTGGCTCTCGATCTGGCCACCGGCGAGTACATGGTGACCTCGGCCGGGCATCCGCCGGCGGCCCACTTCGACGCCGGCAGCGGGACGTGGCGGCTCACCCAGGCCCGGGGCATCGTGCTGGGCGTGGTCGCCGACCTGCGGCTGGTTCCGGAACGTGGCACGCTCCGGCCGGGCGACGCGCTGATGCTCTACACCGACGGCCTGGTCGAGGCGCGCGGCCGGGACATCGATTACGGCACCGACCGGCTGCTGGGGGAGGCGGAGCGGATGGTCACTTCCGGGTTCCGGGCGGGCGCCGCGGACCTGGTGCGGGCCATGCAGGCGGGCGGTGGTGGCGACGATTGCGCGCTCGCCGTCATCTGGCGCGGCTGAAGGTAATGCCACTTTGAAATATGACACAAGCGTCAGTAAAATTGCCATGAACGCGGTCCCGTATTTATCTGACATCGATGTCAGTGAAAGCGGGCCCGGACGTGCCACATCGGCACCGAACGGCGCTGCCGGGCCCTGCCCGATCAATTGAGCCCAGGGAAACCTGCCGGTAACGCAGCGTGCCAGCAGATGTGGCATTTCGCCGCGAGCTGCATGCGCATTCTCACGCTGCCCGGCGTGCCCGCAGGCCCGCTGGGGGGCCGGCCTGGAGCAAGGCCACGGCCGGCCTGACGGACCGCCGTGCTTGACCGTGAACTGCGGTGATGCACGGTACCCCAGCGGTACAGACGGCGGCGCAACGGCCGGTGAAAGGTATGCCTCCGCCCACCCCAATGCCGGGACGGCGGCGCCAATAGCTGGATATTAAGGCTGGCCGTCCGGGTAATTGGCGGTTATGTATAATCCATCCCTGACGCCGGGGAACCCAGGCATCCCGGCTGTTCTACGACATCCATGTCAGCTGACACTCATGTCATTGTTTGCATTTGCGCACCAACTATGAAGGGATAGGGGAGTGACCCCGGAGACGACGCGAGCTGAATACCGCGCCGCCGGGGCGGGCAGCGCAGCGGCCGTCGCGATCGGCGCCGCAGCCGCGGCCCAGGCCGGGGCGGAGAACTTCCCGGTCGCCCTCCGGGTGCTCCCACGCAGGTACCAGCGGGACCTGGCCGCGATCTACGGATTCGCCCGGTCCGTCGACGACATGGGCGACGAGGCGGCCCCCGGGCAGCGGCTCGAACTTCTGGACGAGCTGGAGGCAGACATCGGCCGGCTCTACCAGAAGGTGCGGTGGGCGGACGCGCCCGGGGCCGGCGGCAGCGGGGAGGCAGCGGTGCCCGGTGACGCCGGTGACGCGGCTGGGGCCGGCGGCCCGGGGGATGCGCCCGGGCTTGCCAGCGCCGGGCCGCGGCTGCCCGTGGTCCGGGCGCTGGCCCGGACCGTTGTCACCTGTGCCATCCCCGCGCGGCCGTTCCTCGACCTGATCGAGGCCAACCGCCAGGACCAGGTGGTGACCCGCTACCGGGCCTTCGCTGACCTGCTCGGGTACTGCCGGCTGTCGGCGAACCCGGTCGGGCGTCTGGTGCTGCACGTGTTCGGGATGGCCACGCCGGAGCGCGAGGCGCTGTCGGATCAGGTGTGCACAGCGCTCCAGCTGGCCGAGCACTGGCAGGACGTGGCTGAGGATCTGCGGGCCGGCCGGATCTACCTGCCACTGGCCGATCTGGACCGGTTCGGGGTCACCGAGGCGGACCTGGCCGCGCCGCGGGCCGGGCCCGGCGTCCGTGCCCTCATCGCGTTCCAGGTACGCCGCGCGCGGGATCTGCTGGACGCCGGGGCGCCGGTCGTCGGCACGCTGCGCGGGGCCGCCCGGCTGGCGGTGGCCGGCTATGTGGCCGGCGGGCGGGCGGCGCTGGCGGCGATCGCCGCCAGCGGCCACGACCCACTCCGGGCTACCCCGCGGCCGGGCCGTGCGCGGGTGGCCGGTGAACTCCTGCGGGCCTACGTGACCGGGCGGTGAGGCCATGAGCATCGCTGCCGCCTACCGGCACTGTGAGGAGATCACCTGGTCGCAGGCGCGGAACTTCTCCTACGGCATCCGGCTGCTGCCGCCGGCCAAGCGGCAGGCGCTGGCCGCGGTGTACGCCTTCGCCCGCCGGATCGATGACATCGGCGACGGCGACCTGCCCGCGCCGGACAAGCTGGCCGCGCTGGCCCAGTCGCGGGCGAGCGTCACTGCGCTGCGGGACGCCGCCGGGCGGCCGGCCAGCGGCAACGGTGCGGGCCCGGACCTGGTGCTGATCGCGCTGGCCGACGCCGCGGGCCGGTTCGACATCCCGCTGGCCGCATTCGGTGAGCTCATCGACGGCTGCGAGGCGGACGTGCGCGGGGCCAGCTACCGCACCTTCGAGGACCTTCTGCACTACTGCCGGTGCGTGGCCGGCTCGGTCGGCCGGCTGTCGCTGGGCGTGTTCGGCACTTCCGACGTCGCCACCGCCGCCCCGCTCGCGGACGCGCTCGGGGTTGCCCTCCAGCTCACCAACATCCTGCGTGACATCCGCGAGGACTACCTGGGCGGGCGCGTCTACCTGCCGGCCGAGGACTTCGAGCGGTTCGGCTGCACACTGGCCGGCGGCCCAGCCGACCGCGGCAAGCTGGCGGAACTGGTGGAGTTCGAGGCTCAGCGGGCCACCACCTGGTACAGCCGGGGGCTGGCGCTGATGCCGCTGCTCGACTGGCGCAGCGCGGCCTCCGCCGGCGCGATGGCCGGCATCTACTTCCGGCTGCTGAAGCGGATCGCCGCCGCGCCGCAGGCGGTCCTGGACCGCCGCGTCTCCCTGTCCACCAGCGAGAAGGCGATGGTGGCGGCCAGGTCACTGGCCACCGCGCTGCGCCCGCACCCGGCCCGGCCCGCCCCGGCGGGAGCAGCCCGGTGACCGGGCGGCCACTGGCCCGGCGCCGGGTGGCGGTGATCGGCGGCGGCCTGGCCGGCCTCACCGCCGCGATCGCGCTCAGTGAGGCCGGGGCCGGTGTCACCCTGCTGGAGGCCCGGCCCCGGCTCGGCGGCGCCACCTGCTCGTTCAGCCGCGATGGCCTGACCGTTGACAATGGCCAGCACGTGTTCCTGCGCTGCTGCACCGCCTACCGCGGTCTGCTCGCCCGGCTCGGCATGGCCGGCTCGGTCACCCTGCAGAACCGATTCGACATCACCGTGGCCAGTCCCGGCGGCCGGGCCCGGCTGCGCCGCACCGGGCTGCCCGGGCCGCTGCACCTGGGTGCGGCCCTGGCCGGCTACCAGCTCCTTTCCTATCCGCAGCGGCTGCGGGTGGCCCGGGCCGCACTGGCGATGGCGGCACTGAATCCAGACCGCGGCGATCTGGATGCGACCCGGCTCGGCGACTGGCTGGCCGCCCACGGCCAGGATGAACACACCCGGCGGGTGCTGTGGGACCTGTTCACGGTGTCGTC
>Ga0306920_100010001_pt1 | contig 12685 bp, 12 predicted proteins | sample flu12Cox44000170_FD_204666 | JGI IMG/M metagenome (GOLD analysis project Ga0306920, IMG submission 204666) | Lab enrichment of tropical soil microbial communities from Luquillo Experimental Forest, Puerto Rico - flux4day.12C.oxic.44.000.170 (v2)... | ecosystem: Environmental > Terrestrial >...
GCTCATGTTCGCCGAGGCACAGGAAGCCCGCAACAGCGCTGGTGCCGTGGCGGAGCGCGTCGGTGTGACGCAGTTAGTGCTGACCGATTTCCGCAATTACCACGAAGCTAGGCTCGCGCTTGGGACCGAGCCGGTGGTGCTTAACGGGCCGAATGGTTCCGGCAAAACCAATCTTTTGGAAGCCCTGTCCTTCCTCTCCCCGGGCCGTGGGTTGCGGGGAGCCAAATTGATCCAGATCGACCGCCGGTCCGAGCCCGGATACCCCTCACCAGATTCGGGCTGGGCCGTTGCTGCGGTGGTCGCGACGCGTCGCGGAACGCTGCGTATCGGCACCGGGCGAGATCGCGCCTCGAGCGAACGCCGGGTCGTGCGGATCGACGGCGAGCCCGTGCGCGGGCAGGGGGCACTCGGCGAACGGCTCGGCGTGGTATGGCTTACCCCTTCGATGGACCGACTGTTCCTTGAAGGACCCGGCGGACGACGGAGGTTTCTTGATCGGTTGGTGCTCGGGCTCGATCCCGCACATGCCTCGCGCGTGGCTGCGTATGAGCAGGCCCTGCGCGAGCGCTCACATCTGTTGCGAGACGGGCCTGCCGATTCGGCGTGGCTCGCCGCGCTTGAGGAGGTGATGGCGGAGCAGGGTGTTGCGGTCGCGGCAGCCCGGCGCGACGCTGTGCAGCGGCTCGATCGCGTCTGCGCGGCAGCTGAGGGCCCGTTTCCACGTGCCCGGCTGCGGCTGGTTGGGACCGTCGAGGAATGGCTCGAAGAAATGCCGGCTCTGGCCGGAGAAGCCAGATTCCTCGCTGTGCTCGCGGCAAACCGGCAGAGCGACGGACAGGCCGGCGGCGCTGCGATCGGCCCGCATCGCTCGGATCTAGTTGTCAGCTTGGCCGAGAAGGGCATTGCGGCCGAATTCGCCTCCACCGGTGAACAGAAGGCACTGTTGATCGCGATCTTGCTCGCACACTCCGCTCTGCAGCAGGCGATGCGTGGAGACCCCCCGCTGCTGCTGCTCGACGAGATCGCCGCCCACCTCGATGCGAGCCGGCGGGTCGCGCTGTTCGAGACACTGGTCCGGCTCAACACCCAGGCCTGGCTCACTGGCACCGACGCCGCGCTGTTCGCGCCGCTGCGCCCCCACGCGCAGTTTCTGTCTGTGCAAAACGGAAACTTGTCCTCAACCCTTTTGTGATTCGAGAAAAGTCGAACATCAACAACATGGCGAACATTTCCACAGCCAATCCACTTGACCCGCACAACGACGGCAATCGCCTTGCAAGCACCAGCGCGGAAGGCCCCGCTAATGGGGCTTCTAATGGCCACGATGCTAGTTACAACGAGCAATCGATCGAGGTGCTGCGCGGGCTCGACGCGGTGCGCAAGCGGCCAGGAATGTATATCGGTGACACCGATGACGGCTCCGGCCTGCATCACATGATCTACGAGGTCGTCGATAATGCGATCGATGAAGCCCTCGCCGGCTATTGCGATACTGTCATCGTAACATTGAACGCCGACGGCTCGTGCACCGTCGCCGATAACGGCCGCGGTGTTCCGGTCGGCATCCACGACGAAGAGGGGGTGTCGGCGGCCGAAGTAATCATGACCCACCTCCATGCCGGCGGCAAATTCAATCAGAACGCCTACAAGGTGTCCGGCGGACTGCACGGCGTCGGTGTTTCGGTCGTAAACGGCCTCTCGGCGCGGCTCGACATGCGCATCTTCCGCGACGGTTCGGAATGGTTCATGCGCTTTCGCGACGGCGTGCCTGAGGCGCCGCTTGCCGCGGTGGGGCCGGCCCCCACCTGGCCGGCTGGGACGAACCGCACGGGATCGGCCACCGGCACCGAGATCACCTTTCTGCCGAGCCCGGACACCTTCAGTAATACCGAGTTCGACTTCACGACTCTCGAACACCGGCTGCGCGAGCTCGCCTTTCTGAACAGCGGTGTGAGTTTGGTGTTGAACGATCTCCGCGGGGTCGAGCCCAAGAGCGTGTCGCTTCATTTCGAGGGCGGGCTCGAGGCGTTTGCGCGCTATCTCGACCGCTCCAAGCAGGCATTGCATGCGCCGCCGATCGTGATCCGCGGTGAGCGCGAAGGCATTTTGCTCGAGATTGCGATGGAGTGGACCGACAGCTACCACGAGACGATGCTGTGTTTTACCAACACCATCCCGCAGAGGGATGGCGGCACGCATCTGGCGGGCTTCCGCGCAGCCCTGACCCGCACCATCAACGCCTATGCGAACGACAGCGGGATCGCCAAGAAGGAGAAGGTGACACTGGCTGGCGAGGATATGCGGGAAGGATTGACCTGCATTCTCTCGGTCAAGGTGCCCGATCCCAAATTTTCCTCGCAGACCAAGGACAAGCTGGTCTCCTCCGAGGTCCGCCCGGTGATCGAGGGCATAGTCGCCGACAAGCTGACGCAATGGTTCGAAGAGCACCCGGCCGACGCCAAAAAGGTCGTCGCCAAGGTCGTCGAGGCGGCGGCGGCACGCGAGGCCGCGCGCAAGGCCCGCGACCTGACCCGGCGCAAGGGTGCTCTCGACGTCGCCAATCTGCCGGGCAAGCTCGCCGATTGCCAAGAGCGGGATCCCGCGAAGAGCGAATTGTTCATCGTCGAGGGTGACAGCGCCGGTGGCTCGGCAAAGCAGGGGCGCGACCGGCGCTTTCAGGCAATCCTGCCTTTGAAAGGCAAGATCCTCAATGTCGAGCGCGCCCGCTTTGACAAGATGCTGAGCTCGGCTGAGATCGGCACCCTGATCGCCGCGCTCGGCACCGGAATCGGCCTCGAGGATTTCGATGCCGAGAAGGCACGCTATCACCGCATCATCATCATGACCGATGCCGATGTCGACGGCAGCCACATCCGTACTTTGTTGCTGACATTCTTCTTCCGCCAAATGGCGAGCCTGATCGACAAAGGATTTTTGTATATAGCGCAGCCGCCGCTCTATCGCCTGCAGCGCGGTAATGCCAAGGCGGTCTATCTGAAGGACGACGCGGCGCTCGAAGCCTATTGCCTCGACGCCGCTCTGCGGGACTCGGTCTTTACCCAATATGACGGGGTCGAGCGCGCCGGCAACGATCTGCGCGACTTGCTGGAGCAAGCGCGGGTACACCGCCGGTGGCTGCAACCCTTGGCCGGCAAGGTCGGCAGCGTCGAAGTCGTGGAGCAAGCGGCGATTGCCGGCGCACTGTCGGCTGCATTGCTCGCCGATCCCAACCGCGCGATAACGGCAGTCCACCGCACCGCCGAGCGACTCAATCTCCAGGCGCCCGAGCACGAGCGCCTTTGGCAAGGCGAGGTTATCGCCGGCGAGGGATTGGTCTTGGGACGTACCCGCCAAGGAGTGGGCGAGCGGTACCTGATCGACGCGGCATTGCTGCGTTCGAGCGAGGCGCGCCGGCTTGACGCTGACGCCGAGAAATTGCGCGAGGTCTACGATCGCCCGGGCACCTTTGGCGCTCGCGACAAGACTTACTCGATCGCCGGGCCGACCAGCCTCGTCGAAGCTGTCATGGAACTCGGCCGCCGTGGCATCGACGTGCAGCGCTATAAGGGCCTCGGCGAGATGAACCCGGAGCAATTGTGGGAAACCACGCTCGACCCCGAGGCTCGAACCTTGCTCCAGGTCAAGATCAGCCATGCCGATCTGGCGGAGGAGACCTTCTCGACCCTGATGGGCGATCTCGTCGAGCCCCGCCGCGACTTCATCCAGGCGAACGCGCTTTCCGTTGCCAATCTCGACGTGTGAGCAAGGGGCGCGCGCAAAAAAACAACGAAAATCGCTATCACACCCTCCAAAAACCTGATCTCGCGGCCTGAGATAGATGTCTTATCAATGGATTAAGCGGTAGTTTGCGGGACCGCGGAACAACGGACACGGCATCGCCTATCAACGAAAACTGCGCGGCTCTGAGGGAGCAATAACAACGCATTCCGGCGCTTGCCGACACGAGAGCTCGGTTGGACTGCTCCGAGCGAAGGCGCGCCCCCGGCTTTCGCAACAGTAGATTTTTACGGACGCCCCTTACGGAATTTCGTAGACGGCGAGTTCTTCGGCGATGCCACGCAGCGCGCGGCGCTGCGGCACCGGGCTGAGCCCACTGGTCGCGAGCAGATTGGATGCCTGCGGATGCTGGACCACCGGCCCGGTGGCAAGGATCGACCGCGAGTCGGCGAGCCCTTGCACGCGCGATGCAATATTTACGGTGGTGCCGAAATAGTCCTGCCGGTCGTTGAGCACGACCGCCAGACATGGCCCTTCGTGGATGCCGATCTTGAGCAGCAGCTCGTGGCCATTGCGCCCGTCATTGAGGCGGCGCATCGCCTCTCGCATGCGCAATGCCGCCGCAAGCGCGCGATCAGGGGTCGGGAAGGTCGCCATCACCGCGTCGCCAATCGTCTTGACCACGGCCCCGGCCTCGGCCGCGACGATTTCGTTGAGGATCTGGAAATGCGCTCTGACGAGATCGAACGCGACGAGATCGCCGACGCGGTCGTAAAGCTCGGTCGAGCCTCTCAGATCGGTGAACAGGAAGGTCAGGCTGGTGATTTTGAGCCGCTGGTCGACATCGATCGTGTCGGTCCCATAAATGTCGCGAAACACCTGGTTGGTCAGCAACCGCTTAGCGGTCAGAAACGGTTTGCGTCTGGCAAGCAACTCGTGAAGCTTGTCATTAGCGACCCACAGCCCAGGTAGAACCCGGGTGTCAGTGCGGTTTTCGAGCGACAGCCGCAACGGCCCGGGACGCAGCTCGACGGTTTCGGTCGGCGCCCGCAACCGGTCGAAGACGAGCGCAAGATTCTGACGTTCGCGTGTCGGCTCGCCCTTCACATCGATGAATAGGCTGGTATGCGTTACCGGGTCGAGAATGATCACGAACTCCGCCGGTAGCTGCAGCGACAGGAGCGCCTTCTCGCCTGGCGGCAGCTCGACGGTCTCTAGAGTCATTTCCTCTACCAGCCGGTCGAGGTCTTCCGGAATGTCGATCGCCGAGCTCCAAAAGATCTGGCGAAAATATTCGGCAAGGGGAAGCTCGTGCGGATCGTGGCCTGCGATCCTTCGCACCCGCCGACTGACCGTGAACGTGACCTCGACGATCTCGTCGAGCGTCGGCGCGTAACCGGCCGCGCACCAGCCGCAATGGTACTCGTCGCGGTTGACACTCTTGAGAGTCTCGCTCGCATCGAGCACGCCACCGCAACCCGGGCATAGCACGTTCCACGACAGCTCGAAGATCCCGAGCCGCGCCGCGTGCAAGAAAACGGCGATCACGCGCTCCTCGTCGAGCCCGGTCTTCGCCGCGAAATCCAACACATTGACCCGGCAGAGCGCGCTATCGGGAGCATCGTGAACCAGCTTCTCGATTGCGTCCGCGGTCTCGGGATCAGCCGATTGTCGCAGAACCGAAAACAGATTTCTGGCTTCGCTCATCGTTCGGTCCTATCCGCATTGCCCAACGGTGGGAGCTGGTAGGGCGGCCGTGGCATTGCCGCCGTAACCCGGGGCGTTATTTGGGAACGAATCGCGCATGCGCTAGCGTTGCTATTGCCACTCTGCTGCCATCATGCTGTCAGCATCATCGAGTGATAAAGGCTGATGAGACGCGCCGACCGCCTTTTCCAAATCATCCAGATCCTGCGCCGGACAGGCAAGCCGATAACCGCCGAAGCACTCGCCGCCGAGCTCGAAACCTCGAAACGGACGGTCTATCGCGACATCGCCGACCTTATCGGTCAGCGGGTGCCGATCCGGGGCGAGGCCGGCGTCGGTTATGTGTTAGAGGCGGGACTCGACCTCCCACCTCTAATGCTGACAGCCGATGAGATCGAGGCTGCCGTGCTCGGCGCCCAATGGGTGGCGGGTCACAGCGATCCGACTTTGGCGCGAGCTGCCCAAGACCTGATCGCCAAGATCGGCGCCGTCGTGCCGGAACGGCTTCGGCCCTATGTGCTCGAGCCGGTGACCGATACACCGCCGGTGCGGAACCTGGCCGCCGACGGTCTCGACATGGCCCAGGTGCGCGCCCAGATCCACGCGGGCCGGAAGATCGCGCTGTGCTATCGCGACGAGCAGGGTCGTGAAAGCAAACGCACGGTCTGGCCGGTGACCGTCGGCTACATGGAGACGGTCCGCCACTTGATCGCCTGGTGCGAACTGCGTCAGGACTTTCGGAGCTTCCGGACGGACCGGGTAACGGCAGCCGGGTTCCTCGACGAGCGCTACCCCGAGCGGCTGAGCGTCCTGCGGGCAAAATGGCGACGGGCGCTGAGCCGCGCAAAAACAACGAGCGCCTAGCGAGTCACCTTCGCGAAACCGCCATCATGCGGGCTATTCGGCTGCCGCCTTGACCGGCAGCGGCTCGGTGCCGGTCCAGGGGTGCTCGGCGACATCGAAGAGGACGCCTTCAGGACCGTAGAACTTGACCTCGAAGCCACCGATCCGGTCCCCACCCTGGTCCATGTAATGCTTGCCACCCAGGCCCTCGAGCTTCTTTGCGACCTCTTCGACATCTTCGACGAGGATGCCGAAATGATGCAGGCCGGTATAGTCGAGCCCCCTGCCGATCTGGTCGGTCTTGAACCGCAGGATCGCCAGGTCGATCGTGCCGTCGCTTAGATGGTAGCCGTAGGCGAGCGGTCCGTCGGTCTTGCGGATCTCCCTGAAATCGAACGCCTTCCTGTAGAAGTCGGCCATCGCGTCGGGATCCTTCGCAGCAATGGCGATGTGGCGCAGCTTGGCCATTTGACCTCCGATTGTTTTGAGTTATTCGGCCGCCTCTTTGATCGGAGCCGGCAAAGGCTCCGCCCCCGCCCAGCCATGCTCGGCGATATCAAAGAGGATGTGTTCAGGACCGTAGAACTTCTTCTCGAAATAGCCTGCCTGCTGGCCGCCATGGCCTTGGTCGATGTAGTGCTCGGCACCGAGGCTCTCGAGCTTCTTTGAGAATTCCTCGACGTCCTCGACCAGCACGCCGAAATGGTGGATGCCGCGAAAATCCATCCCCTTGCCGAGCTGGTCGGTCTTGAATTTGAGGATCGCCATGTTGAGCGTGCCGTCGCTCAAGAACACGCCATCGGCGAGCACACCGTTCGGCCGGCCCACCTCTACAAAATCAAAAGCCTTCTTATAGAATTCGGCCATCGCATCTGGATCTTCGACGGCGATGGCGATGTGGCGCAGCTTGGGCATGACCCTCCTCCTCGTATCGCTGATCGCCACACCCTAACACAACCTATTCCTCAACTCGAAGCGCTGCAGAGGCCCTCGCGTGGGATCGAGGACAAAATCCGGGCCAGGTTTTTGCCGACGCGGGTGAGCGCCTCGTCCCAGGGGAATAGTCCAAACCGGTCGAACTCCGGCAGCAAGGTGCCGTTGGGTAGCGCGAAATGCGAGCTGCAGATGAGACGGCCGGGGTCGGGCAAGGGTTGCGGCGTCCATCCGAATAGCGCGAGGTCCTTACTGCGCAAATAGGCGTACACGCCGAGCGGGATGAGCTCGACCGGAGGGACGACCAGGCCCGTTTCCTCGCGCAGCTCACGCGTCGCAGCATTGGCCAAATTCTCGCCGGTCTCGGCAACACCCTTGGGAATGTCCCAGCGCGGCGATCGCGTCGCGTGACCAAGCAAGAGGCGCTGCCCGTCGGTGACGATCACGCCGCAGCTGGTCTCCCGCGGGGTCACCGCCACGTACCGGCTCCCGAAATGCCGCCGTAGAAGCCGCCCCGTTTGTCGTTATCCGAGGTGTCGCGGCTATTTGCGCAACCGGCAGCCATTAGGATCACCAGAAGCCCAAGCAGAACTAGCCAGCGCACCGCTATCCGCCACCCTTCTCTTTCATCGACTTCTGATCCCACAGTCTCAGCCGGTAACCGTCCGGATCGCACAGCTCGGCTCCGTATCCCCAAAACACCTTCATCGGTGGATGAACAAAGGAGACGCCGGCAGCCGTCAACGCCTCGTGCTTTACCTCGACATCGTCGACTTGGATTGTAAAAGAGATGCCAGGGCAGTCCGCGACTTCCGCTTGATATAGAAAAATCGTCAAGTCGGCATCGTCACGCATCGCCGCCGTGTTCCGGTCGGGGATTTCGAACTCTACTTCGAAACCCAAGTGATTTTTGTACCAATCGCGCGATTTGTGCCAGTCGCGAACGGGCAGAGACAGGTGATCGAGTCTGAGCATTCGCACGGACTCCCTTTATTCCCGGTGCTCGGGCAAATTAGGATCGTCGGCGTTATGGCCGCAAGCCATCAGAGCCGAAGAGATCGTAGATGGTCGCCGCTGCACCTGCAGCAAATCTACAGCAAAGCTCCCCTCAGGTTGAAATGTCGACGCGACATGGCGTGCTCCTCACGATGACTTGGCCGGCTTTGTGGCAGCGCTTGGTTGCAATGTGAAAACAGCAAATATGGTGATGATGATAATCGCAATCAAGGTGCGCCGGCTCATTCAAGCCGCAGCGGCACCAAGAGCGACGACGGGCTGACTGAAGTGGTAAGATTCCTGTCATAGGATCGGGAGGAAATCCTGCCGGAAATGCTGTTGGGTCGCCGCGAATTGCTGATGTCGGCTGGGGCCGCAGCCGGCTTTTTGGTGGGAGGCGGACGCAATGCCGCGGCGCAACAGGTCAAATGGTCGAGCGGCACCGAGCCGCCGAAATTGAAGGCGCCGGCGAATTCCTGCGACTGCCACCATCACATCTACAATGCCAAATATCCGGTCGATCCGCGATCGGCGCTGCGCCCTGGAGACGCCCTGGCCGAAGATTACCCCGCGTTTCAGAAGCGCATCGGCACCACCCGCAATGTCGTCGTGACGCCGTCAACCTATGGCACTGGCAACCGGGTGACCTTGGATGCTGTCGCCGCGTTCGGACCCACCGCAAGAGCCGTGGTCGTCGTCGACGACACCGTTACCGATGCGGAATTGAAGCGCGCGCATGGCGAGGGCACGCGCGGCATTCGCTTCAATCTGGCTCAGGCCGGAGCAACGACACCCGAGATGATCGAGCCGCTTTCGAAGCGCGTGAACGATCTCGGTTGGCACATCCAGATCAACGCGCCGGCCGCCAAGATCATGGAGATCATGCCGATCCTCGAGCGGGTACCCTCGCCGATCGTTTTCGACCACCTCGCCCACATCCCCGAGCCCGAAGGGATCAATCATCCGCTGTTCGGCCGGATCCGGGCATTGATCGACAAGGGCCGGACCTGGGTCAAACTGTCGGGAGCCTATGCCGACATCAAAGTGGGGCCTCCGACTTACGCCGATTCGACCGCAGTCGCGCAAGCCTATGTCAGGGCCGCACCCGAGCGGCTCGTCTGGGGCAGCGACTGGCCGCACCCGGGTGTGCGCGGGGAAATGCCCGACGATGCTGTGTTGTTCGACCTTTTGTTGATGTGGGTGCCGGATGATGGGGTCCGCCACCGTATCCTGGTCGAGAACCCAGCCGTGCTCTACGACTATGCGAAGAGCGCGTGAGGGCTCTCCGCGTTGGCGGGGCACAGGCGCGCTGGTCATTTCTTTCTGTTGCTATCGTTTCGATCTTATCGGGGTTCGCCGGCTGCACCGCGACGATCCCGCGGCAACCCCATACCGAAACGGCTCCGCCAACCGAGGCGATCTACGTCATCGCCGGCGGCTGGCACACGGAGCTGGGGCTGCCTGTAACGGCAATAACCGGTTCTTTGGCCGCCTTGAAACCAGGCTTTGGGGGCGCCCGTTACCTGGTTTTCGGCTGGGGCGCGCATGATTATTACATGTCCCAAAATCCAAGCATCGGAGACCTGCTGCGCGCAGCTGCTTCGGGGCCGGCTGTCATTCTGGTCATCCCGCTTGAAAGTTCGCCGGAGGCGTTCTTCGGTGCTTCCAACGTGCTTGCCCTGCCGGTGCCGCCGGAAGGCACGCAACGCCTCTCACAATTTCTGTGGGACTATCTGGCCGTGGACACGCAAGGGCATCCACATTCCGTCAGCGCCGGTCCTTATCCGCGGAGCGTCTTTTTTGCTTCTGCCGGGACCTACAATCTCAGCCATACCTGCAATACATGGACGGCCGAAGCTCTGCATGCTGCCGGCCTACCGGTGAACGCGGCGGGCGTGGTTTTCGCGAATCAGGTTCTCGATCAGCTTCCATCAATTCTGGCAGGGAGTAGTTCATGACCGTTATTCGACGCCGGTCTCGCGGGTAAGCGGAGTTCCGGGACGGGGCTCCTGGCGCTCTTTGCGGCTCTCGTTCCTTTCTGCCCGAGACCCTTGCATCGCGTAGTCCCCGCCATTGATAAAGGGCTCGACCGCTATCTAACCGAAGCGCACCCGCCACTGCTCGCCGCGGTGTCCGACCAGACCATTCCGGTCACCAGTTTTGCGTATGTCACGCAGGTCTGCGAGGATTGATCGCAGGCGGCGACGAGGCGCTGCCCGATGCCGGCGTCCCACAAATCGGGCCGGGTCGTCAGCGGTCCGAAGAACCCGACGCTGCCCCAGCGCGTCGTGAAAGTCGATCCGACAAGCGTGCCCTCGTGATTTTCCGCGGCGAAAGCCGCCGTGTACTCGGCCCCGAACGGTCGCTGTTGAATTGAATTTTGCGGATTCGATTCACCGGCGACCTAATGGTTCTAACTGCGGATGCCCGAGGTCATCGAGTCCGAAAAATCGGACCGCTATTGAACCGGACATGCGCATTTCCTGCATCCGCTGCTTGGACAAGGCGTTTCGTTATCGCAGATGGCACCACGCATCGTCAGGCGTCCTTTACCGTGGGACTTTAATGGCTTAGCCCGACTTGCGATAGTTAGCTCACCCCCGCGGCGCGCGGTTCAACCTGCTCGCTGGCTCTGTAGTTTCTTGTCATCCACTGCTCCGATGCTGAGCCGGTTTCCGGACTAGGCCAACTATATTGAGTCCGGAAAATCTCGAATCAGGGAGCACCAGTCCGAAAAATCGGACTCTAGTCCGACGATGAGTCCGAAATTTTGGCCTCAATCTGATGTCGCTTTTCTCTAAGCCCTCTTAAACCCCAAAATTATTTTCCTGAATCACATGGCATAACGTTTGCACTGCTGAATCGCCCGCTAAAGGGCGTAGAGAGAGGGAACCCACCATGATGTTTAAGATAAAGGGCGCGCGGCTGGTCATGCTGCTTGCGCCGGCGCTAGTCCTGACCGCGCCGGCGTTTGCCCAGGTTCGGGCGCCGACGTTGAGTGACTCCCAAGAGCCGGGCAGCGTGATCGTCTTCCCCAAATTCATCCAGGGGACCGTGTCGCTGCCTGAGGGCCCGGTAGCCCCGATAACCGAACTCGAGATCGGCGTCGTCTGCCCAAAGGGTGTAGTCTGCCCCAAGCACGAGCCGGTAAAAATCAGATTTCACTGGGTTTGCGGCACGACTGAAGCCGACGAGGCCGGCAGCTTTGTCTGCAAAGAAACCGACTTCGACATCACTGCGACGGTGTACGAGAAGATTGTGCTGACCCCCAACGGCGAGACCGCGGGCTTTTATACCCCTGGTCTGCCGACCAAATTCGCGCCCGCGCCCGAGTGTCCTAACGGCGGCGGGTATCTGATCGGTTGGGTGATCACTCCCACCACTGACACACCGATCAAGTTTGATGGGCTGATCGGCGATGCCCATCTCCGGCCAGGTGCTCCGGCCGGCAGTATCTTCGCGGGGAGCCCAACCGCGCTGGCGGACTACGATGCGATCCCGATCCAGGCGGATCCCGCGTTGGCCAATGGTGCTGCCGTTACGACCAATGGCAATGGCGCTCTTATGTTTGATGGCGGCGCCGGTCATTACCAGGCGGTCACCGGCCAGGTCCTTGGAGACGTTAGGTATACCAACACGGGGACCGGTCCGACCTTCACCTGGGGGTCCTTACCTTGCTGACATTGGATGTGAAGTCGAACCGCCCGAACAACCCGGTCTTTGTCGACCTCGACTTCTTTGGCGGCAACCCGAGCACGATCGGCAGTGAAAACCAGTTGTCGACTTCCACCGAGTTCATCTGTTGGGAAGAGGTACCGATCACCGACATCAGTACAGACTTGACAACGACGACGATGGGCAGAAAGGGGGTGTTTGTGTCCGCCCCAGCGGTGAAGGTTGCGATCACCCAGTCTGACAGCACTGGGCCTGTCACCCTGCTGGGGCTCTCCGAGGTCCTGGAGGGCGGCGTATTTCCTCCCGTAGCTCCTTGGCCGCGAGCCTCCTTTACCGGCCTGTTTAATAGCAGCAAGCCAGTGCCGACGCATTTCTTGCCGACACCGTCGCCTAACCTCCTACCTCGATTGTTCCTGTCTGAGGGGCGGCTGACGCCGCCCCTCTCTCTCGGTACACCCCGTGTAAACTGAGGCTAGCGCATAAGTTGCGCCCTCAGGAAGTCAATGCAAGGCGGCTCTCGGTCTCTCGGCCGGCTGGGGGGATGGGATGAACAGGGATATCGCGATGGAGTATCGATACCCTGCCGATTTCTGGAGCGTTAGGGTGGAGCCGTTACGATCCCGATCGGAACGCAAGCCCGCGTTCCGGCTGAGCAGTGGTGAGGCGCTGATTCTGGTGTTGCTCGTGTCATTCGGGCTTTGGGCGGCGATCTGGGGGGCTGTCGCCTTGCTGGCTGTGGGCGGGTGGTGATGACTTGGGCGAAATGTCGGCGATTTGCTATTGATAGCCTATG
>Ga0306920_100010003_pt1 | contig 12684 bp, 9 predicted proteins | sample flu12Cox44000170_FD_204666 | JGI IMG/M metagenome (GOLD analysis project Ga0306920, IMG submission 204666) | Lab enrichment of tropical soil microbial communities from Luquillo Experimental Forest, Puerto Rico - flux4day.12C.oxic.44.000.170 (v2)... | ecosystem: Environmental > Terrestrial >...
CGCCACCCGGTCGCCTGGCCGCACGGACAGGCTGACGCCCTCGAAGATCACCCGCCCGCCGCGTTCGAAGCGCAGGCCCTCGGCCTGCAGCAGGCTCACGTCTCCTCCTCGTCACCGATGGTGCCTCGGTCCACCCGGCGCAGCAGGACCCCGCCCTCGGTGCGACTCGCGGTGGCGAGTGAGCCGGGCGGGAGCTCATCGAGCAGATCCGGCGGCAGCGTCACCGTGCCGTCCTTGCCGATCACCATGAACTCACGGCCCCCGCGGCCGGTCGCGCCCACGCGCCCGTCCCTGATCGTGATCGTGCGGCCGAGCGCGGCGGCGACCTCGGGATCGTGGGTGACCGCCACGACGGTGGTGCCGAGGCTCGCGTTGGCCGCCTGGATCAGCTCGATCACGTCGCCGGCCGATTCCGGATCGAGCTGGCTGGTCGGCTCGTCCGCCAGCAGCAGCCGCGGCCCGTTGGCCAGCGCGACCGCCACCCCGAGGCGCTGCTGTTCGCCACCTGAGAGCAAGCCGGCCGGCCGGTGCGCCACGCTCGCCAGGCCGACGCGATCCAGCAGGTCCGCGGCCCGGCGACGCTTGGCCTGGCGACTGCGCCGGGTCGGCGCCTGGGCGAAGAGCACGTTTCCCGTCGCCGACTGGGCCGAAAGCAGGTTGCTCGCCGGGTTCTGCAGCAGCAGGCCGACCTCGCGCAGCCGCATGCTGGTGAGCGTCCGGGCGCCGAGCCCGGACAGCGGCTGGCCGCCGATCTCGACCGTTCCCGCGGTTGGCTTGAGCAGCCCGGCCAGGTGCCACAGCAGGGTGGTCTTCCCGGCGCCCGACGGGCCGAGCAGTGCCACCATCTCCCCCGGCTCGATGACCAGATCCACTCCCCGGAGCGCGGCCACCTCGTTGCCCGGCGTGCCGTACACGTGCACCAGGTTCTCGCAGCGGACCGCGGGCGCGGCGGGGCTGGCTCCGGCTGGGGCGGTCATGGCGGCGCCTCCCTGAGCAGTTCGGGCCGAGCCGACCGGATCAGCATTACGGTGGCCACCGTGATGGCCACCGCCAGCAGCACCACGGTGACCACGAGCGGGACCACGACCTGCGTAGCCGACGGGACGAACAGCAGCGACGGCGCCGGCGGCGGCGTGAGGAACACCGGCAGGCCGCGCAGCACCAGGACGGCCGACCCGATGCCGGCCGCCACCCCCGTCACCACGCCGAAGCCGAGGACCACCGACTGCTCGATGAACACGGAGGTACGCAGTGACCCGCGCGGAACGCGCCCGGCGATCAGGGCCGCGTACTCGTAGCTGCGCCGGCGCCCGGCCTGGTACAGGCCGAGCACGGCGGCGCCCCCGGCCAGCAGCGCCGCGGCCACCGCGGCCGCCAGGAACAGCACGCTGGCCAGGGCCGGCCCCTGCCGCATGAGCACCGCCTCGGCATCCGCCGTCGTGGCCACGCCATCGATCTTCACCCCGGCCGCGGCCAGCCTGGCGCGCACCGGGGCGAGCGCCCCTGGCGCTACCCACACCTGCTCGGCGACGAGGCTGTCGTCGGCATAGAAGGCCTTACGTTGCGCGTACGTGCGGTCGACGACGACGCCGACCGCGGGCGCGCCGGGCACCGCGGCGGCCAGCGCCACGGGTCTCACCAGGAGCTGCCGGCCGTCAAGACCCACTGTCGAGAAGACCGGAAGGCGGCCGGTGAGCTGGCTCGACACCAGCGCGGGCAGCGTAGCGGGGGCGTCCATCCGGCGGAGGGCGGGGTTGCAGGCACCCCTCGTGCGGAACGACCAGCTCAGGCCCGACGGCCCCGCCTGGACCTGGCCCCCGGTACCGGAGCAGCCGACCGGGTCCTCGGCGCCCGGCGACCAGCCGGCCGTGCCCGCCAGCGCCGGCAGTCCGGCCCACCCGCCGGTGGTCCGTATGGCCAGGCCGGACAGCGTCACGCTGCCCTGCTTGACGCCGGGCGTGACAGCCGGCGGGTCGATGCCGATCATGGTCACCTGGCACGGGCACCCGGTGACCTCGGCGGACAACCAGCCCTGATGCAGGGCGCCGAGGCTGACCGGTACCTGGCCCCCGTCGGGCGAGCCGGCCTCCACCATCCAGAAGGTGAGCTCGGTCCCCGGCGCGACCCCGGTCGGCCCGGCTACCCGGATCCGCACCGCCGCGGACCCGGCCGGCAGCGTGACGGCCGGGGGGACGCGCGGATCGAGCGCCGGGCCGAGCGACGCGGGCGGCCGGTCGAGCGAGCCGGATGGCCACTGCGCGACCCGTGCGAAGCGTTCCGGTTGCACGGCCAGCAGCACGGCACCATTGTCCGTGCCGCCCGCATAGCGGTCCACGGCGGCGGCCTGGTCGCCGCGCGGATCGATGCGATCGACGATCGTCTCCAGGTCCTGCCCGGCCGGAGCGGTCACGGTCAGCACCGCGGCGGCACCCGTTTGCGTCGCGGCGACCCGGTCGACGTTGCGCTGGTCCACGGAGAATGCGGCGACGGCGAACGTGGCCAGCGCGAACGCGGCGGTGAGGACGATGGTGGTCCTCGTCCCGCCGGGCCGGCGGGCGATGTGCCGTACGACGAGGAACAGCCCGATCCCGCCGCGGCGGCACGTGCCCGCGAACGCGAGCCCGCAGGCGACCGGGAGCAGTCTCGAGGCAGTCACGGCCGCCGCGAGGCCCAGCAGCCCGGGAACGAGCAACCCCAGCGAGCCGGACCTCGCCGACGTCACGTCGCCGGCGGTGATCAGTTCGGCCAGCCCGGCCAGGGCCCCGGTGAGCAGCACCGCGTCGAGCACCCAGCCCCGGTGCGCGGCGCGGCGGGCGGTGCGCCGCCATTGCTCGGTGACCGGGCGGACCAGGGCGCGGCGCGCGGCGAGCACGGTCGCCACCAGGCCGCCGAGCGTGGCGGCTGCGGCGGCGGCGATCGCGAGCACGGTCAACTCCGCTTGCGTGCCGGGCCGCAGCAGGATCCGGGTCAGCCCCGCGGTGGCCGCCCAGCCCACGAGCAGGCCGGCCGGAAGCGCCAGGGCAAGCAGCAGCACCGGCTCGGACAGGCCGAACGCGATGGTCCGCAGGCGGCCGTGGCCGCGCAGCTTGGCCAGCGCGACCTCGCCTGCCCGCGCCTCGGCCGCGTCGGTGACGATGAGGAATAGCAGCAGCCAGGTGAGCAGCAGCAGCTGGCAGGTGATCAGGAAGACCGGCACGTCCAGCGTCTGCCAGGCGGCCGAGATCTGGTCGATCATCTGCGGGATGGAGCTGGTCGGGACGGCGCCCACCCCCTGGAGGGTGGGGTCGATGAGCAAGCCGTTCACGGCCGCCTTCAGGCCGGGGAGATCTTCGGGCCGCACGGCACCCACCGCGAGCACGTCAAGGACCGTGGCATTGCCCTGCTCGCTGGGCGGCGCGTCGTCGAAGGTGGCGGCCGGCGTGAACATCGCGTCCCAGGGCGGGGGGTTCCTGAGGCACTTCGGGTTCTCGAAGATGAAGTCGGCGCACTCGCCGTTCAGCCAGTACGCGGCCAGGGATTGCGGGCCGGACGGGGGGCGCGTACTCCCCGGTGACGGTAAGGCGGCCATACCCGGAGGAGGTGGCGATCGTGCCGCCCGGGCGGACATGACTGAGCCGGGCGTAGGAGGTGCTCACCATCACCTGGCCCGCCTCGCGCGGGCAGGATCCCGCGGTAAGCCGCAGGTGCGCGCACGCATCGGTACGCCAGGTGAGCGGTGTGAGGTGGCCGCCCGTACTGACCTGAGCCAGGATCACCTCTATCGGAGGCTGGAAGAGCCGGCGCACGGTCGCCAGCCCGCCCAGCTGGCCCGCCAGGATGCCGGTCGCCTGGGAATCAAGGTTACCGGCGAGGCCGACGACCGACCCGCTGCCGTCAACCTCCACGGTCCGCGCGATGGGGGCCTGGTCGTGCAGGTTGTCCTGCAGGATGGACGCGCGGGCGGCCGCGTCGTAGGCCGGCCCGGCCGCCGCGGCGGCGGACGCGACCGTCGCGACGAGCAGGATGCCGAGCGAGACCCCGGCCCGCCGCCGCGCCCCGCGCAAGGTGCCCGTGACCAGGCTCACCGGCTCTCCCCCGCCGGGCCCGGCAGCCAGGCGGCCGGCTGGCCGGGCGCGGTCACGTCGTGCACCCGCCGGGAGCGCAGGTCGGTCACCGTCCAGCCGTGCTGCAAGTTGTCCGCCTGGGTCAGGCCCCGCTCGGTCGCGTAGGCAGCGTAGATGAGCTGGCTCCCGTCCGGCGACCAGAGCAGCTGATGGCACGCCACGTCGTGGTGTCCGGGGAGCACGATCGTCCTGACCCCGTGGCCGACGGACCAGATGGCGATACTGGACGGAGCGCGCGGGCTGGCCCGGCAGAACGCGATCCGCTGCCCGTCCGGTGACCAGTGCATGATGCCGCTGACCGCCGGGAGAGGAATGTGCGCCAGGATCCGGCCGGCCCGGCTGATCACGACGACAGCCTGGCGCGGTGGCTGCTGCCCCGGCGGGGTGTCCACCGCGACGCGCAGCGCCAGCCTGCTCCCGCCCGGGCCCGGGTCGGCAGACAGCAGGACCGGCGTCGCCGGCGGCCAGCCCAGTGCGCCCTTGAGCTCGGCGGCGGTGACGAGTGTGCGGTTCGCGTGCCCTGGCATCCGAAGCTCGACGGCCTTGTCCGGCGCTGTCTCCGGGCTGAAGCACTCGGACGCAGACGATGCCGCCGACGAGCTGACCGGCCCGGACACGATGGCCGCGGCTGAGCCCGGGTCGCCGACCGCGTCGGTGACCGTGCCGAGCACGCGGCCCTTGCCGCCGGCGGCGGGGATGAGGTCCGCGACCCAGGACTGGCTCACGGGGCTGGCCAGGCTACACGTGGTCGCGACCAGGTACCTGCCGCCGTCGGCGAAGGAGACATCCGCCCAGCCGTAACTTGCTCCCTGGTCCGTGGCGGCGAGGCCCGCGCTCGCCGCCACGTCGCTGATGGACGTCGGACCCGCCGGACCCATGGTTACCAGCTGTCCTTCGAGATTCACCAGGTAACGCCCGTCGTCGGCGGCGACCGGAAGGTCGGTGCCCTGCAGGGCGCCGACCTGTGTCAGCGTCACCAGGTGGCTTCCGTCCGGGGCCGCGGTACCGAGCATCCCGCTGGGCTGCTGCTCGAACACCACCAGGCCGTCACGGTCGGCGAACGGGACCCGGGCCGGCCTGGATGCTGACGGCGATGACGAAGGCCAGGTCAGCAACGCCGCCGCCACGACTCCGGCGACCAGGCAGGCGATGGCGGGCCAGCGCACGCTGCGCCAGGTCAGGCGCCTGGGCGGTTCGGGGTCAAGTGCCGGAAACGGCCGGAGCGACCGCCTTCCAGACACTTCTGCCATCCCAACATCATGCGGGATGGCGGGAATCTTTTCGACTAAGGTTCGGCCGCATACACGGGGAGGGCTAGGAGGGGCCGGGAAGGATGACGGCCATGGTGAGCTCGTCGATGAACTGGCCGTCGACGAGGAGGCACTCGGATCGGCGGCCTTCCACCGAGAAACCCATGCGCTCGTAGAGGCGGATGGCACGGGTGTTGTGGGCCATCACGGTGAGCTCGAGACGGTGCAGGCCGTGTGCGGCGGCCCAGTCCTTCGCCTGCCGGAGCAGCCCGGTGCCGATACCGAGGCCGGCCGCGTCGGCGCGGACGCCGATGACCACGTAGGCGGTGGCCCGGCTCCGCCGGAACGAGCCGCCGGCCAGCTCCACGTAGCCGGCCAGCTGGTCACCGAGTTCGGCCAGCAGGACCACCGAGTTCGGCGACCGGGCTACGCCGGCCAGCTCCACGGCCAGGTCCTGGACAGAGGTGTCGCGCTCGTCCGGCTCGTAGATCATGAACGCCGTCTCGGCGTCCAGCTGGCGCTTCAGGTCCAGGAGCGCCGCGGCGTCGTACGGCCGGGCGGCCCTGATCCTGGCCGGGGTCGACGGCACGCTCACCGGCGGCTAGGCGGCGGCGTTGGGGGTCTGCGCGGCGGCCTCGTCAGGGGACACCGTGCCGCTGTCGTCCCTGTCGTCGCCGGGGCGGGCCGGGGACGTGGCCTGATCGACCCAGCGGCCGATGCGGTCGACGAATTCCTGGCCGCAGGCGGACTCGGCATGGCCCATGTCCGGCACGAGCCAGAGGTCCTTGGGTTCCCTGGCCGCCATGTACAGCTGGCGGGCGTGCTCGGGCGGGAAATAGTGGTCCTTCTCGCCGTGCACGATCAGCAGCGGCACCGGAGAGATCTGCGCCGCCGCCTCGGCCGGCGGGACCGGGATCAGCTTCCAGCCCTCCGGGCTGATCCTGGTCTTGAGCCAGCGCCGGGTGACGAACCGGCCGAGCCGGTGTTCCACCGCGAAGTGCACCCGCCGCATGGGTTCGGTGCCGCGGTAGTACCAGCGGCCGGGACCGCTGACCGAGACCACCGCGTCCAGGCCGCCGACCAGGCCCGCGTACCGCAGCACGACCGAGGCGCCCATCGAGAACCCGACCGCGGCGACCCGCCGGTAGCCGAGCTCGCGGGCCCAGCGCACCACCACGTCGAGGTCCCTGATCTCCCGGTCGCCCAGCGTGGACAGCCCGCCGGAGCGCCCGTGGCCGCGGAAGTCGAAGCTGAGCACGCCGGCCATCCGGTTGAACCGGTTGGCGACGCGCCAGACGCTGGGCCGCTGCCACGACAGCGTGAAACCGTGCGCGACCACGATCGCGAGGTCGCCGCGGCCCGGCAGGTGGATGGCGTCGATCGGGACGCCGTCGTCCGTGACCAGGGTCGTTGCCATCACGACGGGCTTGGTCATGCTGTCACTCCGAGCGTCAGTCCATGCGGGCTTCCCAAGCACTAAACGACGCCGGGAACAGTATCAATCCAGACCCGGCAAGATCGCGCGGGGACTAGCCGACCGGGGCGATCATGGGCAAAGCTTCGGATAGCTGAGAACAGATGAGAAAAGGAGCATCATGTCCGTGCTGCAGGCCCTGACCGACGCCATCCGTGACAGCTCCGTCGAGGTGATCGATCTCACCGCGCCGCTGAGCGCGGACACGCCGATAATCCAGCTGCCCGAGCCGTTCGGCAACACCGCTCGCTTCGGGCTGACCGAGATCAGCCACTACGACGACCGCGGCCCCGCCTGGTACTGGAACGACATCGTGACCGGCGAGCACACCGGCACTCACTTCGACGCCCCGGTGCACTGGGTGACCGGCAAGGACCGCGAGGACGTGGCGCGGGTCCCGGTGTCGCGGCTGATCGCCCCGGCGGTCGTGCTGGACTTCAGCGCCGAGGCGGCCGCCGACCCTGACTTCCTCCTCGAGATCGAGCACGTCAAGCGGTGGGAGGCCGAGCACGGGCCGCTGCCCGAGGGCTGGCTGCTGTACCGGACCGGCTGGGACGTGCGGTCCGGCGACCAGGCCGCGTTCCTCAACGCGAACGAGACCGGCCCGCACACGCCGGGTATCAGCGTCGCCTGCGCGAAGTGGCTGGCCGAGGAGTCGCCGGTGATCGGGCTCGGCACCGAGACGGTCGGCACGGACGCGGGGGCCTCACACTCCTTCGACCCGCCGTTCCCGTGTCACTCGATGCTGCTCGGGGCGGGCAAGTACGGCCTCACGCAGCTGCAGAACCTCGCCCGGCTGCCGGTCACCGGTGCGGTCGTGATCGCGGGCCCGCTGCCCATCGTGAGCGGTTCGGGGTCCCCGTGCCGCGCGCTGGCGCTGGTCGAGCGTTCCTGAGCATGCGGGTCGCGGAGGCCGTCGGCCGCGGGCTGGCCGGGCTCGGGGTGAACACCGTGTTCGGCGTGGTCGGCAGCGGCAACTTTCACGTCACCAACGCGCTCGTGGCCGGCGGGGCGAGGTTCGTCGCGGCGCGGCACGAGGGCGGCGCGGCGGTCATGGCCGACGCCTGGGCCAGAACCACCGGGAGCCCCGGCGTGGTCAGCGTGCATCAGGGTCCCGGGCTGACCAACGCGATGACCGGCATCGCCGAGGCGGCCAAGAGCCGCACCCCGCTGCTGGTCCTGGCGGCCGAGGCCCCGGAGATCCGGTCCAACTTCCACGTCGACGTGGCCGGGCTGGCCGCCGCGGTCGGCGCGGTGGCCGAACGCACCTACTCTCCCGCCTCGGCGCTGGCGGACGCGCAGCGCGCCTACGCCACGGCGCTCGGCCGCCGTACCGTGATCCTGGCCCTGCCGCTGAACGTCCAGGGTGCCCAGTACCAGCCAGCACAGGGCGAGCCGGGGCCGGTCCCGGCGCTGCGGCGGACCTACCCGACCGCCCCTTCGGCCGAGGCGGTCATCGCGCTGACCGAGGTGCTGCGCGGGGCCCGGCGGCCGGTGTTCATCGCGGGCCGCGGCGCCCGGGGGCGGGCGGCCGAGCTCGAGCGGCTGGCCGGCGCGTGCGGGGCGCTGCTGGCCACCTCCGCAGTGGCCAAGGGCCTGTTCCGCGGCAGTCCGTGGAACCTGGACGTGAGTGGCGGGTTCGCCACGCCGCTGGCGGCCGAGCTGATCGGCGACGCCGACGTCATAGCGGGCTGGGGCTGCTCGCTGAACATGTGGACGACACGGCACGGCAAGCTGATCCCGCCGCAGGCCACGCTGGTGCAGGTGGACGACGACCCAGCCGCGATCGGCGCGCACCGGCCGGTGCACCTCGGCGTCCCCGGTGACGTGGCCGAGACCGCGCGCGCCGTCGCGGACGCGCTCGGCAGATCGCCGGACGCGGCGGGATACCGGTCCGCGGTGGTGCGGGACCGGATCGCCGCCCAGGGACGCTGGCGGGACGTGGCGTACAAGGACGAGAGCGACGGGCAGCGGATCGACCCGCGCACGCTGTCCATCGCGCTGGACGACCTGCTGCCCGCGGAGCGGACCGTGGCGGTGGACTCGGGCAACTTCATGGGCTACCCGAGCATGTTCCTGTCCGTGCCGGACGAGGCGGGCTTCTGCTTCACCCAGGCGTTCCAGTCGATCGGGCTCGGCCTGGCCACGGCCATCGGGGCCGCGGTCGCCCGGCCGGACCGCCTGGCGGTGGCCGCGCTCGGCGACGGCGGCGCGCTGATGGGCGTCAGCGAGCTGGAGACCGTCGCCCGGCTGGGGCTGCCGATGGTGGTGGTCGTCTACGACGACGAGGCCTACGGGGCGGAGGTGCACCACTTCGGTCCGGACGGCGAATCCCTCGAGACCGTTCGGTTCCCGCCGACCGATATCGCCGCGATCGGCCGCGGGTTCGGGTTCGAGGGGGTGACCGTGCGCGACGCGGCGGACTTGGCGCCGGTGCGCGACTGGCTGGGCGGCCCCCGCGAGCGTCCGCTGCTCATCGACGCCAAGGTCACGTCCGCGCGCGGCTCGTGGTGGCTGGAGGAGGCCTTCCGCGGGCACTGACCCCCGGGGGGTACGGGGGGGCGGGCAGCCCCCCCGTACCCGGGGGTCACCGGGGGGTATCCCCCCGGGGACCAGCACTTTCCGCCTTCTCGGGGACCTTTCCGTCGGGCGGCGCGGACGATGCCTCGTCGGCCATCGAGGCACCCACGCCGACCAGCTCGTCGGACGGGTACGCCTCCTCGCCGTGCACCGCGACGTCGCCGATCTCCAGCGCCGCGTCCGGCAACCGGAGCTTCATCCTGAACACGTACTTGATGACCATGAGGATGACGAACGTGACCACGGCGTCCCAGACGATGATGGTCAGGGCGGCGCCGGCCTGGATGGCCAGCTGCTTGCCGTGGCCGTAGAACAGGCCGGTGCCGGAAATCGACGGGTTCTTGCCCAGGCCGAGGTACACGATCATGTTCGGGTCGGCGAGCAGGCCCACCAGCAGGCCGCCGAACAACCCGGCGATGCCGTGCGTGTACACCACGCCGAGCGCGTCGTCCACCTTGTTGAACGGCCACACGTACTTCGGCAGGTAGTACCAGGCGCACCAGACGATCGCGGAGCAGACCAGGCCGATCACGATGGCGCCGAGGCCGTTCACGTAGCCGGCCGCCGGGGTGATGCCGACCAGGCCGCAGATCATGCCGTTCAGGCCGCCGAGGAACGTCGGCTTCTTCTCCCGGCTGAACGCCATGTCCATGACGATCCAGGTCATCATGGCCACCGCGGTGGCCAGGTTGGTGTTGACGATCGCGGCCGCGGCGTCCGCGCCGGCGAAGTACGGGTCACCGCCGTTGAAGCCGTTCCAGCCGAGCCACAGGATCCCGGCGCCGACGGCGACGAACATGAGGTTGTTCGGGATGGCACGCTCGCGGTCGCGCTTGAGCCTGGGCCCGATCACCGCCGCGGCGACGAAGCCGGACGTGCCCGCGGCGAGGTGGATGACGTAACCGCCGGAGAAGTCCAGCGCGCCCTTGCCCGCCCAGAAGCCGCCGCCCCACAGCAGGAACGCGTTCACCGCGTAGGCGAAGGTGATCCACAGCGGCACGAAGACCAGCCAGACCTTGAAGCTGATCCGGCCGAGGACGCTGCCGATGAACAGGATCGGGGTGATCGCCGCGAACACGAACTGGAAGTAGATCACCGACGACGACGGTATCCGGAAGCGTGGCATCAGGCCGTTCAGCAACGGGATGTTCGCCTGCCCCTGCAGGGCGTCGTGTCCGAGTACCGTCCTCGGGTCACCGATGAACGTGCCGATCAGCGGCGTACCGAAGCCCATCTTGTAGGCCCACAGGACCCAGGTGATCAGGACCAGGCAGAAGGTGGTGAACACCATCATCACGGTGTTCATGGCCCACTTCTTCTGCACCAGTCCGCCGTATAGGACGGCCAGGGCCGGGATGGACATCAGCCCGACCAGCGTGGCAGCGGTCATCTGCCAGGAGTTGTCCCCGGCGTTAAGCCAGGCGGGATATGGGTTCACTGTACCTCCATGGGGCAAACGGGCCTTCTGGGGTCCAACTGGCTGGCTCCACCCCGGGGCCGCTCCGTATTCCTGCAAGGCATGTGTCCCATGCGCGGGTTTCGGGAGTATTTCCCGGTTGTTACGCGGCCGGTAACGAGTGCGGGCGACGTTACCTGGAGATGTCGCGGACGATCGCCTGGTCAGCCGGGTCCGGCCGGTACCGCGCCGGCCGGGCCGCCGGAACTGCCGCCGGGCCGGCGATCCCGGCTCATGTCACGTTCACGTAACAGTGGCGCTACTCGGTCTTGAGATAAGCCGCCCGATAGTCGTACTCTGCTGGCATGCGGGGACGGTAAGCGCTTACCGCAAGGCCCGCCCCGGGTCGGGCCGGGGTCGACCCGGGGCGGAGCTAAGACCGGACTGGGTGCCGCGACGAGCGGCACCCTTATTCGGGTCGTTTCGGGTAAGCGCTTACCGCACCGATAGGAACGGCGGGAAACGGTGAGGAGCAGCCGTGGACGGAACAGGCAGGGACGCCCCGGGCTCTGGCGACGCGGGCGGCCTGAGCGCCGCGCCGACGATCTACGACGTGGCCCGGGCCGCGGGGGTGTCGATCGCCTCGGTCTCGCGCGTGCTCAACGGGCAGCGCAACCCGCGCCAGGAAACCAGGGACCGCGTGCTGGCGGCCGTGGCCGAACTCGGCTTCGCGCCGGACGGGGCGGCGCGGGCGCTGAGCGCGCGGTTCAAGGAGGTCGTCGGGGTGATCGTGCGCAGGCCGTGGCGGGTGGACCCGGACGAGGACCTGTTCTCGGCCGAGGCGGAGAGCCTGCAGTATCCCGACCTGATCAACCGCGGTATCGAGGCGGCGGCGCAGCGCCGTGGCTTCGACCTGCTGATCAGGTCGGTGGGCATCGCCGAGCACGACGTCGGCGGCCGGACGCTGTCGCTGGCCCGTAAGAGCGACGGGCTCATCTTGCACGACCGGGTGCTCGAGCCCGGCGAGATGGACCGGCTGTCCCGGCAGTTGCCGATCGTCACGCTGGCCGGCTACGCCACCCCCACCACCGCCAACGTGCACGGCGACAACAGGGCCGGGATGCAGGCCCTGGCCAGGCACCTGCTCCGTGACCACGGCTATCCGACGCTTGCCTACCTGGGCGGCTACGCCGACAGCCCGGACAGCATCGAGCGCCGCGATGTGCTGGTGGCCGAGGCGGCCGCGACGGGCGCGACGCTGGAATACGGGCCGGAATGGCAGGGCTACTACTTCGCCTCGGGGGGCGCCAAGGTGATCAACCGGCTGCTGGCCGCGGGCCGCGAACTGCCCCGCGCGATCGCGTGCGCCAACGACCAGACCGCGCTCGGCGTCATGTCGGCACTGCGCGAGCACGGCATCAGCGTGCCCGGCCAGGTCGCGGTGACCGGCTTCGACGACATCCCGCTGGCGCGTCACCTGCGCACCACGCTGACCACGGTGCGCCAGCCGATCAGGGAGATGGGAAGGACCGCGTTCGACGTGCTCTATTCGATGATCAGGGGCGAGCGGCCGCCCGAGCGCGACATCGTGCTGGCCACCGAACTGATCCGCCGGGAGAGCTGCGGCTGCCCGGCGGGAACCGGCTACGACGGTGAGGTGTGGCTGTGATCCTGCTCGCCCGCCGGATCGGGTTCTACCTCCTCGCCGCCCTGGTGGCGATAACCCTGGACTTCTTCATCCCGCGGCTGATGCCGGGCAACGCCGTGGCCGCCGCGCTGGCCAACCTGCACAGCCAGTTCACCCCGGCCACCATCAAGGCCCTGGAACTGCAGTACGGCGTCGGCACGGACCAGAGCCTGTGGTCGCAGTACCTGCACTAC
>Ga0306920_100010004_pt1 | contig 12683 bp, 7 predicted proteins | sample flu12Cox44000170_FD_204666 | JGI IMG/M metagenome (GOLD analysis project Ga0306920, IMG submission 204666) | Lab enrichment of tropical soil microbial communities from Luquillo Experimental Forest, Puerto Rico - flux4day.12C.oxic.44.000.170 (v2)... | ecosystem: Environmental > Terrestrial >...
TGGGTCACGAGAACCGCGATGCTCCCGGCCGCCGCGATTGGACCATTGAAGGGCCACGCCTTTCAGATCCGGATGCCCGAGATGTGGAGCTCCTCCCGGTTTGTCTCGGTTTTTTACCGATCGGATTCGATGTCTGATCCCGCGATCTCGTCGATGCGGCTGAACGAGGGGCCATTCGCTCTCGGCCCGCCCCATTCCTTGCACCAAGACATCATAGAACAGGGCGGCGGCCGGTTCTCGCATTGGAATGACTGTCTCTACTTTTCGGCGAGCGACAACAGCGATCCGCGGACGAATGGGCGCTCCTACAGCGTCGCGGAGGCCCCGGCCGTAGCGCGCACCGCCGCAATTCCTGCCTTGTTGATGTTGGGCTTAATCCTGGTGCGGCTGAGAATGGGCAATGTAAGTGAAATCCCCGAATTGGCCATCACCCAGAAGCTCATAAGAAATATGGCCGGCGCTTGGCTCGGCGCCCTTCGTCACACCTCGTATCAGGGAGATAGCGATGCGGCGAGGTGGGGCGGGACACGCTTTGTCGAGCGCGCTATCCGCATGCTCGCGGTTGCGATCGTGGGACTGACCGCCGCCGGCGAAGCTGGCTGGCTCACGAGAAACGCGACGCTGGCGCCCGCCACGATCATCCCGCTGGAGGGCAAGGCCTACCTCACCGCGATGCCCGAGGCCTGGGGTTCTTCCTGGTTCGGTTCCTTTTTCTACCCTTCGGACTCGATGTCTGATCCCGCAATCTCATCGATGCAATTGACCGAAGGATCGCATTCCTTGGGCCCGCCACATTCGCTCCACGTGGATATCATAAGTAAAGGTGGCGGCCGGTTTTCGAATTGGCGTGATAGTCTTTATTTTTCGGCGAGCGACAACAGCGATCCGCGGACCAACGCGCGCGCTTACAAAATCACGGCCGCACCGGACCCCTTGCGCATCGCCGCGATACCCGCATTGCTGATGTTGGGGATCATCCTACTGCGACTGCGCATGGACCATCTTGGCGAAATGCCCGAACTGGCCATTGCCCAGAGGCTTTTGAGAAAAATGCTAGATACAGCAGTGGTGGTTGGCCTGATCGCAGTGCAGGTCTACTTGCTCCGGCGATTTGGTCTTTATGAATGGAAGGACAATGATGGATCCCTGTATTACTTAGCATCGCAACAATTCGAATCAGCTGCATCCTGGATATCGGTTTCGGGCGGAGAATGGAGCCCTACTTTGTACCGGTTGCCCGGATACCCACTTCTCATTCTCGCTGCGCGATGGCTTGCGGGGGAGCACTGGCAGCAAGCGCTCAGCGGTCTGCAAATAACAGTCGCCGTCGCCGCGGGTTTCGTTTTCTATCGGACTATCGCTTGCATTTCGGGAATGCGTCTGCTGGGGGTGTTCGCGGCACTAATCTGGGCCTGTTGCGAGCGAGGGCGTTGGGACCGGTCCATTTTGACCGACAGCCTGACCACCTCGATCACTGTTATCGTCATATGCTGGCTGACGTTGCTTACCATCGAGCAACGCACCCTCCGGGCCAAGGATTTCATTGGGATTGGTTTTTCGATCGCGTTTATTCAACTTTTGAGGACGATGACAGCGGTTTTCGTTCTCTCCGCTATCCCACTGATTGCGTTGGCCGTGTGGCAGCACCGCTTCTTCGGCACAACGTTGCTCCGCATGATTGGGTTACTCGCGCCTGCTACGGTTACGGTGGTGCTTTTGCTGGTATGGAACTATGAGCGTACCGGTCATTTTGTCGTCACAACGGAAGCTGCCGTTGTCGGTCTGCAACCGCTCGTCGACGCACAACGTGAGACTACCGCCGACCTTTTCGGTGGGACGTCCCCATTGGACCACGTAGCGCACAAAGACCTGCACTATTATACATATGCAGATGTAGCGGCGATTACGCATGACCTCTACATTCGGGGAGTCCCGATTTTCGAGCAAATGGCGCTGGCCAACGAGCGCTTTGTTCAAGCATGTTGGCAGCATCCGGTCTTGATGGCTCGACTAGCGTGGCGCCGGCTACAGGACTGGCAAGATGTCTTACTGCCCTTGGCCCTCGCCGACTGGGAAAAAGGTACCTTTGACTATCCCAGTTACACAGGCGATTTGCGCGGGTTATTCAAACTCTGCCTGATCGTATTGCCGGCCATCTGGCTTTTCGCCGCGGCATTGATCGCTCGCGTCGGACGTGAAGCGGCGATCGTCTGGGCACTCGTATCCGTCTGTCTTGGCCAGACGATTGCCTATGCCGCTCTCCATCTGGAACTGCGTTACATTATTTTCACCATCGCACCGCTTCTCCTGATCCTGGCGATCTCGATGCGAGCCGTTGTCTCGCTGACGCGGGTTCTCTTCAGTTCTGCTTCACCAAAAGAAGTTTAAAAACACCTTGAGTGAGCGCTCGAATCTAATGTACTTGCCGGCCGTCGACCGCGCCGGTCAGCGGCGGCTTCACTCCCCGAGGGCTGCTCCGTCTCGATCGTCCCATCAACCGGCCGATCGGGTCCGCACCCATCAACCGGCATCGCGGCCGACACAAGTTCTTCAATCGGGGCCGGGCCGATCGCGCCGGCGCAAAATCCGGTTAGCTCACCGGTACGAAAAAACTGCCGACGCCAAATGTAACGCTGGCAGCTGTGGTACCATGAAGCTGATAAACCGGGCGAGGCCGAGGCTCCCGACAAAGATGTCGGACGTGCGATGGTTAACCGCCTGGCTTCACGTCCGCTCAATTAATTACACTGATATGTTCTGCCATATGACAGGGTGCGGGTTGCGCAGCCGTATAAATCGCCCGGTGTTGCCTCACCGGAGAATCACGCACCAAATGCCTCGGCGGAACTCGCTTCTCAAGGTCGATGCCGTTGAAAGCTGGCCGCAGATCCCATCGTCGCCCGCATCTCCACCTTCGTTCTCCGCCCCAAGTGATCACGATGCATAAATGCTACGACCCTCTTGCGGCAACCTGCTAGCCTCCGCCCCAGGATCAAGAGCATGTGCGGCATTGCAGGATTCTTTGATCTCGGCGGCCGCGGGGTGCGCCCGGATGCGGGTGCGATCGTAGCGGCCCAAATCGCGGTCCTACGCCACCGCGGGCCGGATGCGCAGGGATTTTATATCGCGCCGGGCCTCGGGCTCGGCCACGCGCGCTTGTCGATAATCGATATTTCGGATGCGGCAAACCAGCCGATGTTTGATGCAACCGGCAACGTTTGCGTCATCTTCAACGGAGAAATCTACAATTTCGAGGAGATCCGAGATGAGTTGAAGCAGCGGGGCCACCGTTTCCGCACCCGCTCCGACACCGAGGTCATTGTCGAAGGGTATGCAGCGTGGGGGATTGATGTCGTCCATCGACTGCGCGGCATGTTTGCCATCGCACTCTACGATGCCCGGCGCGATTGGCTGGTTCTAATGCGCGATCGGGTCGGCAAAAAACCCCTCTACTATGGAGTGCATAACGGCGTCCTCATTTTCGCCAGCGAGATCAAGGGAATCCTCCGCTTTCCCGGGATCCCGCGGCGGCCCGATTACCAGGCGATTCACGATTACCTGTCGCTGCAATACGTCCCCTCGCCGATGACGGCGTTCGCCGGGTTGAAGAAATTGCCCCCCGCCCATCTCCTGGTCGCCAAACGGCACAAGGTACCTGCAGTGCGCCGCTACTATGCGTTGCCGAAGCCGTCATCGGTTCGCAGCCGACCCGTCGAACAGCTGTGCGAAGAATTGGTCGACCAGCTGCGCGAGGCGACCAGGCTGCGGATGATTGCCGATGTCCCGATCGGAGCCTTTCTGTCCGGCGGCGTCGACAGCTCATCGGTCGTGGCGATGATGGCGCTATTGTCGCAGTCGCCGGTCAAGACATTCACAATCGGCTTTGAGGAGCAAAGCTACGACGAGCGCGTCTATGGGCGCATGGTTTCGGAGCGCTACCGCACCGATCATTATGAGATGGTCATCCGCCCGGATGGGATGGAGGTGATCGATAAGATCGTCTTCCACTATGGCGAGCCCTACGCCGATTCGTCGGCGATCCCGACTTATTACGTCTCGAAGATCGCGCGCGAACATGTCACCGTGGCACTGAACGGGGATGGCGGCGACGAGAGTTTTCTGGGTTATCCGCGATATCTTCGCTGCCGGGATTTCGAGGACAGCTCGCCCCTGCCGCGGCCGCTGGCGCGCCGCGTGCACCGCCTTCTGACGAATCTGCCGGTTGGATTTGAAAAGGCAGGTCTCGGACGACGGGCACGCGAACTAGCTTCCCGCCTTTACCAGCCTCGCAGCCGTCTTTACGAAGCTTCGATCACTTATTTCTCGGATTCCACGAAGCATGAGCTCTATAGCGGACAGATGCGCGACTATCTGGCCCGTTCCACACTCGACCGGCTCGACTGGTACATGGACGAAGCCGAGACGGTGACCCTTGGTGGTGCGTGGGCGGATCTGCATACCTATTTGCCGGATGACCTCCTAGTCAAAGTCGATGTAGCGAGCATGGCGCATTCCCTCGAGGCGCGCTCGCCGCTGCTCGATCATAAGCTGATGGAGTGGTCCGCCGGCATCCCGGAAACCCAGCGCTTCGAGGGGACCGAACCCAAATCGCTATTCAAGAAGGCGATGGAGCCCTATCTCCCGCATGCGCTCCTTTATCGCCCGAAGATGGGTTTCGGCGTGCCGATCGATCGGTGGCTGCGGGCAGAGATGCGGGATTTTGCCTGCGATATGCTGCTCGACCGGACCGCCAGACAGCGCGGCCTGTTCGATGCCGATTACATTCGCCAGCTGCTCGATCAGCATGCAAGCGGCGAGAACTGGTCGAACCGCATCTGGGCGCTGTTGATGCTCGAATTATGGTTCCGGATGTGGATCGACTCCGCCGACACCGATCTGACGCTGTCTCGTGACGCGTCACCACAGCGCGTGCCAGAGATGACACATGCCTAGCCGGATCGAACCAAGCTTTGGCGCGCAGCACTCGTTCTTGACGGCGTACGCGCGATCGACGGCCGACTTGGTGCGCACGGCCTATGATCAGCGACGACTGCTCAAGGCCCTCGCCAAGCGCGATCTCTCAGATGATTACGTAGCGCATCGTCTATCGATGGGGTGGACGCTGGTCCAGCCGCTCTTCTTGATGCTCGTCTATTTGTTCATATTCACGGCAGTGTATCCGGCTCGGGTGCAGGCCCCGCTCGGCTTAGCCACTGACGCGACCATCTATCTTTTATCCGGGATTATCCCTTGGATTACGCTTTCTCAGGTTATGGGCCGTTCCCTCGTCAGCGTCGTCGGCAGCAGCAATATCGTCAAACAGATGGCGTTTCCGCTTGAACTGCTGCCGCTCAAGACCTTGGCAACGCCCTTGCTTTTTGGTGCGGTATCGCTGGTGTTCTTGGTCTCATATTCAGCTTGGATCACTGGCGGCGCCATCATTCCCGTATATCTTTGGGGTATTCCGCTGCTCGTCAGCCTCTCGCTCGTTCTCTACGCCGGGATTGCCTTGTTGCTGGGGACCGTTCAGGTCTTCGCCCGCGAAGCCCGCGAATTTATTATAATGTTCCTGAACATCGGGTTATTTATTCACCCGATCCTGTTTCTCCCGGGTGCGGTACCGCGCGCCGTTCGGCCAGTGATTTATGCTAGCCCTTTTTCCTATTACATCTTCTGCTGGCAAGATATTTTGTTTTTTGGCGGTGTCGAGCGGGTATGGGCGTGGTGCATTACGGCCGCGTTCGCCGGCGCGGTCTTTGTCCTGGGTGCACGCCTCTTTGTTGGCTCCAAACCGCATTTCGGCGACTTCCTGTGACCATGCCCGCCCAAACCGCCCAAAGGATCGAAATTGCCGAACCGCACCTCGCCACTCCTGCGACCGCCTTTGCGATCCGGCTGGAGCATGTCCGCAAAGCATACAAGCTATACGACAAAAGCTTCAGTTTCCTCAGGGAGGTGCTGACCGGTAGGCCGTGCCACCGGGAAAAGCCGGTGCTCGAAGACATCTCGCTCGACATCCGGCGCGGCGAGGTGGTTGGCATCATCGGCCGTAATGGCGCAGGCAAAAGCACGCTGCTCAAGCTGATCGCCGGTACATTGGCGCCGACCGACGGCCGGATCACCGTAGACGGTCGCGTATCGGCGATTCTGGAGTTGGGCACCGGGTTCAATCCAGCCTATAGCGGACGAGACAATGTGATCATGTCGGCGCTGATGCGTGGAATGTCCGAAGCCGAGGTGCAGCGCAAATTCGACGCGATCGTCGCGTTTTCCGGCCTCGAAGATGTGATCGACCAACCTTTCCAAACCTATTCGAGCGGTATGCAGGCCCGGCTTGCATTCGCCGCGGCAGTCTCGGTGGAAGCCGATGTGATCATTATCGACGAGGCGCTAGCCGCCGGCGATATACGCTTTGCAGCACGGAGCCTGCGGCGCATCCGCGAAATCTGCGAGAGCGGCGTCACCGCGCTGTTCGTGTCGCATACGGCGTATCAGGTGATGCAATTGTGCACCCGGGCGATTTGGCTCGACAATGGGCGCATCCGCATGGATGGCGGGCCGATCGAAGTCGTGCGCGCATACGAATACGAGATGCAGGAACAGATCGCGCAGGACCAAGGCCGGCGCCCGCTGCCGACGGTGCGGGGTGCCGACAACAACTCGCCGGAGGGCTCGGTCGAGCCCACCACGGCTTCACCAGCCAGTGAAGAAAGCATCGACGCTAGGGTTCGGGTCGAACCACCATTGCAGCCATGCCCTGGAATCCCAGGCGATCGGACGAGACACAGCCAACACAAAGCCGTGTTAACGGCATCAGTGCTGGCGCATCCCGAGCGCACCGAAGGCAGCCGCGAGCAGTCCGCGCCGGGAGCAAGCGGCGCGGCAGAAAATGGTGCCGGTGACCGATCTCCCTCGATTGGCAGTTACCGGGTGCTTGACATCGCGTTCATTGATGAGGCCGGGCTCTCAAAGCGCGCCTTTCGCTTCGGCGATCGGCTGCGCATGCGCGTGGTTTATGAATGCGTGCTTACGGAGCCGCCCTCGTGTCCTTGCAGTCTGGCGGTGACCTTTTATCGGGCCGGCGATTTCGAACCGGTAATGTATTTCAGCACCAACGATCTGGCTAGCGGGCGGGATGCGCAGGATGGACCGGATCAAGCGCTTCAACCGTTCGGCCGCGGCGTATTCGATGCCGTTGTGGATCCGGTCCAACTCAGGGCCGACGATTATTACGTCTCAGTCGCGATAACTTCAAACGACCCGGGGAGCTGCAAGTTATACGAACTCCCGCAAAGCCAGATGCGATTGACGATTCTGCCCAACGGCTTCGACGAGCCTTGCGCATTTTACCCGATGGTGACCTGGCGCAACGGCCCGATCTCTGAACGCCATTGAGCCAGGCATCACCGCCGTTCGGCGAGAAGGCGACGTGCCGCCGATCTTCACTAAAGTGCGACGAGCAACACCTATGACGACGCTGAACCTTCTGCTGCCCTGGCGCTGGAAGCGCGCAATCGGCAGAAGTCTCGACGTGAAACTGCAATCCGTCAGCGACGGTCTGACAACTCGACTGAACGACACCGGTGCATCGCTGCTCGCCGCTCTCGGCGCTGCGCGAGATCAGCTGGCGCAACAAACTCAGCAATTTTTGAATATGAGTGAAAGCTTGCAGACCGTGCTCAACGATGTTCGGGGTCGGCTGGAGAACCGAATCTCGGAGCAATCCGAGGAAATAGGCGACTTGCGCGAGGAGTTGTACGCTTTGCGTCAGGCCTTGCTCGGTCGCGACGACGACGTTGTCTCGCACCGTCTGCGATCCGCGGCCGGCGATGTCCAGAGAGGGCTGAGCGCGCTGAAGAACGAGATCGCAGCTCAGCTCGGCTTCGGGATGCATGATCTGGCGAGCCTGGTTTCCGACCAGCGGCAGTGGCTGGAGCGCATCGAGGCCGATCTTGCGAGCCTACCGACACCACTTGCAGACGCTCAAAACCAGATCGCCAATCAGCGAAACTGGCTCGAAAAACTCAGCTTAGAGACAACAAACTTGATTACCCATTTGGATTCGGCCCTTCAGACGCGCCTCAACATCATTGAAAATGTCGAATTGCTGGGGATCGTCGAGCAAATCCACGAGATCGCTGCTGCGCAAATGCGGTTCACGGCGAGGCATGCCGACCGCGCGGTCTGGCGTGCGCACCCAGAAGAGCACTACGCCGCGGCCCGCCCCGAGCCGTTCGACAGCTACCTGGCGCGGGCCAAGCGTGATTTTCCGAAGATATTCAACCTTTGGCGCGAGCGCCTCGACGCAACCCTCGTCGCTTTCGCCCAGACGAAAGTCGGAAATGCAGCGGTCGCATCCGATCTCTATTCGCGTATATTCCGTGATTTCATCGAGGCTCACGCGATCGGCCGGGTTCTCGATGTCGGCTGCGGAGTGTTTGGGCGGCCATATTATCTGGACGGCTATCCGAGCGAGCTGATCGCCGGTCTCGAACCCTTGCCGATGCAAAAACCCGCCGATTTTGAGCTGGTCCGCGGGCTGGGCGAATACCTCCCCTGGCCGGATAGCTCGTTCTCCACCGTGATATCCGCCACCTCGCTGGATCACTGCTTGTCGCTCGAGCGCACTCTCGACGAGATGGTCCGGGTGCTACGCCCTGGCGGCCACATCTTGTTGTGGATCGGATCGAACCCCGGCTCGACAAAGTTCGAGCCCGACAGATCCGACTTTATTCCCGCCGATCAGTTTCACTTGTTTCACTTCGACAAGGCGTGGTTCGAGCCGCTGCTCGAAGAGGAATTCGAGCTTCTCGATCGCTTGGAGCTGAGGTGCCCGGGGTATTCGCACATCCTTTACAAACTCCGCCCGAAACAACAGCTGTGTCGCGAGCCAGCGGAGCTGGCCAGACGCGTCGCCGCGGGAAGGGCTTAGGTGCTTGAGCTCGTCGAGATTTTACGCAGGGCCGTCCAATGTGCTGCGACCGAGGATGTCGTCGTGGCGGCTCCATACGATCTCGCCGACCTCACCTGCCGTGATCTTGCAGCCGAGGGAATCTGCAAAGGCTATATCGCCAACACCGCGCCGGACTCGTCCGACCGCAACCCGTTCGTTGCCGGCTGGTGGATCGACCGCCGGGCGGGGCTTTGGCATATTCGCTACAGGATCGCTTCGACCGTGGTGTTGTTGGGTGCCGCTACTCACCAAGCGGTCGGCGCAGAACTGGTGCGGGAGGCGCGGCGACAAGGGGTCCGTCGCCTTCTTGTTGTCGAAAGCAACGGGTCGACGCTTCGTGAAATCGATGTTGGGGAGCTATTGGTGCGCCGCAAGCCATCGCCGCCGGTCTCACGACCATTTGGGGATTTCTGTTACGAATCGGCCTTCGATAAGATGTTTGCCAATGTCGGCAACCGACTGCGGTTACCTGCTGCGAATTTCGTGCCCGGTCGCATCCTGTTGATTGTCGGCAGCCTGGGTCCCGGCGGCGCCGAGCGCCAGGCCTCCTACATCGCCGCCGGACTGGCCCGACGCCGTGTCTTCGACGTGCATGTTGGATGCAATTTCGCCGATCAGTCCCCGGCCAATCTATTCAGGCCGATGGTCGAGGGCGCCGGGGCGCGGGTGCGTACGGTCGTTCCCTCGATGCCTGAATATGATAACGCTGCGATGGCGACAACGCGCCGCCGCCTCGGGCTTTACGATTCGCTGGGCTTACACAATATTTTTCACGCAATTCTTGAATATGCATTACTGATCCGAGAGGTTCGCCCGGCCATCGTGCATACATGGACTGATTATTCCAATGTATTTGGCGGCATTGCTGCAGAACTGGTAGGCGTGCCGGCCCTCGTTCTGAGCGGGCGCTCGGTGGCCCCCGACAACTTCCCGGACCTGTTTCAACCCTATATGCGGCCCGGCTATCTCTCGCTGCTAGACAAAAGAAATGCGCTCTTTTTGAACAATAGTCGAGCCGGGGCGGCGGACTATGCCAGATGGCTCGAGCTGCCAGACGATGAAATTCAGGTCATCCATAACGGCTTCGACTTCCCGCGCGAAACGGCGGCCGACGACCGTGAGGCGGTGCGTTCCGCCCACGATATCCCGCCGGATGCACCGGTGGTGGGCAGCATCATGCGGTTCTCGGAAGAGAAGCGACCACAGCTGTTCATGGATGTAGCGCGAATTCTGCACATGGCCCACCCGCAGCTTCGCTTTCTCGTCTTTGGGGAGGGGCCGATGCGTGAGAAGATGCAGGCCTATGCTACATCGTGCGGGCTCTCCGACGTGTTGAAGCTGCCGGGACTGACCACGAACTCATGGGGCGCCCTTGCGGCGATGGATGTGTTTGTGCTGACGTCCCGCATGGAGGGTCTCCCCAACGCGCTGATCGAGGCACAGGCCGCAGGTATTCCCATTGTATGCACGGGTGTCGGCGGCATGGAGGAAACCTTTATCGAAGGTGAGACCGGCTTTTCGGTTCGCAGTGCGGCTGTCGACGCCCTAGCGGAAGCCGTCTCTCGCCTGATCCGCGAGCCGCAGCTGCAAAAGCGGATGTCCGAGGCGGCGTTTACTCACGCCCGCGCCACCTTCGGTGTCGAGACCATGCTCGATCGAATGTCAAAGGCTTACGATGACCAATACAGCCGAGACGCGTTACGAATTCGGCAAAAATTGGCAACGTTTCGTCCGCCGCAATTTTAGCAGTGAACGATGCGACATCGCGAAGAAGCGCTTGCTGCGATTTACTGGGCGTGAGTCGCTGGGCGGCCTCGATTTTCTTGATATCGGTTGCGGCAGCGGTCTACATTCGCTGGCGGCCTATGAAGCCGGTGCCGACCGCGTATTCAGCTTCGATTATGATCCGCTCTCGGTGGCGGCCAGCGAGATGCTCCGGCAAAGCGCAGGCAACCCGCCAAACTGGCACATCGAGCGCGGTGACATCCTAGACCAGGACTATATCGCCAGGCTTGGCAAATGGAATTTCGTCTATTGCTGGGGCGTATTGCATCATACTGGAGACATTTGGCAGGCTGTCCGCAATGCAGAGAGTAGCGTGGCCGTCGGCGGCACGTTCTACTTGGCACTGTATTCGTCCGATGTAGTGTCTCCGGAAGTGCAAAATTTCTGGCTGGCCAAAAAGCAGAAATACAACAAATCGGGCCGGCTAAAGCGAGCGCATATGATGTGGTGGTACATATGGACCCATCAGATGCAGCGCCAGTGGCGGCGACTTCCGGAATTTTTGCGGCGCGCAGCCGCGTATAAGCTCAATCGCGGAATGAGTATCTTTGCTGATATCCGTGATTGGCTGGGTGGCTGGCCGATGGAATACGTCGCCGACCAGGCGGTAGTCGATCTTCTCGAACAAGAGCACGGGTTCGAGCTGGTCAATGTATCGACCGGGGAGGCCTGCACCGAATTCCTGTTCCGCCGCACCGGCACGCCGACCAAGCGGACAATCGTTACCGAAATGGCTGCGACGAAAAACCGAACCGCAGCAATCGAACAGGCCGTGGAACCTGCAGCTGGCTGACACTGCGGTCGGGTGAAGCGACGACCGGTTTTAGAGCTACAGCTTTATTACCAGCCCTTGGCCGGTCGGCAGGTGGATGATCCGCTCCTGCTTGTCAGCAAAGAAATTATCCATCGCGCGACGCGCACCGGGACACGAATCAAAGCCGTAATCGTCGCACACCAACATGCCGCCTGGCTCTAGTCTCGGGAAAAAAAACTCGATCGAATCGCGCGTCGGCTGATAGATGTCGACATCGATATGGACAAAGCAGAAGCGGTGATCGGCTACTCGGGAGAATTGCGTCGGAATCCAACCCCGATAAACATAAACCTTGTGAAACCGGGCGAGGTTCCGGTGCACCGCCTCCTCGGGACACGCCAGATCACCGCTTCGCCAATAGCTGCCGTCCTCGGCGCCCGGTTGCGACAGGCCCGCGAACGAATCAAACAGGTAGAGGTTACGGTCTTTGCCGGAGCGCTCATTGGCCAGCGCCATGAAATACGCCGTCGAACCGTTATAGGTGCCACATTCGGCAATCTCTCCGCACAGCCAGTAAAGCGAGTTCAGCAGGTTGTAGACCGTATATTTCCGTTCGAGCGCGCGGTAATTATCGCCGACGAGAGCCTGGTAGGCAGCAACAAAAGCAGTGTCGTTCCAGAAGGATTTGAGGTCCTCGCCGATTTTGGCCGTTGGGTATAGAACGGCGAGGCAGCGTTCGACGGCCGCGTAAGCCAGTTGCGGGGAGTGGTCCTCCGGCAAGCTCCCCAGCACTCCGAGCGCGCGCTGAACGCGCCCCTGATGGACAGGCGGCGCGTAGGCCCGGTAGTCTCGGCCGTTCATACGCGGGTCTGTATTGTCGCTGCTCGACAGATACAACGTGTCGTGCCAATGCGAGAACAGACCGCGTCCCTTTTGCCGAATCCGATCGTGCATCGCGTGCGGCGGACCGAGGCCGAGGCCGTCCTCGAACAGCACGAGTTGTGAAACGTAGGGATCGTCGGCGGTGTCTCCGCGTGGCAGGTCCTCCGCCAGACGCACCGTGAAGCAGTGGCCGCCCGCCGGTTCAAAGGCCGAGAGCTGAAGCAGCCGGCCTGGTGCGGAAATCGCCATCCCAAAGGTCAAGTCCGCTGATTGCTGGATAAATGCGATTGGGGCGCGGTGTTTGGCAGT
>Ga0306920_100010005_pt1 | contig 12683 bp, 11 predicted proteins | sample flu12Cox44000170_FD_204666 | JGI IMG/M metagenome (GOLD analysis project Ga0306920, IMG submission 204666) | Lab enrichment of tropical soil microbial communities from Luquillo Experimental Forest, Puerto Rico - flux4day.12C.oxic.44.000.170 (v2)... | ecosystem: Environmental > Terrestrial >...
GGCGGACCTCATGGTCACCACCTACGCCACCGCGACCAGGGACATCGAGGAACTGACCGGCTACGAATGGCGGCGGGTGGTGCTGGACGAGGCCCAGGCGGTGAAGAACAGCCAGTCCCAGGCGGCGCGCGCGGTGCGGCGGCTGCGCGCCGGGCAGCGGATCGCGCTGACCGGCACCCCGGTCGAGAACCGGCTGGCCGAGCTGTGGTCGCTGATGGACTTCCTCAACCCGGGCCTGCTCGGCCCGGCCGACAAGTTCCGCACTCGCTACGCCATCCCCGTCGAGCGGCACGGCCAGACCGAGCCCGCCGAGCGGCTGCGCGTCATCACCCGCCCGTACGTGCTGCGCCGGCTGAAGACCGACCCGGCGATCATCAGCGACCTGCCGGAGAAGATCGAGATCAAGCAGTACTGCCGGCTGACCACCGAGCAGGCGTCGCTGTACCAGTCGGTGGTCGACGACATGATGGAGAAGATCGAGAACACGGCGGGGATCGAGCGCCGGGGCAACGTGCTCGCCGCGATGGCCAAGCTCAAGCAGGTGTGCAACCACCCGGCGCTGCTGTTGCACGACCGGTCCGCCGTGGGCGCCCGGTCCGGCAAGGTGATCCGGCTGGAGGAGATCTGCGAGGAGATCCTCGCCGAGGGGGACAAGGCGCTGCTGTTCACCCAGTTCGCCGAGTTCGCCGCGATGCTGCTGCCGCACCTGGCCGCCCGGTTCGGCACCGACATCGGCTACCTGCACGGCGGGACCAGCAAGAAGCGCCGCGACGAGCTGGTGACCCGGTTCCAGTCCGCCGACGGGCCGCCGCTGTTCCTGCTGTCGCTGCGCGCCGGGGGCACCGGCCTGAACCTCACCGCCGCCAACCATGTGATCCACCTCGACCGGTGGTGGAACCCGGCGGTGGAGGACCAGGCCACCGACCGCGCCTTCCGCATCGGCCAGAAGCGCAACGTGCAGGTGCGCAAGTTCATCTGCACCGGGACCCTGGAAGAAAAGATCGACGAGATGATCGAGGAGAAGAAGGCCCTCGCCAGCCTTGTGATCAGCGACGGCGAGGGGTGGCTGACCGAGCTGTCCACGGGCGAGCTGCGGTCGATGTTCGAGCTGTCCGCGGAGGCCGTCGGTGACCAGTGACCCGGGCGGCCCGCGGCCGCGGCGCTGGTTCCCCTCGGAGCCGACCCGGCCGCTGGCCGTGGAGGGCGGGCTGAAGGCGCGCAGCACCCGCGGCGCGATCGGGCAGACCTGGTGGTCGGGGCGGTTCATCGCGGTCCTGGAGGCCATCATCGTGGGCGGCCGGCTGGAACGTGGCCGCAACTACGCCCGCCGTGGCCAGGTGCTTTCCTTGGAGGTGACGGCGGGCCTGGTCACCGCGCTGGTCCAGGGCAGCCGGGTGCAGCCGTACCGGGTCCGCATCGGGCTCGACGCGTTCGGCAGCCCCGAGTGGGACGCGGCCGAGCGCGCCCTGGCGGCCAGCGCCTGGTATTCGGCGAAGCTGCTGGCGGGCGAGATGCCCGAGGACATCGAGGACGTCTTCGCGGAACTGGGGCTCGCGCTGTTTCCCGCGTCGGCGGCGGAGTTGTCGATGTACTGCTCCTGCCCGGACTGGGAGGTGCCCTGCAAGCACATCGCCGCGGTGTTCTACCTGCTGGCCGAGGCCTTCGACGACGACCCGTTCAGCATCCTGGCCTGGCGCGGGCGCGGCAGGGACGACTTCCTGGCCGGCCTGCACGCCGCCCGGGGCGGCGCACCGGTTGCCAGCGACCTGCCGGGCGGGGTGCCGCTGTCCGATTGCCTCGGCTCCTTCTTCGCGCCGCCGGCGCCGCTGCCGGTGACAAGCCCGCCCGCCGCGTCGAGCGCCTCGGTGCTGGACCAGGTCCCGCCGCTGGCCCTGGCGCTGCGCGGGCAGCCTCTAACCGGCCTGCTCCGCCCCGCCTACGAGTCCTTCGGTGCCGCTGAACCGCAGCCAGGCCCGTAGCTTCCATGATCACGGTCACCTTTCCGCAAATGGAGCGGGAAAGGGCCCGTGATCATGGGTGCGGCGGCGGTGGGGGCGCAGGTCACTGTTCGCGGAAGCCGCCGAGGAAGCGGCGGAATACGCCGCCCTCGCGCGGCAGCGCCGGGCCCGGTGCCGGTGCCACCGCGCGCTCGGTGGCTATCGGCTGGTCGTAGTCGGTCCGGGCGATGGCGTCCACGGTCTGCGCCTCGTCGAAGTCCTCGGAACCGTCGATCTTCGGCACGAACCCGACCAGGTCCCCGTCCTGCATGACCTGGGCCTCGAGCCCGATGGTGCCGTCGGTGTCCCATTCGGCCTGGCGCCCGTCGTGCAGGTTCACCCGCACCCCGAACTGGTCCACGCCGGCCCTCAGCATGTGGGCATCGATGCCTCGGTCGCGCAGCGCGTCGACCACATGGCGGGCCCGGTTCTCTTCCACCGCCCCAAACTAGCTGGTCCGCGGGACTGCAAGATACTCTTCGGGCCCATGGTGCAGCCCCCGGGCCCGCTGGCGGGCGACGCGTCCCACGGCGATGCGGGCGCGTCGGCGAGCCACCCGCAGGACGGCGACGCGGGCGGCGCGCTGGCGGGCGACCCGCTGGCGAGCCAGCCGCCGACGTTCAGCGACGGGGCCGCCAGGCGGATCCTCCGTGACGGTTTCGGTGTGACGGGGTCCCTCGCCGCCCTGGCCGGGGAGCGCGACCAGAACTTTCGGGTGGACACCGCCGACGGGCAGCGGTTCCTGTTCAAGATCTCGAACCCGGCGGACACCCGGCCCGTCCTGGCCATGCAGACGGCCGCGCTGCGGCACATCGAACAGGTCGATCCGGGCATGCCGGTGATGCGGCCGATCCCCACCACCGCGGGAGAACCGTGGGCCGAGGTGCCCGGGCCGGACGGCCGGGCGTACCCGGTGCGGCTGTTCACGTTCCTGCCGGGGCGGACGGTCGCGGCGGCGGAACTGACCCCGGCGGCGCTCCGGTCCATCGGCCAGGTGACGGCCCGGCTGGGCCGCGCGCTGCGGGGCTTTTTCCACCCCGCGGCCGACTACGAGATCCTCTGGGACATCACCCGCCTGCCCGCGCTGCGCCCGATGCTCGGCCATGTCCCCGACCGCGCGCGGCGCGCGCAGGTGGCCCGGGTCCTGGACCGGTTCGAGGCGCGGGTCGCCCCGGTGCTGCCTCAGCTTCGCGCCCAGGTGATCCACGCCGACATGAGCCTGAACAACGTGCTGCTCGGGGAGGACCTCCAGGTCAGCGGCATCGTCGACTTCGGTGACATGACCCATGCCCCGCTGGTCTGCGACCTCGCGGTCGCCGTCGCGGACGTGCTGCACGGGCGGGAGGACACGGTCGGGGCGGCCGAGGTCATGATCGGCGGCTACGTCGCGGTGACGCCGCTGGACGACGAGGAGGCCGGCCTGCTCGCCGACCTGGTGGCGGCCAGGCTCGCCGCCGACATCACGCTCACCACGTGGCGGCTCGGGGTCTACCCGGACAACGCCGCCTACGCGGCGGACAGCGAGGTCGGCGCGCCCGCGTTCCTGGACAGCATCGAGGCCCTGGGCCTGGACGCGGTCGGTGAGCGGTTCCGGGACGCGTGCCGCGGGCTGCCGTACCGCCGTTCCGCGACGGCCCCGCTGCTGGAGCGCCGCCGGCGGGCGCTGCCTCGGTCGCCGCTGTTCTACGACCACCCGGTGCACCTGGTCCGCGGCGAAGGGGCCTGGCTGTTCGACGCGGCCGGGCGGCGGTATCTCGACTGCTACAACAACGTTCCCGTGGTCGGCCACGGCCACCCCCGGGTGGTGCGCGCCGTGGCCGAGCAGCAGCGGCTGCTCGCCACGCACAGCCGCTACCTGCACGAGGCGATCGTGGAACTCGCGGAACGGCTCCAGGCCACCCTGCCGCCGTCGCTGGACGCTGTGATCGTGCTGAACTCCGGCAGCGAGGCCAACGACCTCGCCTGGCGGATCGCCCGCGCCGCCACCGGGCACGCGGGCGCCCTGGTGACCGAATTCGCCTATCACGGGCTGACCGAGGCCACGCACGCGCTGTCACCCGAGGAGTGGGCTGCCGGAGAACGGCCCGCGCACGTCGCCACCGTGCCCGCGCCCGACGGGTACCGCGGCGCCTACCGGCGGGACCAGGCCGGCTGGGCGGAGCGGTACGCCGCCCACGTCGACGAGGCCGAGGCGGGGCTCGGCGGCCGCGGGGTCGCGGCGATGTTCGCGGATCCGGCGTTCACCGCGGACGGCATCCTGGCACCGCCGCCTGGCTACCTGCGGGATGTGGCCCGGCGGGTCCGGGCGCTGGGCGGCCTGCTGGTCGCCGACGAGGTGCAAGCCGGCCACGGCAGGTGCGGCAGCCACCTGTGGAGCTTCCAGCCGTCCGGGATCGAGCCGGACCTGGTGGTGATGGGCAAGCCGATGGGCAACGGCTTCCCGGTCGCCGCGCTGGTTGCCTCCTCGGCCGTCCTCGCCGCGGTGCCGGAGGAGGTCGAGCTGTTCAGCACGTTCGGCGGCAACCCGGTCGCCTGCGCCGCCGCGCTCGCGGTCCTCGCCGTCATCGAGGACGAAGGCCTGACCGAGAACGCCGCCGAGGTGGGCGGGTACCTGCGGGAGGGCCTGCTGGCGCTGCAGCGGCGGCACCCGGTCATCGGGGACGTCCGTGGTGAGGGCCTGCTGCTCGGCGTGGAACTGGTCGAGGACCCCCGGGCGCGGGCACCCGCGGCCGCGCGGGCGGACCAGGTCACCGAGGCCATGCGGGACCGGGGGATACTGCTCGGCACCACCGGCCCGGCCGGGAACGTGCTCAAGATCCGGCCGCCCCTCGTCTTCCGGCGCGACCACGCCGACCGGCTGGTCAACGCCCTGGACGAGGTGCTCGCCGCGCCTGGCCGCTGAGCCCGCCGGCTGGGCCCGGCGCGGCGTCCTGGGCTCAGGAGAGCAGCTTCGGCGACGATCCGGTCGCCGCACCCGGCGCCGGCCCTTCGGCCGACCACAAAACGAGCCGGCCGTTCGGCCGACCACAATAGGAGCATGGACGAAGCCGTCCGGGCCTACATCGACGCCATCCCCGCCGAGCACCGCGCCATGTTCGACCGGGTGCATCGGCTGATCCTCGAAGCGCACCCGGATGCGACCGTGGCCTTGTCGTACCAGATCCCGGCCTACCGGGTCGGCAAGCGCCGGCTGTTCGTCGGGGCGTGGCGGCACGGCCTGTCGGTTTACGGCTGGCAGGCCGACCACGACGCCGGCTTCAGCGCCCGCCACCCGGATTTGCTGGCGAGCAAGGCGACGATCCGGCTGCGGCCGCAGGACGTGGCGGGCATCGGGGACGACGAGCTCCGCGACTTCCTTCGGGCCACGCTGGACCCGGGGAACTGACGTACCCATTCCCTACCATCGTGTCGTGGTCCCGCGATACGACGTGTCCCTGGTACCACCGCAGGGCGGTTACCTGGCTAAGCAGTGCCCGGTGCGGGCGCAGTGGAACCTGATCCGGCCGGGTGACCCGCGCCCGGCGTCGCGGGTGCTGGAGCGCCGGTTCACCGCCGGCCGGAGGTTCGAGGCGGAGCTGGTTGCCCGGCTGGTTTCGCTGCACCCGGGCGCCTGCGTGGTCGCCGGCGCCGACCGCGACGAGCGGGAGGCGGCGACGGAGGCCGCGATGAAGGCCGGGGACCCGGTCATCGCGGGCGGCCGGCTGCCGCCGGATCCGGCAGGCCGCCGGGTCGGCGAGCCGGATCTGCTGGTGGCCGCCGAGGGGTCCGGGTACCGCCCGGTGGACATCAAGCATCACCGCTGCCTGGACGCGGGCGCCGGGGGACTGCCTGCGCTTTGCTCGACGCTGGACCGGCTGGCCTGGGAGGCAGCCGTGCCGGCCGCGGATTTGTCGGCCCGCAAGCGCCGGGAGGACCTGCTGCAGCTCGCCCACTACCAGCGGATGCTGGAGGCCTGCGGCATGGCCGCGCCCGATGGGCGGCACGGCGGCATCATCGGCGTCGACGGGGTCGTCACCTGGTACGACCTGGACATGCCGGTCTGGCAGGCCCCGTCCTCCCGAGGGCGGGCGAAGCGGCGGTCGAGCATGGAGGTGTACGACCTCGAGTTCTCGTTCCGGCTGGACATCCTCGCCGTCGCTGCCGCGCACCAGGCCGACCCGCAGGTTGACCTCCTGGTGGTGCCGGTGCGCATCGGCGAGTGCGCCGAGTGCCCCTGGTGGTCCTGGTGCGGCCCGGTGCTGGAGGCCGGGTCAGGGGACGTGAGCCTGCTGCCCGGCGTGGGCTGGCGGGCCTGGCGCATCCACCGCGACCACGGGGTGACCAGCCGGGCCGCGCTGGCCGCACTGGACCACCGCACCGCGGCCCTGATCGCCGGCGGGGTCGACCTGCGGCCGGTCACCGCGGCCCTGGGCACGCTGCCGGATCACACGCCGCTGCCGGATGTCATCGGCGAGCGCAAGAAGGCGCAACTGACCCGGCTGGCCGGGGCGGGCATCCGCGTGCTCGGCGACGCCCGGGCACTGGCCGCGGGCACCGCGGCCTACAGCGACGCGCCGATGCGGGACCTGCCCGAGCAGATCGACCTGGCCCGGGCCGCCCTGGGCGGTTCACCGGTCTACCGGCGGCGCGGGGTGGCGCGGGTGCGGGTTCCGCGCGGCGACGTCGAGGTCGATATCGACATGGAGAACACCGAGGACGGGGTCTACCTGTGGGGCGCGCTGGTCTCCGCCGGGCCGGGGCGGCCCGCCGAGGCGGGCAGTTATCACCCGTTCTGCACGTGGGACCCGCTGACGGGGGCCGTCGAAGCGGAGTTGTTCGCCCGGTTCTGGGCGTGGCTGGCCGGCCTGCGCCGGGACGCGGCCGCCGCGGGCCTGGAGTTCCGTGCCTACTGCTACAACGCGGCCGCGGAGACCACCCAGATGCGGCGGATCGGCGCGGCCGCCGGCCTGGCCGACGAGGCTGCCGCGTTCACCGGGTCCGGCCAGTGGGTGGATCTGCTCCGCGTCTTCGGCGCCCAGCTCATCACCGGCGGCCCGGCCGGGCTCAAGCAGGTCGCTACGCTGAGCGGCTTCACCTGGGACGTCGAGGATCCCGGCGGCGGCGAGGCGACGCTCCGCTATGACCAGGCCGTCGACCCGGGAGCCGGGCCCGCCGAATCCGCCGCGGCCCGCGACTGGCTGCTCACCTATAACCGCAACGACGTCGAGGCGACCCGGTCGCTGCGGGAATGGCTCGACAATGATGCCGGCGGCTGCCCGCCGGTGGCGGGGCTGGGGCCCTGAGTACGGCCCGGCCCGGAGCCGGCGCAGCGCCTCAGGCGCCCGGCCGGGCTCGCACGGGATCTCGCAATGCGTCGTGAAAGTGATGCCGCGGCCAACCGGCGTCCTGTATCGGCTAACGTGCCGGCGGAAAGGATCGGCAAATAGCCCGGCCGCAGTGGCTGGTTAGGCGCTACGCTCGGCTTCTTGGGTGGAGCCAGGAGGCGGCCATGAGCCATGCAGCCCTGGTCAATGCGGGCATTTTGTACATTGTTGTTGTCCAGCCATTACTGCTAGTAGTGTTCATCCGGGCGGTGATCCGGGCGCCGGCCGGACCTGCCGACTCTGCGAGCGATCCTGCCCCGGAAGCGCCCGAGGTTGATGCGCCTGCGGCGCCCGGGCCGGCGAGGCTACCGGTGCGGCCGACGACGTGGCCCCCGAGCGGCGCCCTGAGTCCGCGAGGCGAGCCTGACTACGTGGGCAGGCACGTTGCCCAGGGCGGCCCGCCGTGGGGACCGGCGCCAAAACCGCCGGGCGCGTCCTGGTAGCCGCTGGCTCGCCTCCCGGATCTGCCCCGGCTGTTGTACGGCCGGGGGGGGGCGTATCAAGCCCCCGCCCGCGAAGGGCCTCGGCATAACTCGGAGGCATCCGATCCGCCCGGCAACCTGACCCCGGATGGTTGCAACCCGCCACCGTCGAACTGCGGCCGATATGACCAGTCGGCAACCTTGCTGAAGTCAACCTCTCCGCCGGAAAACTTGGCGAGGAGGAAGCTGACCTCGCTGGTGAAGTGCGCGCCGTCGAAACCGACAAGGCCGCCGGAGAACTCGGCCGCGAAGAAATCGACCAGCCCGCCGGAGAACCGGGCGTTCCCGAAGTCGACCGGACCGCCGGTGAACTTGGCGCCGTTGAAGCTGGCCTCTCCGCCGGAGAACTTGGCGAGCCGGAAGCCGACCTGGCTTCCGTTGAACCGGCTGAGGATGAAACTGACCCGGGTGCCGGAGAACCGGGCACTGCGAAAGTCGACCCGGCCGCCGGAGAACTCGGCGTCGTTGAAACTGAGCTGGCCGCCGGAGAACCCGGCGAAACCGAAGCTGATCTCGCCGCCGGAGAACCGGGCGCCGCTGAAGCTGACCTCGCCGCCCGAGAAGCCGGCGGATCCGAAGCTGATCTCGCCGCCGGTGAACCGGGCTCCTCGGTAGCTGATCTCACCGCGCGAGAAGGTGGCGTCGGCGAAGCTGACCTTGCCCGCGGAGAACTCCGCGCCGCCGAAGCCGACCTGGGCGCCGGAGAACTCCGCGCCGCCGAAGCCGACCAGGCTGCCGGCGAACTCCGCGTCGCTGAAGCTGATGTCGCCGCCGGAGAATTCGGCGCCGGAGAAGCCGGCGTACCCCAGGCCGGCCCCGACGTCACCGGACTGGGTGCGGCCGAAGCTGATCTCGCCGCCGGAGAACCGGGCGCCGCGGAAGCCGACCTCGCTCCCGGAGAACCGCGCGCGGCGGAATTCGACCTGGCCAGCGGAGAACCCGGCGCGGGCGAAGCTGACCTCGGCCCCGGAGAACTCCGCGCCGGCGAAGCTGACCTCGCCGCCCGAGAACCTGGCGTCATCGAAGCTGAGCTGGCCGCCGGAGAACCGCGCGCGGCGGAATTCGACCTGCCCGCCGGAGAACTCCGCCCCGGCGAAGCTGACCTCGGCCCCGGAGAGCTCCGCGCCGGCGAAGCTGACCCCGCCGCCGGAGAACTCTGCCCCGGCGAAGCTGACCTGGCCGCTGGGGAACTTGGCGCCGCCGAAACTCACCTGGCCGCCGGAGAACCCGACGCCGGAAAAGTCCCCGCGGTCAAACACCACCCCGGTGAAGTCGAGGTTCAGGTTCCGCCATGAAACCTCGGCGCTTGGCCTGAGGTGAGCGGTGATGATTCCGAAGACGGTGTCGCGAACCTCGCGGGCGGCATCGCGCCTCGGCCGGTCCCCGGGGGAGAGGTCTAGGACGGGGGCCGGCGAACAGGGCGTCCGCAGGTATGCGCACAGCACGTCGACGCAGGCTTGGCGGTGCTCAGGCCAGTCATCGGCGAGCCCGGCCATCGCGCGCACTCCGGCCAGCCGGGCCGCGGCCGTTTCGTCGCCGATCTGCGCGGCCGCCGCCGCGAACGGCTCGTGATACAGCCGGGCGTGCTCAAGCTGGGCCTCGACCCTGTTCCGGGCGGCGACGAACTCGGCGGACTTATGGCGCCGGTAGGCGATGATCAGGGCAACCAGCGCGGCCGCTCCGGCGAGGGCGTCGAAGACCAGTTGCACAAGTCCTACATTCCCATGCCACCGGGATGCTCCCCCGAGCGCGGCAGGCCTCCGCGACCCACGGGTGACGGCGACGGGACCGGCGGCGGCGACGCTCGGCGAGCGGATTCCCGGCTCGGTGCCGATGACGGCCACGGCGACATGGCCCGCCCACCGGTTCTGGGCGAGGCGCTTTGAGTCAGTTCCGCGGCGGGCATAGCGGTAATGATGCGGTCATAACGCCTGCACCTCGCATGGAGCGGCGTGCAGTTCGGTGGAGCAGTGGAGGCACGGCGTGCGGGTCGGAGAAGCGCTGGCGGAAGCGCGCGAGCACGCCGGCCTCACCGTCGCCGACGTCAGCCAGCGGACCCGTATCAGGGAAACGATCATCAATGAGATCGAGGACGACGACTTCTCGGCGTGCGGCGGTGACTTTTACGCGCGGGGGAACATCCGCAGCATCGCCAAGGCCGTCGGCGCGGACCCCGAACCGCTGATCTGCGAGTATGACGCGGCCCACCGGGCGCCGGGCGTGCTGTCGGCGGTGAGCCTGGACGAACTGCTCACGCCGGCCCGGACGCCGGGGCGGCGCCGCCTGAACTGGCCGGTGGTGCTGGGGCTGGCGCTCATCGTGGCGCTTGGCTTCGTGGGGTATACATTCCTCGCGGGCTTGATGCACGCGGCGAGCAGGCCGCCAGCGGCCGCGAGCCAGGCGGTGAGCCAAGCCGGGCGGAGCAGGACGCCTGCGGTACTCAAGCCCAGCCAGGTCGCTCCCTCCTCCCATCCCACCGCCCGGCCGCGAAAGCCGATGCGCGCAACGGCCACCGTGCGCGCCTACATCGCTGCCATCAACGGCCACCACTACGCGCGGGCCTGGCGCCTCGGCGGCCGGAACACTGGAGGGTCCTACCCTGGCTTCGTCAGCGGATTCGCTGGCACCGCAAGAGACACGGTGACCATCGTGTCGGTCTCCGGTCACGTCGTCACCGCCCGCCTCAGCGCCAAGCAGACCGACGGCACCGTCAACACCTATCAGGGCACGTATACGGTTCATCACGGCGTCATCGTCGGGTTCGATGTCGTTCAATTGAGCTGAGCCCGGCGGCCCTGCGGCCGTCGATGAGTGCCCAGCTCACAGGCCAGATGCGCACGTCAGAGCCGGGGTGGGCTACGATGCAGCGAGTCCCGGCCGGTGTAGCTCAGTCGGCAGAGCAGCCGTCTTGTAAACAATTGGTCGAAGTGCCTGTGACCAGGCCCGTTGTGCTGCGTTGACGAAAATTCGGCACTCATTCGGCACGAGTCTCGTCCGGTCAGTGCGGTGGCATCCGAACACCGAGATCCCGCATGGCAGCCGCATCCCCGGCCTGACGCGCCGGCCATGTAGCGGGGCAGCGGATCCGGATGGTCCTCATCTCCGGTGCCGCACACGCTCGCACGCCGATAGCGGCGAGCGCTACACCTGTGCAGAGCCTCGGCGCAGAGCCCGGAATCTTGCATCCGCCGCGCGAGGTGCTGACGCACCGCCCGGTATCGGGATGGTCATCTCCGCACGTACGGACCGCTACCCGCAGCCCGGTACCGCCTCCTGTCGCTGGCCGGGTGGCACCGGCTTGCTGCCCAGTCAAGCGATCTTGAGCTGCTCATCGCCGAAGTCTGCGATCAGCTTCAGCGTCCCGCCCAGCGCGGTCACGAACCGGTTCAGTACGTCCTGCGTGGACACATCCCCGCTCTCGATCTGCGACACGCGGGCCACCGAGACGCCCATCCGCTCGGCAACCTGCTCCTGGGTCATCCCGCGCCGCTTGCGCATCTCCGCCAGCCGCCAGCCTCGCGCATCATCGAGCATCGCTGACATAGCGGCCGCGAATGCCTCAGGGCCGCCGGCCGTCTCTACGGCACGCTCCAGGTTGCCTGACTCCCGCCACCGCGAGACCCCGCTCATCGCCCCATCTCCTTCTCCCGCTCCGCCAGGTAGTCCTCATACAGCTGCTCCGCCTGCGGAATCGCCGTCCGGTACCACTGCTTCCACTGCCCGGACTTGTCACCGGCGACCAGCAGCACCGCTGACCGCCACGGATCGAACGCGAACAAGATCCGCACCTCGCTACGGCCAGCCGAGGGCGGCCGCAGTTCCTTCATATTGGCGACCCGCGAGGCCGTGACCGTGTCCACCAGCGGCCTGCCCTCCGCCGGTCCGCCCCGCTCGAGTGCCAGGATCGCCTGATTCACCAGCTGATGGCTGAGCCGGTCGGTGTCGTACAAGTCGTCAAGGAATGCCTCAACCTGAGTGGTCATCAAGATCTCCCACTCCACCAGGTCTCCCATGCCAGCAACGTACCTTAATAATATCCTAAACCTAGCCCGGCCGCGCTGCAGGTGGAGATGGCCGATCACCTGGGCTATGAGCGGGGTGACCGGGCCGGGCACGGCACCGGGAACCCCGCAACTGGGTCGGCCGCCAAGGCGCTGCGGACCGATGTCGGCGAGGTGCGGATCGAGGGGCCCGCCGACCGGGCGGGACGTTTGGGCCGGCGCTGATCCCCGAGCACTCGCGGCGGCGGGCCGGGTCCGGTCAGGCGGTGCTGTCGCTTTATGCCAAGGGGAAGCGACCGCGCGCTAGAGCGGCCGGTCGGACCGCCACAGGAACCTGAGCCCGCAGAGCCAGACCCAGATCAAGCCGTCGGCGGCCATGATCAGCTGGCCGCCGATCCAATTCCCGAAGTTGCCGACGCCGCCGTTTTCAGTGTTGAGCTGTGCGTCATAGTGATCGTCGCCCAGCCGTGCTGCACTTGCCACCATAGATCAGGGATCGTGAGCAGTTCGCCATGCTCTTCTCGGCGGCGATCATCATCACGTGACCAAGCTGCATACCTGAGTCCATCACTGGCGGCATGACCGGGCGTTGCCGTGGCCGGGCCGGATGGATAAGTATTCGGGCTGGAGCCCTCTGACCGTTGATGTCCCCTGGGCCACGTCGCCCGGAAAGGGAGGACTGTCGGCATCCTGATCGACCAATAACCGCGCGCCTACCCGCCGTTCGGCGCCGATATCGTCTCGATGCTGGTCAGGACATGGCTCGCGCATATCTGGATGTTCGAGCGCTGCCATAAGTATGGGTTGGCCTCGGGCACGCGGCAAGCCTGACCGTCTGTA
>Ga0306920_100010006_pt1 | contig 12683 bp, 7 predicted proteins | sample flu12Cox44000170_FD_204666 | JGI IMG/M metagenome (GOLD analysis project Ga0306920, IMG submission 204666) | Lab enrichment of tropical soil microbial communities from Luquillo Experimental Forest, Puerto Rico - flux4day.12C.oxic.44.000.170 (v2)... | ecosystem: Environmental > Terrestrial >...
TGCTTGAATCTAGGGTAGTGGACGTTCCAGCGATCTGTCTCTAAGGGTTCGAATCGTTCCACGGGGAATGAACGCTCAATCACGGCACGTGCTTCGGCGAGTGACGAAACAACGTTCGTCGCGAGCATCTGCATCGCGACGTTGCCCAAAGCTGTCGCTTCTGTGGGTCCCGCAAGCACGAGCCGACCCGTCGCGTTGGCCGTAAACTGATTTAACAGACGATTCTGCGCACCACCACCTATGATGCGGATCTGTTCGACATGGTCCCCGGTCAGTTCCTCGAGGGACTCGAGAACCTGCCGATACTTGAACGCCAGACTCTCTAAGATTGCGCGCGTGAACTCGGTAGCTGCGTTCGGCCAAGGTTGTTCAGTGCGTTTGCAGTAAGCAGCGATTTCAGAAGGCATGTCGTCCGGAGAAAGGAATGCAGGATGGTCGGGATCGAAGAGAGAGCGGAACGTGGTGTGCTCGCTTTTCGATACTGCACTCAAAAGGTCTTCATATGAGTGCACCACGCCCGACGCAAGCCAGCTTCGGCGGCACGAGTGCAGTAACCAAAGTCCAGTGATATTCTTCAGGAGACGAACCGTTCCGCACACGCCACCTTCATTCGTAAAGTTCAGACGGCAGGCTCGCGGCGTTATCATCGGCGACGGGAGCTCGGTACCAAGTAGCGACCATGTGCCTGAGCTCAAGAATGCGCTTCGAGAGGTTGTCGCCACTGAAGCAACGGCGGAAGCGGTGTCATGGCACGCGGGGGCGATAACTGGAGTGCCTCTAAGCGCCTTCGTTCCCGTAAGCGCGCCCAAAACCGACCCTGGTTCGATGATCTGCGTCAACAATTTGGTCGGTAGCCCAAGCTTTGTCAAAAGTTTGGCGGTCCAGGAGCGAGTTCTTGGATCGACGAATTGAGTGGTAGTGGCGATGGTGTACTCGCACGCGAGGCATCCAGTGAGCCAATAGTTCAGAAGGTCCGGAATAGTAACTAGGTGATGCGCGTTTTCGATCAGCTGCGGTGTCGATTCGTATGCCGCAAACAATTGATAGAGCGTGTTGAAGGGAAGAAATTGAATTCCCGTAGTTGAGTAGATCTCTTCCCGCGAAACTCGTCTGAAAACCCTTTCCATCACCCCAGTCGTGCGCCCGTCGCGATAATGATATGGGTTCTCGAGGAGGTCGCCGCGTTCACCCAGTAGCGCATAGTCAACGCCCCAGGTATCAACGCCGATGCCATCGAACCGCGTATCTGACACCTTGTCGAGAGCTCGCTGCATTTCCCGCCACAGGCCCAATATGTTCCAGTGCAGTGAACCGCGAATGTCGACTGACTCATTCGGAAAGCGGTCGACCTCGCTGATTTCAAGAATTCCATTTCGTAGCTGCGCGTGCACCGCTCTGCCGCTTTCAGCGCCGAGGTCAAACGCTAGATAGTGAGCAGTCATGGAATGCCTAAGAAAATCTGAACCACCACGGCAGCGGTTCGCTTTTCACTGGTCAATCAGGCGTATGTTGAAACGCTCGAAGCATTTTTCTCGGCACGTTCAGAGGAAATCCGCTGGAGATATCCGCTCTGTCGGAATGCCTCCAAGGGATCTGGAGGGAGCCGGCAGGTCTTTCGCCATTCGCCGATGACGGGACGCACATCCGTTGAAAACGCATCTTGAAGCAATCGCTCGGCCGTTACCAGATCGCAATTCGCTTGGGCCGTCATTAGAGATCCGTAGTCAATGATTGCGGCTTTTGCGAAAAGTTCCTGAGCGACCATCACGGTCTGAATCATCGCTTCGATCTTCCCCTTGAGATTGTGGCTCTGGTCGATCATGTAAGCTACGTCCGGTCGTTTTCCTGTCTCATACTCAAAAAAGTTGATTTCATGAAAGATACGAAACACCTGGTAAGGGTCGATCGATCCCAGGGTTAGGTCGTCATCGGCGTAACGGCGATCGTTGAAATGAAATGCGCCAAGCATGTTTTCACCGAGAAGCCAATCAACGATCTGCTCGATATTCTGCGCCGCGTAGTGATGGCCGGTATCCACCAGAACCTTCGCCTGCGGTCCCGCAGATTTTGCGAGGAGGAACGCCATGCCCCAGTCTGCGATGTCGGTATGGTAAAACGCAGGTTCGAACGGCTTGTACTCCACAAGCATTCGCTGATCGGACCCTAGATGCGAGTGGACAGCTTGGAGATTCTCCTCGAACCATCGTCGCCTCTGCCGGATGTTAGCCGTGCCGGGATAGTTGGAACCGTCGGCAAACCAGAGCGAAATATCACGACTACAAAGGTGAGCGGCGATTGTGACGCTTTCCAAAACATGATCGAGCGCCACTCGCCGGACTTTGATATCGGGACTGCCAAAGGATCCGAATTTGTAGATCTGATTCTGGAAGACGTTGGGGTTTATCGATCCAGGAAGAACGCCGTAAGTCTGCGCGGCAAGTCGAACGGTGTCGACGCTTTCAACGCCATCTCTGAAATCCCAAAGCACATGCAGCGCGACGGTCGGGCAGGCGCCTGTCAACAAGTGTACCTGGCCTGCGTCGCTGAGTTTTTCTTCAATTGTCGAAGCTGCAGCCGGCTGAATGAATTTTCCAAAGCGCGTACCGGTGTTCGCGAAACCCCAGGACGGCAATTCAATTCGAAAGTCGTCCAGTGCTTTGATGATCTTGTCATCACGCTGTTCAGACATGGGTAACCAGCCTTCGAGTTCCTGAAACGGATAGTTGCCAGCGGACTCCCACGGCGTAGCCTAGTCGGACTCGAATGGCCCGGACGCAGCCGGCGGGTAAAGTGACGACTAATTCTACTCCGTCAAGGCGCACTTCAGGGGCTTCGGGAACTACCGTTTGCGGCTCCAGGGTCGCATTCTGCGATTGCACGTTCGGGCCCGTTAGCATTCTCACGACGACGGAGAAAGCGAACTCCGTCAAATCCAACACTAGACTCGCGTATTTCCGTCAACCGATCTTCAGCATATATAATCTGGATATTTTGAAGTCAAGTAGTGTGCAAAGGCGTGAGAAATTGTGGGGGTGGCACGCTTGCACCGGAGTTTTCCCCGATATTGGCTGAGGGCATCTTCCCTACCAGTCGGGCTTTTCGGATCCGCGCACCAAATTATCCGCTCACGTCAGCGGGATTCTCGCGGTACGATCAAAAAACGAAGCCGTAGCTCTTTTTCAACGCGATGAAAAGGGTGGATTCCTCAGAACGAATTAGGCCTGTCTTTCTATCCCTCCTCAACCCCGATACCCCAAACCAGCTTGATATTCACATATCGACATTTTACAATCACGCGCCTTCGGAGAGTCGATGACGCCTTCTCCCTTGTTAATTGGATTCACCCTCATCCTCATCGGCGGGATTATGGAAGGTTCCTACTCATTCCCGCTCAAGGTGAATTCGAGATGGGACTGGGAGAACACATGGGGCGCAGGTTCAGTGATGGCATTACTGCTTGTTCCGTGGCCGTTGGCCTTTTGGACCGTGCCTGGATTAGTGGAAACATATCACCGCTCCTCATGGTCCGCCATTCTCTTGGCATTTTTATTTGGCGCGGGCTGGGGGTTCGGTGGGGTGTTCTTCGGGCTCAGCCTTGACATGGTCGGGCTCTCCCTCGGTTACTCCATTATTTTCGGAATTATTGCCATCAATGGGTCGCTGACCCCTTTGTTGATGAACGAGCCGGGTAAACTCGCAACAACAGGTGGTTTGTGGTTCGTGGTGGCAATGATGGCGACGCTTCTGGGAATCGTCGTGTGCGCGATTGCTGGAAAACTCAAATCAAATGCAGTGATCGATGTGCCCGCCGCCAAGTCGAGAAAAGGTTCATTTCGTATTGGCTTGATTCTGTGCATCGTCTCGGGTGTTCTTTCGGGCCTCGTGAACTTTGCTTTTATCTATGGGACAGAAATCACTCAGCAAGCGCAGCATTTGGGCGCGGGCCCATTGTCTGGGCTCAACGCCTTATGGGCGCTTGTGTTCACGGCGAACTACATGGCAAATGTAGGATACTGCACCTATTTGATGATGCGGAATCGAACCTTCGGCAAGCTCTTTGCGAGCGGAACCGGCTTCAACTGGCTACGTTCCATTTTGATGGGGGTCTTCTGGGCTGCTGGAATCGTGGTATACGGACTCGGAGCCTATAAGCTGGGAAAGTATGGAGCGTTTGTTGGCTTTCCAGCCTTACTTGCAGCCTCAATGCTCACGGGCAACCTCATTGGTTGGATGAGTGGGGAGTGGAAGGCGGCTAGCCCGAAGGCGCTGCGCACAATGTTTGCTGGTCTTGGCCTTTTGTTGGTCGCGATCGCGTTTCTCGCGAACGCAAATCGGCTCATGTCCCAATGAGATCAGCGCGGGAGAATGAAAAATGAAACTCTCAGGTAAGGTCGCCATCGTAACCGGCGGAGGAAGTGGTATCGGGCGGGCTATTTGTGAACGGTTTGCAGCAGATGGCGCGGCGGTTACCGTGGCGGAGATGAATGCAGATCGTGGTCGCGAGACCGCAGAGACCATTTCCAAGAAGAGCGGCAAAGCGAAGTTTATTCAGACGGATATCCGAAGTGAAGAATCGATTAAGAACTGTGTCGCGCAAACGATTGCTTCGTTCGGCTCAGTGCATCTGCTGGTCAACAACGCTGCAGCGTTTGTCGTGAAGGGAATCGAGGCTAATGCAGAAGAGTGGGAGACAATGTTCCACACGAATATTCGCGGAACCGCGTTCTGCGTGAAGCACGCCGTGCCGGAAATGAAGAAAGCAGGCGGGGGAGCCATTGTAAATCTGGGCTCTATCTCTTCAGTTGTCGGCCAGAGTGGCATGGTGACTTACAACGCGACCAAGGGAGCAATCTTGACAATGACTCGGTGCATGGCGATGGATTTGGGATCTGAAAATATTCGCGTCAACTGTCTGTGCCCAGGAAACATCAAGACGCCAGCCTTGATCAATCATATGAAATCGCTAGGGAAAAGCTATGAGGAAGCGCAGAAAGAACTCATCCCGTTGAATTTCTTGGGGCGAATCGGGTCACCTGACGAAGTTGCCGCGTGCGCAGCATTTCTGTGCTCCGACGATGCTTCGTATGTGACGGGTGCGGCATTGTTTGTAGATGGCGGTTACAGTGCTCATTAATCCAGAGGGCGGGGAATGACCACATTTGATTTGACAGGACAGATGGCAGTTGTTACGGGTGCCGCAACAGGAATCGGAAAAGCAATCGCTGTTCGTCTTGCCGGAGCCGGTGCAAGAATCGCGGTCGCAGACCGTGATGTAACCAGAGCCGAGAGGGTGGCAGCAGAACTCCCGCGTGGCGCCGCCGGGGAGCATTTCGCGGTTTCGGTGGATGTCGCTGATGGCCCATCGGTAAAGGCAGCCGCTAAGGTCGTCTTCGAGCGGGCCGGCAAAATCGAGATTCTGGTTAACAACGCAGGCATAGCGGGCCCTGCAGCTCCTTTGTGGGAGCAGCCCGAGGACGAATGGGATCGGGTGATCGCGGTCAACCTGAAGGGTACGTTTTATTGGTGCCGGGCCGTGACGCAGCACATGCGAAGCAGCAAATACGGCCGCATCGTGAATATTGCATCGATTGCGGGCAAAGAAGGCAATCCGAATATGACGGCATATTCCGCTAGCAAGGCAGCTGTGATTGGCTTCACGAAGTCATTTGCGAAAGAGGTGGCAAAAGAAGGTATCTGCGTGAATGCTGTGTCGCCCGCCGTTGTCCAAACAGAGATACTGAACCAGGTCACTCCGGAGCAGGTCGCTTACATGGTGCAGAGAATTCCGATTGGACGCACCGCGAAACCGGAAGAAATTGCTGCGGTCGTACACTTTCTCGCGAGCCCGGATTGTTCATTCGTTACGGGGCAGTGCTATGACGCTAGCGGCGGGCGCGCAACATACTAGGCGATTCGAATTCGCGGCTCCCTAGTGCGAATCCGGCAACGGCGGCGTTCCGCTCGACCCTACGAGAAAATCCAAGTCCGCCCCCTCGCTGGCCTGAAGTACATGATCGACGTACAGCTTCACCCAGCCGCGCTTCGCCATCGGCGGTTCTTTCCACTCCGCTCGGCGACTTTTGAGTGTGGCATCGGACACGTCCAAATTCAGCGACCGACCCGGTACGTCCAGACTGATTGTGTCACCGGTCCGAACTAGAGCGAGCGGTCCACCTGCTGCCGCCTCAGGACAGACGTGCAACACGACGGTACCGTAGGCTGTCCCGCTCATTCGAGCATCGGAAATCCGCACCATATCTTTAATGCCTCTGCGGAGGACTTTTGGCGGCAGAGGCATGTTCCCAACTTCCGCCATCCCAGGGTAACCGCGCGGTCCACAGTTCTTGAGCACCATTACGCAATTCTCGTCGATATCTAGCGATTCGTCATTGATCTGCGAGTGGAAATCCATGATCGACTCAAACACCACTGCGCGTCCACCATGTTTGAGTAAATGAGGGCTCGCCGCCGAAGGTTTGATCACGGCTCCATCTGGCGCAAGATTTCCTCGGAGGACCGCAATTCCAGCGTCGGTTTTAAGAGGCGTCGCATATGGGTGAATTACGTCTCGGTTCCAGCAAGGCGCCTCGAATACATTTTCCCAAATTGAGTGACCGTTCACGGTGAAAGCATCACGATGCAACTTTCCCGCCTCTCCCAACTCTCGCAGAACGACCGGCAATCCTCCCGCATAGAAAAAATCTTCCATGAAATACTCTCCCGATGGCATGAGATTTACAAGGCAGGGCAGGTGCGATCCCAACGTATCCCAATCTTCGAGCGTGAGTTTGACCCCGATGCGGCCCGCAAGTGCGATTAAATGAATGACCGCATTAGTAGAGCCCCCGATCGCAGCGTTGGTGAATATCGCGTTCTCAAAGGCTTTACGGGTAAGGATCTGAGACATCCGTACGTCTTGGCGAACCATTTCAACGATGCGTCGCCCTGTTAACTGCGCGAGATTGCTGCGTCTTGCGTCCGCGGCAGGAATTGCAGCATTGCCGGGCAAACTCATGCCGAGTGACTCAACCATGCTGGCCATTGTTGAGGCCGTTCCCATCGTCATGCAGTGACCTTTGGAGCGGGAGATGCAGTTTTCTACCTCGCAGAACTCAGAGGTGCTCATGTTGCCCGCACGCACCTGCTCCGACATCTGCCAGACATTGCTCGCGCCGATATCACGCCCTTGAAATTTCCCGTTCAACATCGGGCCACCGGATAGACCGATCGAGGGCAAATCGCAAGATGCCGCTCCCATAAGGAGTGACGGGGTAGTCTTATCGCAACCCATCATCAGTACGACGCCGTCAATCGGATTAGCCCGAATCGATTCCTCAACGTCCATGCTAGCGAGATTCCGGAAAAGCATCGCCGTTGGCCGCATTTGAGTCTCACCGAGAGACATCACCGGAAATTCCAGGGGGAATCCGCCGCCCTCCCAAACACCTCTCTTTACGGATTCCGCAAGCTCGCGGAAATGTCCATTGCATGGAGTCAATTCGGACCACGTATTGCAGATGCCGATAATTGGCCGACCGTCGAAAAGGTTGGTCGGCCATCCCTGATTCTTCATCCACGCTCGGTAGATGATGCCGTCACGGTCGGTCCTTCCGTACCAATCCTGACTGCGCAACTTCTTCTGTGTTCGTGCTAAGGTATCTCCCAAAACGTCACCCCTGGAAACAATTGGTCAGCGTTCGAGTTTTTCAGCGCTTCTCTTCCGTCTTTTCCACTACATCTGACTACGAAAATGGTAACTGCCGGACGAGACCTCAAGTACAGCGGAACCGCGTTCAGCGCGCACAAAGCGGACCCCCTCGCTTTCGCGAATAGCCCGGCCGGTTTCCTGGATTTCTGAAGCGTCCGAGGCGGGAACGTATACAGTTGCCGTCGTATTGGGCGGAACAATGAGATCCAGCGAGAAGAACTTGTTTTCGATCTTCCAACTGCTCTCGATACGACCACGAACCGACTCGTAAGTTCCTTTCGCCCATGTGAGACCTCCGCCGGGGCGTGGATGAATTACGAAACGCTTGTAGCCAGGTCCAGACTCATCGGGTGCCAATCCAACGATATTGCGCCACATCCATTCACCGACAGCACCAAACACGACGTGGTTTAGCGAGTTCATCGCCGTATGGTTCTGGAAACCGCGATCGGCTTTGTATCCATCCCATCGTTCCCAAACTGTCGTCGCGCCCATATCGACCATATAACCCCACGACGGGAAGCTGTGAAGATTCAAAAGCCGGTAGGCTTCATCCTCGTAACCCGCGGCTGTCAGTTCCAACATTAAGCTGCGAGTGCCGTGAATACCGGTGGAGATATGACCGTTGTATCTTTTCAATCCTTCCAGGAGATGATCGGCGGCTTTGGGCCGCATGATTTCGGGAAGTAAATCAAACTCCAGAGCAATTGCATAGGCGGACTGCGTGTCGCTCTCAATGCGCCCATCTGGTTTTACATAAGCTTTGTCAAAAGCATTCTTGATATTTTCGAAAAGTTGGGCGTAATGACGCGCTTCTTCTGAAAGGCCGATTGCAGCTGCAATCTTGGAGAGAAGGTCCGTTGTGTGTGCAAAGTAGGCTGTTGCAAATACCTCATGGGAGATTGTTCCGCCCGTGTCTGGCCAGTTTGCCTCTACGAGGGTATCGCCATTCAGCCAATCGCCCGGATCGAGACCGCGTGAGTTCTTCCAAAGAAGGTCTGGATTTCGGCTTTGAATGAAGTCAACCCAGCGCTTTGCTGGCTCGAACTGCGTCTTCAGCAACTGAACGTCATCGTAGTTTAAATAAGCGCGCCAGGGAATGACCACCCCCGCGTCTGCCCACGCAGGAGAACCCTCAAGTAAATTTTCCTCAAAGGCGGCTGTGATGGTGGACGAAACATTCATAGGATTCGGTGCCACATCTGGAAAGCGACCGTCCGGCGACTGGTCATCTCGCATGTCTTGCATCCACTTCGTATAAAAGGCGGCCATATCCATATTGGAAATGGCTGTTTGTGAGAACGTCATGGCATCGCCGGCCCAACCGAGTCGTTCGTCGCGCTGAGGGCAGTCGGTCGGAATGCCGATCATGTTGGATCGCTGGGTCCAAAGAATGTTGCGCATCAGTTTATCCAGATATGCGCTTGAACTAGTGAATTGGCTTATTTCTGGCGACGACGAATGAGCAATCCTGGCAACAACCGTATCGGGACCCGGTGGCGACGGGAGGCCGGAGACTTCTATGTAGCGATACCCATGAATCGAAAAGTGAGGCTCGAACGTCTCTTCGCCCGAACCGCGCAGGATATAACGGTCGATTTGCCACGCATTTCGAAGATTGGGCACGTACAAACTTCCGTCGGGATTGAGGGCCTCTCCATGGCGGATCGTGACTATTGTTCCCGATGCTCCCTTCACGCGAAGCCGTGTCCATCCCGCATGGTTCTGTCCCGAATCGAAAATGTATACGCCGGGCGACGTTTGAGTCACCGCGACAGGCTTTATCTCACCGGTAACTCGGATTGGCTCATTGCGTTGCCAAACTAGCGCCTCCGTTCCATCCGACCTTGCCGCAACCGGCAACCACCCGGTGGCGTCGAAATTTGGCGAGTCCCACCCCGGCGCCTCCTTTCGAGCGTCGTAGGTCTCACCATCGTAAACATCGGACGAGACGATGGGGCTCTCCGGCGCTCGCTTCCAGGATTCATTCGTCAGAATGGCTTGGGCTCGGCCGTCTGTGAATTCCACATCCATGTGCATCAGGAACTCTGGCACACGGCCGTAATTCTGTCGGGAAGGCATTAGCCCGACGTGGCCCGAATACCAACCGGCGGCAACTATCGATCCAATTGCGTTTTCGCCCTTGTTCAAAAGTGAGGTCACGTCGTATGTCTGGTATTGGATTCGTTTAGAATAGTTGGTCCACTCAGGTGCTAATACGTGATCACCGACTCTCTTTCCGTTGATTCGCAATTCATAGAGACCACGAGAGGTGACGTATACAGTTGCGCGCCGAATTTCTCCGCCGAGTCCAAACGATTTACGAAACATCGCGGTCGGTTGTCTTAGTTCGCGGCTGCGAATCGGAAGTGTTACGCCATCGACCAAATACGACTTCGACCAACCAGGCCCTTCCATCGAATCAAGCGCGGTGACCGGTTTTCCGAGGGCGACGTTGTGGCCGTTCGCCAGCACTTCCATTTCAGCAAGAGCAAATCCAGCAAACAGTTCGTTTTCCGCGTAAAGACGAGTCACCACCAATCGGACGTAACGGACTTGCGTACGAGTGAAGCGGAATATGAGAGCTCCGCCATCCATGAGCGGAGGGAGCAGATCCTCCTTCGTGAGATCCGCCACCACGCTTGCATCTGAGAAATCAGAAAGATTCGCTAGTTCAATCCTGAATCGTACGGGAAAGAAATAAGCGGGTCCTCCCGGTTGCCAATCGTACGGATAGGCGGGGAACAAACGCACAGCGTCGATGAGTTGTTTTTGACCGAGGTCGATCGCAACCCATTTTTGCGTGTCAGGACTGGATGCGAGTTGGGAACGATATCCGCTGTTGACGCCCCGAATCGCTTCCGCTTCTTCCTGCGGAGTAGTTACGGCATTCGGATCCGAAATCCATTTGGCGGCCCATTCAGCTTTTTCGAGGAGTCCCATTGACCATGTGCCTGGCTCGCTCCAATTCGACGGAAGGTCATGCTCGTCCCAAACCCGAACCTTCCAAAAGTATTGGCGCTTGCTCTGAAGTGGCTGACCTGCATAAGTGACGCCGATCGTCTCGTCGGAGGGAGTCTTTCCACTATCCCACGCATCACCTCGATCTGCCGCAAGGTTTTCCGGACTGGTCGCAACAACGATTTGATACGAGGCTTGCCGCTGGTCTCGCGCGGAGGTGTCAACCGGCTCGAGCATCCAACTTAACCGGGGTTGCATCACGTCGATGCCGAGGGGACTGCTCAGATACTCGCAGCGGAGGTGAGTGACGAGCAAGCCGGGAGAATCCTTGCTGCCAGCAGGTGAGCTCGCTAGCAGCAAGAGCGCTGAGACGGCGAGGGTCGAGTGCCTCAGAAGTAATCCTCCCCTGGTGACGGACTTCGCGAGAAAGCATTGCAATACGCGCGAACGTATCATGGTCGAAGCAAGCTACACGACATCCGAACACACGCCGGTTCACTGCGGCGGAAATGATTCGATCCTTGCTCGATTGCTTCTTAGGAATTCGCCCTTCAAATCAACTCCCAAGCCAGGACCGGGCGGGACGCCGAGCCTCCCGTTGACTGGCGCACCCGTAGCGGTAGCGATTGAAGCATAGCGCTCTCCGTAATGACGGCGCACTGTTTCGAGAATCATGAAATTTGACGTTGAGATCGCGAAATGCCAGTTCGCGAAATGGCTCACTGGGCCGCTGCAGTTGTGCGGCGCGATAGGCAAATAGTACGTCTCTGCCCAGTTGGCTATTTTCTTTGCCTCGGAGAGGCCACCGCACCAAGCGAGGTCGAGCATCACGATACTAGCGGCACCGTCCTCGAGTAACTCGCGGAAACCCCAGCGCGTCACGAGCCGTTCGCTCACACAAAGTGGTTGCCGACATTTCTTGGCCAGTATGGAGTAGGCCCCCAGGTTGTCCTGCGGTAAAACTTCCTCTAACCACATGACATCGTAGGGTTCGAGTGCCTCAGCAATCCGAATCGCACAGGGGAGGTTCCAGTATCCATGAAGCTCGATTGCAATTTGCATTGCGTCGCCAAGGGCCTCGCGAATCTTGCGCACAGGCTGTATACAAGTCTTAATCTCTGCTTCGGAGATCGATTGACCGCGGGTTCGTTTCCCCACCTCGTCAAACGGCCAAATTTTCATGGCCCCAATCCCAGCGTCCGCGAGTTCGCGAGCTAGTTCCACAGGATGACTGTTGAAGTCATACAAATCGTCGTAACAGGTGTTGTAGATCGGAATCGAATCCCAGCACTTCCCCCCGAGCAAGCGATACAGTGGCAGATCGAGAGATTTCGCGAGCAAATCCCACAAGGCAACATCGACCGCGCTGATCGCGCGAATTTCGGCGCCTGCCCAGCCTCTGAATTGAACCGTCATAAGAAGGTCGTGCCAGATTGCTTCAATGTCCCGCGGATCGCGCCCAAGAAGCCGTGGAGCGAGATCATTGAGCACCACTGCACTCTCAACCGCGCTGGCCGGACAAGTTTCGCCTAAGCCGATAATCCCGTCGTCAGTATGAACCCGCACCCAGAGCCACCCGATCAGACCCCAGTGAACTTCTGTGCTGTGACGAAGTTGCACTGTCTCAACTTTGGTGATCTTCACGGCCTGAGTTGCCGCTCCGACAACTTGCTTACTAACCGGACCTCTCGTTGATCGTTCTTACGCTCGTTGCTGCTCGCGCTTCGTACTCACTTTTCACCTGGAGGTGCTTGTTCCGCGCCCTTCAGTGACTTCTCCAGAAAAGTGGCCGCCGGGCGCGGACTTCCGTTTGGATAAAAAATGTCCGTATACGGGTCGAAATCCCTCGAAATCACCATTCCCCAGGCGATCCAGCCAATCGGGGACTTCAGTAAGACAGGCAGGACGGCCTGATAGTGTGCAAGTTGCGCTTGATCGGTGGCCATCGCTCCAAAGTCAGACCGTCCGAAGTCCCAATTAGCTAGTGTCTCTGTAATCAAGACATGCTTATTTG
>Ga0306920_100010007_pt1 | contig 12682 bp, 9 predicted proteins | sample flu12Cox44000170_FD_204666 | JGI IMG/M metagenome (GOLD analysis project Ga0306920, IMG submission 204666) | Lab enrichment of tropical soil microbial communities from Luquillo Experimental Forest, Puerto Rico - flux4day.12C.oxic.44.000.170 (v2)... | ecosystem: Environmental > Terrestrial >...
GGGCAATGATGTCGAAAGCGCCAGGCCGCTTTTCGAGAATGTCACCGACACCAAAGAAGGCGAGATGACTCATTTACGTACTGGAAAAATCTCTCCACCTGATTTCCCTTACCCGTCCAGGCACGAGGTCAAGGAAAAGGAGACTCGCCGCAATGTTTTAGCTGCCTGGGTTATCAGTTCCGACAACCGCTTCTTTGCCTCCAGCTACGCCAATCGACTATGGGGTTACCTGACGGGTGCAGGAATAATTGAACCCCTGGATGACATCCGGGCCGGAAATCCTCCGCGTAATCCGGCATTGCTCGAATACCTGACCCACGAGTTCATCGACAGCGGTTTCAACACCCGCCATCTAATCCAAATTATCTGCCAGTCCCGCACTTATCAGCTCTCGATTCGCTCCAATAAATGGAACGAGGATGACAAACTGAACTACTCCCATGCCATCGCACGGCGGTTGCCCGCCGAAACACTTTTCGATGCGGTATTCAAAGTCACGGGCGCGGTCCCGCATATTTCCGGGGCCAAACCGGGCGAACTGGCCACGCAACTCTCCGATCCCACGATGGACGCCGGGAGCGGTTTGCTGGCCACCCTGGGTCGCCCTGCACGCCAGAGCGCCTGCGAGTGCGAACGCAGTAACGATATCCGGCTGGGCTCTGTGATGGCTTTGCTCAGTGGCGAAACCATCTCCGGAGCCATCGATGAACCTACCAACGCGATTGCTAAGCTTGTCGAGTCCGAGCCCAACGATCGCAAATTGATCAACGACGTATTTCTGAGAGTGCTCAATCGACCCGCGACCACGAACGAGATCCAGAGCACATTGGCGTTGTTATCTTCCGTGGAGACCGATCACACTCAAATCACCAACGAACTCGCTCCTCTCGAAGTTAAGATGGTGCCTGTTATTGCCGACCTGACTCAGCAACGCGAAGCCGCCATCAAGCAGGCTAAAGCTGACCTGGCGACTTACGATGAAATGACCAAGTCCCTTAAGGCCGAACTCGAGAACCGCCACCAACTCGAAATCACCAATAAAGAAACCGAATTAAGGGAGTACGAGAAATTGCTGCCCGCACAAGCCGCATTTTGGGAAACCAAGAATAATCCTGGCGAGACTAAGACGACCTGGGTTCCTCTCCAAATCCAGGAAGTCTCAGCGACGGGCGAGAGCAAATTGGCTCGTGAGAACGACGGCTCGCTCTTTGCCTCGGGTGGCAAAGGCAGCAGCGATTACCTCATTCTAGCGCGCTCGCAATTGACCAATATCACTGGTGTCATGATCGAGGCTTTGCCGGATGATCGGTTGCCTAAGTTTGGTCCTGGTCGCAATGACGATGGCAATTTTGTGCTAAGCGAGCTGGAACTGTCCTGGGCCACCGGCACCAACGCCCCGGATACAAATGCCAAATTTGGGGATGCCAAGGCGGACTTTTCACAAACCGATTTTGCGGTCAGCCAGGCGATAGATGGCAAAGTCTACACCGGCCGCAACGGCTGGGCGATTGGAAGTGCTCCTTCCCTGCAACGCCACATCGCCACGTTTAAACTCGAGGATCCCATTGTCAGCACCAACGGTGTGACCGTTCGCTTTAACCTGCAGCAACATTATGGCGATAACATGCTGCTCGGCCGCTTCCGTCTCTACTTAACCACCAGTGAGGAGCCTCTTGATTTCGGCATGCCTGAGGCCGTCGTTCAAGCCGCACGGGCACCAGCCGGGCAGCGCAAGCCGGAACAAGCCGCCGCCATCTTCGAGTATTACCGCTTTACCGATGCCGAGTTCTGGAAACGCCGGCAAGCCGCCGCCAAAGCAGCGGAAGCACTTCCCGAGGATCCTAAATTCACCGAGTTGCAGCAGGCTCTTTCCAAAGCGCAGGAACCTGTTCATCTGGATCCACGCCTGGTTCAGTTGCGCGACGATGCTGTTGCTAGCTCCAAGCAATTATCCAATAAGAGGCTCGTGGTTGTTCAGGATCTGACCTGGGCGCTAATTAATAGCTCAGGTTTTCTCTTTAACCATTGACTCCATTTTCAGCCCAGGAACCGAAAGGAAAATGTTATGATCAAAATCCCCGGCGGAACTTGTTCTGATCTGTGTGATCCGAATCTCAAGATGACCCGCCGCGATCTGCTGCGGGTCGGGGGGGCGGGCATGCTGGGTCTGTCGCTCGGCTCGCTCTTCCGGTTGCAAGCACGCGCAGCCGAGTCGGGCACGCTCACAGGCGGACCAGGCTGGGGCAGCGCCAAAAATGTCATTCTCGTTTATCTGCAGGGTGGTCCCAGCCACCTTGATCTGTGGGATCCAAAAGAGGATTTACCGGACAACATGAAGAGTCCTTTCAAGTCCATCCCTACCAAAATCCCGGGCATTAATTTTACGGAAATCCTGCCGGAACTCGCGAAGGTTAACGACAAGTTCACCATGATCCGTTCGATGAGTTATACACCGAATGGACTGTTCAATCACACGGCGGCCATTTACCAAATCATGACCGGTTACACGACTGACAAGGTCAGTCCTTCCGGCCAACTTGAACCGCCTGATCCGAAAGATTTTCCAAATTTCGGTTCCGAAATCATCCGCCTGCGGCCTCCAACCGAGCCAATGCTGCCATTCGTGATGCTGCCTCGCCCGCTGCAGGAATCCAATGTCGTCGGCAAAGGCGGCAGCGCGGGTTTCCTGGGCAAAGCCTTTGACCCGTACACCCTGTACCCCGAGGGGGATGACATGGACATGAACAAAATGGATCATGTCCATGTAGACGACCTGAAACTCCCACCAGAGGTCTTTGCGCTGCGCCTGGAACGCCGCGCACGACTGCGCGAAGCCATTGAGGCCTCCATGCCGGACGTGGATAAAGCGGTGGAGAAGTACAATCTCGACGATTATTACCAACGCGCCTTAAGTCTGATTGTTTCAGGGCGCGCTCGCAATGCGTTTGACTTGAGACAGGAACCCGACAAAGTTCGCAATCGCTATGGCAAAAACACCTTCGGCCAAAGCTGTCTCCTGGCCCGCCGCCTGATCGAGGCCGGCACGCGTGTGGTGGAGGTGATTTGGCCCAAGGTCGCCAACTCCGATAACCATTCCTGGGATGTCCACGTCGACCTGACAAAACGTATGAAGACTCAATCGGCCCCCATGCTCGACCAGGGCCTGGCGACGTTGATTGCCGATATGGATGAACGAGGACTTCTCAAGGAGACACTGGTCGTCGGGATTGGTGAGTTTGGGCGTAGTCCCCAAAAGGGCGTGAGCACGTCAGGTAATCGGAATAGTTCAGACGGCCGTGATCATTGGCCGTATTGTTACACCTCCATCATCGCCGGTGCCGGGGTCAAACGCGGATACGTTCACGGCAAATCAGACAAAACGGGCAGCAGTCCCTCCGAAGATCCGGTGCACCCGATGGAGTTGCTCGCCAGCATCTACCACGCCTTTGGAATCGACCCCGATACCATCGTGTACAATCACCTCAAGCAACCGCGCGAGTTAGTCAAAGCCAAAGCCGTCACCAGCCTTTTCGGATAACGACTCAACGGAAACCGCGAACAACCGTGGATGAACGCGGATTTTTTCTAACAACCAGCGTTTGCTTCGGATTTCGGGCTTCGGCCTTCTTTCGGTTTTCGGCCTTCGGGCTTCGGATTTATTATTTTTCCACCGGCAGTCCTGCTTTTTGCCACGCCTTAATGCCCCCATCCAGGTGGTAAACGGACTGGAAATCATGCTTTTTGAACAAGCCCAATGAATGCGTGCTGCGACCGCCGGAGGCGCAATGCACCAGGTAGCTTTTCGATTTGTCCAGCGCCTCAATACGCTGCTCAAAGTCCGGCGCCTGAAAATCTATGTTTTTAGCCCCGGCAATTCGACCCTGCTTAAATTCCCCCGGAGTGCGTATGTCCAACACCTCTACTTTCTTATCTGCGACCAGCTTTTGCGCCTGTTGAGCATCGACGTGCTTTACTTGCAATTCAGGGTGGTCCGTCGAGACCGGTTCCGAAGCCATTACCGTCGAAGCCAATAGTGCCACAGCAATTTGAAACACTCCGATTTTGAAAAAATCCTTCACTAAGTTTTTCATAGCTTAAGCCAAGAATAAGTCATCCGGGTTAGTTTGAACAATTCAATCGATTCGCGTGTAACGCAGATTGCAATTTGCCATATCTCAGAATTTATTTCGCGAGGGCTTGCAAGGTTTTTTGGCGACTCGGTTTTGCTCGACGCCCGCCGATTCAAATCGGCGAAACAGCAGCCTCAAGTCTGCTACCGCTCTGCCTGACTCACACCTGCTTCCAGTTGTTCGATTCGATATCGTTGATGGGTGTAAAGATCATCCGCAACCTGATAAATAGCCGTCGCATCATTTTCCAGGTCGTGGTCCGAGGCTTCAGGCGTTCCGAGCAGCTTCATTTCCTCTAGCTTCGGATCCCCCATGTAAAACTCGTCGGTACGCATAAGGCCAAGCACCACCAGGCGGTCCTTTGCCAGCAGCCCGATGTCTCGATTATGATTAAGCAAGGCTCGCCCCTTTTCAGAACTCGTGTTCAGCAGGTCCTGGCCAAAAAACGTGCTTTGATAAGGTCGTCCAATCAACCCCAGAATCGTGGGAGCAACGTCCAACGAGCAACCCAGTTGTCCAATTCGACTTGGACCTCTTCCCAGGGCCGGTGCCACAATCAACATCGGGATCTCGTAGGAATGTATTGGAATGCTCTGTTCTCCATAGACCCGCGCTCCATGGTCGGCGACTACGGCGAAAATCGTGTTGGTCCAAAACGCTTCTTTTCTTGCCGCGCGGAAAAACTGACCGAGGGCAAAATCGGAATACTTTACCGCGTTTTCCCGGCGTCGCTGATCTGGGTCTTCCGGGATCTTTCCCTTCGGGTATGTAAAAGGCTTGTGATTCGAAACCGATAAGACTGTCGCGAAAAATGGCTGACCACCTTGTGAGAGGTTTTTGAATTCCTCGACGGAGCGCGCGAAAAGATCCTCGTCGCACACGCCCCAGACCGTGGTGAACGTCGGGTGCTCAATTTGCTTTTGTTCGACAAACTTGTCATATCCATTGCGCACGGCGAAGGAACGCATGCCGTCGAACACACCGCGTCCGCCATAAAGAAAAGCAGTGGTGTAGCCATCCCGTTTTAACACTCGGGCAATGGTTTCCACGTTGTCCGAGAACTGTCTCTTTACGATCGATTCTCCCGGCAGCGGCGGAAACGACGAGAGCACCCCCTCCATACCTCGAACCGTGCGGTTTCCCGACGCATAAAGATTTGTGAAGAGCATTCCTTCTTCGGCGGCCAGTTTGTCCATTTCGGGAGTAAGCGTGTTGGTGCGGCCCAGGCAACCCCAGAATTCCGACCCAAGGCTTTCCTCAAGCAGGATCACAACATTCAAGCGAGGCCGGGCGGCGTCTCCTGAAATTTGCCGGCAAAGAGAATCGGGCCTGTTGGGAAAGAGAGCGCCCGAAGCCTCCAACAGTTTGCGCGTCCGCCTATAGGCGTCGTCTCTCGGCAAAGTTTTATAGAACTGCTCATATTCCAGGTGGTGCGTCAACGCGGCCGCGAAAAAGGCCAAACTGCCGTTGTTGGCTATCTCATTGAGCGACCGCTCATTGCTCACGCGCACGGGTGAAGGGCGAAAAGGCGAATTCATAACCCCAGCCAGCGAGCCGCCGATCATAAGAGGTGGAGTCAGCGCAATCGTGAATGCAACGACTACTGCCAGGCCGCGAAGCGAATGTGCATTCATGAGCGGCTCTTCCCACATGTTCCGGAAAACTTTCGAAGCAGCCCTTGCCCACGCCACCCCCAGGCACAGGCAAACGAACAGTACTATGCCCACGTGATAGGAGTCCCAGATGTTTACGAAAACCTCATTGGGGTACTGCAAATAGTCCACCGCAACGGTGTTAAAACGCGAACGGAACTCTTCGAAAAAGAAATATTCAACAAACAGCAGAAAAATTTGCGCGAACCAGAAGATCGCTGAGGCCGCCCAGAACAACTGCCCAACCTGCTTATTGACGTTCGGCGGGATAAGAGCGAGCCAGCAGATGACTGGAAGGGTTAACCAAATGCCAACTAAAGCGTCCCGTATGAGACCCGTGAGGAACGCCAGCGCGATATCCCGCGCAGGCGCTGGTGGCGTGAACTGAAAGAACAACACCAGTCGCAAGACAAACCAGCCAACCATCAAGGAAACGAACCAGGCCGCGCAGAAGCCGTACCGTGAATCTCGCCAGGAAAGAGAAGCCGCCCGTGTCACCGGGATGACCCCAGGTGTTTCGGTCTGCAATCCTGCGCGTGAAATGCCTCGTGACACTCGTCTCTCGGTTTCAAAAACTCCCATAACTTACCGAGCAACGCACAGACTGAGCTAGTCCCGATGCGTTGTAAAGCGCTCGAACGCGAGCTTGATAGGCGAAGTATTTTATCGGGGAAGTCCATGCCCCAGGGCTGTTTAACAACCGCGAATGAGGCTTGCGGGTTTGGGAGTTCTAATGAGGAAAAGAAAATACAGGCAATCGAAAAAGTCCGGCCGTACATGCACAGCCACGGTGGCAATGTCGAGCTGCTGAGCCTGCAAAACGATTTTGCCACTTTCAGGCTCCAAGGCTCCTGCAAAACCTGTCCTTCTTCCTCGATCACCATGGAACTTGCTCTACGCCGGGTTCTCGAGGAAGATTGTCCTGACTTGGCCGGCTTCGCTGTTGAAGGAGCCCAACCGGCCACTTCTTAAGAGCATATGTGTTTGGCAATCCCCGGCAAGGTACTCGAAATCCAGCAGGACGCCGCCGGTGTGCGAATGGGCAAGGCCAACTTTGGTGGCATCGTCAAACAGATCTGTCTTGAGTACACACCCGAAGTAAACTGTGGAGACTACGTATTGGTCCACGTTGGCTTTGCCCTGAGCAAAGTCGACGAAGACGAGGCGCAGAGAACTTACCATGCTTTGGAAGAAATGAATCAGCTGTCCGAACTGCTAGTCGAGAGCGAAACCTCAGCCGGACAACCCCCTGGAGAGTCCAGTGAAGTATCTCGATGAGTACCGCAGCCAGCCTTTAACCGACAAGATTCTCGAAGAGATTCGCCGGCTCGTGACTCGTCCCTGGATCTTGATGGAGGTCTGCGGAGGCCAGACCCACAGCATCGTCAAATACGGCATCGATCATCTATTACCCGATCAGGTCGAACTGGTCCACGGTCCGGGTTGTCCCGTGTGTGTTACCTCCCTTGAAATGATCGATAAGGCACACGCTATCGCGCAGCGGCCCGACGTGATCTTTTGTTCCTTCGGCGACATGCTGCGAGTCCCTGGTTCAAATGGCGATCTGCTCCTGCTCAAGTCTCGCGGAGCGGATATTCGCATTGTTTATTCGCCGATCGATTGCCTGAAAATCGCGCGGCAAAATCCCAACAAGAAGGTTGTTTTTTTTGCAATTGGTTTTGAGACCACTGCTCCGGCCAACGCCATGTCCGTATGGCAGGCCAAGGTTCAGGGGGTCCGGAATTTTTCAATTCTGGTGTCCCACGTTCTGGTTCCCCCATCGATTGCCTCGATTCTCCAATCCCCGTTAAACCGGGTTCAAGGCTTTTTGGGTCCCGGCCACGTCTGCACCGTTATGGGGTTTCGTGAATACGAACCCATCGCCGCTCGGTTTAAGGTACCCATCGTCATCACCGGGTTTGAACCGCTTGACCTGTTGCACGGAGTTTTGATGGCAGTTCGACAACTCGAGGAAGGTCGCGCCCAGGTTGAGAATGCGTACGGACGCGTTGTTCGCCGTGAAGGCAATCGCGTCGCCCAGGAACTCGTAAACAAAGTATTCGAGGTCTGCGATCGAAAATGGCGCGGTGTCGGCTCCATTCCCAAAAGTGGCTACAAGTTGCGTTGCGAATTCCGGGACCACGACGCCGAACGCATTTTTGACGTCAAAGAGATTGATACTCAGGAGCCGGCCATTTGCATCAGCGGCCAGGTTTTGAAGGGTGTAAAGAAACCTCACGACTGTCCGGCCTTTGGCAAGCAGTGCACTACCGAGCATCCCCTTGGTGCGACCATGGTGTCAGCCGAGGGTGCCTGTGCCGCGTATTACGCCTACGGCCGTCATTTGCAAGCTGTATAGGTCCTATGAGTCTTATGGGTCCTGCTCCCACTGTCGATAAACAGACCGAGTCATTTCGTGACAAGATTCTGCGCAAGTGCGGCGAGAGCGTGGAGATGAAGCAGAAGTTCTTCACCACCTACGCGCAACAAATCGAGGTGATGTCCAGGGAGATGGCGCAGCGCTTTGCCCAGGGAAAAAAGCTGCTCGTCATGGGAAATGGCGGCAGCCTTTGCGACGCCTTGCACTTCGGTGTGGAGTTTACTCACCCGATCATCGAGAAGCGGCGAGGATTTCCCATGATTCCGCTAATGACCGACATAGCCACGATGACTGCGATCAGCAACGACATTGATTTTAGCCGGATCTTTGTCAACCAGCTCCAATTACTTGGCCAGCCGGGCGATATGGCGCTTGTTGTCAGCACTAGCGGCAAGTCGCCTAATCTCATCTACGCTGTTGAAGCCGCGCGTGAAAAAGAAATGCTCACGATCGCCTGGCTCGGCAAAGACGGGGTCCGTTTAGCTGAACTTGCTGGCCACGTCTTTATCGTCCCCTCCTATAGCATCCATCGCATTCAGGAAGTCCACGCTACACTCGTACACGTGGCTTGGGATCTGATTCACATCGCCCTTGGGGAAGAAGATGTGATCTGGGAGGTGGTTGCACCTAGTGCAAAGATCTTCCCACTGCCCCCTTCATCTTTTTGACTGCATTTTTCTGCCTGCATCTATCCCTGGCGCACGAACGGATACTTAAACTGCTGCACGTAACCTTTTGGCACCGGATGCCCCTGGATACCATAGCCGCTTGGCCAGCGGTCCTTAGGCAGGAAGTAGGTTCCAAACATCTTGTCGAGCAGCGGAAAATGAACCGCAAAATTGACGTCTACGGCTTCTGACTCAATGCCGTGATGCCAATGATGAAATCGTGGGGTGACCAGGAATCTCTCTACCCAGGAAAGGCGCCAGCCCAGGTTCGCGTGAACAAAAGTCGAGTATAAGTAGACCACGAAAATATAAGAGTGCATAGCGGTATCGCTGAACCCCAGCACATACATCGGAATGACCGTAAAACTGCGAAGCAGGAAAATCTCCAAAAAATGCATTCGGGCGCCGGCCATCCAATCCATCGTTTGCGCGGAGTGGTGAACGGCGTGAAACTTCCAAAGCCAGGGCACGCGATGAAACGCCCGGTGCACCCAATACTGCACGAAATCGGTTAAGAACATGATTGCCACAAATTGTACGACAAACGGCAGATGCCCTACCCATGCCCGAATCCCTGTCATCGGGGCGAAGGTCAGGATGGATTTTGCAGGCGCAAACGTGAGGAACGTCAGCACCTGCACCATCAGGCTGCTCACCAGGTAATAAAACAAGTCCTCGCGCCATTCCTGACGGAAGATCGGTTGGTCTCCTCGCTTCGGGAAAATCGTCTCCAATGGAATGAACAACAGCCCGGTAAAGAGCATCCGGCACCAAAGCGGACGCCCTCGAACCGCCGAGCAGAGCCGCCAGAAGAGTCGCCGAAATACCGGCTGTCCCCAGGCTTTTGCCGCGTCGCAGCGCCAGGCTAATCGCGGAACAGGCAAACGCGCTCAAGAGCAGGAAGTGCAATCCTACACGGAACCACGGGTTAGCCTGTGTGGTCCGCAACTCCGGCACCGCGAATAAACCCGGTACACGGAGCGAAATCACGAGGAACAGCCCGCCCACCCCCAACACCAGTCCAATCACACCGCTGATCCAACCACTGCCGAATCGGCGCAGGGCAGGGGGCGCTTCCAACTCGGCGCGCAATTTCAGTCGTGCGTCATGAACCTTGCTCATGGGTTCTAAAGGACTAATTAAGACGTCACCATTTGAACTCGTCAAATGGGTGGATCTGTTTATGGTCCGCTGGGTTGCTGCTTCCATAGTCAGGCATTACGTGCCAAAAAGCAACCGTGGAAACCCAGGTGTGGCGCGCAGGAAGGCTCGTAGGAGGAGGACTCTTATCGGAGTAGTGCATTTTAACGACACGCCTCCCACCGGATCTGGTTTGCAGCCCTGAAGGGATTGATCGACAATTCGATTATGGCCAGCCGTAGCCATGCCTCTATTTCCTTTTTGCCGATCCAAGGTCTGATGGCATTAGTCCTCGTTGCTTTGGTATCCCCGCTTCAAGGCCAAATCATATTAACCAATTACGATTCGGCTCACCCGCTCAAGGTGATGGCAATCGGCGACTCCATTACGGACGACTGCTCGTACAACGGCGCGTGGCGGCAATATCTCCAGCCCTTGCTTCGGACCAATGGTTACTCTTTCACTTTTATCGGCCGGCAGGTCTCCTCTCCCGTACCGAATTTTACTGAACGACGGCATGAAGGGTACTGCGGAGCTGTGATTGCTCCACCTGGATTGTTGTCCTACAGCGTTCATGGCTATCCGGGGAACCAGGTCTATCTGCTAAAAATCATTTCTGACGCCCTGACTAACTTCACGCCGGACGTTGTGCTGATCGTTATGGGTGCGAATGATATTGGGCGCGGGCGAAATCCATTTTACGTTGCAACAAACGACATGCCCCAGTTGTTGGACCTTATCTTCTCCAACGCTCCGGCTGCCAACATCATCCTGACCAAGACAACCACTCTGCGAGATGCTGCCTTGGGATACGCGACGAATGCGTCTAATGTTTCTATTTATAACGCGGCGATCCAGGCCATGGTCAGGGAGCGTGCCGCCACTGGTCAGCAGGTTTCTTTCGCTGACATGTTCTCTGTTGTCGATTACGCCAGCATGTTCAATTCCGATCATTTGCATCCGAATCCTGTCGGTTTGAACGCCATGGCCAAGGAATTCCTCACGCGTATGCAACTCATCACAGTGCGTTCCAATCCGGTTGTCGCCGCCCTCGTTCCAGCGGGTTCAATTTGGAAGTATTCAGATACCGGGCAGGACCTCGGCACCAATTGGGTTCGCTTCGACTTCGATGATTCCGGCTGGAGCAGCGGCAATGCGCGGTTGGGCTACGGCGATGCCGAAGCTTTCACCACGATCAGTTACGGCACTAACCTCACGCAAAAGCACCTGACGACCTATTTCCGGTACGCATTCGAAGTGCCACAGGGAATCGCTTTCACCAATCTGAATTTTCGTACCGCTTTCCAGGACGGCGTCGTCGTCTGGCTTAATGGTCAGGAAGTGTTCAGAGCCAATCTGCCGAGTGGTCCTATTTCTTATACAAACCAGGCGCTAAAACGCGTTGTCGGAGGCGCTAGCTATATTTTCTCACCGACCAACCTCGTGGTTCCCTTTCTTCCAGCCGCAACAAATCTGCTCTCAGTCGAACTTCACCTCAATTCACCGGTTATGCCGTCGGCGGGGTTTGACATGGAGCTGTTGGCAACGGGTTATCCAATTTCGACCCCTTCACTTTCCGTAAAGGGTCTTAGCAACCAGATTCAATTACGATGGCTGGCAGCCAATGGTATTTCCTATTCGCTGTTTTCAACTACCAACCTGGCCAATGCAAACTGGGTGGCTGAAACAGCGCCGGTCCAAACCAATGGCGCCGAGTGTGTCGTCACTGTGTTACCCGACGGAAACTCCAGATTCTTTCGATTGCAAAAGCACTGACGAACAGAAGTGCCTCAAGGGACCGGCAAGGCGCAACGGAACCCAATGTTTGTGGCGGTGTCCGTCGGAGGGTTGCCATAACGGTACGAATCACGACAGTGCTCTGCGTAGTAGTTCCAATTTCCGCCTCGGCCCACTCGAGTTGAGCCACTTTCTGGCCCATGCGGATCGGTTTGCGGGTCGCTCGAATAATTGCCCGCCCAGTCCCAGCACCATTCCCATACGTTTCCTGCCATATCGTACAGTCCGTACCCGTTCGGGGCGAATGAACCTACCGGGCTAGTGTAAGGCATCACGCCGTCCTCGAAAGCCGGGTTGTAACCTCGCGTTGGGCTGACGTCGTAAGAGTAGCTGCTGTCACTATAATAATTGGCCTGGCTGTGTGAGATTGTGTCGACATCTGACCAGGGAAACCGATGTCCACTGGCCCCGGCACGCGCCCCTTTTTCCCATTCGGCTTCCGTTGGCAAGCGATAGCCGGCGTGCCAATTCACGTACGGCGCCACCTGTCCGGTTTTGTAGATCTGTGTGAGTCCGGCGTCGGTGTAATATGCCGGAACGCGTCCTTCCATTTGCGACCGGGCGTTGCACCATTTAGCCATATCGTACCAGTTGATCGTTTGGACCGGGTGATTGGTGGCTTTTCCGGAGCCGTCGTTATCGTAGCCATATCCATTCCCATTGCTCCAGGCTTTGACACGATCCCACAGCCCTTGAGTGATCTCGTACTTATCCATGTAGAACGCACTGATCGTAACGGTGTGCACCGGGCCTTCGTAAACCGCTCCTTCGCTGAAGGTATCGCCCATCTGAAATGGACCCGCTGGAATCAGAACCATTCCGGAGGGAGCGCCGCCGGAGCTGGTTTTACTTACCGACTGCACCCGAAAGAAACGGCGACCATCCGATGGATTGATCCTCTTTACAAACTGGTAC
>Ga0306920_100010008_pt1 | contig 12682 bp, 10 predicted proteins | sample flu12Cox44000170_FD_204666 | JGI IMG/M metagenome (GOLD analysis project Ga0306920, IMG submission 204666) | Lab enrichment of tropical soil microbial communities from Luquillo Experimental Forest, Puerto Rico - flux4day.12C.oxic.44.000.170 (v2)... | ecosystem: Environmental > Terrestrial >...
GATCATGGGTCTGCGCTGTTGTGAACGCCTCGCTGCTATTGGGAACCTGGTGCATCCGCTGGTCGGGAGGCGGGGCTACGGTCGATGGCGGATTGATAACGTAAGCCCAGTCGGGTGGTTTACCAAGGTTAGCGGCTCAGGAAGTGAGACTAGGGCAGCACAGCACGAAGAACATTAGCACGCAGCGCATGCCAATACTGTAGCGGCATTCGAGTGAGATTGGCCAATGGTACTAACGCTGGACCGCTTGCAGGAGCGGACGCAGCGAGTCGACGGAGACTCCGAGTGTCCCTCCCGAGAATCCATCCATGTAGGCGGAGTTAACGCCGATGACCTCGCCCTTGGAGTTGAAGACCGGGCCACCGCTGCCGCCGTGAGCGGTCGGGGCGTCATAGATGAGTTTGTCGCCGACTACGTCACCGAGATGCCCGCAGGTCGTCGAAGGACGGATCAGCGATAGCGCCGCCAATTCACTGGCTGCACTGATGTCATTGTGGCGATATGCCAGGCGCTCATAAATTCCAGAGGGGGATTTGGCCACCATCCCTGCAATGCCCATGGGATAGCCGATGACCATGACGAGTTGTCCTGGGGCGCCGGTAGATTTCGCCAGTGGCAGGGTCGGCAATCCATTCACTGCTCTTGTATCTTGCGCACGCAGTACCGCCAAATCCGCAGTCTTCGATACCGCACCCGGGACTAGATTTACCGGTGTTGGAGAACCCGGAAAGAAGATCACGAGACTCTCGATGGTGCCCATAGCTCCTCCGTCCATCAATCTCTGGGCTTCGGAGTCTCCGTACCAGGGCTCGGCGACGTGGCGGTTCGTGGCTACCAGACCATCCCCAACCAGAAAGCCGGTACCCGAGACACGTGCGCGAATGCTTGGACGGCGATTTGGAAATCCGATCTGGTACACGCCGTAGATGTAGCCGATTGAGTTGCGATAACGATTGAGCACAACCGAGGGCATCGACTGCTCTTGCCTGAGTTGCTCGACCTCTGCCGTGAGTTCGTGAACCCGTTTCTGCAGGTCGTCCTGAGGCATGCCCTGGGTAGCCATCCGCCCGTAGTAGTGAACCATGGCCAATGCGCCGATCAGCATCATGACGGCGAGCACACCCTGGATCATCTGCTGCCAGCTATCACAAACTATGTTGGATTCCTGCGTGGTTTCGGGTTTCGGAGCAGGGTCGGGATGATCGGGCTGGTTGTCGTTCTCGGCCATGAATGTGGCGAATCTTGGAGTGGCTATCTTCGCCCGGGTGGCGGGTTATTGCCACGGTACCGAAGGGGATGTACATGGGTTACGTAGCGCTGGACGCCTCGTCCGGGGTTGCGCGGTTAGCGCTCAATGATGCGACTGGTAGCGAAACAGGAGCTTTGGGCGATTCTTGCCGTCTACACTCGTCGCTTCGCGACTCGGGGCGGACCAATGGGTCCGCCCCTACATTAAGGCTTGTTTATTCCTAGGATTTCCGCCATTTCTTCGTACAAGAAGCCCTCCCCGGGGCGGTAGGGCTGCACCCATCGGCCATTAATCACGAACTGGGGAATGACTCGCTTGCCGGTACGGCGGATGACCTCATCGGCGGCGCCAGGAGTGATTTCAATGTCGATTTCTTTAAACGGAATATTGTGTTTGGCCAGGAAGCGTTTGGCGGCTCGGCAGTCGGGGCACCAGAAGGCAGAGTAGAGCGTGATCTCCATCTTAGGAGATTTAACCACAGGGGACACTGAGGGCTACAGGGGGAAATTCCCTACACCGTCTCCAGTTCGCGATGAGTACGTTCGTTGACCACATTCCCGGTATTCAAGGTAGAGGCGGGCTCGAAAAGCAAGAACCAGCACTCTTCATCTGCAACCGGCTTATGCTCTACGCCGCGGGGCACAACGATGAACTCTCCTTCCTCTACCCACTCGTGCGGACGGTCGCGGAACTCCATGCGGAAGCGTCCCTTGACGACAAGGAAGAGTTCGTCCTCATGCTCGTGATGGTGGAAGACAAATTCGCCCTTGATCTTGTCGAGCTTCACCTGTTGCCCGTTCAGTTCGGCGGCGACGTAGGGCTTCCAGTACTCGGAGATTTTGGAGAACTTCTCGGCGATGTTGATTTTGTGCATGCCAGTCGGATTGCTGAGATGCAGATGTGGTCGCAAAGAATTTGTCTGTGTGGCTCCGGGCGCCTTGTCCGGGGTTAGGCGCGGGTAGCGCGCAATAATTGCGGCAGGGACTCAAGCGACAAATTTTTGGGCGATCGATACCGTGGAGGCTCGTCGCTTCGCGACTCGGGGCGGACCAATGGGTCCGCCCCTACACAAGACTAGAACCCTGGAGTGCCTTGGGCTACATGGCCGCTGTGCAGCGAAACACGTACGCCGCGTTGGTTGTTTAGCTTCGTCGTGCTGGTCCAATCGATCTCATCCGTGCTGATCACGCCAGTGCCGCCGCCCACGAGCGTGTACGTGATCCGGCTATCCGAATACCCATACCCGCTGACGGCCAGCACTGATCCATTATTCAGAACGAATACCGGCATGCCGGGCGCGCCCTGAACATCGCTGGGCACCCCGCGCGTCACCATAGTCGCATAGCTGGCCTGGACAACGGTCGAATCCTCTGCTGGGCGGACCGTCAGTTGCCGGGGGCTGTTACTCGCTTGCGTGCCGCCGTAGCTCTGGCTCTCGAACTTACCGAAGAAATGCCAACCCGGCCCGTAGGTCTGCGCCACTTGCGGGATCTGCACATCGTCCATGAGCCTGAGACTGAGCACGGTCTCGCCCTTCAACGTCGGGCGCGGTCCGCGCGCAGGCAGCGTGATGAGTTTCTCCGGCCACAGCGGCGGCAGCATCCATTCCACAACATCGCGCTTCGGGTGACCCTTGCCGTCGATTTTGCCTTGTTTGTCGACCTTGTAGCCGCGCGTCGAGATTACCTTGGCTTCAAGAGGAAGATCACCGCTCGGAACTCCGATGCGATCAAACTGGATCTTCATATATCCTTTGCCGACGAAATGCCCGGGATCTTTTTCCGCTTCGATATGGCCAATCAGATAACTTCCGCGCGGGAAAGCTTGCTGGCCAAACTCGGTAATGCCGCGAAGGTGGCACAGAACGGGATCACCTACATCGACGGTCTTCGATGAAAGGTTGGGCTCATTCAACGTGCATTGCAAGAGGGTACCGGCGGGCACAACGATATCGCGTGCGCTGGCACTCAGAGTGAAAGCGGAAAGGGAAACTGCAAGAAGAACGAACGGCAGCCTGCACTTCATACTTCACCTCGGTCGCACGCCCCGTAACATTCGGTCGGACTCCAGGGCTGAGCCGCGACTTGTTCCGGGCATCTAATCACAGGTTCTGAGCGAGGGTCAACAGGAATTGCTCGCAGTTTGCAGGATTGGCGCGGCATTGCGCCGGTTGCATGGCACTCTGCCAGGGGTGGTTGAAATCAACCACTTTTGTGCGTGAATGTAGTCCCGGACATTCGTCCGGGCTTGCGAGCGGTGCGCGCAATAGTGATGTAGCGACAGTTCGGACGATCGATACGTCGGGACTCGCCGCTTCGCGGCTCGGGGCGGGCGAATGCGTCCGCCCCTACACGAACGCGCGCTAGTGACTTGTTCCTGCTGAAGATACTTTCTGTTCTTCCAATCGCTTGAGGTGCGGAAAAAAGGGAGATACTTCGAACGGTCTTTTCTCAGCCGCCGACTCCAACGGTGGCAATTTCGTCTTTTGCATCTCGATCCTGTCGGACCACGGATCCACCTTGATACGCGAGCCGAGGGGCAGGGCAGCAATTTGATCGGGCTGATCCATTCGCAGGCGCTTGGGGGCCTTCGAAACGGCTTGCATTCCGACTAAATGACTACTGCCGAAATCGTTGCTGAACCGAGCCCGCAGAAGATTGGGCAACTGTGGGGAACGCGCCTCCAAAGCTTGCAGAAATAGTGCAACGCTGCCCAATTGGTTATCGTATGGCGATTTCGAAAATAGTTCCTGGCCTTTCTTGTCAGCTTCTGCTTCTTTGACCGAATCGAAACGGAAGTCGAGTTTCGTGAAGATTTCGAGGTCCGAAAAAGAAGAGCTGAACTTCGGAGAATTTTCTGCGCCTAGCGAATGACGGAGAACGATGTGGGCGAGTTCATGCGAGAGAACAGCGGCGAGCGTGGCCTCATCGGGCAACACATCAAGCAAGCCTCGGCTGACCACGATAGTTCGACCCACCACGAACGATTCCAGCGGCGTTGTGAGCAGGACCCGGCAGCGAATGCCTGCGAGATCAAGATTATTCGTGATCAGGAGATTGTTGATCACCGTCTCGAGAATGCGGTCGACGTCGCCGTCGGGTGCCATGAGTCCCGCGAGTTGGAGTCTCTCCACTACCTCGTCTTCCGGCGTGTAGGTTGTCCCGCCCAGGCTGAGTTGCGGACTTAAATTTTGTGAAGCTTCGTGCCGTTTGGGATTGGCCAAGGCTGGGTTGTCGGTCAGAGGTTTTGCGTATTCGTGGTGATCCCCGGCTTGTTGTACATCGTAACCCCATATGCGGGTCTGCGCCTTGAACCACAGGCCGGGACTCGAAGAATCGTGGGGATCGGATTCTTCGGTGTAGACATACGCGGGCATCCACGTGATACCGAGCAGATTCAGGCGCCAGCTATCGAAGTGAAATGAGCGTTTGGAGTAAGCCTTCGATGTGTAGCTGCCCGTGAACCGGACGATGTTTTGGTCCTGATCCTCGACCCAAATCCGGCCGACAAACCCGCGATTCGTGGAATTCTCCTGGGGATTGACATCGATCACTCCGCAACGAATGTCGCCGAGAACTTCCCATCGCACAAATCTGAAGAGGTAATTCTGACGGTCGAAATGTTCAAGGTCCGGAAAGACCGATTGTGCAAAACCCACAGCAGCGAAGGGCTGCTCACCCTTGAGTAATTTCTTTTCCTTGTCAAACTTCGAGTGGTCTTGATTCTCAAACTCCCGGTTCGCCGGAGCGTCGCCAGTCAAATCCAGGCGGCTCAGGAAATAGTCGTCATTCTTGGGTGATGTCTGAACGTCGGAGTCGTGCTTTTGTTCCTGAATATACGTCTCGACAACCGGCTTGAAATTGCGCATCGCTTCTGTCAGGCGCCGCTCCTGCTGAATGGCTGCGTCGACGAACTCTTCGAAGGTAAGGCCTTTGCGGACGGGTGCCTGGGGCGAGGGTTGGACTTTGTCCGTGGGCTGGGGCGGCGCAGCAGTAGTGTTCTGAGCGGCGCTGGGCCAAACGGTGAGCAGGCCGAACAGTGCACACGCTATACGGTAAAGGGTCCACCGCGCAGGCATTGAAGTTAGTTTAATGCTTTACGCGCGGGAGTTGTCACGGGTTTGTGTAGCCCCGGACGTCTCGTCCGGGGTTGCGCGCGAAGCGCGCAATGAGGGCCGGAGCTGGATCCTCTTACGGAGGCGGTTCTGACCCCCGGCACACCTCTACGCAAGCAAAAGCCGCCAGCTCTTGGCTGGCGGCTAGAACTCCACTCGCTTCGCTCGGGGCGGACGAATGCGTCCGCCCCTACACAAGCTTAGTTTTCGTACAGCAACACGCCCTCTGCCTTTTCCGAATCTACCGGGCGGTAGAAGAGCTTGTTGTCTTCGAGGAAGACCTCGATGAACGCGGGGCGCGTCGTGATCGTGCCCTGGATCAGCGCCTCGGACAGCGGGTCTTCGATGTACTTCTGCAGCGCTCTGCGTAACGGGCGCGCTCCGTAACTGCGATCGGTCAAGGTCTGATTGAGGATCCAGCGTTTCGCTTCGTCCGCAACCGTAACCGTGATCGACTTCTGCGCCAGGTTCGCATTGAGCTGCGTGACCATGAGCTCCAGAATCTGGATCAGGTCGCTCTCGCTCAGAGCGTTGAAGATGATGATTTCGTCGAGCCGGTTCAGGAACTCGGGGTTGAAGGTGCGCTTGACTTCGTTCTTCACGAGGTCTTCGATCTTCTCGGAAATCATCTCTTCTTTCGTCGACTGGAATCCCAGACCCTCGCGCTTCTGCAGGTGCCGGGCGCCAATGTTCGACGTCATGATGATGATCGTGTTCTTGAAGTCGACGGTGTTGCCGAGACCGTCAGTCAGCTGGCCGTCTTCAAACACCTGCAGCAGGATGTTGAACACATCCGGATGCGCCTTCTCGATTTCGTCGAGCAGCACCACGCTGTAGGGCGCGCGCTTCACTCGCTCGGTGAGCTGTCCACCCTCTTCGTAGCCAACGTATCCCGGAGGCGAACCGATCAACTTCGAGACCGAGTGCTTCTCCATGAACTCCGACATGTCGAAGCGGACCAGAGCCTTTTCGGTACCGAACATGAACTGCGCCAGCGTACGGGCGACTTCGGTTTTGCCGACGCCCGTCGGTCCCAGGAACAGGAACGAGCCGATGGGCCGGTTCGGATTCTTCAGGCCAGCACGCGAGCGGCGGATGGCACGAGCCAATGCGCTGATCGATTTGTCTTGCGAGATGATCCGCTTGTGCAGCTCTTCTTCAATGCGGAGCAGCTTCTGCGTCTCTTCTTCCTTGATCGAGGTGATGGGCACGCCGGTCCACCGCGAGACGACATCTTCGATGTCCTCGCGGTTGACCACGCCCGTCGAAGACTCATCGAGATGGTATTTCTCGCGCAGGGCGCGCAGGTTCTCGCGCTCCTTGCGTTCTTCGTCGGAATAAAAACGTGCCTTCTCGAACTCGTGATTCGCGATGGCGTTCTCCATGCGATGCACGATGAACTTGATGCGCTTCTGGACTTCGGTCAGCTCTTCCGGCAGCGAAGTCTGGCGCAGCTTTACGCGTGCTCCGGCTTCATCGACCAGGTCGATGGCCTTGTCGGGCAAGAACCGATCCGGGATGTAGCGGTTCGAGTGCGAGACCGCGAAGTTGATTGCCTCATCGGTATACGTGACCGCGTGGAACTTCTCGTAGCGGTCTTTGATGCCAAACAGAATCTTGATCGCGTCCGCCTCGTTCGGAGGCGGAACCTTGACCGCTTGGAAACGCCGCTCGAGCGAACGATCTTTCTCGATCGACTTGCGATATTCACCCGGAGTCGTAGCGCCGATGCACTGAATCTCGCCTCGCGATAGCGCTGGCTTCAGGATATTGGCGGCGTCGAGAGATCCTTCGGCCGAACCAGCACCCACCAACGTATGCAACTCGTCGATAAAGATGATGGAATTCTGCGACTCCATCAATTCCTTCATGATGGTCTTCAACCGCTCTTCGAACTGGCCGCGGTACTTGGTTCCGGCGACGATGAGCGAGAGGTCCAACGCCAGAATTCTCTTATCTGCAAGGAAAGAAGGAACTTCGCCGTCCGCGATGCGCTGAGCCAGTCCTTCAACAATGGCGGTCTTGCCGACTCCCGGCTCACCGATCAGCACGGGATTGTTTTTCGTGCGGCGGCACAGAATCTGGATGACCCGATCGACCTCGCCCTCGCGTCCGACCAATGGATCAAGCTGACTATCCATGGCAGCCTGGGTCAAATCCCGCGAGAATTCAGCCAGAAGCGAACTTTCACGCTGCCGCTGCGGCTGAGCTTTCTCCTGGGTCGTTCGCGCCAACTCTTCCCGGATCGTCGAAAGCCTCAACCCTCGCTCATGCAGGATCTCGGCGGCAAAGCACTTCTCTTCTCTTAATAACCCCAGAAGCAGGTGCTCGGTGCCGATATGCCGGTGCGACAGCCGCTCCGCCTCTTCGGCGGCGTACGCCAGAACTCGTTTGCATTCATTGCTTAGCGGGAGGTCGACCGAGGTCGAGACCTTCTCGCGGATGGTGGTATGACCCTCGATCTGCTTGCGGATCGATTCGACGGAGGCGTGCGAGCGCAGGAAGCGGTTGGTCAGGGCCTTGTCTTCACGCAGGAGTCCAAGCAAGAGATGCTCCGTCTCGATATAAGGAGACCCGAACTGGCTGGCCTCGTAGCGTGCGAAAAAGATGACGCGCCTGGCTTTCTCCGTATAGCGTTCAAACATATGCCCCTTTGACCTTCCTGGGTGAGGAGATACTCCCGACCCTGAAGCTGGACCTGAGCGCCCTTCACCCGGTCCTTAATTCTTTATTCTATTCCCACATTATGCAATCAAGAGACCACCAAACCCAAGTGCAGAAATTTGGCCTCATCTCTTTGATCACGTTACCGAAGGAACCGTTGCAGATCCGTTTCTGACTGTGCTCCTTGCACTACGTCTATTACTAATATTGCGTTTCAAGTCCCAAACGTTTCATGCCGGAAGCGAATCCGGCGGAATCTCTTCCACCCGCCCCCGCTGCAAGCGCAATACACGATGACAGCGTCGGGCGAATGACAAATTATGTGTTGCAATGAGGGAGGTAAGTTGGTGCTCGCGATGCAGGCGCGCAATCAAGGCAAAAACGGCTTCCGCAGTCTGTCCGTCCAAGTCTCCCGTGGGCTCATCGGCTAGCAAAAGCTTGGGACCGGTGATGAGCGCCCGGGCCAGAGCAACTCGCTGTTGCTCGCCACCGGAAAGCTCTCCCGAACGATGGTGCGCACGCTGCTCCAATCCGACCTCACGCAACCAGCGTGAAGCATGCGGTTCTGCCTGCTGCCATGTCTGTCCCCGAAGCAACAATGGCATGGCAACGTTCTCCGCTGCCGTGAACTCTGGCAGCAGGTAGTGAAACTGCCATACAAAGCCCGTCTCTCGATTGCGAAAGTCTGCGGCTTCGTCGTGAGACAACGAGTTCAATCGCAAGTTGGCGCAGTATACGTCACCTGCAGAAGCACGATCAAGGGCGCTGAGGATGTGCAACAATGTACTCTTCCCTGCGCCGGATTCTCCCACAATGGCAAGCATCTGTCCTTGCTTCACCTCAAACGACAGATTCTCAAAGAGCACCAGATCCGACTCGCCGGACCGGAAAACTTTCTTCAATCCTTCGACTCGAAGCATTCGATCGTTACCAATTAGATGCATAATCGTTCGATTTCGTTCCAAGTGCCTGTCGCCGTGCAGGTTGGCGTTTCGTGAACTACAGGCCGGGCAGTATTCTTCGGCCCGCTGACCCTATACCTAAGAACATAACTTGCCCCGGAACTCCTTCATGTGATGAGAATCACTACGGTTACGTCTTGCTTGTGTAGCGGCGGACCCATTGGTCCGCCCACCGCGACGCCGACCCTGAGCCAAGCGAAGGGGAACCGTCTTGGCCTGCCCGCAAAATCCATAATTCCCCGGCTTCCGTCCATCGCGCTTCCAGCGCGACCCCGGACGAATGCGTCCGGGGCTACACAGTCACTCATATCGCAGAGCCTCCGCAGGCAGAATTCTCGAAGCTGACCACGAGGGGTACAACGTCGCCACAAACGAAACCAGCAATGCGAAAGCTCCCACCCATATTCCGTCGATCAGCCGCGGCGCGAAGGGAACGTAGTCTATCGAATACACCTCCGGGGACAGCGAAATCACATGGTAATGGCCGCCCGCATACGAAATGGCATAGCCGAGGATCAGTCCGATCACTGTGCCGACGACACCGATTAGTACTCCCTGGGCGATGAAGACGTTACGCACCTGCCTCCGTCGCGTTCCCATCGACATCAGCACCGCGATGTCCTTGGTTTTTTCCATGACCAGCATAATGAGGCTGATCAGGATGTTAAGGGCCGCAACCAAAACTATCAGCCCGATGGTGATGAAGGTAATGAGCCTTTCAGTTTTCAGAGCTTTAAATAACGCGCTGTTCTGACGGAGCGCGTTGGTGGCCATGAAACCCTTCCCTGCGGTGTTTTCCAGCTCTTGCGCAATGCCGTCGGCCCGGTCGAGATCGTCGATCCTGAATTCGAGCACCGAAATCAGATCGCCCAGCCCAAAGAGCCGCTGCGCATCGGAGAGGCGCGTAAATGCCCAGCCCGAGTCATAATCGAAAAATCCGGAATTGAAGATTCCCACCACCCGAAACCGGTTGTACTTAGGGACCATGCCAAAGGGGGTGAGTTCGCCCTGCGGGCTGGTGACGAGCACTTCCGAGCCGACTCTGGCACCCAGGTTATCGGCCATCTCTTTGCCAAGGACGATGGGGGGCATTGCGGCGAAGCGCTGCTGCACACCCTCGAGCGAGTCCGGAGATTGTGTAGGGGCGGACCCATTGGTCCGCCCCCCAAGCGCCGCGAGGGTGTCCGTCCCCGATGAACGTGCTGATTCTGCAGAGACCGTCTCCTCCAATGGCTCGGCCGATCCCTCTTTGACGGAGTTGAGCAGATCCCCAACTCGTCTTTCGTACTTAGGGATCATCCCTTTCAGCACCGCACCCCGAGCCCGAGGTCCGCGCGAAATGAGAACTTGCTCGAAAATTGCTGGTGCTGCCGCTATGACATGTGGCTGATGCGAAAGCCGCTCCATTAGCGGGGGCCAGTCCTTGATCCCGTCGTCGGCGATTCTCTGCAAGCTGATGTGCGAAGTTGAGCCGAGCAGTCGCTGTTGCAAGTCCTGCCGAAATCCGTTGTTGATTGCGAGCGCAACGACGAGCGAGGCCACCCCGGCGGCAACTCCTGCGATCGAAATCCCAGTGATGATTCCGATGAATGCCTGCCGGCGTTTCGCGCGAAGGTATCTGGAAGCGATGAAAAGTTCGAAGCGCATTGAGCAATGAGCTGCGAGCTATGGCTTTGAGCCCCAGCTTTCAGCCAAGTCGGATTATAGGGAATATCGCCGGAACTCTGCTTCGATAAAGCGAGAAGTCTTTACCAAACCTTTTTTCCAGCTCGGCATCCTCCATTCGAATCATTACCGTGCCCGTCGCGAAGGCGAATGCCGTCAGCAGCCAGCACACGAGTAGCCCCGTCCCGAGACTCCATGCCAGCATCTCGCACAAATGTGCGAGATATACGGGATGTCGCACCCGGGCCCGAATTCCCGTAGTCATCAGAGCCTGGCGATGATTCGCCCGCACCTCCGGCAGCCCGCCGAGTTGGGTCCAACTGAAATGCGCTCCGGATTGAATGTAAAGATACAAGCCGACGGCGAATAACACGACAGCAGGAATCCAACTCCACACCGTGGAATAGAGGACCACTCTGCGCCAATGTTCGGTAATCGCGCCGATGCCCACCCACATTGTGAGCCATGCAGGGACCAGGAAGCGGAAGGGGGACCGCTCGTTCTTGCGCCACCTCTCGGCCCGCGGATGCACCATCAGCCAGAACAGAGGAACAGTGGAATAGACGACGCAAGCGAGCCATCCCACAGTATGAACAAACCGCATGTTCTGAATTCTATCTGGTGTAAGGGCGGACACCTCGTCCGGCCCGCGACCTTGAGCGAAGCGAAGGGGCGCGTGCCCGGAAGCATGGCTCGCCCGGAAAGCTGACTAATTGCCCTATTGCGCTTCGCGCAACCCCGGACGAAGGCGTCCGGGGCTACACGTTTCTAGAACCGATACACGTACGACGCCTTCACAAAAAACTGGCGCCCATCATTGATGTAGCCGTACGGCGTGGTCACGATATTTCCCGTGACCGGATCAACTGCCAGGTTGTGATCGAAATTCGCGACATCGCTGTTGTAGCCGACGTAAATCGCGGTTCCGGGATGGATCAGGTAGGTGATTAGGAAATCGGTATTGAAGCTTTTCGTGCGCGGAAGTGAGCTGATCGTGGGATTCGAGAGCACCGCGTTGTACTGGAGAATCAATCGCGCGGACAGATTTCGCGTGAACTGGTAATTCCACTTGCTGCGGATGATGTGGTTAGTCACTGCGGTCAGATGCGAATCCCGCTCACGGACGTGTTCAAGCAAGTACGCATTGTCGATACGCAAGCGTCCTGCGGCGTGGAAGGTCAGGGTGAAATTGCCCTGGTCTTCGTGTCCGATCATTGGAGGCCTCCCCGCTGCAGGGTTATAGTTCACTCCGGCGCCAGAAACGAAGACTGCCGTCAAATCGAATTCTTTGAACCAACTTGTCGCGGCGTCAATTCCCCAGAACGGTTGTGGATATGCGGTGACGCGCGAAAGGGTGCTGTAGTCGATGGGCCTTAGCCGAACATCGTCGTAGCCGAAAGGATGGAAGTTGATATAGGTACTACGAGTCATATCGACGCGGAACCCGGGATAGACAAAGTAATCGAGCGCAGTGCCGCTATGGTCCCAGATGTTGAACTGCTGCAGAGTCGGGCCGTAGGAGATCAGAAACTTCCCTTCCGGACGCCAGTAGTAGCTGGCTTTCACGATCTGTTCCCGCAGGTCCACGCGGTTGACGAATCCGGTTTGGGTTTCGAAGTTGGGACTGAAATCGAGATACTGCGACTGCAGATTGAGTTTGCGCCCTGCCCTCTCCAGGTTGAGTTTGTAGCCGAGCCCATCGAGAGGCGGGGTTCCCGCGATCACATCATGCGTGGAACTGGCGGCTGCTTGGCCCTGCAGGCGCCAATGCGGATCCAGTTTGAAATTTGCATCAATACCGCCGACGCGGTTATATCCTCCGGCAAACTCACGATCCGTGAAAATCGCCCCGACGGTCGACTGATCGAGGATGTCGCGGCTCACACGGGCAATGGCGAAGGTCGCGCGGTCGCCCGCATGCGGATCGGTCGGGGGTAAAGTCTCGCCCGGAGCACGGTCGTCGCTACCGAGCACTCCGACGGCCCACGGGCCTGACTTCCCCGTAAGGCGCAATCCGAACTCGGGATG
>Ga0306920_100010009_pt1 | contig 12681 bp, 13 predicted proteins | sample flu12Cox44000170_FD_204666 | JGI IMG/M metagenome (GOLD analysis project Ga0306920, IMG submission 204666) | Lab enrichment of tropical soil microbial communities from Luquillo Experimental Forest, Puerto Rico - flux4day.12C.oxic.44.000.170 (v2)... | ecosystem: Environmental > Terrestrial >...
GACACATAAATCGCCTTTCACTTCAATCGTCTTGTGCCAAAGCCCACCTTCCTGGTCGTGGCTGAATTTACCAGTCGTAATTCCGTAAACGTTGCCCGGTTCAAATTCCGGCGGCTTTTCCATCGCCGAAATCTTCTTAGCGGCGGCCTCGTTGTCCTCTTCGTTTAACAGGACAATCCGGTCATCCGTGACGATGAAATAACGCGGCGGCGGAACTTCATGCTCCTCCGGTGCCCGTGATTTGGCGTCGGTGAATTCGATTTTGAAAATTGCGCCCCACGGCATCTTCGCAATGCGCGTCGTAATAAGTCGTGCTGTGAGCGGAATTTCGTGTGGAATATCGTGCTCTGGAAATTCGTCGTTCCATTCCGTGCCGCGGAAATTTGCGGAGACCGGCTTATCGTCCTTTGCATCCAGAAAAGGGTTGGCCGCGTAAGCCGAAACCGTCAGCAAGATGGATATCGCTACAATCCCGACTCCGTACACGCTCATACGACAATCAAAAAACGCCGGAAATTGGCTCGCTGCTATTTCCCGGCGCTCCGAATCACGACCGCTGAAATATCTTTAACGTTGACGAAACCGTCGAAGAATTCTGCGCCAGTCAGATGGGAAAGAAGAACGAGATTGTCGTTAACTTGTTCGACTTTGCCGCCCATCTTCTCTCCAGAATGCATGCGTAGCTCAACAGTTTTGCCTGTGTTCCCTTGCAGGACACTGAGGATGGTCGCATTAGGCTGAAGGCTCGTTTTCTCTTGGGCAAGCAAACTGGCACAGGTCACGGCCCCAACGATAATTCCAACAAGAAGTGAGTAGTGTTTCATGATCAACTCCTTGTGCATGATTCCGAGGCGATTTACCAGCAAATAATACATTGCCGGGAACCCGGCCCTCTTTGATCGTTGGAGCAGACTATTCACAGATAAACACGGCAGATGTGGATGAGATTCTAGAAGCCTTTCCCCGCCTAGAATTCAAGAAGGCATTCCTGAGGACGTGCACCGGCGTGGTTGGGTAGGCCCCCTGGATGTGCAACACGCTCTTTCATGCGGGACATCGCCGAGCGCAATGTCCCCGAGTTTCATCCGCAGAATTTCTGCGATCTGGTTGCCCAGGCGCCTTTCTCTGAATAAGCGGAAGCACGCCTCTGGGAGAGGGAAGGCCTTCCTCGTTCAGCATGATGAAATCGCCAGCGGGTTTGCGCGTAGGAGAGCATTGCGAAACTCATCGGTCCTACTCTAGGCTGCAAGCTGCGAGGGTTAATGATAATTCCAAGAGAATTCTTCTTTTACGGTAAAGTGATTGTAAAAGAGAATGTAGCCGCCTTTATTGTAATCGCTTTCCCAGAAAACAACTTCCGAGGTGCCGTCATTATCGTAGTCTCCTGCATCCACTAATCTCATCCCGCTTCCGAGAGCGTGGGCTATTTTTTCCTTGTCCACGTAAAACCAGTCTGATGGCCACTCTTCCTTGGCCATTCCATTAACATGCTGAAACGAAGGGTCGATACTTATGGCTACAATGTACTCACCGTTCGACGAGGCGTATGATTTGTTAACCAGTATAACGTTGTCTTTATAGGTTTTCATGATTTCGTGTTCCTCATCGGTACTGACGTTCACGGTTGGTCGAATTTTTCGGAATTCGGAAAAACAGAGCCGGGTGATGCGCGAGTCCAAAGAACGAACCGGTTTCCAGTGGTCAGGATCTGAAGTGTGATTTTCAGAGACCAGCACCAAGGGTCGGAGCGCGGGCTCCGTTTCCCACCCGGAGAATTCTCGACTTAATTTACCGATAACTGGTAGGTTTGCGTTTTGATCAGGCACATGCAGCCCAATGTCGCTGTACGATGTGACGTCTTGCGGCCTAAAACTTTTAAATTGAGACAGAGTTTTTCCGTCAAACGCTACAAACCAATTTACGTATTCGGGATACAACCGTATCGATTCCGACAATTCCTTTGTATTCTGAACGTTGTGCTCAAAGGCTTCCCATCTGTTTGCGACTTTTTTAAATAGAACTCGGACTTGTCGTTTATAGGTCGGGTTCTTATCCGAGACAATGTTCGGTGGCTCTTCAGCCGACTTGGGATGATAGTACTCGAGAACACCAATAATAACTTGAGGTCGATTTGGATCTTCTGCCTCCAGACAACTCAAAGGACGAATTGCGCAAACCAAAACGGCGACAAAAAAGAGCCTATGGTGGTTTAGAAACGGCATATCCTCGTTCCTTTGCCATTTGACGAGACTGCGGTTTCACAGAGTGATTCGTCGACGCCGCGATGATCTTTGCGCGGGCGCATTTCGTAGACGTGTATGGAACGCACAGCGGTTGGCTGGAACGCTTGGTTAGGTCTATCGAGTTTCGCTCGCATCTAATCGACACCAACAGGGTTTGTCCACGTCGAGCCACATACCGGCCTGCCAGATTGGCGGCTTTTTCTCCAATTCTACGGCAACTTCTTCCAACTGTAATGACGTGACGCGTTTCCCTCGCTTTCGCAGCGCACCATCGAGCGATGCGACGAATTCTGATTTCAGAATCGCGTCTTTCATCGCTTGAATCCTATCTCTTGCGCCGTTGTGAACTTTCCAGCGCATCGATGTAGTCGCAGTAGCTGGTGCAATCGAGCCATGCTGAATCAGATATTTAATCACTTGCTCTTGAAGATTATCCATACTACTGCGAATGGCGATAGTTGTGATTCGCGGATTTTGGTCTCGAGTGAAAATGGTGTCCAGCGTAGTCTCGAAATCCGCGGCAGGGGCTACTGACTTGCTGCCCGACAGCCCAGGTGGGAAAATCCGCCACGCCCAAAAATCAGGAGATTCAGCGGGCGTATAATGCGCGAACTCTGCCTCCCAACGCAAAGGCTCTGGGGCACTGGCCCCGAGAGCGAGCAGAGGGAGAACAAAAAAAAGGACGCGCGCCATAGCACTAATGAGAAAAGATCAGCCACCTCTGACGCCAACAAGCGATGTCTGGAATGCGTGTGTTTTAGTCATGCGAGTGAGGCTGTACGCCGGGTCCGCGGTTTGCTTGCATGGCCTGGTTAGGTCTTCTTTTCCCAAGACTTGATCTTGACCGCCCATTTGTCGATCCACTCCACCGTCTGTGAGATAACTTCGGGATGAATGATGCAGCCGTCCACTCGAGTGATGACTGCAGAGCTGTGGCGGTACGGCTCTGAAAGCCCTTCGTAGTCTCGCGCATTAATCTGTCGCAACGCCAAAAGTGCATACATCTGACCAGCGGGAGTGGCCTCTCGCAGCAGCTTTCGTAGCTGCTCCTCACCGCATTGGTCTTCTCGCAGCTTGTGCATCGCTAACTCCTCCGAGCTGGTGATGCCGGCAACTCCAATACCACCAATGGCAAAACGGGGAGCGGACCTAACGGTTTCATACGCGCTTGGCTCTGCATAGCCAGAACCAATTACGGCAAGTAGCGCTGCGGCGCTGGTCAACACTGAGCTTCGCCGGATGGTGAGGCGCGTCATAGACCTAACGAGACAGAAATAAGCCACGGCAGGGTGTGGTGGCAAGCACGCTGACGTTGTCTCGAAATGGAGCCGTGGGCTTCATCGATTGGTTAGATCGTTTGCCTGCCAGCTTGTTCAAGGCGATAAAAGCGCTCTAGGGCATCATCCCAAGTGGGAGGAAGAGCAGGGCTGCTAATTGTCCACTCTATAAAGCGGGTCTGACTCATGTGCGGGCGCAATGCTTTCATTGCTTCGACATGTGGAGGTGAGCGAAAGAATCTATTTAAGGATGCCTTGTCCAACCATGCCGACAGCGTCCAAAACTCACGCTGGAATGGGTGTGCCAGCAACGAGTAACTAATAATACCCGTTGTGTTGCCAGCGTGCAAAGCGAGGAAGGCTGCGATAATTCACAAGCGGGAGATAGGAGAGCTGCACCAGATACTCCGTGTCCAGTTCCGGTTGCCGAAAGCTTTTCCACGGACTTGCTGGCATGCGATCAAGACACCCAGAATCTCAAGCGTCGCTCGTTGTTCTCTTGGACGATCCCGAATAGGCCAGAAGTGCGCCGAGAATAGCCGCCAACACATATAACAGTTGGATCATCCAGTTTGGCTGCCCAGACACCCAGTGAACCATTGACAACAGACGGCTGGCTCCCATGAAGGCGATAATAATCCCGGCCAAGAAAGCAATCACTCCAATCACACGCGTGAAACGTGGTAGGCGACAACTCGGTGCCGCAAAGAATAATAGCAGACCAATAACAATCCTAGCGCAGACTGCTACGTAGAGTTGAATATCGGCAGGCCAGCCCTGCACTGCATCGAGCAAAAGATGTGGTCGTGCGATTCCAAGCAGACCCTCTGCAACGATTATCCATGCGATAATGGCAACGATAACGTTCATGCCGGAGCCTCAGCTACAACGCCGGTGGGTGCAAATGCGGCGACCGCACTGGTCGCCGTTGGGGAAGCTATGAGCCAGGTTTGCTTCGTTATAGGCTCACTATTGCCCTGCATGGTCTATCTCGACTCGTAACAATTTGACCGTTTCGTAAAAAAAAACGGTTTTGGAGAAAACCGTGTTTGCCGTATTGCTAAACGTGAAAGCAATTATCGAGGCTTAGACCACCGTTGATCGGCCACTATACAATCGCCAACACGGGAAAGTTTCTCCCTAGGACAACCTCACTCCGAGCTTTCAACCATTTGTCCAGCACCGTACCGTAGACGCTGCGGAAATCGATGTTGAACTTCAAATCACCCCGATCGAGATCGACAAGGCTGGGATATTGGCCCAACAAGCCGGCTTTGACCGTGCCGCCGATAATGAACATTGGCGCCGCCGCGCCGTGATCGGTCCCGCCGTTTGCATTTTCCGCCACGCGGCGGCCAAATTCACTGAAGGTCATCAACAGCACTCGTTCAAAATTTCCCTGCTGCTTCAGGTCAGCAACGAACGCACTCACCGCATCGTTGAATTGTCCTATCAGCCGGGTGTGCGTATTGATCTGACCAGCGTGCGTGTCAAAGCCGCCGTGGCTTGCATAGTAAACGCGGGTTGCCAGGCCGCCCGCGATCATGCGTGCGATGATGTTCAAACTACTCGCGAACTGACCTTGCGGATACGCCACCGTGGATTTGTATTTTCGCGCAATCGCTAGAATTTTGTCCGAACTCAACTGCGCATTGAGTGCGGTGCGCTGCAAAAATTCGACCGTGCTTAACTCACTTGTGGCTTTTCCAGGAAGCACGCCGATCGACGCCCCATTGTTTGCCGCTGCTGTGATCTCTTCATCGGAACCGTTGAGTTGGCGAAAGAAATGCTCCTCGGCCGTCAGGTGACCTTTACCAGGCTCTGACGCGCGCCAGCGGAATTGTTCTGGGCGCGAAAATGTGATGCCTGTTGGATTTTTCGCTACAAACGCCTGCGGCATTTCTTCGCCAATCGCAACACCAACGGTCGGATCAACACCGGAGCAACAATTATCAAAGTAACGGCCTAGCCAGCCATGCGTTTCGTTGCGGCTGGCATCGGAAGCGGTTTGCCAGATTTCGGTGGAACGAAAATGGGACCGGTTTGGATTTGGGTAGCCGACACCCTGAATGATTGCGAGGTGCCCTTCGTCGTAGAGCGCCTTTAATCCGGTGAGTTTCGGATTGAGCCCGACATGGTTGTCGATCTTGAGAATTTGCTCGTCACGCAACGCAAGTCTTGGCCGCGCGCGATGGTAGGCGTCGTCGGCGTACGGCACGACTGTGTTGAGGCCGTCGTTACCGCCCGCTAGTTGCAAGACGACGAGAATCGTTCCGTCCTTGCCGGTGACGATTTGCGTGGCCGCACTCGCCGCCATCGCATCGAGTGCAAAAAATGTTTTCTCGAGAAACACCGGCAGCGTCCACGTCGCAGCTGCGCCGAGCACTGAGGTGCGCAAAAATTCGCGCCGAGTTTGCAATGTAGTTTTGGTTTTCATTCCTTTAGACCATTTGAAATTGCGTGGTGCTCATCATGAGGTGCACCAGTTCGCGCATAGTCGCGTCACCAGTATCGGGTGTTCGAGCGTCGAGAAACTCCACAAACGTATTTGTCTCTTTTTCTGAGAGCTGCTTTGGGAAAAAGCGCGCGGACAAAAGATCGATAAGCTCGCGCGGTTTGTCGCGTAACTCCTCAGGCACAATCTTTCTGATATCTATCGGCGGGCGTTTGATCTGCTCTGCGAGCTGTTGTCGCTGCACTGCCGGGCGGAAAGCTGGATCGGGGACATTCGCGTGCACGAGGGCGCGGGATGGCAACATCGCGTCTCCGTTGATCAAATAGTTCGCAAAATTATACCGGAAGAACAATGTAGATGTTGTGATCCACGCCTTGTTACCGTCCCAGCCTTTCACATTCGGCGGTGCGAATAGTATCTGTCCCATCTGGCGCATCGCATTTTGTGCGACCATGGGCGAAGGCAATTGCGTCTGGAGCAGCCTCGTAGTTTGGACGATGAATTGCACAGGGCTTTTGATCTGCATGCCGAGCGCGCGCTCGGAATAAAATTCGGCCGAGCTAAAAAGTTCGCGCAATACCGGGCGCATCTCGAAATTGTGCGCGCGGATACGGTCCGCGAGAAGATCGATGGTCTCCTGTAACGGCTCGTCTTCAACGAAGAAAAGCCACAGTTTACGCGCGATGAACTGGGCACATGCCGGCTTTTGAATGAGAATGTTGATGATGTTATCGCCGTTGAGCGGGCCGCTGTGACCCATGAAGGTCTTCATGCCGAGATCTTGCTGCCTTGGCGCAAAGCGAAATTGCTGCGTTGCGTAATCAATGTGATACCCGGTAAACGCGCGTGCAGCTGCGCGAATATCGTCCTCCGTATAGTTGCCGATGCCAACGGTGAAAAGCTCCATCAGCTCGCGCGCCCAATTTTCATTTGGGTGCTCTTTGCGATTTTGTTGAAGATCGAGATAGATCATCATCGCGGGGTCCCGCGAGATTTTTTTAACAAGCACGGGGAAACTGCCCAGCGCGTCACGGCGGAGGGTATCGTTTTGCAGCCACATCCAGTAAGCGTCGCGAACTTTTTGCGCACTTGTGGCGAAATGGCCATGCCAAAACAGCGTCATTTTTTCGAGTAATGGCGCCGGGCCGTTCATCATCCGGTCGAGCCACCAGCGACGGAGATCAAGAAGGTTTTCGCCTTCCATCGTCTGGATCGCTCTCTGTTTTTCCTTGGAATTCTGGCCCTGCCCTTTAGCCATTCTAATTTGCGTTCGCTCGGCGCGAATATTGCGGGGCTTCGCCCAGGAGGGCGGCGGAACCTGCGCGGCGTCCGCGCTAACATTGACAAGTTCGCGCACCGCGGCTGCCACTCCCTTTTTGCACGTAGCCTCGATTTCCGCGGGCGTGCCGCCGAATGCCGCGCGATTGAGCAGATGCCCAGCGGTCTGCCGATTCCATCTCTGCGAAGGCAACGGCGCTAGCACGTGTATTGAACTGGTTAAGCGGAAGGAAGTTGCAGCAGTGATTATGTCGTCTTTGCGTGGGAGTGTTCAGACCAGAGCAACTCTTTTCGGCATTGGCGTGAACTAGTTTTCACCGCTACTGCCCTGCATAGCACTCCCGCTCCTCGTAACATTTTGACCGATTTGTAAAGAAAACGGCTAGGCTGCAGCGCAAGAACACCGTGCATTCACGAATTGTTTCATCCGGAGTTCACAGTAAATGCAAAATGCGGGATCATAAATTGCGATCTAATCTGATTTCGTGTCAGATGTGCAAAACAGGAGGGTCAAACTCGACCTGTCTCTGCAAGGCGCTGATGAAATTCTATTTTCTTCTTGACGTGTAAATCTACATATGTAGATTCGTATGCCGATGAGTTCACGCTTGCGCTTAACGCCTCAAACAGTTCATGTCCTTGATGCCTTTCTCGAAGACCCGCAGGAATGGAGGTATGGATATGACCTCAGCCGGACCACCGGACTCAAATCCGGCACGCTATATCCCATTCTTATGCGATTGGCAGAATACAGGCTTCTGGAGGCAAATTGGGAAGCCACTGAGGCCGGCAAACCGCCAAGGCATATATACAGGCTAACGGCTGACGGCTTGCGGTCGGCAAGGGAGCACATCCGCTCTTATTCAATTCGGCACGCATGGCAAGCGGCGTTAGAAAGGGTAAGAAGCTAATGTCTATGATTCGTAGATTGGCATCGCGAGTGTTGACCATTGTGATTCGACAGTCGTCGGGCGAAGGCCAACTCTGGGGAAATGCCATGCTACGGGAGTTGGATTTTATCCAGAGGGATTGGGCGGCTTTGTTTTGGGCTTTTGGAAGCACCGCTGCGTTGTGCAGACACTCAGTAACAAGCCGGCTCAGGGCTCTAGGTGACCGGCACTTCACCGAAACATTTCAAATACAGAGGATCGCCAAGAAAACAACCGGGATCGTATCAGGCATTGTGGTTGCTGGGACTGTCTTGGCTCTCTGCGTGGGGATCCTGATTGGCCTTATACAATTTGCTTCATTGCAGCAAGAAAATGGGCGACTGGCTGACAGACTGTTAGTAGTTGTAATCCCGGAAACACTCTACGTGGTTGGCATTATCACGCTTTGGCGCCGGAGAAAATCCGTTGCTCTGGGCATTTTATTGGCAGGGATGATTCTCGTCACACACGCAATCATCCACTTCGCGACTCATGGATAAAGCAGATAAAGGAGAAGATTCAATGAAAAGGACTTTGGTAGCATTCATATTCATTCACGCTTGTACAGTATTGGCAGGCGAGCCTGCTTCATCTCAGCCGAAACCAAACCCCGAGCTTAAAAAGCAGGACTTCTTTGTTGGTAACTGGACGCTGACAGGAGAAACAAAATCAAGTCCTTTTGGTCCAGGCGGTCAAAAGTTTCAATCCACAGAGCGCCTCGAGTGGATGCCAGGTGAATTTTTTCTTGTTGCTCAATCCTACTCGGGCGGCAAATGGGCGGAATTGACAGTCATTGGATACGATCCGAACGAAAAGGTCTTCACACATACCAGCTTCAATGCCTCCGGGAAGAAGGAAGTATGGAAAGGCACAGCGGACGAAAATACATGGATCTGGACAAAGAAGGCAACGGTGAGTGACAAGCCGGTGACCGAGCGGATGACGATCAACAAAACCTCTTCAACGTCATATTCATTCAAGGTTGAGATGGAACCGGAAGGAGGCAGTTGGTCGACAGTCGTTGAGGGATCTGGCATCAAGACAAAATTAAACTAGCAAGTCAGTGGTGCGCTAACCAACGAAACAATGAGCGCTCCAATTGGATGGTTCCGGTTGACAGTCTTCGCTGCAGTTTTCACTGCAGGTTGGATGTTCAATTGCCGCGCTGTGGACTGCGTCGGCTCCTGCATACCAAATCGGGCCGCGTCGAAACCGACCGTTGATTCGATCGAAGCCCGTCCCTGTCCTTCCAGGGACGGGCTTGGTAAACCTCGGCGTCGGCGGTCAATCGACAACGACGTGATCAAGCACAGTTAAACCGCCTGTGTTTGCATAATAAACACGCACGTGGGTGCCCGGTTTGATCGCGGTTCGGACCACTTCGCCCTTCTCGTTCTCAACATGACCAGGCCCTTCGAGAACGTAACGGCCCGGAGTATCCTTGCTAACAACGAGAGTTTTGAACGGCTGGTAATTCGCCGCCGCCCCTTCCTCAGTCATTGTGATGATCGCTCCGGTTACCGTTACCGGTTGTTCTATCTCAGTTGTTGTTTGTCTCTTGTGCTTAGAACCCGTCTGCGCAAATGCTAATGGCGCAACGAGCAAGCAGGCGAGAATGACAATTGTTTTTTTCATGATATGCCTTCCTATTGATCTCAATGATTACTTTCCCTTCACAAACGGATTCCGGAGCGCGTGCTGCACGAAAATGTAATTTTTTTCTGGGCTTGCTTTTCTTCTGCGATCTTGATAAAAACTGTTAACATGAAGGCGCTGGCGGGAAACGGTTGCCGCCAGGGCGATTTGTTTCCTTCTACCCACTGGAGTGTGGTTCTCGCGGCGGGGAGAAGTGAGGCTGACCCTGAGATTGCGCAGGGCGCGCTGGCGGACCTTTGCCAAACCTACTGGGCGCCGCTTTACAGCTTTGTGCGCAGTCGCGGGTACACTGTGCATGATGCGCAGGATCTCACGCAGAGCTTTTTCGCTTACCTAGTGGAACATAAAATTTACGCCCGCGTCGACCGGCAAAAAGGTAAGTTTCGTTCATTTCTGCTCGCCTCCCTAAAAAATTTTCTCGCGCACGCGGTCGACCGCGAACGCACGCTTAAGCGCGGCGGCGGACAAGATTTTCTGCCTCTGCATGAAGAGCAGGCTAAAGAGGCGGAGTCGCTTTTCCAGACTCACAGCACCGCGAGCAGTGAAGATCGACTCTTTGATCGCAGCTGGGCGGAGGCGCTGCTCGCCGCTGGATTGGAACGGCTCTCGGCAGATTACAAAGGTAAGTCCAAGGAGAAGCTCTTCAATGAATTGAGGATCTTTGTTGCCGGTGGCGCGGACCCGCCCCCGACGTATGCTGCGCTGGCGAATCGGCTGGGGATAGCAGAGTCAACACTTCGGAGTCATGTCACCCGCCTCCGAGCGCGCTATCGGGAAGCGGTGCGTGCTGAGGTGCGCCGAACGGTGCATACGGAGACACAGGTGGACGAAGAGTTGCACGAGTTGCTCCATGTGTTAACGGAAGATTAAAGGAGGCGGCTATGACAATTCCACTGGCGTCGTTGTGGTCTTTTCTCTGGAGTGACAGCAAGTGGTGTTGATGAAACGCCTCTAAGAGGTTGCGCGTGCTTCTACGTTGGCTAACGAAAAGCTGAGGGAGGTGTGAAATGGAAACGCGTCTCGCACCCGTTGCAGTGTGCTCAATATGTGGCGAGCGATTGAATTCAAAGGGCGACTGCCTGGCTTGTCTGCTTCGGAGCTTAGAGGAAACGGTCGTCCAAACTAAACCGTCGGCCCTAGTCTTCGGCGATTTCGAGGTCGAGCAAGATGCAGAGGGCTCGTACAGGGAACTCGGTCACGGTGCGATTGGGGTTACCTACCTTGCTGCCGACAAGGTGTTACGTCGCAGGGTCGCCCTTAAAGTGATTGAGGTGCCTGCGGCGGCACGCGGCTCAAAAGCTGTACGCGAACGTTTTTTACGTGAGGCCAGAGCTGCGGCCGCCCTTCGGCACCCCAATTTAGCCGCCGTTTTCCAGTTTGGTGCTTCCCCAGATGGCACTCACTGCTATTACGCGATGGAACTGGTCGAAGGGGAAACGTTGGGGGCTCGCGTACGCAGGGATGGTCCGCTTAATGCAAAAGAGGCGCTGGAAATTGCGATTCAAATCACGCGTGCGTTGATGGCTGCAGCGACCCACGATTTGATCCATCGCGATCTCAAACCCAGCAACATCATGTTGACGACGGAGTCGGAAGTCAAAGTGATCGATTTCGGTCTGGCCAAGGCGATCACCGGTGCCGACGCAGAGATGGATTTAACTCACGGGGAATTTGTCGGCACACCGAGTTTCGCAAGTCCTGAGCAATTTGGAAGCGGCCCGATCGATGCGCGTTCCGACATCTATTCGCTGGGCGCTACCATCTGGTTTGCGCTCACCGGACTCGCACCGCACTTCGGCCAGACGTTGGACGAGATTCGCGATCGTAAAATGCGCGATGAGCTGCCGGTGGTGCAATTGGCCGCCAGAAAAGTTCCTGAATCCCTGGTAAGACTGCTGTGCTCTACGCTCGCCCTACACCCTGCCGAGCGGCCTGCGTCTGCGCGCGAATTGATGGAAGCCTTCGAATCCTGTCGCAGTAAGCTAACTCGTCGCGTGCGCGTGCCGCGCCAGAAGCCTGTTCTCCGCACAGAAGCGTTTGCCAGAGCGTTAACCGACGCGAAAGCGTGCGCTAGAGATCCCAAGAGTTTACAGGCACTGCTCGATAAGGCAGCGAGGAAAGCAGCAGCGGTCCCAAGAAAACCGTTTAAAGAGAACTGGGCCTACCTTCAAACGATGCTACGTTTGATTCGCGCCTACTATCGGGGCGAATACCGTCAAGTTTCCGACGACGCGCTGCTGTGGATCATCGCAGCCCTAAAATATCTGGTGGACCCATTCGATTTGATTCCGGACAAGACCCCGTTTCTGGGCTTCACCGATGACGCAAGTGTCGTCGAGCTTGTTAAGGATAAAACTCGACGAACGCTCCACGATTTCATGAAGTGGGAAACAACGGCGCGATAGAGACAGTCAGGCGACAAGGATGTGGCCGTGCGAATGCTGGCTGAACTGCAAGAACCCAGTCGGCACTGGAACGTGCACGCAGACTGGCGCGCGGTGCTCTACCTTAGTCTGGGAAATCGCGACGAAGCAATTCGATGGTTGGAGCAACGTATTGCCGACCATGACGGTCTAAACATCACTTGGATCAAAGTTGATCCGCTGCTGGACCCGTTGCGTGGCGATCCGCGATTCGAGGCGTTAGTGCAAAAGGTGGTTGGTCCCAAACAGAAATAGCAAACGTTTCTTGGCTGCTTCGTGATATGCCCACTGATTCTGAATCACATCTTCAACTAGAGATCGGCCACGTCTTGTTCATCGACATGGTGGGCTATTCAAAGTTGCTTATTGATGAGCAGAGGGAGCGGATTCAAGAGCTGCGACAGATCGTGCGCGGAACCG
>Ga0306920_100010010_pt1 | contig 12681 bp, 12 predicted proteins | sample flu12Cox44000170_FD_204666 | JGI IMG/M metagenome (GOLD analysis project Ga0306920, IMG submission 204666) | Lab enrichment of tropical soil microbial communities from Luquillo Experimental Forest, Puerto Rico - flux4day.12C.oxic.44.000.170 (v2)... | ecosystem: Environmental > Terrestrial >...
CAAAGAAGAACCAGGAAGACCACTCTCTTCGGAGTGAACGGAGTAGTGTGCTCGAAAAAAGAAAAGAGAGGCCGAAAAAATTCAAAAAAGGACTTGACAGAGCCGACATTGTTAGAGATCTCCGGTTACGCTGTCCCAGGATCTTAGCGATAACTTCCGGATTGCCAACGATCCGGCCACTGACCTAAAACTGGTCCCCCGACCAGTAGACCGTGAGTCACCAGTGGCACACTCTTGCCGCATCCTGGCCCTGCGAACTTACAGTATCCAATGCCGTTCAGCAGGAGGTCGCCCTCGAACGAGAAACTCGGGTTGTCATAACTCTTAAAATTCGAAGTCTCGCAGCTTTAAAATTGGAGGAAAGCCAGATTATGACCAGGACAAAGTTAGCAAGTCCATTCGCAATCGCAATCGCAATGTTGTTCGCACCACTCGCTTTCGCGCAATCCAACGGCAATTTCAGCGCCTCGGGCAGTAGCGCAGCGTGCGTGATCGATGCAACCTCAGGTGCCCTGAGCGGAGGTATCACAGTGAATTCATTCACCACGAATATCTCCACCTCGAATGGAAACGGCGTGACGTTGGATGTCAGACCCTCGTTCGTAACCGGCCTCTTCACCGATACTAAAATCTCAACGAGCGTTTCAACGGCCACGGCCGACGTCGGCATTCAAGTGTGCGTGTCTGTAGACGGCAGCCCGATCGATGGGAGCCCGTCGCCAGTAAAACCTGCACCCTGCGTGACCTACGACCAGCGCTTCCAGCAGGTCAGCTCTCAGTTGTTCTCGCAGCTCGCTGCATGCACTTTGACGCAATCTGGTAGTGTCTGCACCACAAATACCGACTGTACCGACCCGAACTTCCCGACCTGTAACAACCCAACTGCCGCCGCGGGCGCGGGCGTGTGCGTAGGGCCGAACCCGCTTTGTAATTTCGAGCTGGTTTTGAGCACGCTGTCCGCGCATAGCTTCGATTTTGTTGTCCCGGTAGGCATCGGAAAGCCTCACACGATCGTGACAAGCTGGAGCACCACAGGGAGTCCCAACGCACATGCGATATCCTGCGTGGGCCCTGGCATCGTTACAGTCACGCAAGTGAAGGTCTTCAACAACAGCGGAAGCCTCTCATTCTAGATTGGGCTGGTTCTATCGGATGCAAACGGCGGGCCAGCCTCAGCGCCTAAAGTTGGGGCCGGCTCGCTCCTTTTTCTGGGGAAAACAATACATATGAAAATCTCACGACTCGTTTTGTGTTTGCCGCTGTTCCTGGCGCTCCCGAACGGGAGCTTCGGCCAAACCGCGGCTCAAGCTAGCTCCGGCGATCCGGTTGCCACCGTTGCCGGGCGGCCCATCCCCGAGGAGGAACTGCTAGAGACACTCGGGCCGCAGCAGTCCATGCAACTGCGCATGCAGGAGTATGAGGCAAAGAGCAAGGCCCTCGATAGTCTGATTCGCCTGAAAGTCGTCCAAGCCGAAGCCAAAAAGCGGGGCATCTCCGCTGAACAGCTGATCGAGCGGGAAGTCGAATCCAGAGTTGCGGACCCGACCGATGGCGAGGTCGAAGCCTATTTCTGGGGACAGAACCGGGCCGGCGCCAATTTTGAAGACGTGAAAGAGCAATACAGAGCGAGTCTAAAGCAGCTTAAGTTGCAGAAGGCGCGCCAAGTTTACGCCGACTCACTGCGGGCGAAGATCGATGTCGTGGTTCTGTTGCGGCCACCCAGCGTAACTGTCGCATACGATCCTGCGCGGGTAAAAGGAGATCCCAAAGCCCCGATCACAATCGTCGAGTTCTCGGACTTTCAATGCCCCTTTTGCAAGAAGAGTGAGAGCACTTTGCACGAACTCCTCACCAAGTACAGCGGCCGGGTAAAGCTCGCCTACCTGGACTTCCCTTTGCGGGAAATCCACCCACAGGCCCAAAGCGCGGCCGAAGCGGCTCGATGCGCGGGCGAGCAGGGGAAGTTTTGGGAGTATCACGATGCTCTGTACGCGGAGCAGTCCAAGATGGATGGCGCCGCACTGCTCACCCGCGCCCGGGCGTTGAATCTCGATGAGAAAACTTTTCAGTCGTGCCTCAACAGTGGCAAATTCAAATCCAAAATCGAAGCCGACTTGGAACAAGGGAGTAAGGTCGGAGTTGCCGGTACCCCCGGGTTCTTCGTAAACGGCGTTTTTCTGAGTGGTGCGCGGGCTACGGCCGACTTCGAGAAAATCATCGATAGCCAATTGGCGCTGCTCGGCACACCGCATTCATCGCAGTGATTGCGGCGCGCAAGCCGCTATTGCGATCCTATCCGATTTCGATTCGCGTTGTCACTTTGGCGATCGTTAGCGGGTGACGGGCAACCCTTCCGTAATCGGATAAGGGAAGGGTTGCCGACGATCCACGCGAAGTTGTTCCGAAGTTTCCTTACACAATATCCAAGGCGCGTTGACGGACTGCTGATTCGCCAAAGTGTGATGGACTCTGCCTAGCGCGGAGAGTCCTCGCAAACTTGGGAGTTACTAGGTAGATCAGAACTCTTCGAAGGCGTAGAATCCGTTACACTTTCCAAAATCGCCGAGAAAATTGTCTTGCGATCCGATTTGGGTGGAGGTCCAGATGGGCGATACCACCTCGCGGTCCCCCACCTCTCGCTACGACGCCAATTACGGAAATTTCCAGACGGAATTGTACGCAGCGATTCGCCGTGAAGCCTTTGGCGAGGACTTTGGACAGAACAGTTGGCTCACGTCGGACGAACAGGACAAATTCCAAGAGTGGCTCGATCTCACTCCGGGAAGGATCCTGTTGGATGTTGCCTGGGGAGCAGGAGGACCAGCACTGCGGATCGCTGTGGCGGCCGGTTGTTCTGTGGTTGGCGTGGACACTCACGATCAGGCCATTGCGACGGCTTGTTCGCTTGCTTCGCAGGGCGGCCTATCCGAGCGAGCCGAGTTCCGGGCCGCAGATGCTACCGGGCCTTTGCCATTCTCCGACGCTAGCTTCGACGCCATTATGTGTATTGACGCCATTAACCACCTCTCCGACCGTCGGCTGGTCATTGGGGAGTGGGCGAGATTGCTGAAGCCAAATGGACGACTTCTGTTCACCGACCCGATTACCGTGACAGGAATGCTGACGAACGCAGAGATCGCTGCACGTAGCTCGGGAGGCTTCTATTTGTTCGTTCCCCGCGGCTACAACAAAAGCGTTATTGCCCAGTGCGGTTTGCAATTGCTGGTCTGTGAAGATGTAACTGCAAACATGGCCAAGGTTGCCGAGGGAAGGCGCGCGGCCCGCGCAGCAAGGAGCGCTGCCCTGCGCGAAATCGAAGGCGATGCCGGATATGACGGCCAGCAGGAGTTCCTCGCTGTCGCATCTGGCTCGCTAGAGAAGGCCGCCTTTCTCGCTTCCTCTATGTTTCGAAAAAGCCGGACTAGCCGAAAGCCTTTGAGTGATTCCAATGAATTCGCAAGTAACGACGACGGTAACAAAGGCTGACGTACAAGATGTCGGCCTGCGAGCCAGACGGAGGGTCGCGTACCGACTGCTTCCTTTTGTCTTTCTCGTTTACATCATCAACTACGTTGACCGCGTCAACGTTTCGTTTGCCAATCTAAGGATGAGCATCGATCTGGGATTCAGCGACCGCGTCTATGGTTTGGGCGTAGGTATGTTTTACGTGACCTACGTTTTGTTCGAGATACCTGGAGCCATTATTGTTGAACGCTGGAGCGCGCGGAAATGGATCGCCCGGATCATGATTTCGTGGGGAATCGTTACCATTCTGATCGGCTTTGTGCGCACGGCCCCACAATTCTATGCCGCCCGTTTCTTCTTGGGAGCCGCGGAATCCAGCTTTTTCCCCGGCATGATCGTCTACTTGACGCACTGGTTTTGTGCGCGTGATCGCAGCCGGTCCATCGCCTGCTTATACACAGCCAATCCCGCCGCTGCCTTAATCGGCGCGCCCTTGGCCGCCTGGCTCCTCCGGGTACATTGGTACTCGCTGGCGGGATGGCGTTGGCTCTTTATCTTGGAGGGGCTGCCTGCCGTCGTAGTGGGGATCATCACCCTTTTCTATATGACTGATCGGCCCGAGCAGGCGCGCTGGCTTCCTGATGACGAGCGAGACTGGCTCGTCAACGAATTGCGGGCCGAACTCGAGGCAAAAAAGAAGCTTCGAAATTACACGGTCATCGAAGCGTTCTGCGACCGACGAATTCTCATACTGACCACCGCCTTCTTTCTCGCGCTTACTGGAGCTCTCGGAACCGTCTACTGGATACCGACCTTCGTGAAGCGGCTTTTGGGAGCTCCTAACGAGACGGTGACCTCGCTGTTGATGGTTCCAGCCTTACTGGGTTTTACGGGGCTAATTATCAATGGCTGGCACTCCGACAGAACTGGTGAGAGACACTGGCATGCTGCTATCCCTCTCCTGGGTTCGGGTTTGATGTTCGCCCTCGTGACCCTCACGCGGCATGAGGCGCCGTTGGCAATTCTGTTCTTGCTTCTAGGAAGCGGCTTTTTATTTGCTTACTATCCGGCTTTTTGGGCGATACCGACGACGATGCTGGGCGAGACAGCAGCAGCCGCCACCTTCGCACTGATGAATTCAATCGGACAGCTCGGAGGGTTCGCTGGACCCTACGCGATTGGCTTTCTGAACGATCGAACGCACTCTCTGGTGGCCAGCTTCGGCCTCATCGCGCTCGTCTATATTGTTGCAGGAGGGCTGATTCTTAGCCTGAAAACCAGGCCCACACTCGGTGCAACGCAGAGCACAGCCTTTTTCAAATAGCAGAGGTTCGGCGCGATGCCCGAACATGCTCCGTAACCATCGCGCCTCCAAGCTTTCAACACCGGTTCGCACACTTCATGAAGACGAATCGTCAGCGGGCGTTGGGGCGGATCGCATTGCCAACAGAGATGACGCCCTCGGTCAGAATCTGAGCCCGTAGCCCCCCGCGATGAATCAGGCCGCTCATAACGCCGCGCTGTGTGAGATCCTCCAAATGCTTGCACGGCTCGCAGAGACGGGTGCCGCGCATCAGCACAACGCCGACGTGAAATTCGCGATCGACCAGATGATTCAGTGGGACACCGGATGTCGCAATGTTGCGGCGAGTCTCGGCAGCGGTGACCTTAACCCCCAACTGCTCTCCATCGGCGTTGAGCACTCCGCTAAAGAGCGCCTCGACGCTCTCAATCTCTATCAGCGTGACTTCTCGACCTCCATAGCTTGACGTTTTCGAATAGAAACCTGTGCCAGTGAAATACCGATCGCCTTCTAGCCCACGTCCTGGGAATGCCCGCACTTCCGTGATGCACGTCATCGGTGCCGACGCTTCCTGTGCAATGTGAAGGGAAACAACGGTGCCTTCCCACATGCGACGATCCTAACACTGTCCGCGGTCAGTTTCGCTTTCTGGGCGCGGATTACACCTAAGCGGAGCGCGGCGTAACCATCTTCCTGACATCGCACGTGCTGGAAGCGGCAGATCGGAGTGGTGCCGGAAGGCATGGGTCTATTCGAAAGGCTCACTGGGCCGGAGTACCTCGAATTTGTCGGGAGAATGTACGGGCTGGACAAGGCAACCACCCGGAAGCGCGGCGAGGAACTCCTGGAGACGCGCTCGCGGCCGGCGCGTTGAAGGAATTGCTCGGCAGGATGACGAATTCATGCAGCTGGCCGACCGCTCGCGCACGCTGATCGCCGATTATTCGCATGGCATGTCTAAGAAACTGGCGCTGGCGGCGGCGGTGATTCACGGGCCGCGCATTCTTTTTCTGGATGAGCCGTTCGAGGGAGTGGGACGCGTGATTCAGGGACTGTGCGCAAATAACTTGGCGAGCTTTGCTGCCAGTCCCGAGTGCAATCCGGAAGCCAGAATTCGACTTTGGGGACTCGAGGCATTTATGAGTCGGGGATGGGTTGTAGATTGAAAGACGATTCGGGTGATGTCACGGCCCGACGGTCCCGCAGCGGTGCTATGCGCTTCCTGGAGGGTCGGGGCTGGCGACGTCCAGTGATGAGGTCTTGCGACTAGGTAACGATCAGCCGGTTTACCCGGCGAGTTCTCGGGTGGATGAGACCAGAGCTATAGCTGCGTTACCAAATGAACTGATGTCTCGACCTATGGCAGCGCTGACACGAATTCGCTAAGAAAAGTTCTAAGATGCGTCCCCTTGGGTGCGCCACTTTATTTGGCGTTTCTTTTGAACGACTTCCAGCGTCACCCTAGTCGCCATTTCGAACTTGATGTCAGATTAGCCGGTTTACTAGGACCTAGGCGATTAGGCGCCGACCACTCGTCCAGAGCAATGGGCTACCTTATGATGCAGTAAGGCTCGACGGCTGTGACGAGGGACGCCTTAGGCTTTGCGATCCTTGACAACATCAAGGAGCCTCTGGTGCACGCGCTCGACGGCGCGCAAGAATTCATCAATTCCTACGGTTGTGAAGGTCACCTCATTTGCGATCGAGGCCATGGTTATGGCATCGCAGAGCTGAGTGGCGCGCCGGATACGCTCGGCCGTCAGCAACGGAAGCACCGTGCGCGGATCCTGGCGCCGCAATTGCCGCTCTTGCCATTCTTGAACGGCCCACGCCGTTTTGCGCACATTATCCACCGCTTCCCGAAATTCCTTGAGGACGCGCTGATCTACTGCGCCCGCGCGCATGTCATACTCGAGCTTCACAAGATCCGCGCAGGCTTTCTTTAACTGGAAATTTACTCCCCAGAACGTCTCACTCGGGACCAGAAGTTCGACAGCCACCCCTAGCAAGTGGCCCTCGGGGTCCCGGCGGACGCCGACGACACGAGCATGCAAGGATTCATGTGAAAGGAGATTGGTTAGCTCGATCTGACTTCCCACTGCAGGGTAAATCTTCATCTCCAACAAGCCACCTTGAGCGTTCACCTCAGTGGCCCGCCCATTTTCACGGAAGATTTTGCCGTTAGCCTCCTGCCAGGTTGCTTCCACGGGGGAGACGAAGGGAAAACGTCTACTGCGCCGCTTTCCGGCTGTTAAAGGAGGTTGATTCCCACTTGGTTGTGCCACGGAAGCACCTCGGTGAAGTGACTGAGCGAAGCTATACCACTACAAAACTCTTTTTGCCAAGCTAAACAGGGTTTACGCGGATAGGATGCATGGCGTTCTCGAATGAGCCGCCCACCGTCAGACTCCACGGTCCTTGAACAGATCTGCGACGCGCTGGTGCAGGCTCTCGACGGCCTGGAAGAACTCGTGAATTCCGACGGTTTCGGGGGTTATTTCATGGACAGTCAAGTCCGTCAATATTGCTTTGCTGAGCTGAGTGGCGCGGCGAATGCGCTCGGCGGTGAGCAACGGGAGCACTGTCTGCGGATCGTGCTTTTGCAGCTGGCGCTCCTGCCATTCCTGAACTGCCCACGCAGTTTTGCGCACGTAGTCGACGGCGTCGCGGAACTCTGTCAGTATGCGAGGCTCTACGCCTCCAGACTTCATCGTCTGCTCGATCTTGACAAGATCCGCACTGGTCTTACGGAGTTGAAAATTCACGCCCCAGAAGGTCTCGCTCGGCGTGAGGAGCTCGACGGCAATCCCACGGATACCGCTCTCCTGCGAACGGCGTATAGCAACAACACGCGCTGCGGTTGCTTCGCCTGAAAGAAGGTTGGTTAAGGCAAGCCGGCGGCCGACTCCAGGATATCTTTTCATTTCCAATAGACCGCCCTGAGCGTTTACCTCCTTTGCTTCGGCAGCTTCTCTGACGCTTTTGCCAGCGTCATCGTCCCAGGTTGCTTCTACAGGAACAACCACAGGAAAACGACGGCCCCTCCGGTGTTCCTTTCTTATATCTGGTCGCTCCGCACTGCCCTCGTCCACTGCCAGTGCCTCCGCCGAATTGATTTAAGCCTCTTATACCACTTCGGACGAACTTCGTCCCGAAAGTAGACGGGCCACAGCACAAAACAGTCAAGTTCTCTTAGTCAGAACGATGGTTTGCACGAGAGAGTGCATGGCGCGAGGCTGGCTTGCAAGACGTCCCTTGAGGCCGGCCTCCAAGCGATCACCGAAGTTGCGAACCGCGTCAGTGTCGCCAGAGCGCACGCGGTCGAGCGCAGATGCAAGTGAGGGCATGAAGATCGAGCGGAAGAACAGGCTGTGTTTCGTCGCCAGAGCGTCCTTGTTTCCGTCGCGTTCGTAGTCAGCCCAAGCTGCGTCGCGGAGGTTGAACACCTCGATGTCTTCCACAGTCAGATGCTGAAAATTTCCGTCGTTCGCGAAGGGCGCCAGTAGGTCGTGTTTCCGACGAGGATAAGAGCCGAGAACCATTCCTGCGCGTTCTTCGGAAGTGATCGAGCCATCAGCGACCATCTCCCCCAGCACCGCGTTTGCCTCATCCATAATACTTTCGAAGCCGGACAATCCCTCATCCGGAAGCTCAGGAAGCACGACGACTAGACGCCCTCCTGGGCGCAATTCTTGCGCGCGTAACGAGAGGAAGGTTCCCCAATCCTTCGCCGCTTGACGGTCGAATTCATCGCGCACGCGGCCTGTGGCGCAAGCGGGAAAGAAGTGGCCGGGAATCAATGCCGGGACTCGGCTGAGCCACACAGCGGCGTAGGACGACCATCCGAGATACACTGAGCTGGGCGGCAGCACATTTTCGTAGAATGATTTTCCGATTGCGGCCGGAAAGACGTTCGGGTCGTCCAAAACATACCTGTCCGGGTCGGCATCCAGAACCTCGAACAGCGTATTGAAGTCGTTGGACGGCTGATCGATGTGAAACACGGAGATGGGACGATTTGCTCCGATGCGCCGCCGTAGACCTCTGATGGCGATGTCCATAGGGACCATGGAGTTTTTTCCTTGGGATGATCCATAGTCGGCGATGACGACGGTTTGATCGTTTGTGTCGAGTTCGAGGCGGCGAACCGCCTCTTCCAAAAGCGGCAGAGCCAGAGCGGCACCGCCTGCGGGCAGCTTGGCGTACCTGTTGTAGGCACCCTTGCCTTCCATTACGCCGTGGGGCGGGGCGGTTTGGTCTTGCATTTGAATCTCTTTTCAGCGAAGAAGACTCGTAGGTGCGGTCCTTCGGTGTTTCCGAACAAAGTCTGCTACAGGTTGCCGTCACTGTTCAAGCCGGGCTCAAAAAGGAATCTCACGGCCAGGCCAGTCTGGTGGCTTGCGATTTCCACCCGCAGCGCATCCGAGCTGAAACGAATCGGTTGCCTTGCCTTAAGTAGCTGCGCGGTTGGATAATCGCCCTTTATCTTGCGTCCGGGAGTAAGCTTTGGCTCAGCCCTTGGTGCCTTCGACTGCGTTTGCGGACGCATGGATTCAGGTCGATCGAACTGAAAACCCACGCTTCTTTGTGAACCTTCTGGATGCTACCCGCGCTCGTCTTCTTGAATGCGCTCGCAGGTCGCCCGGCGAGTTCTTTGCTCCGCTGGCTCCTCGCCCCGAGCTTAACGTTCTCGATGTCGGCTGCGGGACTGGCGACTTCCTTCGATTATTGGCACCGATTGTCTCCCCCGGAAAAGCCGTCGGTCTGGACCTAAGTGAGACCATGATTGCCGAGGCACAAAAGCGTTCCGCCGAGAACGTCGACAATCTCTCGTTCCGCGCGGGCAGCGTCCTGGAACTTCCATTTCAAGCTGGAAGCTTTGATCGCGTCCTGGCAACGCAATTACTCCTGCATGTTCCCGATCCTCTGAAAGCCCTGTCGGAGATGAAACGAGTCCTCGCTCCATCAGGGCTAATTTCCATCACGGAAATCGACTGGGGAACGTTGGTCGTGCAATCTTCGGACAACGAACTAGCGCGCAGGTTCAGCGACCTCGCCTGCAGGGAACTGCGAAATGCGCTCATCGTAAGGGACCTGCCAGGACAACTTCGCGACCTTGGATTCAATCACGTCGTCATCCGGCCCGAAGTTGAGGTCGCACAGGATCTCGATGCTTTTTATACCTGGTTTGTGGAGCCGTCGCTTAAGCACTTCAAGCAGATAGGCGCATTCTCTGAAACTGAGGCTGACGCGTTTCTCGCCGACCTTGGGGATCGCGCACGTCGCGGGCACTATTTCTCATCTCGCACTTACTACACAGTTCTTGCATCGCAGTCGAGCTGAAAACCGCCTAAGCAATGCAGACACGGACGCAACGTTTGACGCTTGCAGAAGTTTCCGATCGCCTTGATCGCCTGCCGGCCTCGCGATTCGTGGACTGTATTCGGTGGGTACGTGGTGGAATGGATTGATCGCAAATACACAATCTTGCTCTCATTTGTTTCAATCGCTGCGTTTGGGACACTGTTTGGACACTCGCAATCACCTGCCCCAATAATGACCTTTGCTGGGTTAACAGTTTTCTTTCTCTCTCTTGGCTCCACGGCGATATACACCTATACTCCCGAACTACATCCAACCGAGATTCGCGCGACCGCGATGGGGATTGCCTCTGCCTGGGGGCGAGTCGGCGCGGTGACCATGCTTCTAATTTTCGGACATTACTTTGCCACCCTAGGCAAGTCATTGTTGTTTCTGTGCATCGACCCCGTTCTCATCGTTGCCGCAATGGTGGTCCTCTTTTTTGGTCCATCAACTCGCGGAAGGCCGCTTAAAGAGGCATCGGTCGGTGCCGCTGGAGAACCGCTGAGTGGATGACGGGCAAGCCGAAAGTAATCCAAGCGCCTGGTCATTTATCGGATAAATAGCGTCCAGTACCAACAGTTTTGTACTCTCAGGGGCCATGCGATCATGCAATCAAGTTGGTCCCGGTGCCCAGTTTTCCGAGGAACTCGTTCATGGAACTGGACTACGGGACAACGGGCCTCGGGTGAGTCCTTGGCTTACGAAAATGTATGGGAAAGGCAAATCTCAAGGTTCGCAAATCGTATAAGTCGGGGAGCCAAATCCCTCAATCAGTTAGGCCGCGTCTCAGTAATTGTTCAGCTAGGACTGTAGCGGAAACTGTAGCGGGTTGCATTACTTCGCGTTGATCCCCGGTCCTCAAAAAACGATGTTCAAATTAAGTTTTGTTAGCTCAGCGAAGTCGGGGTAACAGCCGTGCTCGGCGTAGTGCTTTTCGAGGGCATCCGCTAATCCCATCTGCGCCCATCTGTTCGTGAGGAACTCCAGTACCTTTTCCCGTCCCTGAGTCTCTAACACTTCCGTCATTTCTGTTTCATGAAGGTTTACATGGTGAGTCGCGTACTCGCGAATCTTGGCCCTCACCTCGTCGCTCATTTCGCCGCGCCATACCGGGGGCGGACCCATCTGGAATTCCAAGTGAGGTTCTGAAAGATCGGGCAAGGGCGGATAAAAGCCATGTTCTTCATAAAACCGTTTCCAGGCGTCCGCCATACCATTCTTGAACGCATTGTCCACCATTCGTTCGATCAGCCCCGCTTTACCGTGAAAAGGATGCGCGATTCCATGGTTGTCCAAAAAGTCACCGTGATGCTCACCTTCGTCTTCTTCCGTTTTCTCAAGCCAGTCGCCCAAGTCATGCAGAATGTGACTACGAACCGCGTCTCTCAATCCGTTGTCGTTGTCCATGACGACCTACCTTTGCAGGTTGAACAGCCCTGATGGCCCATGCTAACCCCTTTTCCGTAAGACTGTCTCCTGCCCTGCTTTTGTCAGCTATTCCAATGCCCGGGGGCTGCTCCCGTTCATCTTGCCGCTTTCTCGCGTGCGCAACTGTGGGTCCAGCATGTAAAAGGTTCCGTCACGGGCAAACGCAATTTTAATAAGCATGCTTCACGACTGGCAGATTTTTGGAATTCTAGAATGTGGCTCTAACTGCTTTCTTTTCAAGAAGGGCTCATTCCGACACTGAATAGCAGGCTTGAGGGTCAGCCGGCTCGAAGAAGAATCCTTAAACGGCTGCGCTGGCTGGACCCACGATGAGGTTGTTTTGTTTTTCCTTATCCCTGAGCCAGCGGCATCGACTGCCAAAAATTTCGGTGCCAATCATGCTAGGCTCTCGCTTTGCCGAGCTTGCGGACAGATCCGATTGACCTGTGACGGTATCTGTCGCGAATTCAAATCGTAGAAATACGGTAGCTCAGAATTGAAGTCTGAGCGCGTGTACACGATTTAGGCAGTCATCCTTTCGTTTTTTTATTTGAGGGTCCCGAGCTTGGCGCCGAGGGCACGCTTTACTGCGATGAGTACGTGCCGTGTTCTCTCCGGTTGGGTAAACTTTGCTCTGATCATCGGAAATTCTCTATCTGCCAGACGTTCATGGTGCCAGCGCCTTCAGTTATGGCCAGCAAGCGCCCGTCCGGTGATGGAATTGCCGCATAGATTGTATTGCTGGTATGGAGCAGCTCAGAAGCTCTACCATCCAGCGTGACATTCAGCAATGCGCTCTCCCGATCCTGCCGTCCGTGATTATGCCAAGTAACCAGGAGGCTCCTTCCATCTGCGGACCAGTCGGCGCCGCCCAATCCGTTCCATCCTTTCACGACCAGATCACGCGTTTTGCCATTGGATGTCGAGCGCAGGCGAATGGTGTCTTGCCTGAAGTTATAACCAGCGATGATGGCTAGTTGCGAACCATCAGGGGATAAGCTCCAACTGCACCTGGGATCGATTTGCGGGGCGGCTGTACTCTTCCCTCTTTTCACATCGAATTGGAACGTTTCGATAGTATTTCCCTTTGTAATGCTGTACAGGCAGATCGTCGATGGCAA
>Ga0306920_100010012_pt1 | contig 12680 bp, 12 predicted proteins | sample flu12Cox44000170_FD_204666 | JGI IMG/M metagenome (GOLD analysis project Ga0306920, IMG submission 204666) | Lab enrichment of tropical soil microbial communities from Luquillo Experimental Forest, Puerto Rico - flux4day.12C.oxic.44.000.170 (v2)... | ecosystem: Environmental > Terrestrial >...
TGTACCGGGACGAGTGGAACGACAGGAGTTTCACCACGAGCTTGGAGCTATCGAAGCCAAGGTCATCGAATTGTTCACCATGGTCGCTGACGACGTGCCCCGGGCGGGCGATGCGCTCCTGAATGGCAACAGCGAGGTGGCCCGGGCGCTGGCCGAACGTGACCGGGTTATCGACGCCCTCTACCCGCAGATCGAGGAGCTGGCCGACCGCGAGATCTTGCTGCAGCAGCCCCTTGCGTCAGATTTCCGCCTCTTGATCTCCGTGCTACGGGTCGTGCCCGAACTTGAGCGCTCCCACGACCTCATCGTCGACATCGCCCGCCGGGGCAACCTCATTCTCAGCCAGGACCTTTCGGCGCGCAGCCGGGTGCTCATCGAGCACATGGGGAGCCTCGCAGCCGAGATGTGGCGCGAGGCAGTCGACTGCTGGTGCGAGCGCGATCGTTCCGCTGCAGTTGCGCTAGGTGGGCGTGACGAGGAGATGGTCGAGTTGTACGCCAGCTTGATGGCGGAGCTCGCCTCAGGAGGGATGACACTTCCGGTGACAATGGAGTTGACGCTGGTGGCGCGCTTTTACGAGCGTCTGGCCGATCACGCTTTCAACATCGCCCGCCGGGTGATTTACCTCGCCGGACATGCGCCCGGCTAGCTTGCTGGGCTCCATCAGACGTGCTTGCACGGCGTAACGTGCGCCGGCAGATGACATGGCTGTCCCCGGAACGGCTCAGCACAACACCAGGATCAGGCAGAACCATCTAGGTCCCTCTACGCCGCCCACCTCGCCGGGAATCCGTTATACGCGGCCCGCCAGGTCATTCGATAGAGCAATCTTCGCATCACGCGCCGTCTCAGCGAGCGTCCTGGCCCGCGAATGCCGGGATCACTTGCCAGGTGCCCTGGAAGATTCGCTCATGCAGTTCGGACTCGACGATCGCCCGCACAATGGGTTCCTGGCGTTCGGCGTCGGCCGCGTCGGTCACCTGGCAGGGCCACATCCCGGCGGCCGCGCCACGCAGGTGCGGGTGGGTGGTGCCGCGCCCGAACACGGCGATCACCTGTACCGGCTCGACGCGCCCGCCGTGCCGGGCGGCGGCTTTCCGCTGCTCGGGCCAGGACAGTTCCCAGTGGGCGTAGGCGCCGCCGTCGCGATCTTCGCCCGCGTGGTCGTGGACGGTGCCGGTGCCGCGCAGGAAGGCCGCGTTTGTCTGCTCGAGGATCCGCCGCACCACCGGGTCCAGCAGGCTCACAGCGCGGCGGAATAGCTCCACGCGTTCCGGCCACTGGCGGGCGCCCTCGTAGGTGCCGGAGCGAAGATCGCTCAGATGGCGGAAGATGTCCGTCACCCTGGGAGGGTGGACACCAGGCGAGTGGGCCAGGCTGGAATCCTCCGAAAACAACCTCTGCTGGTCAGCGAGTTATGGCCTGCGCCTGCTCCGGCCCCCATATGGGCCTCGGCCCCTCCTCCTCCGGCCTGTGAGCCGCTCCTGCCTATTCGGCACCTTTGTCCTCGTCGGTCTTGTCAGCGCGCCGCAGCTCCCAGACGCTGTAGGCCACGGTGGCCAGCACGGTTACGCCCGCTGCGGCAACACCCGCACCGGTTCCCGCGCCGGACAACGGCAGCACGTCTGTGAAAATCAGCACCGCGCCCAGGCCAATGGCCCCAAGGCCAAACAAAACGGCGCAAGCCGTCGCAACACGGCTGGCGGCCGCCTGATGCGCGGCCGACTGCGCGCGGGCCGCCACAGCCGCCAAACGGCGCCTGGCCCATTCATACTCGACGGCGAACACCGCCAGCGCGAGAGCAATCACCAGAAGACCGGGCCCAGGTGCCACCAGCATCACTACGCCGACGGCCAGGATCACCGTGCCCACCACGGTGACGGCGATCCGGCGGAGCAGCCTGACCAGGTCCTTCACATACGCAAGCATGCCAAGCCCGGCGCCGGCCTGTGATGCGGGAACACGCGATGGTGAGGATGGTCAGTCCAATCGGGAGGTCCACATCCGACGTTGGACTTGCGGCCCTGCGATCCAGGACATATGCACCTGGCCCGGCCGCTGGGCCCGCGCCGACGCTGGTGACAGGATGCCAGCGCTGGAGGCGGTGGGGCAGATGATGGACCCGGCGGTGGTTGGCACGGAGTCGCTGACGAAGCGGTATGGGCGGCTGCTGGCGCTGGACCGGCTGACGCTGGAGGTGCGGGCCGGTGAGGTGCTGGGCTTTTTGGGGCCGAACGGTGCGGGCAAGACGACGACGCTGCGGCTGCTGATGGGATTCCTGCGGCCGACCGCCGGTTCGGCGCGGGTCCATGGCCTGGATGCCTGGCGGGACCGGGTCGCGGTGCACGCGCGGACCGGGTATCTGCCGGGGGATGTGCGGCTGTGGCCGCGGCTGACGGCGCGGGAGGCGGCCAGGCACGTGGCGCGGCTGCGCGGGCTGGATCATGATCCGGGCATCACCGACCTGGCCAAGCGGCTCGATGTTGACCTGGACCGGCCGGTCCGCGAGCTGTCGCGGGGGAACCGGCAAAAGGCCGGGCTGCTGCTGGCTCTGCTCGGCGAGCCGGATCTGCTGCTGCTCGATGAGCCCACCAGCGGGCTGGACCCGCTGATCCAGCAGGAGTTCCACCACCTCCTGCGGGAGCGGGTGGAGGCGGGCGCGGCGGTGATGCTGTCCTCGCACGTGCTGTCGGAGGTGGAGCATGTGGCCGACCGGGTGGCGATCATCCGGGCCGGGCGGCTGCTGATGGCGGAAAGCCTGGCCACGCTGCGGGAAAAGGCCCGGCACACGGTCGAGGTCCGTTTCGCATCGGCGCCGCCGCCGGATGCGTTCGCGGGCGTGCCGGGGATCCGCGACGTGCGGCTGGAGGGGCCGGTGCTGCGGTGCACCATGCAGGGAGTAGTGGACCCGCTGGTCAAGACCCTCGGCCGCTACACCGTCACCGACCTCAACTCCCGTGAAGCGGACCTGGAAGAAACGTTCCTGGCCCTGTACGGAGAAGGTGACCGGTCATGACCGCGATGATCGCCACGCGCGGCGAGATCACGCGGCAGATGCTGCGCGGCGGCCGGCGCGCCCTGGTGGCCTGGGCCGCGGCGTTCGCGGCGCTGGTGGCGCTGTACGCGGCGATCTGGCCGTCGATCCAGGGCAACAGCCGGTGGCAGGAGCTGTTCAACACGCTCCCGCCGACCTACCGGGCGCTGTTCGCCGCCGGCGGCCAGCTCGACCTGAGCACCCCGGCCGGCTATCTCGGGATCGAGCTGATGGGCTTCCTCGGCCCGGCCCTGATGGCGGTCTACGCGATCAGCGTCGGCGCGGCCGCGATCGCCGGGGAAGAAAGCTGCGGCGGCCTGGAAGTCACCTTGTCGGCGCCGGTAGCACGGGGCCAGGTGCTCGCCGGACGGGCCGCGGCCCTGCTGATCGACATCACCGCCGTGACGGTCGCGACCGGGCTGGCGATGTGGCTGTTCTCCCTCGCCTTCGGCATGCACCTGGGCGTGGCCGCGATCGTGTCCGCGGCGGCCGCCCTGGGCATCTTCGGCTTCTTCGCCGGCGCGGTCGCCCTCGCCGTGGGCGCCGCGACCGGCAGCGCGGCGCTCGCCCGCGGCGTGGCCGCGCTCATAGCCGTCGCCAGCTACCTGATCAACGCCCTGGCCCAGGTCACCAGCTCGCTGAAACCAGCGCGGCCGCTGTCGCCGTTCTACCTGCTGCTCGGCAACGAGCCCCTGCAGCACGGGCTCCGGGCGGTCGGCGCGCTGTCCGTCCTCGCCGTCGCGCTCGCCCTGGTCGTGGGCGGCGGCATCGTGTTCACGTGGCGCGACCTGGCCTGAACGCCCGCCAGGCAGTTTATGGGCGGCGCGCACGTGGTCTTGCTGGAGGTGTGACATGGCCGGGATTGAGGGCGAGATCCTGATCGGCCAGCCGGTGGATGTCGTGTTTGACTACGTCGCCGACCAGAGCAACGAGCCACAGTACAACCCGCGCATGGTCCGGGCGGAGAAGATCACCCCGGGACCGGTCGGAAAGGGAACCCAGTTCCGCTCGGCGGTGGCGTCGATGGGGCGCACGGCCGAGATGCTGATCGAGTGCACCGGCTATGACCGCCCGGCGCTGCTCGCCTCTACCACCACGATGGCCCAGGCCGATTTCAGCTACCTGCTGACGTTCGAGCCCGCTGCCGCGGGCACGCGGATGCGATGGTCGGGCCAGGTGCGGCCCAAGGGTGCCTTCCGGCTGCTGGGCCCGGTGATCACCTGGCTGGGTATGCGCCAGGAGCAGCGGATCTGGGCCAGCCTGAAGCTGCACCTGGAAGCAGCACCGCAGCCCAGCGCGTGACCGGATGCCAGCCCTTGGCCCTGTGCATCAGTCTGGTGCCGACTTGGTGGCTTAACGGGGTGCGCCGGTGCTGAGCGCCTGCAGCAGGCCGGTGATTGTTCAGCCCCTCGCGGCGGCGGTGATGTGCAGTTCTTCCCCGGCGCGCAGGGTGCGGTAGCGGTCGCCGAAGCGGCGGGTGAACGCACCGTAGGTCCACGGTGTGCTGTCATGCCCGGACAGGGCGACCAGCCGTGGGCCGCGCGCCTCGACCTCATCCAGCACCTGCTCAGCGTCACGTTCGCTGATCGGCTGCCATGGTGGGTGCGGGTTGCCGATGACCGCCTGCGGCACCAGCGGGGTCCCGGCCGCGTGGACCGGCAGATGCAACCCGCCGACCACCGCCTTGATAGGCACGTCGAGAACGTTTTCGGTGACGCCGAGGATCTGCTCGATCCGCGGGTGGCCGCAGCCGCTGATCAGCACCAGGCCAAAGCCGGCCACGTTGACCACCAGCGCCTGCTCGGTGACGTACCCGGGCCAGAACAGCATCCGCGGCAGCGGCGGCAGCACCGCCATGCCCGGCCCGATCACCGTGGACCCGGTGGTGACCGCGACATCGGCGCGCGGATGAGACATCTGCGTGGGCACGTACGCCGGCACCCCCGGTGGCTCCAGCGACCCGGCGGCAAAGCTGAACGTACGGCGCCGCATCGCCGCCAGCCCGCCCACATGGTCGGCATGCAAGTGGGAGATCACCACCGCGTCCAGGTCATCCAGCGGCACGCCAAGCATCCTGGCGTTGTGCGCCAGCGCCGAGTCCGGCCTGCCGCCGGACAGGCCGGAGTCGAACAGCACCCGCCTGCCGCCCGCCCGCACCAGGTAGGACACCCCAGGTTCGCCTTTCAGGCCGCTGCCCCCGGCAGTGAGCCGCTCCACCAGCGGCAAGATCGACACCTCGGCGACCTCACCCAGATCACGCAGCCCGGCCTCGACCCGCACCGGCCAGGCGCGGCTCGCGCGGGACACCCCTGCCGCATAGCGCCCCGCCAGGGCGGCCAGCGCTATCACACCCCCGGCCGCCGTTCCGGCCAGCATTCGGTTGCTTGGCATCGCAGGCCCCCTGCGCGATGGCGTTCCAGCTCCGCAGATCAAGGCGTGACCTGGACAACACCCGGAAGTGTAGCGACCCGGTGCAGGCGTCAGAGCGGAGCGATGGGCGCAGCTCACCCAAGCGGCTGATTGTCAGCCCCGGCGGTGGCCTCGAACGCCGCCAGCAGGCCGATTAACAGCACGCCCACCGCGGCACGTGCAGTCCCGTAACCAGCTCGCGGTGATCGACCCGGCTGCCCGCTCGGTGATCCGCCGGGCGCCGCTGCCGGGGTAGCGAGGACGACCACGGCCTGGCTGTGGACAGCCCGGCCCGGCTCGCCTTCATCGCCTGCGACATCAATTCGGCCCTCCTCACTGTGGACATGAACACCTGGCGGGTAACGGGGACCGCCATCGTGGGCGTGGAGCCTGACGTGCTGGCCTTCGACGGGCATGCCAGCCCGGCGGCCTGGAGGCCCCTGAGACGGCGAATCTGGCGAGCTGACCGAAAGCCAAATTCCAGCTGAACGGGCCATGGGCACCGGGTGGCCCGGCAACGGGCTGCACCCCGATGGCGGCCAAGGGACCTAGGTCCCGGGAGTCGGTGGCTATTGGCCTCTGGGGGTGCCGCAGACCCAGGAGAAATGGTCAGAAAATCATGAAACGGCAGGAGGATACCGGTGCTCCACCGCAAGGCAGGCGCTGAGCATGACCGGCGTGGCGGCCTTCAGCATCGCGACCCCACCTCTGCCACGGCCAAACAAGCAGGCATGCGGGCCCCCGGCCAGCCCTGGCATGGATGGACAGTCGTTTTGCGGCGCCAGCCAGCTCGCATGGCTGATGGCCAGCCGCAAGGCGGCTACACCGACGCCTTCGAGCTCATCTGCTGCGACTGCGGCGACAATCCCGACCTGGACTACGCGATATATCACCCGAGCTTCGGGAGATCCGCGGGCCCTACCCGATCGCGGCGGGCATCGCCGCCTATGACAAGCACGTGCGGCACCACAGGCGGGCCAGCCATCTGAGTCAACCGCCCGCGACCGGGAGAAGCGCCTGAGCAGTGAGAAGTCCAGGCAGAACCCGCGCCGAGCCGCAAAGATGCGTGGAGTGTTTGTCTGTGGACGCGGCGATGCCGCTTCAGCCGTGTATTGCGCATGGTGGGAAGAACGGGCGCGCCGCCGGGCGGAGGCGGGAAGGACGGCTGCGGCAACCGGGGTCAGTGGCCGCCCTGCTGGCGATGCCGCCAGCGTTCTTCCAGCCGCCCCATCAGCCCTGATCCCGCCTGTCCGCCAGCCTGCCGGCCACGGGCGGCGCGGCGCATCTTGCCCGAGCGGCCAGCCGTGGCAGCGGCGTTGCCGGTCACGCGCCGGTAGCTGGTCACGGCCCACAGGCTGCAGGCCAGCATGACCGCAAAGCCCGCCACAGCGACCGCGATGACATCAGCCACGACCCCCGCGAGCAGCAGCCCGACACCGATCACGAACCCGAGCGCCGCCCCGCCTGGATCGGGCGGCGTCAGCGGCGACTATCCGACCGGATGCATGCTGGCGGAGATGAACACGCCCGCCTGCAGGGCTGGGAGGTCAAGAAGAGCACTGGGCGGTTCGGCTTCGGGGCACGCATCTACCGAGATCCCCGCTTCGACGACCGGCGCCGGCAAACCTCCCCTGCGGGGTCTTTCCAGGGCCAGCCGTGGGTACGCCCAGGTGACATCCCGGAAGACCATCTGGCAGGAGCGGCAGGCGGGTCCGGGGATGAATGACCGCGATGCTGAAGGCGCCGTTTCCGCAGCAAGTTTCCAGCTGCTCTACACCGCTGATGAAGCGGCCTTCATGCTGCGGGTCAAGCCCCGGTGGCTGAAACGCCAGGCCGCAGCGCGGAAGGTCCCGTTCACGATGCTCGCTGGCTCGTACCGGTTCTCGGCCCGCCACCTGGAAGAGATCACGCGGATGCACGAAAAGGCCCCGGAACCCGCAGGATCCTCCGAAGTGCCCCGGCAGCGCCCCCACCGGCATCGCGCAACCGGTGCCGCCAACGGCAGCGATGCTCCACTACGGTCCCGGCCAGCTGCACGGCGGCTGGCCCGCGACGCCGGGAAGCCATGAACGCCCGCCTGAGCAGCCTCAGGTGGAGGGAGCTGCCGGCGGCTGACAGCCAAGCGGAAGGACGCCATGGCCGAAGCGGAGAAGCGTGAGCGTGGTAAGTACTGGCGTGCCCGCTGGCGCGGCCCAGGCGGAAGACGGGAATCTCAGGGCGGTTTCGCAAGCCGGAAAGAAGCACTGCAATATGCGAAGGACCAGGAAGCGACTATTCGCTTTAACACCTATATTGACCCCCGTGCCGGCAGGATCACTCTTACTGACTGGGCCAACCGCTGGTATCCAGGACTTGATCTTGAACTGGGAACCCTCAGTAACTACCGCTATTACATTGAAGTACATATCTTGCCAGCGTTCGGTGAATTGCCGCTTACCTCGCTTACCACAGAGAGCATTGCCAGGTGGGAAAAGGAGACGATTGCCCGCGGCTACACGCCGAAAGTGGCACGCGAGGCGCGCTCCACGCTGAGCAACATGCTCGGCGATGCGATACCGCGCTACCTTCAGGCCAACCCGGCGGCGCGGCGGCGGGGTAAGGGCAAGCGCGGGCAGCGGCGGATCGAGCGGGCCGAACGCGCCGAACGGCAGTGGGCCACGCCGCTCGAGGCCCTGCTGTTTGCCGAACGCTGTGCGGCTCTGTCCGGCTCTGACACCGACTTCTTGATGATTGTCATCATGGCCTACACGGGCATGCGCTGGAGTGAGGCCCTGGGCCTGCTTCCGGGATGCCTGCAGGGCGAGCAGTTGCGCATCGACTGGAAGCTGTACGAGCTGGAGAGCCGGTTCTACCGCGGCCGGCCGAAGGACGGCTCGATCCGCAGCGTCGACATCCCGCCGTTCCTTGCGGCGCTGCTCGGCTGGTACCTCGCAACCTACCCACCGAAGGTCTGCACCTGCGGCGGCAGCGAGCCGCCTTGGTGCCCGGGGGAGCGATACGTGTTCCTTGGCACCCGGCGGGGGCACTTCCGGCGGTCCAACTACAGCTCGCGGATCGTCCGCCCTTCCGCGGACGGGTGGTACCCAAAACGCGGGGCACCGCACGCGCGCCTGGCCATGCCCGTCCTTGCTGACATGGCCGTGCCGCTGCCGGGGAGGCCGTTGCCGCCATGGCCTGCCGCCGTAGCCGGTCAGGAGTTCGCGCCGCCACGTGGCAGGGGAGTGCGGCGGCTATCCACCGATAGCAAGCACGGCCGGTGCTCGGCCTGCGGGCGGTCGGGTTTGCTGCGCCTGGACGGAACACTTGTGCGGCACAAGACCGCTGGCGGGGTGTGCCCTGGTACTCGGCATCAGCCCAGGGACGCTGCGCCCGCCTCGTGGCTTCCGCTACGGCGGGGCCTGTCGCCTCACGGACTGCGGCACGGCCATCAGACGTGGCTGGATGACCTCGGGGTGCCGGAGGTGCTCAAGTCCGAGCGGATGGGCCACGAGATTCCCGGCATGGCGGGCGTGTACGGCCATGTCATGCCCGAGTGGCGGGACAGGCTGAGAACCCAGCTGCAGGAGCTCTGGGAGGCTTCACTTCATGAACGGGCCCGGCTCAGCCCCCACTCGGCCGTGGGTCTTGTGGACAAGCTGCTGGCTCCCCGCGGGGCTCCGGAGGTGCCATCTGGCCCCACTCAGAGCCTCCCGGCCGGCACGGCTCAAGGGCGCAGACGGTGAAAGCCCTGCCTAAGCAGGGCTTTCACGTGGGGTGAGCGAGGGGACTCGAACCCCCGACACCCAGGACCACAACCTGGTGCTCTAACCAACTGAGCTACGCCCACCATCGTCCCGGCTGCCCGGTGCATGAAGCATAGCGGCCCATGGTCACTGGGCCGAACCGGATTCGGCCGCCTCCTGCGCGCCGCGTTCCTGGTCGCCGGGTTGCTGGCCATCGGGCGGCGGGGTGCCCGGCCCGGTCTCGGTGGTGTAGCGCGCGGCGATCTGCCGTGCCCGCACCGAGTCGGGGCCGGGCGGCGGCACGAATACCGCTTCGCGGTAGTAGCGCAGCTCCTGGATGCTCTCCTTGATGTCGGCGAGCGCCCGGTGGCCGCCGTGCTTGGGCGGGCTGGCGAAGTAGACGCGCGGATACCACCGCCGGGCCAGCTCCTTGATGCTGGACACGTCCACCATGCGGTAGTGCAGGTAGGCGTCGAGCAGGGGCATGTCCCGGGCGATGAAGGAGCGGTCGGTGGCGATCGAGTTGCCGCACAGCGGCACCTTCCGCGGCTCGGCGACATGGCCGCGGACGTAGCTGAGCACCTGGTCCTGCGCCTCGGCCAGGGTCACCCCGGAGGGCAGCTCGGCGAGCAGGCCGGAGGCGGTGTGCATCTCCCTGACCACGGGCTGCATGCGGTCGATCGCCTCGGCGGGTGGCTTGATGACCAGGTCAACGCCCTCGTCGAGCACCACCAGGTCGCCGTCGGTGACCAGGCAGGCGATCTCGATCAGAGCGTCGCTTGCCAGGTCAAGCCCGGTCATCTCGCAGTCGATCCACACGAGCCGGTCGGTCATTCCCCCAGCTTAGAGTGTTGACCTCGGGCACCGTCACAGTAACCGATCTTCAAGCGCTGCGCCCGGTGGCCCACAGCCCGCGGCCGGCGGCCGGCCCGCCGCGCCGGGCAGCGCCGTTCCCGGCGTCCAGCCGGGTGATGTGGTCCGGCACCGGCGTGCCCGGGCGCAGGGCCGCGTCTGGCTCCGGCTCGCCGAACGCCAGCGCGATGGGCACCACCCCGGCCCACACCCCGGCGGCGAGGTCGGCCGGCTCGTCGGCCGGGGGCCCGGTGCGGATCTTGACGGAGGCCTCGGCGAGCGGCACGGACAGCACCGCGGTGGCGGCGAGTTCCTTGCGGGTGGGCTTGCGCAGGGCGTCCCACCGGCCGGGGATCAGCTGCTCGGTGACGGCCCGCAACGCCGCCAGGCGTTCGGCATCATCGGTGACGAGCCTGGCGACGCCGAACACCATCGCGCTGCGGTAGTTGACGGAGTGGCTGAAGGCGGCCCGGGCGCAGACCAGGCCGTCGAGGTGGGTGACGGTGACGCAGACCGGCTGGCCGGCGGCGGCCAGGATGCTCCGGTTGGCCGACGACCCGTGCAGGTAGAGGGTGTCGCCGACGCGGCCGTAGGCGGTGGGCAGCACCACCGGCGAGCCGTCCCTCACCACCGCGAAGTGGCAGATCATCCCGGCGTCGAGCACGTCGTACAGCTCGGCCCGGTCGGTCCTGGCCCGCTCGGAATGGCGGCGCACCCGGGTGCGCTCGGTCGCAGACAGGGGATAAACGGCGTCCATGCTGGCCAGGCTACCGGCAAAGTGGTCTGATAGGAGTAGCCACTTTGCGGAGAGAATGGAAGACCACTTTGAGCACTCTGAGGCGCGGGGGCGTGGACCTGCCGCTCGCCGCGGACCGGACGGGCCCGGCCCCGCTCACCGTCCAGGTGGTAGGCCAGCTGCGGACGGCGATGGCCGATGGGCGGCTGGCGGCGGGCGAGCGGCTGCCGTCCACCCGCGCGCTCGCGGCCACCCTGGGGATCAGCCGGACGGTGGTGACCGGCGCCTACGCTCAGCTTTTCGCGGAGGGATGGATCGAGGGCCGGCACGGCTCCGGCACCTACGTGGCCGACGGTGCGAGCAGCGCGGGCCCGGCGGAGACGCCGGGCGGGCCGCCGGGCCGGGCGCCCGCTGGTCTCGGGCGGTCAACAGGGCAGCAGGCCGGCCCGGATGGCGCCATGGTCGAGTTGCGGCCTGGTATCCCCTGGGTCGGCGGCATCGACCGCACAGCCTGGCGGCGGGCCTGGCGCGGCGCCGGCGCCGAGGAACCCGCCGCCGCCCCGGAGCCGCAGGGCAGCGCGGCGCTCCGCGGCGCCCTCACCGGTTACCTGCGCCGCAGCCGGGCCGTCCGCTGCGAGCCTGAGCAGATCATGGTCACCCGGGGCGTGGCCGGCAGCCTCGGGCTGATCGCGGCCGCGCTGCTGCGGCCCGGTGACCGGGTCGGGGTGGAGGAGCCGGGTTACCCGGCCGCGCGGGCGGTGTTCGCGGCGCACGGCGCGCGCCTGGTCCCGTGCCCCGTGGACGCCGATGGCCTGGTGGTGAACGCGCTCCCGGCCGGGCTGCGACTCGTCTACACCACGCCCGCCCACCAGTATCCGCTCGGCGGCCGGCTCCCTGTTCCCCGGCGGCAGGCGCTGATCGCCTGGGCGCGCGGCACCGGGGCCCTGATCGTCGAGGACGACTACGACGGTGAGTTCCGGTACGACGTCGGGCCGCTGCCGGCCCTGTTCGGGCTGGATCCCGGGGTCGTGGTGTACCTGGGCACGACCACCAAGATCCTCACGCCGGCGCTCCGGGTCGGCTGGCTGGTGGCCGAGCCGGAGCTGGTGGCCCGGCTGGTGGAGGCGGCGGGACGGCTGGGGGAGTGGGCCGGCGGCCCGGCCCAGCGCGCGGTTCTCGGCCTGGTCCAGACCGGGGATCTGGAGCGGCACATCCGCCGGATGCGGCACGAGTACGCCCGCCGCCGCAAGGCGATGACCGACGGCCTCAGCGCGGGCGTGGGCGCGGAGGGCGTCGAGGGCGCCGGCGGCGTGGGGCGGCTGCTCGGCGAGGAGGCCGGCATGCACATGGTCCTGCGGACGGCCCGGGACGCGGAAGAGATCGCCAGGGCGGCGTGGCAGCGGGGGGTGGCGGTGGCCACGCTGGCGCGCTACTACGCCGGGCCGGTCACGACCAACGGGCTGGTGCTCGGTTACGGGGCCGCCAGCAGCGGCGAGATCACCCGCGCCTGCCAGATACTGGCCGCCCTGGCCACCGCCGGCCAGCCCGGCTAGCCCGGTGGCGGGGATCGCCGCGTTCAGGGATCATGCTGGGCAGGTCACCGGCACGTGTGGTGGCCGAGGATGCGGACGGGAGTGTGGCTGATGGCCGAAGGCGGCGTGCCAGGTGTCGAAGACGTCGCCCGGCTCGGCAGGTGGCTGGCGAGCAGCGGGATCACGGGCGGCTACGAGCCAGCCGGGCCCGGCGGCCCCGCCGCGCCACCGGCCGTACGGCTCATCGGCGGCGGGCGGTCGAACCTGACCTACCTGCTCGACACCGGCGCCGCGGCCGGCCGCGGCCGGCTGGTCCTGCGCCGCCCGCCGCTCGGCCACGTGCTGCCCACGGCGCACGACATGGCCAGGGAGTTCCGGGTCCTCACCGCCCTGTA
>Ga0306920_100010013_pt1 | contig 12680 bp, 11 predicted proteins | sample flu12Cox44000170_FD_204666 | JGI IMG/M metagenome (GOLD analysis project Ga0306920, IMG submission 204666) | Lab enrichment of tropical soil microbial communities from Luquillo Experimental Forest, Puerto Rico - flux4day.12C.oxic.44.000.170 (v2)... | ecosystem: Environmental > Terrestrial >...
ATTCCAGTGAAGGCGAACGACGACTTGCCCTGCCCTACCCATCCGGCAGCCTGTGGATCATTGACGAGATCGCTGCCTGGCTTACCCTGGGGCACGTCCCAGGACTCAGCCACGACCTGCTTCGGCCACCGGACGTGGTTCAGAACGGCGAATACGCCACCCAGCCAGCGGACGGCATCATCACGGCACACTACTTCTCGGTCTGCGAAGAAGCCTTCGTCGCTCATCTCGAGGGGCGGTGACAAGAATGCCCTGCGCATCGCCTCGTCTGCCACTCATCTGCCATCGGCAGCGTGGCGACTCCTCTCATGAGTGATCGTCCACCCGTCTTCCGTACCGGGAGCGCCCGCGCATCCTTGGAGGCGGGAGAAGCGGGACACATGGTTAAGCCGCCTTTCTTGCTGCCAGCGCCCGCTCGTGGCGATGGGGCTGAGCATGCCCCGGGATGAGTGCCTGCGCGTGGTGTTGTAGTCCTCGATCCAGGCCGCGACCTTGGCCCGGGCGGTGGCCTCGGTGGCGAAGTGCTCGACGCGCCGCAGTTCCCATTCCAGGGTCGAATGCCAGGATTCGATCACCGCGTTATCCAGGGCCGACCCGGGCCGGCCCACCGACTGGGTGATCGACAGCCGCCCGCACGCCGCCCGGAAGGCGCCCCGCAGTGTATTCGGTGGGGCTGCCAGCGGGCACCAGCGGGGTAAACGTGGCGATGATGACCGGAGCCGCCAGCGCGGCCGCCGAGGCGATAGGAGGGCTAGCCGGTGTGGAACGTCGGCGCGGACATGGTGCCGTGGATCGCCGCCGGTGCGGGCATCCTGGGCACCGGCGGAGGCGGGAACCCGTATTACGGCCAGCTTCATGTGCTGCGGTTGTTGCGCGGCGGCGTGGAGGTGCGCGTAGTCGACGCTGACGAGCTGCCCGACGACGCGCTTTGCGTCTCGGTGGGCGGCATGGGGGCGCCGACCATCGGCATCGAGAAGGTCCACCGTGGTGATGAGCCCTTGGTGGCCCTGCGCGCGCTGGAAGCGCACGCCGGCCGGAAGGCCGGGTACCTCATCTCTGGTGAGATCGGCGGGTCGAACGCCTTGTGGCCGCTGGCCGTCGCGGCGCAGACCGGCCTGGCTGTCATTGACGGCGACGGGATGGGCCGCGCCTTCCCGGAGCTCCAGCAGATTACGTTCTCCATCTACGGGGTGCGCTGCACACCCGCCGCCATCGCGGATGTCAAGCACAACGTCGCCTTGTTCGACAACCTCGCCGACACGGTGACACTTGAACGCTATGCGCGGGCGGTGACGGTACAGATGGGCGGCAGCTCGGGATATGCCTACCCGCTGATGAGCGGCAAGCAGGTGAAGGACTTCGCCGTCAAACGGACGATCACGCTCGCCTGCCGGGTCGGGCGGGCGGTGTCAGAAGCCCGGCGCGACCACAACGATCCTGTCCTGGCGATACTGGGGCACACGGGTGGCGAGGTGGTGTTCCGCGGCAAGGTCGTCGACGTTGACCGCCGTATGGTCGCGGGCTTCGCGCGGGGGCGGCTGAAGCTGGACACGCTCGACCCCGGCCTCGGCGCATCGCTAGAGATCGACCTGCAGAACGAGTACTTGATCGCGCGGCGAGACGGTGAGGTGGCCGCCGTGGTGCCTGCCCTGATTTGTCTGGTCGATCTGACGACCGGGCAGCCCGTGACCACCGAGATCGTCCGGTACGGGCTGCGCGTCGCGGTGCTGCGGGTGCCTGCGCCGGGGCTGCTGACGACGCCTGAGGCGCTTCGTACCGTGGGGCCGGCTGCCTTCGGCTATGGCGGCACCGAGTACCGGCGCGGCGAAGGCATCTACGGGGCCGAACGGCTGACGGCCGCAGACGGCGGATTGGTGGCAAGCCCTGGATAGCGCGGGTGCCCTGGCCACGTGCGGGAGGAGCCGGCCCGGCGGCGATGGAGGAGAACGCGATGCGGATAGGGATCGATGTCGGCGGGACGAACACCGACGCCGTCCTCCTGGATGGCACGGATGTGCTCGCTGAGGTGAAGACGGTCACGACGCGGGACGTGACCGCCGGCATCGTCGGGGCCTTGCGAGGGCTGGTGGGTGCACGCGATTTCTCCCCGGCGCAGATCCAGGCCGTCATGATCGGCACGACGCATTTCACCAATGCTCTCGTCGAGGGCAGGAGGCTCGCGCGGACCGCTGCGCTGCGGCTCGCGCTGCCGGCGACGGAAGGGCTGCCGCCCATGGTCGACTGGCCGGACCGGCTGCGGCAGGCTATCGGCGGACACGCCTACCTGTGCCACGGCGGGCACGAGTTCGATGGCCGTCAGATCTCCCCCCTGGACGAGGATGAGATCCGCCGGGCCGCGAGTGACATGGCGGCGCATGGCGTCCGCTCGGTCGCCATCTCCTCGGTGTTTTCCCCGGTCAACGCCGAGTTCGAGCAGCGGGCGGCGGATATCGTCACCTCGGTCCTGCCCGGCGTGCACGTCAGCCTGTCTCACGAGATCGGGCGCGTCGGACTGCTGGAGCGAGAAAACGCCACGATCGTCAACGCCTGCCTGCGCGACCTCGCGGACCAGATCGTGGACGCGATCGGTTCGGCCCTGCTGACCGCCGGGATCAGCGCGCCCCTCTACCTGTCACAAAATGACGGCACGCTCATGGACGTCGAGTACGCACGCCGCTACCCCGTGGCGACCTTCGCCTCCGGCCCCACGAACTCGATGCGCGGGGCGGCGTTCCTTTCCGGCCTGGCCGATTGCGCGGTGGTGGACATCGGCGGGACCACCACCGACGTCGGCATCCTTACCCGCGGATTCCCGCGGGAGGCCGCCACCGAGGTCGACATCGGCGGCGTGCGGAGCAATTTCCGCATGCCGGATGTGCTGTCCGTCGGCATCGGCGGCGGCAGCCTCGTGCATGCGGGGGCAGAGATCTACGTAGGGCCAGACAGTGTCGGCTATGACCTGGGCACTAAGGCCCTGGTCTTCGGCGGGAACATGCTGACCGCCACCGATCTCGCCGTGGCCGCCGGGCTGGCGGACATTGGGGATGCCCGGCGCGCTGGCCGCGTGGACCGTGAGCTGGTCAGGGGCGGGCTGGACGCGATCGCGGTGACCGTGGCCGGGGCGGTGGACAGGATGCGCACCTCACCGGAACCGCTGCCCGTCGTCGCCGTGGGCGGCGGCAGCATCCTGATCCCGGACGAGCTGCCGGGTTCCGGCGAGGTGAACCGTCCCGGCCACTACGCCGTCGCCAACGCGATCGGCGCCGCCATCGCGCAGGTCGGCGGCGAGGTCGACAGAATCTTCGCGCTCGGCGCCGCGACCAGGGAGGAGGTCCTGGCGGCGGCCAAGGGCGAAGCCGCCGACAAAGCGATCGCCGCGGGCGCCCGGCCGGACAGCGTCCAGATCGTGGAGGTGGACGAGGTGCCGATCGCCTACCTCCCCGGCAACGCGGTCCGGGTGCGGATCAAGGCGGTCGGTGACCTCCAGCTGACAGCAGGCCGGCCGCCGCGTGGAGCGGATCACGCACCCGAAGAACCACCGGCCAGGCCGGTCCGGTAGCCGCGCGCCACCATAGCGCTCTGCGTAGCGGCGGCCAGGACCCACACCCATGATCCGCAGCCGTAACAATGCGCGCGGCCGGCGGCATGACCGGCTGTGTCGGTGCACTGCGGCGATGGATGTTTATATCCACGACCGCGCCGATCTCGGTGGGAGGCCGGTCCCCGCGCTGCCGCATCCGCAGGGACGGCTGCCACCACTGACTCCGGCCGCCTCATCCAGCAACGCTGGACGACCTCGGCCGGGGTCGCCGCGATCGTTGCCTCGTCCAGGACGTCATACGCGGTCATGCTGCCCCCTCACCCCGGCCAGCGGCAGGTGCCCCTAACCGCGGTGCTACCGCTGCCCCAACTCCCATCGCGCCGCGCTGGCGAACCGGCCACGAAGGCCTGCCGCCCGGTGACGCCGTGACCCGGCCACGGCGGCGATATCTCGATACCCCGCAGTCGCGTGCCACGCCCGCGTCCTGCCCGTCCCAGCACGGCAACCCAGCCATTGGGCCGCGCCGATCGCCCGGACCAGCCAGCCGCGGCAGCCACATCCAGCGGGCAGCGGGAGCGCACGAAAGTGAAAGACTCGCCGCGTCGAGCAAAGGGAGGACCGCATGTCAGAAACATCGAAGACCAGCACCGCTGTCCGAGGTGGCGGCGGAGGCGCGGTCTACGGCCTGGGATTCATCGGGGCCCTGGTCTACTACTGGCAGCACGCCGCCGGATTTTGGGCCCACGTGTGGGCCGTCGTCGAAGCGATCCTGTGGCCTGCCTTCGTCGTCTACCACCTGCTTGGCCACCTCGCCCACTGAATCTCGCCGGTGACCTCACCCGCCCGCGATCGTGATGGCTTGCCAGGATCCGAGAGCTCAGCCAGCCGCGGGAGCCCGCGCCTAAGCATCCCCATCGAGAACACCGACAGCCCGGCAGATCCGTGCGTTGTCGTGGTTGGACAGCCGCGCACAAAAAATTCAGGCTGAGCCGACGGGCTGTTGGCAGCACGTTTTGCAGATAAGACGCCAGCCCGGCTGATAAGTGCGCGCCCGCCGATCTGGATGCCGTGACAGATTGGCGGTGCGTGCCATCGAGGCGAACGGAAACGTCGTTCTGGACTGCTTCGGACCACGCAGCTTGCTGGTGTGGGTCTGTGTCTGAGCTATCGCAGCCTGCCGTGGGTGCGGCGTTGCTGCTCTCCCCCGTGAGGCTCGCGCTGATGTTCCAGGGCCAGCGCGACGATCATGGCGTGGACGCGGTCATAGGCGGCGCCGGTCGTGTGCCCTGGGCTTGTCTGGCGCGCGTGGCCGCGCTGGTGAGTCTGGGACCGGCGTGTGGACGCTCCGATCCTTCATGTGGGAAGATTTGACCGTTCCTTGACCGAAGTGGGGGATTTGTGAGACGCACGATTATTTTTGGGGCCGGTGTGGCCCTGCTTGCCGCTTGCGTCATTGGTTCTTTGGCCGGGCAGGCGGTCGCTTCGCCGAGGGTCCCGTCTGGGGTGGCTGCCGGGAGAGCGATCTCCTCTCACTCCGGATCGGTCGCCCTGGCTGGCACCGTGAAGGTGGCCACGCTGCCGAGGTATTCACGCTCGGCACACCGCAGCGTCCGCATCCCGCTCCGCCGGGGGCCGCAGTTGTTCTCGAGAGCGGCATCGGCCTTGCCGGGCGGCCCGGCCACTGCCGGCCCGTTGACCGCGGTCACGCCCGGGACGCCACTGTCTGGTGCGCTCGGTGACGGCGACAACCTAGCCGTGGCTGGGGTGCAGCTCACCCCGCCCGACATGGGGTTCGCGGCCAACGGGACCAAAGAGGTCGAGCTCATCAACCTCGTGGGCAAGATCTGGACCGGGACCACTCCGGGGGCCGCGTTCAGCCTGGCGAGCTTCTTCTCGCCAGGCAGCCCGGGCGACTTCTTGAGCGACCCGTGGATCAAGTGGGACGCGGGCAGCGGCCGGTTCTTCGCGGGCATCCTCGATGTGTCGCTTGGCGGCGAGATCATGGCCGTCTCGAAAACCTCGGACCCGAGCGGGACCTGGTTCCTGTATCGGATACGGTACCCATCCACCGCGGGCGGGATCCTCGCCGGAGGGTGCCCCGACCAGGGCAAGGGCGGTGTCGACAACAATGTGGTCGGCCTCGGGTTCAACGAGTTCGCCGTCACCGGCACGGCCGGCTGCCCAAGCACGGCTACATTCCGGGGCGCCGGCCTCGAGGTGTTCAACAAGTCACAGATGGTGGCCGGGGCCACCGTGAACTTCACCTTCACGGACCCGATGCCCAGCTTCTTCTCCCTGGTCCCCGCCGACACGCTGACGGCTTCGGCGACCACCGAGTTCTTCTCCTCGCTGGATGCCGGCACGGGGACCGCACTGCACCGAGTCACCTCCGCCGGGGTCCCGCCGGGCACCGTCACCCTGACAGCGCTGCCCAATATCACGGTCCCCAGCTACTCGAACCCGCCCAAGGCCCCGCAGAAGGGAACGACCACCAAGCTCGACACCGGCGATGACCGCACCCAGAACGTCGTCGTTCTCGGGACAATGATGACGGTCACGGCGACGGTAGGGTGCAAGCCCTCAGGCGACACCACCACGCGATCTTGCGGGCGGGTGTACGAGGTCAACAACGGGTCGAACACGCTGACGACCGCGCGCACAATCGCCAAAGCCGGGACCTACTTCTTCTACCCCGGGGCCACGTTCGCAGGGACCAGCACGGTCGGCGTGTCGGTTGGCCGGTCCTCGAGCACAACGTTCGGCAGCCTGTTCACCACTGCCGGGACATGGGGCGGGGCCCTGGCGGCGCCGGTGCAGGTCCAGGCCGGCACGGCGACGAACACCACCAAGCGGTACGGCGACTACTTCGCCGCCGCCCCGCAGCCGGGCACCACCAACCAGTTCTGGGTGGCCGGGGAGATCGGCGGCTCGTCCGGCAGCAAGTTCAGGTGGAACACCGCAGCGGGGCCAGTCACGGCTTCGTAGCGGCTGGCACAGCATCCAAGGAGGGCGGGGCTGCCACGCCATCCATGGCCGCAACGCAAGGGAGGCAGGCAAACGGCCCAGGGCCGCCAAAACCGGGCTGGGGCGACACCGCTCCGGCCCGGCACGGACCCGGAACCAACCAGAGATGCGTGACGTCCAAACGAATGTGATTCTTGGCGCCCGGCTCACCGTCTTGATCATCCTCACGGGGCTGTCCGTGGGCTGCGGCAGCTACCGGCCCGGAACTAGTCCGCCCGCTTCGCTAGTCACCGGCAGGGTAGCCGCTGGCCCGGTCGCTCCCCTCGCGCAGCCAGGCGTGCCTGCCACCCGCGCCGTGCGAGGGGCGACAGTCGAGGCGCTGCGCGGTAACCAGGTCATGGCCACCGCCTACACCGATGAGGCCGGCCGATACGAGCTCAGACTCCAGCCCGGCACCTACCTGATCCGCACGCAGACCGACAAGTACCTCTCCAGGCAAGCGAGCAAGACGGTGACTCTCTCGAGAGGGCAGAAACTGACGGTCAACCTCGTCTTCGACACCGGAATCCGCTGACTCCGCCTCCGCTCGCCCACGGCATGTGGGCCAGGTACCTCTGCGGTTCAGGGTGAGCGCTGCGGCGGGGTGAGGACCGCAGCGTGCAAATGCAGAACAACGCGGGAATGGTCACGCTGACTCACGCATGAACATGCGCAGATCGAAGATCCTCAATTCGGCAGATTCGAAGGGCAGACTTTTGCCGCGCGGTGGTGGCGCGTGGTCAGGCAGCGTGCGGCGCGATCTCCACGATGAGATCGGCGTCAAGGGCCACACTGATCCGCTCGAGCAGTGGGATCGTAGGCACCACTCCGCCCGCTTCCAGCCGTGAGAGGGCGGGCTGGGTCATGCCGGCGCGGGCGGCAAGTTCGACCTGGGACAGGCCCAGGGCGAAGCGGCGGTCACGGACGGCCTGGCCGATCAGGAAGGCTGCTGGGCCGTAGCCCGCCTAAGACCAACGCCCGCCCGGTTAACCCGCGGGGCGTCGCGATCGCGCCCGGATAGGGTTGGCAGGTCAGATCCCGGCCAGTATCTTGTTCCAGCGCTGGAGGGTCCGGATCGAGCTCTTCACCCACCGGGTAACCGGCTTGCTGGGCTGCTGTGTTGCAGTCATGTTCAATCATCCTTCTGCCTGGATAGCCGACCGGCGTAGACCGGCTGCGACCAGCGTGCCCGGCCGCGCCGTGGACGTCTGTCATGTGGCGGACAAAATGGGTGTCATCTGGCCGACACAACGGGCATGAACCCGTCAGCAACCTAGTCGCGACGACGACGCGCCACGGTTAGCAGGATCTTGGCCGCATCGAGTTGCTACGGCGTCAGAGGCAGCGTCAGGTCCCACATCAAGTGGAGACACCGTGCCGCGGCGGCGCTGTCGGAACTGGCGGCCGGGACGGTGACGCCGATCAGCGCGGCTGGGCGGAAGGGCACTCGCGTTTCATAGTGAAAAGCTAACCCGTCGTTAGCGTTGTAACTGCTAATCCCGCGTTAGCGTTCCGATCCTGTAACGCGAGGTTCGTCATTGACGAAACTCAGTGCTTGGTGACGAATGAGCCCCAGCCCATGACGGTCTCGACAAGGCCCTCATCCCGCAACACCCCTACGGCTTTCCGCGCGGTGGTCTCTGCAAGGAGTCGATCCCCATGGGCACATCCTGTCAGCCTGACGACCTCGAGCAGTTGCGCGCCACGTTCCCCGACTGGGACATCGAGGCGCGCTGGACGGCCGCCGGGACCGGCCCGGACCAGCGGTACCTGCTGGCGTCCAAGGATGACCTGATCGTCACGGCATGGACGGCCGGGGACCTCGCCGCCGAGATCAGGCGCCGGACCGGCGCTCACTGAGGCAACAAACCGCCCTGGCTTCGCGTTTCTATAACTGCCGGCCCGGCGCGTGGCGAATCCCCCCCTCGCCACCCCGGGCCGGTTCACGTTTCCTCCTCTGGTGGCAAGCGCTTGCGGTGGTGCGGGTTCCGGCAGTCTGGCCGGACGCAGTACACCGACCCTGCATGGAACTCGCAGCGTTCATGCACCAGGTGGCAGATCGGGCAGGCGACGGCGAGTTGCGAGAGATCCTGCGGCCCTTGCGCCTCACCCATGCCACAAGGTAACTCCGCCCGGCTAAAGCAGGCGGAGCGCACTGCTGCCCGGCTCATGCTGTGGTGTGGGGTCCTCGCGACCAGGGAGCATGACCCCGCTGGCAGTGGCCGGTGTCGGCCAATCGAAAATCGGCGGCTTGGTCCACTCGCGGGGATCCCAGAAGTCGACCGTGGCGCTGGAGAACTTAGCCCAGCCGACATCCGCCGCTGGATCAGCGAATGGAACGCTGACCCCAAGCCGTTCATCTGGGCCAAGACCGCCGACGAGATCCTCGAACCCGTGGCTAGCTACTGCCAGCGAATTGCTACCTCATGACGCTAGTGATCTTCAGTCCTGTCCTGGAGGAAGCCGTGCAGGAACGCGCTGCCGACAAGGGTGCCGGACGCGTCGAGCACCGCGACTCCGGCGTCAATAGGGGTGTAGGGCTGTTCCAGGCGGCCATCATCGGCGCGGCGCTGATCATCAGGGTCGGCTGCCTCGTCCACGGTCACCGCAGGGATAAGCTCACCTTCCGGCAGCGGGCGATCGGGCGGCGGATCGTAGGACTCGCCACCGCCATCACGAACGAGTTTCGTCGCCACGCCCGCCGAGAACCACCGGTCCTGGTGCACCTCGTAGGGATCCCGGTACCAGCCCTCTGCCGCATTCTTTATGATTTTCCCATAACAGGATGAGTCCCACCCGTCAGTCTCCAGTGTGAAGTCCCACCGCGTCACCTGGCAACTGCGGCCCCGGCTATCCGCGCGGTCCAGCGTCGGCCCAGCCCCGCCGACCATTGCCAGCGAATTAACGACTCAGGACACTAGGTAGCCCTAAGCTGGGCGGCCCAGCGGTGCGGTCCGTAGGGTACGACGGTTCGGCAACGGCACGTGCATGATCGCTGTTTCGGTGTGTGCTGAGCGGGTCAGGGCGCGGCTGGCTGGCTGGGGCTTTGTGCGCTTTGCGGCACGAAGTAGGTCGAGAAGCTCCAGCCGCCGCTGGACAGGTCGTTCGGGACGGCGACCCAGTCGCTGCCGGACTGCTGCTCGGTGTTGGCCAGCAGCTTGTGGTGCGTCCACCACGACCACAGCCCCGCGCTGTGGCCGCTGTAGCTGACCAGGCCCACGGTGTAGGTGGCGACCTTGGTGAACTGCGCGGGCGGGGTGTGGGAGTACGAGTTGTCCCACGGCGTGCCGCCGAAGTCGGTGCCGATCCTCGCCTGGGTGAACGACTGCCCGGTAACCGTATAGGACGAGACGAAACTAAACCCGCCGTCGAAGACCTCGATCATTATCAGGCTGCCGTCGGCCGGGTTGTAGCTGATGCTCAGGTCCAGTTGGATACCGGTGGGGAACGGGCTGGGGGGAAGGTTGCAGGCGTTTTCGTTGTCGTCGCAGAACTGTGCGTTCGGGTTCGACGCGATCACCGTGTGCGTGCTGCGGTCGTAGATGCTGGCATATTGGGTGTAGCTCGAGCCTGACGTGCTGGCCGTCACGCCGAGGGTCACCACCAGGCCGGAGGACCACAGCTGCACGCTGTGGCTGAAGCTGGCGACCTCGCTGGCGTACTGCGCGGGGTTGCGCAGGTAAACCGACGCGGCGACGTAGCTGAACTGGGCCCCGGTGGCGGTGTACCCCGCCTGCTCCGGGCTGATCTCGGCGGTGCCGGTGACCGCGCCCGCGGGCACCGTCAGCGCGAGCACCGCCGCGGCGGCCGCCCCGGCCGCGATAAGCGCCGACGGCGCGCGCCAGCGCAGACTGCTGATCGACATCGACCCGTGCCTCCCTCGGGGTTCCCCCAGCGGGCGGGACCTTCCCGGCAGGGAACTCCCTGCAGGGAAGACGCCTCAGAGCAGGCATCCGATTACCATGCCGCTGTGCTCCGCTAACCTCATTCGCCATGAGAAGCGAGACCGAGATCCAGCGGCAGCTCATTGCGATCTTGACTGCCGTGCTTAACGCCGACCCCGACGCCGAGGAACTACCCGAGGAGGTCGCCGCGGCCGCCATTGAAGGGATCTTCGATTTCGACATCGACCTCAGCATCGCCGTGAGAAGAGGCGGCCCACCCGACGCAGAAGTAGAAGCCCTGGTGAACCAGGCTGTACAGCAGATGGTGGAGCAACTCCAGCCGCAGCTGTCCACCCTCGTCAGCTTCATGGGTAATCTCCTTCGTGACCTTGCGTGGAAAGCCAAAGTGACTTGCCCAGACTTGGACGTGGCTGATTTCCTTCGCAACCGAGCGGTGGAATTGGCAGCCGAGGACTGACGAATCAGCCCGGCTCATGCGGCGGTGACCACCATTTCGACCGGCACCCCGGTTCCCCGCAGGCCACCGTCAGGTGACCAAGCCGTCCCGGGTCACTGACGCCCTGTTGTATGCCCGCGCCGCCCTGCGCAACTACCAGCAGGCCGGGGCCGGCGCCGCCGCAGACGCGGCCCAAGCCGAGCGGCTCATCGCCGACTTGGAGCACCGCAGTTACTGACGGGCCAGGCGGCCCGGCCCTTGACGGGCAGGCGAGACCCATCGCCCGCCGTACCGCCGCTGCCGCATGCGAACCAGCAGCCCCAGGGCCGGGTTCGGATAAGGAAGTCTGCACGCCAGGTACCGGTACAGAACAGCCACAGCAGGCCAGGGCCAGCAGCAGACACAGCAAGCAGCCCACCAGCAGGGTAGGTGTAGCTTCCTCGAAGCAGTGCGAACGGCCACGCGCTTGCCATTTACCTTTGCCTCAGCCGCCGGGCCTTCCGGCACCTTGGGGGAGGCATCTCGTCCGGGAACACCGCACTTGTGATCTTGACATGTTGCGTTCCTAAATCGTCAGGGAAGACAAGACGATTCTCGTTGGCAATGGGCACAGCTCGGCGGTCCGCTGTGGAAGCGAGCCCCGGAAGGTGGTGACCGAACGGATGCGTCGATGGCGGGCACGCCGGCCCGCCGTCAGGGGCGGCCAGTGCCGTGACCGCCAATGTTTGCCCTGCTTTCCTCCCAGGCCGATGCGGCTGTAGGGAGGAGGATTCGCCGACCTGATCGGCGGAGGACTCTGATTTGGTCTAGCGCAGTGTCCGGAACGCCGCGCGAAGCTCTTCGGAGAACAGTTGTGGCTCTTCCCAGGAGGCGAAGTGGCCGCCCCGTTCGGCCTGGTGGAAGTAGATCAGGTTGTGGTACGCGCTCTTCACCCAGTGGCGCGGGACCTGGAACAGCTCGCCGGGGAACACCGTGTAGGCCACCGGGAGCGTAAGGTGCGGCGGCGGCTGCTTGATTGCGGCTTTCGCACCTCGCCCGGTCTCCCAGTACAGCCGCGCGGCCGAGGCCGCGGTGCTGGTCAGCCAGTACAGCGTGACGTTGTCGAGGACGTGGTCCCTGGTGAGGCCGCCGGAGGGCTGGCCGTCGAGGAAGGCGCGGGAGATCTTCTGGTAGGCGTCCGCGTCGTGGTCCAGCATCCAGGCCGCCAGGCCCAGCGGTGAGTCCAACAGGGGGTAGCCGATCGTCTGCGGGTGCTCGCCCATCTCGGCGATGTAGCCTCGCATGAAAACCGCGACGACCTTACCCAACTCCGCGCGGTCCTCCATGGAGAACGCGAGCCTGATGTTGAAGGTGGCCATCACCAGTTCCCGCGGGGCCGCGGACAACAGGTTGAAGTGCACGCCGAGCAGCCCCTCAGGTGCGAGGCGGCCCAGCGCGTCGGTGACGCCGGCCCCCTGGTCGCCGCCCTGGGCGACGTAGCGGTCATAACCGAGGCGGCGCATCAGCTCGGCCCAGGCGCTCGCGATGCGGCCGCTGTCCCAGCCGACCTCGGCCGGCTGGCCGGAGAACCCGTAGCCGGGCATGGACGGGATGACGAGGTCGAACGCGTCCTCCGCGGAGCCGCCGTGCGCGGTCGGGTCGGTGAGCGGGCCGACGATCCCGAGCATCTCGATGACCGAGCCCGGCCAGCCGTGCGTGATGATCAGCGGCAGCGCGTTCTCGTGCCGCGACTTGACGTGGATGAAGTGGATGCCGAGCCCGTCGATCTCGGTCGTGAACTGCGGCAGCGCGTTCA
>Ga0306920_100010017_pt1 | contig 12676 bp, 15 predicted proteins | sample flu12Cox44000170_FD_204666 | JGI IMG/M metagenome (GOLD analysis project Ga0306920, IMG submission 204666) | Lab enrichment of tropical soil microbial communities from Luquillo Experimental Forest, Puerto Rico - flux4day.12C.oxic.44.000.170 (v2)... | ecosystem: Environmental > Terrestrial >...
GACGACAAACCCAAGCAGTCCAAGTGGCTCTGGCAGTTCGGAGGTTGGCTGCTGGTTGATCGCTCCACTGGGCACATAACTCAACTCAAGCTTCCCGATTTTCACCCTCAGTACTCGCAAGTAAGTTGGTACCGTGACTACGCAGCCTACTGCGGCATCTCAGAGAACAGCGAGCGCTGGAATGCAGTCGTGGCGCAAATGGGAGGGCGCAAGCCGGTGTAGCGCAGGGAGCTTGTGAAGGCGCACGAAACAGCAGACAATGCCGCCACAGTGGAGTGCGATTTTCCTCGCTGGGAGCGGCGTCCCGCCCGAGTAACCTTTCTTCCCAAAGGAGGCGAGCAGTTTACAGTGAATATAGGGACGCGACACATGGAGGAGCCGGTGGACAATGCAGCCGAGCCATAGCGTGGAAGCAACTCAGTACCCGCAGTCGCTGGACCAACTGCTGCGCGACGCCGAACACGCGCATGGCCATCTTTGCGCCGGGCAAGTGCTTGGAGTGCGAATGGCCATGTTCGGACTTGAACTTCTAGGCATCAAGGATCCACGCGGCGCCGACCGTAAGCGCCTGGTGACCTTCGTTGAGATCGATCGTTGCATGACCGACGCCATTGGAGTTGTGACCGGCTGCCGGTTAGGAAAGCGCGCCCTCAAATTTCGCGATTGGGGAAAAGTGGCCGCGACCTTTGTCGATCTCGTCAACAACCGCGCCGTCCGCATTGCAGCGCGGGAGGGCTCGAAGGTTCGCGCACGCGAATTACATCCGGAGATAGAGAACAAGAACCAGCAGCAGATGCTCGCGTATCGCGAACTGCTGGACGAGGAATTGTTTGATGTTGAATGGGTGAAAGTTCAGCTTCCGCCTGAAGAACTTCCCGGGTACAAGGGAGAGCGCATCCTGTGTGCTCGCTGCGGCGAAGGCATCAACTTTCGCCGTGAAGTGAGGGTGAACGGTGAAATCCTGTGCAAGTCCTGCGCAGGAGAGCGCTATTACCAGCCGCTCGAACCGGCTTAACATCAGCGCTGCCTCATCACTGCATGACCCGCAAGCGCGTTGCTATACTCCCCTTTCATGCTGAAGGAAACACTGGAACAGGGCCGGCTTACAACCGACGAAGCGCTGGAGCGGCTGTTGCCGGCGGCGGACCAGTATCCGCAGTCGATCCATCGCGCCATGCGGCACAGCGTATTCGCAGGCGGCAAGCGCCTGCGGCCCATCCTTTGTCTGGAAGCTGCGCGCATGATTGCCGGTTGCGTTCCTCTGGGTGTGGATGAGCTTGGCGCAGCGCTGGAGATGCTGCACACGTACTCGCTGATTCACGACGATCTGCCCGCGCTCGACAATGACGATCTCCGGCGCGGCCGGCCTACCTGCCATAAAGTATTCGGCGAAGCAATCGCAATTCTTGCCGGCGATGGATTACAGACCTGCGCCTATGAAGTCCTTGCGCGTCTGCAATGCTCGTCGGAGGCGCGGGTGGCGATCATTGCCGAAGTCGCGCATGCCACCGGGACCGTCGATGGCATGATTGGCGGACAGGTCATGGACCTGGAGGCAGAGCACAGCAAGCCGGACGCCAGGACGGTCGAATACATCCATCGCTCGAAGACCGGGGCGCTGCTGACCGCCAGCGTGGTAAGTGGAGGCCTCTACGCCGGCGCGGACGAATCGCAGATTCGAAACCTGCGCGATTTCGGCATGAATATCGGGCTGGCATTTCAGATTGTGGACGACGTCCTGGACGTGACCCAAAGCTCGGAGCAGTTGGGCAAGACCGCTGGAAAAGATACCGCCAGCGAGAAACTGACCTACCCAGCATTGTTCGGAATTCAAGCCTCAATCAAGAAAGCGGACGAGTTGGTTGCCAAAGCCTCGGGTGCGCTGGATGGCTTCGGGGAAAGTGCCGGAGCGTTGCGGGAGATTGCGGCGTATCTGGTGGAGAGGAAAAAATAGGCCGCGCGCAGTAATAGCGGCCATCAGAGCGCGGGAGTCAGATCCGTTTTTGAGAAGTTCTCTCCCTTGAAAAGTAACCGCTGGCCGGTATCACGCGCCAGTGCATACGCGAAACAATCACCAAAATTGAGCTGCGCAGGATGACCGCTGCCTTTGCCGAAATCTCGATAAGCTCCACGAGCAATCTTGGCCTGAGCCTCAGTGACTGGCTCAATCCGGATTTCGCCGTCGCGGATCAAGTCGTCCAACCGGCGGCTCAGAATGGGATCTCTGACACTGTCCACCACAGTCGCGGCTTCTAGATAGGTGGCTGCTGAGATGCAACAATCTGAGTCTTGCTCAACAGCGTCCGAGAAACGCTGGGCCTCCGGTTCATACTTGAGAATCGCGATTGCTGCCGAGGTATCCAGAATCACTTAGGAAGTCCCTTTTCGTCGTACAACAACTCCCCATGAGGAGTGGACTTCCACGGTTCTTTCCAGAGCGGGGCCGACTCCCTGGCAATTCTCATCAACTTTTCAGCAATGCCCGTCTTTTTCCGTTGCTTGGTCTTCTCCAGCCGTTCACGAACCGCCTCGGTCACAGCCTGCGTCATGCTCTCGCCGGTAAGCTGAGCCAATTCTTCCACCAAAGCGCAGGTCTCTTCGTTCTTGATGTTGAGGGCCATCTTGTCTACCTATCTTCCCTATAGCTATACCATTCTACCATCGGGTCTGGCCGGGCCAGTTACATCGACTGCACGGGAATTGCCATCAGGTCCTCTACCAGCCCCACTTCCTTCTGCACAAAGGGTTCAGCGTATTTCACTCCTGCGAGTAGCCCATAGAACGCGGCCATAGCACTCAGCTTTTCGCGGACTTCGGCTTCGCGGGGAAACAATCCGCTGCCGGTCGCCTGGTCGGAATATTGCGAACGATAGGCTAGCAAGGACTGCAGCCGCGCTTCGAACTGGTCGGTGATATCCACTACAAATGTCGGACGCACGTCGGAGTAAAGGCTGGCGTAGATGATCTTAAAGGGGCGATGGCCGGGAAAACCGAGGTCGAGTTTGGCGAGACCGGCTACGAACGCCGCTTCATAACCCAGTGTTCCTGCCGTGTAGTGGTCGGGATGCCGGGCCTGCCAATAAGGCAAAATCAGGACCCTGGGCCGGAGTTCGCGAATTACAGCCGCGACCTTTTTGCGATTCTCGAAGGTATTTTCAACCCGGCCGTCGGGGATGTCGAGCGCTCTGCGCCAGGCCACACGCAGGATCTGGCGCGCATCTTCTGCCTCTCTGGCGCGGTCTTCCATGCTGCCGCGGGTTCCCATTTCGCCGCGAGTAAGGTCGAGAATGGCAGTGGTTCTCCCCATCTCTGCCATCCGCAGGAGCGTGCCACCACAAGTTTGCTCTACATCGTCGCGATGCGCGGCAATGGCCAGGATGTCGACATGGTTTGCCATGGCGAGATGATACCGAATGTCATTGCGAGGGAGCCTCGGGTTTCAGTCCTGAAACAGAGGTTGAGGGAATTCGCAGAGAAAGAGAAAAGATGACCGGCTCTTCGCCGGCCACCGCGTTGAAACTTACGGCAGGTAATAGCGGAATGCTGTGAATATCATATTGTCGACGGCCTCAGGCTGGCGGGTGTTCGGCGGGGCAAACGGGGGCAGCGGAATGCCACCACCCGACGGTTGCGAGCCATAGCCCACCCAGGCATTTCTGGTCAGGTACGAGTACTGGAAGCCGATCTGCAAGCGGCCCTTGGGTCCGTTGTAAGGCTTGTACCAGAATCCAAGGGTCCCTTCGACAATCGATTGCGTCTGACCTGTACAGCCGTTGAGTCCGGGGTTGACGACGGGGAATCCGCCGCCAATGTTAGCCGGGAATCCGTTGTTGAAGTTGCTGGTACCGGCCACGGTGCCCACGGGCGAGACTTCCGTTCCGCAGCCCGAGTTGTTAAACCACGGAGAGCCATAGCCCACTGCGACTCCGAGCGGCTTCGCCGCGGTAAAGAACGGCGCCCAGTTCTTGCCGACGTATTCTCCGCCCGCATAGCCATAGAAGTCCCACTTGGGAAGGTGATATTCGAGACTGAACAAAGCCTGGTACGAGCGCAGCGGGTGCAGCACTCCGTTGCCGTAAACGGTGACGTCGGGCAGAGTGGTGTTGCCATAACGACCGACCGCATTGCCGGTCAGGAAGTGAAAGGCGGTTTCAACCTTCTTCTGTGCGAACAGGTAGCGGGCGTTGGCGCCGATACCTCCGGTCGTAAGCGTGTTGTTGTGCGCCCCAACTGCACCGGCTGCTGAGTTGACCGGATTGTTGGCCGCGTTCGGGTAAACGCGCTCACGGAAATTGCTGATAATTCCGAAAATTTCGTAGTGTCCGCCAAAACTAGGCTCGAAGGCTGCTTTTACAATGAAGTCCGGAACAACGTTAGACGAGTAGTTGGCAAGCGGATTGTACAGGCCACCGCCGGTGCCGGGACCACCGACCAGGAAATTGGTGTTAGCTCCGGAGACGGTCAGCGTCTCCTGAGCGTTTTCCACCGAGGCGCCAACCCACATCCAGTTGTGGAAGTTCTTGGTAACCCGGAAGCCATACTGACGTGCCCAGCTCATGCCCGCGACGTACTGCGCGTCGATCTGCAGCGGCGTAGCTTCCGTCCGATTGTCGAGCCCCTTACGGGTCTCCATCACCAGCGTCCACATCTGCCCGGCGGTAATGGTCCAGCCACTATTGAGTGCAGCCTGCGCGAACGCCTGCCGCTGTCTCATGGTATAGCTGTTGCTCTGGTTATTGTTCGAGGTGGTGCCGGCAGACAGGAAGTCCATTTCGTAGTAGCCGGTGAGGTTCATCGATGCTAGCTTGCCCTGCATCAGCATCGAGATACGAGACTGGCGGCCGGAACCATAGAACTCGCCTTGATGTGCCTGGCCTGCTGCCGAGAACGGGATGTTGTTCATTGGCGTGTTGACATCGCCGATGGTCGCGCGCTGACGCCACACGGTTTCACCCGCCATGAAGCCACCGGGTGTTAACGTAATTCCTTTGTAGTGAATGGCCAGAGGACTCTCTAACTCGCCGATTCGCTTCTGGGTCTCGGTAAGGGTTTCGATAGTATTGGCGTTAGCGGACTTTAGATCGGTGACGTCGTGTTGCAGGGTACTTATGTCGCCACTGTAATCAGGGCCTGCCGGAGCCGGAGGCGCAGCCTTGGGCAAGTTGCCGATTTCCCCTTGAAGCTGCTGAATGGCCTGATCGCGGGTCTGGATCTGCTGTTGTAATTGCTTAATCTGTTCCTGCTGCGCAGAAACTGCGTCCTTAAGGTCCTGAATTTCAGCGGAAACCGGCCGTGACCCACTCTTTTGGCCAGACTTCGGCTTGGTTCCCCCGTCTTGTGTTTGCGCAAAGACGCTGCTCGTCATGGCGCACGACAGCGCAAAGATCAATGTACGTTTCATCTTTTCTCCTGAAACATCAGTGGGCAGGATGAACCACACACACATATACAAATGCCCTAGTAGAACGATGCAACCGTTGACCTGTCCCAAACGATTCGTTCGAATCCTAGGGTGACAAAGTTAAAGACTTGTTAATGTGCGATGAAAGTTCCACGAAGAGGCCAGCGGAAATCTGCTGCTTGTAATCAGGTTTTAACTGGGTGTGGATCGTGTGGCGCATTTATACTGCTGGCTTCACCCACAGCCCTCATAACTGGGGGCGTACGACACCAGCTAAGGAGACATGCTGTGCTACATGCGAAGTGTGTACATGCCGTGGCTGCCCTTGCCTTCTGTTTCTGCTTGCTCTTTCTGCTCCCAAGCTCGGCTTCAGCCCAGAGTTTATTTACTTCGCAAACTCCTGAGTTCACGCAGAATGTAAAGACGGTGCTGTTTCCCTTTAATGTCTACAAGCAAGTAGTGAATCCTGACACGCTCCAAGCGGATGCCGACTGGCTGAAGCAACATCCCGATGCTCACTTCTGGATTCAGGGAAGGGCCGACAATCGCGGCGATGTCGTTTATAACCTCGCCCTGTCGTATCGCCGTGCCCAGTTCGTCAAGAACAAGCTGCTGGACCAGGGAGTGAGTGGTTCTCAGATTGGCTTTGCCACCGGATGGGGCAAGCTGTACCCGGTGTGTGAGGCGAACGACGACAGCTGCTGGCAGCAAAATCGCCGGGTGGACATCGTACAACCCGACCACGCGCTGTAGGCGAATCGCAGGAATCAGCAGCGCGCACGAAGTCCTGCAGTCCACCACCGCGCGCGCCACCTCAATTGGCTAAACCTGGGTGCGTTGCTATAATCGCAAAGACCGCTGCGCGGAGCACGCGCGTTCGCGCTTGTGGCCAGGTAGCTCAGCTGGTAGAGCGCAGCCCTGAAAAGGCTGGCGTCGGCGGTTCGATTCCGTCCCTGGCCACCATTAAATCCAACAACTTACCGGCAGCCAGATTGTTCATATTTCAGCCGCGCGAACCATATGCGAACATTGCTTTCGCGTTACTGTTGCTCGGCTCCATCAGTTTCCAGATTCCGCGCGCCGTGCTGCCGGTCCGGGCTATGTGCGTCCGGGCCAGCTTCGCGTAACGCTCGGTCATCTTGATATTCGAATGGCCGAGGATCTTGGCTAACTCATAAAGATCGCCACCATTCATCATGTACCAGGACGCGAAAGTGTGCCGCAGATCGTGGAAACGGAAATCCTCGATCCTTGCCCGTTCGAGCAGGTCTTCGAAGCTTCCTTCCACTCGCTGCCTTCCGCTCTTTGCCCCGGGCTCCGGCGGGAAGATAAGGTCTTCCCCGATCACTACGGGATACCGCCGTAACTCGGTTGCGAGTTCAAGCGTCATCGGCGCGTAACGCATCTTGCCGCCCTTCAGCTTCGCCCGCACGGCGACGAGTCCCTCCGAATACAAGACATCCGACCAGCGCAGCCCGAAAATCTCGGACGCTCTCATGCCCGTGGTTAGGGCGATGAGAACGATAAGCCGTAGCCGGTAGAAGGTCTTGTTGTGCTGTTTCGTACCTTTCCGATACTGCTTCGCATCCAGGGCCAGCTTTAGCCGTTGAAGCTCTGCCTCGGATAGATACCGGTCGCGTTGATCGTCCGGTCGGCGCACCTCGACCAGGTCAGCCGGATTGCGGTCAATACCCGTATCCTTCGACCAAATCGTTGCGGCTTTCTCCATCAAATGGTGCATGACATTGAAATGCCGCACTGCCGTGCCGGGCGAAAGCTTGCGAATGCCGGTCAGGCTTTCGTACCAGGCCGTAACGGCGACCGCGTCGATCTCCCGCACGAACAGGCGACCGAGCCTCTCCCGAATGCCGTCCAGAATGCTTTTCTCCCGCTTGGCTGAGAGCTTCTTGCTGCCATAGTGATCCCAGTAGCGTTCAATCAAGGCCGACATCCGGAAATTGATCTCACGCCGAATGTCGAGATGCCGGTTCTCGTCTCGGGCCGACATCTTCTTGCGCTCTATCTTCCGCGCCAGTTCATAACAGCCGTGAACGCGAAGGCTCTTGTTCCGCCCGCCCTCGCGCCAGCGAACTTCAAACAACTGTTCCGACTTTCTGTGAATAGACACTGCGTCTCCCTTCAGTCATCAATGGTTTCGAGTGTGTGGTCTTCAATGAAGCGCTCCAGCGCTTGCACATCAAACCGCAACGCCCGGCCAACCTTGACGCAGGGAAGCTCCCGCAGCCTCGCCTTGCGATAGACGGTGTCTTCATCAAGGCCGAGGTATTGGGCGGTTTCCCTGACATTCAGGAGCCGCCTACCGATGCTGTTATTAAACACCATTCTCTCGGCCTGATTGCGCAGAAAGCATTCGAACTTTCTCTTTCCATTCGTTAAAGAGCGAGAACATTGTCATAGACCGTCACCGAGAGGACCCCGAACTCGGGCAGGGCTGAAGTTCCGAGTTGACGGTGAACGATCCTGCCCAGCCTCCAAACTTGCTTGCCCTTTGCTTGTCACCGAACAGAACACCGACTGCAAACGGGTTTTCTGAACTCAGCGTAAGAGTCGTACTGCCCGTCGCGCCATTCATTGATCCGGGCACGTATCCCGTGAGACGCCAACCGCCCGAAACGTAGTCTGCCGCATTCTCCACAGTCGCGAGGTGAGCGCCATAGCGGTGAGCTAGTGGATTATCCATAGCGCCATAGGAGACATATGTGTAGAGATGCCCCAGACCGGACAAATCCGCCCTGAGGGTAAACGGATACGCATGCTCGAAATATCGCGAGAGGAGATAGCACTGCCCCAGTGCGGGCTCAAAGGTAAGGCTCGTCAGAAAGTGGACGATCTCGTTGCCTAAGTTTGAGATCTTGTTAGTCGATGACGCTCCGCTTACGGATAAAGAGGCGTGCCACTCTGCATCATGGTCATCGTATATGGGGTCGAACCTCGGGAAACAAGTAAAGTCGATATTGTATCCGTGCTCGGAAGGAGGTGCAGCACCAGGCGGGCTGTGAAATATGACTCCATACATGAGCCCAACGGAATAATGACCGAGGACGTAAGCTTCTCCTCCTTTGCTTCGCGCGTTGACCTTATAAGGGCATTTGGCAATCGCTTCTGCGGTCTTTGGCCCCAACCGAACTGGATCGAAGGTAACCTCCACTACTAACAGATTGGGGGCCGTCGAAGGACGAAAGACAGCTGATTGCTTAAGTGTGATTCCCTGGCGGATATACTTATTGATCTGAGCCGGTGTGAGTGTCCTCTGCGTAATGGCAGCGTCGATAAACTCGCCCCAAGCTGGCTGCCACTTATCGGGAGACTCCAGCCTTTCCAGAGCAAGATTAATCAAACGTCTTTGTACTAACGCGTTCGAAGTGTCGGTGAGACGTGTCTTGATTTCAGTGCACCGGTCTCCATATAAGCCTGTTTCGCCCATCCACTCCGCAGCCTGTTTGATGTCTTTTGGATCGATGTGATCAGGGTCGCTCTTTAGGAGACGGCACTCTACGTTGTCTTTGTGCCATTCGTGTATTTGTTCTCGAATGAACTTGCCAGTTTCGCGAATGTCTGACCGAACGCCCTCCCTGGTTGCACCGACGGCAAACGGCATGACTACGGTCAAGAATCGAGCCCACGCCCAAAGCGCCCCAAAACGACGGCTTCGCTCACGTTCACGAAGGTTCTCTCGCTTCATTGAGAACGCCTCCTATTCTGACGGGCCCCGTCGTTGTGGGTGCAATGGCTCTGGAAGTCGGCGAGTTGGTCGATGCTGAAACGTACGCAGCGGCCAATCTTTATGTATGGAATGCGACCCTGGTTCGCCCAGTTGTAGAGCGTCGCCTTCGGGACTTTCCAAAGGCGCGACAATTCGTCGATGTCGATGAGCCGTCTTAGGACCACGTCGCTAGCGGTCATGACGAGACTGCCTTTGGGGAATATTTCCCCAAATGTAATCTTGGGTGATAAGCAACCGATGGGGAAGCTGCTTACGGTGTGACTCACGGCAGTGCGCGGTTCCGGAAGACGAATCCTTGGGTGAATTGAATGTCGACGAGGCCTAGGGCTCGGCTTGCCAGCGGCTAGCAATGATGAGCGAAAAGATATTAGCTACCTGCTCGGGCTGGCAGTCGAGGGGCGGATTGCCAACAACTTTGTACCGCACGGACGTGCTCTCTCTTCGAACGCAGTAGCTACCTCAAATAAAAGCTGGAAAGAATCAGGTGGCGCGGCATTACCTTCAACATTCATCTCTTGAAGGAGGGCCTCTGCATGAGCGTCCGTCAGCAGATACCGAGAGACTCCTTCGTTGAATGCACCGTGGTTAGACGCGAAAAGGGTGATGAACACACCGGTCTCGTCGTCCTTATATCGGCTTATGACACCGTATGCTTTGCCTGGCGCCGTGAAGTCGTCAGCATATTTCCGTTCCTCACCTCGATGAGAATTAAGATTTGCGATTCCGTCGTGATCGACTCGGAAGTCAAACCCTTCACGGCCCTGCAGCGCCGCCATTTCCGAAATGGTTCGGATATTGCCGATGATAATCAGGTTTCGTCCCTGACCGTTGAGCCACTTCGCGGTGGGATAGGCAGGTAGGTGCTCGGTCTCCACGCCGTTCCTTTCGAACCATCGAGTAAGGTGAACGATGGAACTGGTGTCTCCAGCTGCAACGTAATGGCGGGCGGGTTGAAAGGGCCCAAACTGCGCCATTATTGGCGGGAGCATCTTTAGAAAGTCTCCTTCCTCGGGGTTGTTCACGTCGAGATACCGCATAAAGAAGCGAGATTCTAAACTGCGAAAGAAAACCCCTTCTGTGTAAACGATGGTAGTTGGTCGGGATTGCATGTAGGGGCGCCAGAACTGCTTGACGTGCGGATCTCGGTAGGTGTACGTCAGCTCCCACTCTTCACCTTCGAGTGTGATACTCAGCGGAGCCCGCTTGCCTTCTTTCGAGTCAGCGAACCGGGCTAGGCTGCCTCTTAATGCTTTCTTCAACTGGCGGGCAGCGTCCTGTTTGAATCTTCCGAACTCCCGCTCATCCAGCTCTGCCTGGGTGTATATCTCCGTTGAATCAGCAATCTTGTCGGGCTGCAGACGCTCGGGCTGCTCTGCATACTTCAAGAGATACCGAAACAGATTCAGTTGTTTGTGCCTGTCGTTGTCTGCAAGCTCTGATTGCAGCGTTTCGATGAGCTGACGAGTAGCGGCGTCTCTGGGCAATGGGCTTTCCCTCCGTGAGTCACGGTGTGAGTCACACTTCGGCGCGAACCAGAATAAAGAACCCGTGAGTCACGGCGCAACTCATTACGTGAACTGCTATACACGGCCCGAATAAATTGCGAGAGTGAAGCGGATTGTCGTCGAAATGCTGCTTCGGCGGAGCAGCTCTCGAAAGGAAGACATGGCGATCAGCCTCACTGATCGGGATCGCGAGATGTTGAGCACGATGACACACCACGTGCGAGCGCTCACTCTTGAGCAAATCGCACGCACCTGGTGGGAGAACTCCTGTTCTGGGCAGGGTGCGGCTCTGAGTAGACTCTCACGACTTGAGAAAGCGAACCTGGTCCAGACGCAGTTAGTCATGGCCCACTCCGAACTTCCCCTTAGCGCTCCTGTTTGCACTTGGGCTCCTGGCGATACGCAGCCACCGTTTGGCGCGATCGCTTATCGACTCCAACGCCGGTGGACAGATGGTGTGCGAAGAACTCGGATTTTCGTCGCGACGGTAAAAGCTGCTCACCAGTTCGGAGGCTTTGGTGGCAGGCTTAAACGGCCTCTGCAAGCCACCCACGACTTGCATGTGTCTGCGATTTTCCTCTTCTGCCGTGAGCGGTTCATGGCATCGGCTCCTGGCTGGCTTCTCGAAGACGCAATTATTCATGAGCGACGCGGCGACAAGCTTCCAGATGCCGTCGTCAGACACGGTGCCTCGGATCTCGTTATTGAATTCGGCGGGGCCTACCGTGAAGACCGAGTGGCGAGAGTTCACGAAGACTGTGCGCAACGCGGATTGCCTTATGAACTTTGGTAGGTGATGAATGGCGATAGAACTCACCGAACGCGACCGAGCTGTTCTTGACCATATTCGGCGTTATCGCATCACGGTATCCCGAACGTTACAGGAACAGTTTTGCGACAGGTCTGAAAACGCAGCAAAAAAGCTTGTAGCGCGACTCAGGGACTATGTTGCCTCTGAGACGCTCGTTGGGAACTCCGTTTATTACCGACTCACGCCGCTTGGCGCTCGACTGTTAGGAGCTCCAGAAGAAATTGCGCAGCCGCTTGGAGTTCAGGCGCTCCCTCGGGCTTTTGGTGTGCTCGCCTTTTGCTGCAATGGACAGACTCAACGCTGGCGATACACCCGACCTGAATTTGGCGAAGACTTTCCCGAACTTGCAGAAGAAATGCTCAAGAACGACTACTACCTCGACTTCTATATGGACAGCGACGGGATGACAGTGCGCCTGGGCCACATCCTCGTTGACCTGGGCGGAAGCTGCGAACAGATCCTAAAAAAATGCCGAGGCCGCATTCGGAGATATCAGCGGACGATTCCCGCCGAGTTATTCGCGATTGCAATCGTGGTACCAAGCGATGAAAAGCGGCAGGGGATTAAAGACGCGTTGAAACAGCGTCCGTTGCGCGCGTGGTTACGAATCGAAGTTGTTCCTGAACTCGGCCAACTGATCGCGAACTGAGGCAGAGAGGGAAAAGAGATGAGCGACTATCAACCAATCGAACGCCCCCTTGGGGAACATCTAGCCACCGAGGCCGGCCCGTACATGCCGACGGTAGTTCCTCAAACGGATGTCTTGCGACGAGATCGGGTTCCATCAACCGAGGGCATGGAGCTGGAGTATCGAGAATATGCATCAGCTCCCATGGACGCTTATTTCCTGACGTCCATTGTTCCAGGATGGCTGTTCGTGATTCTGCTCATCAATTCTCTTGTCTTCAGTCCGCTGCAGAGATACACGGAGTCTGCGCTTACGTCAGTTTTGATGTGGCCGTTCTGGATTTTTCTCAGCGTTGGCCTCGGAACCAGAATTACGAGACTCACTGAAGATGGAAGACTAATTGCCGCCTGCTTCGTCGTGCCCCTGCTAACGCCCATAGTGTTGGATTACTTCTATGCTCCGCCTATAGGCAGTGACGTTCAGTCAGGCATTGTAATCTTTGCGGTTGTGGTGATGGGAGTTGTTTCTGACCGGATGGCCACCCATTATTACTACTTCATGACCGCAAATCCTGGCTTTGTTGGGG
>Ga0306920_100010018_pt1 | contig 12675 bp, 12 predicted proteins | sample flu12Cox44000170_FD_204666 | JGI IMG/M metagenome (GOLD analysis project Ga0306920, IMG submission 204666) | Lab enrichment of tropical soil microbial communities from Luquillo Experimental Forest, Puerto Rico - flux4day.12C.oxic.44.000.170 (v2)... | ecosystem: Environmental > Terrestrial >...
AGCCAGGCCGAGCAGGTCAGCCGCGTCGCCGCGCACGCCGCAGCCACCCAGGTCGACGTGCTGGTGAACAACGCGGGCTTTGGCACCTACGGCACCTTCGCCGACCTGGACCCAGGCCGCGAGCATGCCGAGGTGATGGTCAACGCCGTGGCCGTCGTCGACCTCGCCCACGCGGTGCTGCCCCGGATGCTGGCTCGCCGGCGCGGCGGGATCATCACCGTCGCCTCCTCGATCGCCTTCCAGCCCAGCCCCCATCACGCGGTATACGGCGCAACCAAGGCCTTCGCCCTGGCGTTCAGCGAGGCACTGTGGGTCGAGGCCCGTGGCACCGGGGTCCGCATCCTCGCCCTGTGCCCCGGCCCGGTTGCCACCGGGTTCATTGCCGGCCTCGGTGACCCGGCCGCCACCAGCAGCACCATCTACCGCCGCACCGCCGACCCAGCCGAGGTTGTCCGGGCCGGCCTGCGCGGCCTCGACCACGACGCGATGACCATCGTTCCCGGCCTGCGCACCCGCTTGCGTGCCCAAGGCCACCGGTTCCTCCCGCGCACGGTCATGGCCCGGATGACAGGCAGGATGCTCGCCCCAGCCGGGCAACACACCACGACCGACCCCAAGCACGCAGCGACACCACCCACCCCTGACGCCCGGGGGTGATCGCGTGCAGAAGGCGCCTCGCACGCCGATCTCTGCACCACCATGAGGTACGACCGCGCACCGCCGCGGTTAACGATTAGACCGCGATGTATCCGCCGTGGGCGTCCTTGTGCGGGACGGTTTCGTCGTCGAACCAGATCCCGCCCTCGGCGAGGTAGCGGAAGTGCAGCGTGCGACCGGCTGGGATGGTTACCGTCGCGCTGCGGGTGCCGTTCGCCCGCCGCCGCAGCGGATGGGCGAACGGATCCCAGCCATTGAAGTCACCTACCACCGACACGGCCCCACCCGGAGCTTCGCGGGGCACCGCAAAGGTGACCCGCACGGTGCCGTTACGCCCAGGCTTCGCAGTCTTGATCAACTCTTTCTCCGCTTCTGCATCAGATTATACCTGTTGAGAGAACTATCTCGAATATGTGTTCAATATAGCTCACGCCGTAATCCAGGCGCTACGGCACGCCGCTGATGGGCGGACCGTGAACTAACCTCTCGGTATGCTCGAGGAGCCCGCAGGAACCAGCAGGGGACGCGGTGGTGTCTGAGGGACTTACCCGATCGAGCACCGGCACGCCGAGCCGGCCGCGACCGCCTGCCGTGCTGCCTGATCTGCCGGCCACCGAGGGCGAGCGGCGCGCCGCGGGAAGGGCCGCACGGAAGCGAGTGAGCCGAGGCACGCTCGGGTACTGGGCCGAGGATGACCGCGGGCACGATGCGCTAGAGACGATCCTGGCCCAGAACCAGCTCCGGGATGCTGACCTCGTCCCCATCCGGCACCAGCGGATGGCGGTCTCGGCCTGGAACTATTACCGGGGTGCCGCGGCGGTCATGGCGGCCGATCTGGCCTCCCAGCCCAGCAGCGGCCTGACGGTGCAGTTGTGCGGGGACGCCCACATACTGAACTTCGGCCTGTGGGCCACGCCGGAGCGAAACCTGTCTTTCGACCTGCGTGACTTCGACGAGACCCTGCCCGGCCCGTTCGAGTGGGACGTCAAGCGTTTCGCCGCCAGCGTGGCGGTGGCGGCGGCCGAAAACCGGGTCAAGCGGGCGAGGGCCGCTGCCGCGGTCACCGCCGGCGTCGAGGCCTACTGCCGGCGTATGCGCCGGTACGCAGCCATGCCCGAACTCGACATCTGGTACGACAGCACCTACGTCGATAACCTGGTCCGCTACTTCGAGCCGGCCGACCGTGGGCGGGTGTCGATCCACATCGAGCGCAAGCGCAAGCGCCGCACCAGTCGTGGGGCTTTCGCCAAGCTCACGACGATGGCGTACGGGCGCCCGCGGATCACCGAGGATCCCCCACTTCGTGTCACCCTTAGCGACCACGAGCAGGCGGAGCTGGTCAGCCGCCTCCTCGCCGATTATCGGCTGACCCTCGCCGAGGACCGGCGGGCCCTGTTCGGCCGGTTCACCGTGGTCGATGTGGTCCGCCAGGTGGTAGGGGTGGGCAGCGTGGGCATGCGGGTCTATCTGGTGCTCTTGGAGGGCCGCAGCGGGGCTGACCCGCTGTTCTTGCAAGTCAAGCAGGCTGGTCCGTCGGTGTACGAGGCTCACATCCAGCCCAGCCGCCATGACAACCACGGCGAGCGGGTAATCAGCGGCAAACGGCTGATCCAGAGCGCCACCGATATCTTCGTCGGCTGGGGCTCCTTCCGCGGGCGGGACTACTACGTGCGGCAGTTCCGCGACATGAAGATCATCCCGACCACCGAGCTGATTGCTCCCCTCCTCACCGAGTTCGCGACCGCATGCGGCGGGGCGCTCGCCCGCGCCCACGCCCGGACCGGTGACCCGGTGGCCATCAACGGCTACATCGGGAAGGGCCCGAAATTCACCGCGGAGATCAGCCGCTTCGCCCGCCGGTACGCCGGCCAGAACGAGCGCGACCGCGCCCAGTTCGTAAGCGCCATCGCCGCAGGTGCCGTCGAAACCCTGCCCGGCTGACATCCATCCGGACCAGCTTGCTGGCGGCTGCGGCCCCTGATCGTGCCGGGCCGCACGCCTCTCGCCCGCCGCTGGGATCTATGCTGTCTGGCCCGGTTGGCCGTCACCGTCGAAGGCGACCTGAATGACCCGTTCGTCGGCGCCGCGGACGATGCTCAGCTCGATGGTGCCTCCCCGTGCGGCCTGCAGCGCATCGAAGAGCTCGTCGGGGGTGCGTATCGGCTGGCCCGCGGCCGCCACGATCAGGTCACCCTGGGCGAGATCCGCGCGGGCGGCCGGGCTGTCTTGCATCACCTCGCGGATGAGCAGGCCGTCGGTGTCGGGCAGGCCCACTGCGCGGCGGAGCCGCCTGGCGACGTGACCGGGAGCGATGGCGACGCCGAGCTGGGGCGCTGCCGCCGATTCCCCGCGGGCGAGCGCATCGGCCCGGGCCCGCAGTGCCTCATCGGCGGGGATGGCCAGGTAGAAGCCCTCGCCGAGACGGTTCGTGTTGATCCCGAGCAGCTCCCCTCCGGCGTTCAGGGCCGGGCCGCCCGAGGAGCCGGGCAGCAGCGGGGCGGTGTGCTCGAGGCTGCCGGTGATGCGGCGGCCGCGGGGACCGCGGAAGGTCCGCTCGACGCCGGAGACAAACCCGAACGTCACCCGCAGCCCGCGCCCGCCCGGGTTGGCCAGGGCGAATACCGGCATCCCGATCTCCGCGGGCGTGGCGCTGGCCCACGGCAGCGCTGGGACCCCGCCGGTGTCGACGTTGATGACGGCTAGGTCGCCGTCGATGTCGCGCGCCGCCACGCTTCCCTCTGCGGTGCGCCCGTCGGCGAAGGTGACCGTCACCTGGTCGCCGCGCACGTTGTGCGCGTTCGTCAGGATCTGGCCCTCGCCCAAAACGATGCCCGAGCCGGCGCCCCAGCGCTGCCCGATGCCCACGACCGAGGTTCCGGCGCCCTCGGCCAGCTGCCTGATGCTTACCCCGACCTCATCGAGGATCGTCATTGCCCTCCACCTCCAGTGAGTAGTAACTTGCAAATTACTACTAACTGGTGGCAAGTCAACGGGTTACGATCAGCTCATGGCTGAATCCGAACTGGATTCCTCACCTCTCGCCGAGGCGCTGGCCCGGGTCGGCGACCGCTGGACACTGCTGGTTGTGGAGGCGCTGCTGTCCGGCCCACGCCGGTTCAACGAGCTTCTCAGCCAGATCCCGGGCATCGCCGCGAACATCCTGTCCGAGCGGCTTAAACGGCTCGAGCGCGACGGGCTGCTGGTTGCCCGGCCCTACTCCCAGCGGCCACCCCGGGCCGCCTACCAGCTGACCTCCGAGGGCACCGAACTCGCCGGGGCGCTCCGCCTGCTCGCGCACTGGGGGACCAGGCACACCGACCAGGCAGACACCCCGCGCCACCTCACCTGCGGCACCCCTATCGAGGCCCGCTGGTACTGCCCGACCTGCGACCAGCTCGTCGAGGACGAACCGCGCCACACCCAGATGCACTACGTGTAGCGCCGTGCGCGTAGCGGGCTCAGCCGGCCGCGTGCACGGCCACCGCGGTGACAATGGCGGCCATGATGGTGGTCGCGGCCGGCAGAGAAAGCAGGAGGCGCGCGGGCCGCAGCCCGCGGAAGGCCGCGCGCAGGCTCACCCGGGCGGCCTGGGCAAGGATCCCGGTCGCCAGGGCTAGCAACAAGGGCTCGGCAGCCGCCGGGACAGGGAAGGTGCCGGCGGCGGCGGCGCCGATCGCCGGGCTGAGGCACATCAGCGCCAGCCAGCTCGCCACCCGGTGGCGCGGCTGGCCACCGAGCAGCGCACCGGTGGCCAGGCCCTCTCCGAACGCGTGCGCGGCCAGTGCCAGTGCGACCGCCGCCGAGCCGGCCAGCGCGACGGCGGCGCCCTCCAGGAAGCGGTGAACCGTCAGTGCCGCCGCCGTGGCCGCCCCGCTGGCCTGCTCCTGGTGCTCCCGGCAGCCGCAGCCGGCGCGGGTCGCCAGGCCCGCGACCGCGAACCCGCCGGCCACGGCCACCGGTACCAGGAGTGGCCAGATCCCCGCGGCGCGGGCAGTGGTCCACGCGTCGGGGAGCAGGTGCAGTCCCGCGACGATGAGCAGCGCGCCGGCGGCGGCCGCGAACCACATCTGCCGCTGACCGGGGCGGCGGCGCGCCAGCCACGCCCCGGTCACGGTCGCGGCCGCTACCAGGCCGATGCCGGCCAGCACCGGGGCTGGCAGCACGACAGGGACGTGCGCCCAGGCGCCTGGTGTAGCCGGGTGAACCACTGCATGGCCTTTCATCGCCGATAGCCCTGTTTATCTGCCGTTACTTGCTGAAGCAATAGGAGTCGCTGGAGGCATCTCCGCCCTGTAGCCGGGTCTGGTGGACCCGCAGCCCCCGGAACTCATCCCCATGGGGGAAGAACCGCTCGTCGGCGACCAGCCCGCCGCTGCTGGTGTCCGCGTCGAGCTTCGCCAGCCAGGCGCCTACTCCGCTCGGGTAGAAGATGTCGTCCCAGGCCGCATACAGCGAGTTGGTCAGGTAGACGCGCTTGCCGTCGCGGCTGACCTCCATCATCTGCGGGCCGCCGCCGAGCGGCTGGCCGGGCGCAGCGGGGTGCGGCTGGCGGGCTACGATGCCGCCGAGCCGGACCGAAGCGGTTTCGCGGGGGGTGAAGGGGTCGCTGACGTCGTATTGCTTGAGTTCTCCGGTGCCCCAGCAGGACACGTACAGCCATCGGTCGTCGACCGACAGGTCGATGTCGGTGATCAGTGGCGGGACGGCGCCGAACGGCTGCAGCGCCGGCGGCAGATCGCCGGGGTCCGCCGGCTCGGCCGGGATGGTGATGACCTTGCGGGCTGCCCAGCGGTCACCGTCGCGGTGCCACAGCCATACCGACCCGGACAGGTCATCAACGTTGATTGTTGCGCCGCTGAAGCCCCAGGTCTTGTGCGGGTTGTGAGCGGGCCGCAGTTCCAGCACCATCTGGTGCTCATCCCCCAGGTCGACCCGCTGGGTCAGCGTGCGCTTGGACATGGACCAGAAGTTCAGGTGGTGGCCGAACTTGCGGCCGAGCAGGTCCTCGGGGTTGAGGCCGTTCTCGATCATCGAGGGTGTGCCCCACTCGGAGGTGATCACGGTGTCGTGGCCCAGGTGCCACCACACGTCATAGCCGAGGAACTGGTCGCCGCGGTCCATCTCCCAGGCGCCGATGACGTCGAAGGTGTCGTGATCCAGCAGCGCGATCCCGGCGGGGCCGTCGTTGCCGTTCGCGCCGCCGAGAGCCGACATGAAGATGGCGCCGGGGCCACAGTGCAGCGTGTGCGGCCGGGAATAGCCGGCCTTGGCGGCCAGTTCGTCGGCCTCGATCGTGTGGACCACCCGGGGGCTACGGGGGTCGGGCTTGGTGTCCAGCACATAAGTGCGCGACGAGCGCAGGCCCGGCACGATGAGATAACGGCGCTCCAGCGATGCGCCGTGGCGGGCGTGGCCTTGGTGGCACAGTGCGCTTGAGCAGGCGTTCCAGCCGAAGTGGTGCAGTTCGTTGCCGCCGGTGGGCAACTCGCTCCAGCCGACGATCCGGCCGTAGTCGGGCGAGGCCGGGTCGGTGTCAAGCACCGTGATCGCGTCCTTCACCCGGCCGGCCGGGTCGAACGCTGCCACGTAGGCCAGCCGCTCCGGCGGTGCCGCGATCGCGTCGGCCGGGGTGCGGTAGAACGTGGGGTCCTGTGTCTGGGACATTGCTTCTCCTGTGGGAATGTGTCGCTGGGTTGCATTTCGCGACAGCCGAGCACTCAGCGGGGGAGCGTCATGGCGGGTCCTCCTCGCTGTCTGGTACGAGAAGGATCGCCGCCGCTGTGCCCGGCGACATCCGTAGCGGGTACGGATTGAGTTACGGAGTTTCCGGCATGCGGTCGAATTCGCCGTTAAAGCGCACAAGCTCGCGTTTGCCGCGGCAACCGAGCTTGGCGCAGGCATGAGCCAAATGCGTTTCGACCGTCCGGGTGCCGATGAACAGCTGGCGGCCGATCTCCGCCGCGGTGTGGCCACGCGCCGCCAGCCGGGCGACGTCTAGTTCCCTCGGCGTCAGCGCGGCCGGCCCGCGGCCCGCGACCGCGGCACGCCGCCCGCGGTAGCCGAGACTTGCCAGCCGCTTGGCTACCCGGTCACGGCGCACGACCGCGCCGCACTCGTCGTACGAATTCGCCGCCCGGGCGAGCATTTCAACGGCGGCGCCGCGGGACGTCGCTGCGATTCCGGCGGCCTCGGCGGCCATCGCGCCGAAGAGCCGGCAGCCGAGCCGGTCCAGGGCATCTGCGGCCTCGGCGGCGGGAGCGGCAACGGCCGCGCCGCCGGAGGCTGATAGAGCTTGGGCCCGGGCAAGCTGCGCCAGCGGCCAGACCATCTCCCCGTCGATCGTTTGACTGAGCTCCGCGAGCCGCCGCGAGTGGGCGATAGCGGCATCCGCCCGGCCGGCCGTGACCGCAGCTTCTGTCACGTCGACGAGGACAACGGCCTCGAACGCCATGGCACCCATGGCGCGCAGCCTGCCCGCCGCATGATCGAGCAGGTCGTGCCCGGCGGTCGGATCACCGGCCAAGACAGCCATGGAACCGGCCGCCCAGGGCAGCCAGCTGCTCCATCCGGGCACGTCATCGGGACGGTCATAAGTTGCGGTAGCAAGCGCGAGCAGCCGCGCGGCGGCATCCGGCTGGCCGCGTTCGGCGGCCGCCCGGGCAGCGAACGCCGCCGCCCAGGCACGACGCCGGCTGCCGGCCATCGGCCGGCGTGCAGCGCTCTGAGAGACCCGCCGTACCACGTCATCGAGTCGGCCCGACAACCAGTCACACTGGGCAAACACCTCTGCTGTCACCCCGTCACTCGCCTCGGGGCTGTGCATGGCCCGCTCGAACGTCGCCCGGCTGGCAGCCGACCTGCCAGCCAGTGCGAGGACGAGCCCCGACATCGTCAGGTTCCATGCGTACCGGTAACGCTTGCCCGCTGCCCGGGCGAGATCCGTGCTCCGGCGCAGATACCTGTCTGCCTCACCGAACCGGCCCTCGACGGCGGCGACCCAGCCGAGCGCCCCGAGCGACTGGATCAGTGCCATCCGGTCGCCGCACTTTTCGGCCTTCTCGCATGCCTCCAGGGCGAGGGCACGGTGGCCGGGCAGATCGCCGGCGCAGTACCGGATCCAGCCCAGCTCATTGAGCGCGAGCAGGGCCAGATCGGTATGCCCCTCGGCGGCGAACAACTCCTGGGCCCGCTGACACGCCGCTGCTGCCTCGGCCGGCTGACCGGCCCCGATTGCCAGGAAGCTCGCGAGGCGGAACTGAACGATCCCCTCCCGGAGCCGATCGCCTGAGCCGGCGAGCTGCCGCTCGATCCGCCGCATGACGGCGATAGCGGTCGCCGCGCCGTTCTCAACCAGATGGTCGATGACCCATTCCGCCCGCCAGGTCATGGCCTCGAGTACATCGAGCCAGCGCTGGTCGTCGGGGTCCAGGACGTCGAGCAGCGCGGCAAGAAGGGGCAGCGTCTCCTGGTAGAGGTTGCGCTCCTCGGCCTGCCGAACCGCACGGACCAAGGTGTTTACCGCCTCCGGGTCGCCAGAGTCGGCCGACCGGAGAAAGTGCGGCGCCGCCGCACCGAAGTTGCCGGCTGCGGCGAGTGCCCGGCCAACCAGCCGGTGGAAGGTACGGCGGCGGGCACCGCCGATGCTCTCGTAGACGGCATCTTGAATCAGCGGATGGGAGATCTCATAGCTCAGCCGGCGGGCCGCCTCGTACTCGGCGACCAGCCGCGACCGGGTGAGCCGCTCCAGCGGGACGCCGAGCCGGTCGAGCGGCCGGCCCAGCACCCGCACCAGGTCGTCGAGGTCGACCCGGCCGCCGATCACCGCCAGGACCTCCAGCAGCTCACGGTCTTTGTTGTCGAGGCCGCCCACGAGCAGGGCAACCCGGCCAGCGAGACTCTCCGGAACCCGGGAGAGCCGTGGCTGAGTGAGATCGGCGCCTCCCTCGAGCAGCGCGCGCAGCAGCCCAATGACGAACAGCGGATAACCCCGGGACCGTCCGGCCAGCCAGGACACCAGTGCCGGGGGCGCCTCGCCGCCCCCCAGCACGGCACGGGCCAGCGCCGCCACCGACTCGCCGGTCAGCGCCTGCAGTTCGAGCCGGACGAGGGCATCGTCCTGCTCGAGCCCCGCCAGCACTTGGCCGGCGACCGCATGCCGGGCCAGATCGGCGATCCTCGCGGCGGCCAGGACGAGCACCGGGCGGTCCGGAAGCCGGCGAGCCATGTGGTAGAGCGCCTGCCACGACGACGCATCGGCGTTGTGGACATCGTCGAGGACGACGATTACCGGGCTGTCGGCGCTGAGGTTGTCGAGCAGCTCGGTCATCGCCCGAAGCAACCATTCGGGATCCGGGTCGTGATAGAGCTCAGGGTCCGGCTGATCCTGGCCGCTGCCAAGCGCCCGCCTGGCCGACCGAAGCACCAGCGCGAGGTCGCGTACCGACGAGCCGCACAGCCGGCGCACTTCGGCAGTGGGCGCCGAGCCGAGCAGCCGTTCGAACGCCTCGACCCACAGCGCCAGCGAATAGGTCATCCCCAACTCGAAAGCCCGCGAGCCGACGACGACCGCAACGTCGCGCTGCCGTTCGGCGAGCTCGTTGACCAGACGGGACTTGCCGATGCCAGGCTCACCGGTCACCAGCACGACACGGAACGCACCCGCGCGGGCCAGTGCCACCTGCTCGTCCAGCGCAGCGAGCTCGCTGTCCCGCCCGACAAGTGACGGCGCGCGCTTGCCGGTCGAATTGCGCAGCGGCGGCTGTGTCATTGGCGCTGCCCTGGCTCCAGGGGTTTCATGGTGCACCTCACCCGCACCTCGCGCGGCTGGATCTGTCCGCCGCAGAAACCCATCCGTCAATCCCTCCCGGCCGCCCGGCCTGGCCCGGGAACACCGCCACCCCCGCCTCCACCTACCAGGCAGTCGTGTACCCAGCACGCAGCCCATGTGGAGATGGGGTGAAGATGACAGCCGCCAGAGAGGAGGCGGTGCCATCGGCCGGGCTAGGGATCGGCCGGCGCGGCTGGTTCCCCCGGCTCATCCAAGTCGGCACGCATGGCGTCGTAGAGCTGGCTTTGCATGTGGGCGGCCGGGCCAGTGGGCTCCTCCAGGGACGCGCCGCGCACCGTGGCGGTGATGTAGCTCAGGTAGCTGTCGGTGAGGTCTTCGGCGAGCTTGTTGACGTCCTTGGGCGCGATCAGGAGCAGTTCGCTGGTTGCGTTAAGCATCGCCCGCTGAACCTGGTTCAGCGCCAGCTCGGCGGCGTCACGTTGTGCTTGGTCGGGAGGGGGCTGGTGGGCGACTCTGTGGGTGATGCTCTCAATACGCATCGCGGTGAAGGCGGCCTGGCAGGCGGCGTAGATCCTTCGCTTCTCGGCCAGCCGTGCGCGCTCGTCCGCCGCGTAAATGCTCCGGCGAAAGCTCTCCGATGCCGCCTCGGTGGCGCGTTTGCCTTGCCAGTAGGTCGCCACGATGCCAGCGACGCCGACCACGCCGGTCACTACACCAGTGATGATGGCCGGCCAGTTCGAGACACTCACCGTCTGCACGGCCGCAGCGATCACTTCCCGCATCGGTTGCTCACCCATCCTGCCTGGCGCTGAACTTGGCCTACTCCTATCCGGAAGAGCTTCCTGAGTACCTTTCCCTGCGCCAGGCGGGCTCTACCGCAAAGTGCTTCCGATGCCGCCGCGGGCCTGGTGGAGGAGCAACGTGGCCAGGCAGCCGGCCCGCGGGGCTTGGCGCCGTCGGCGCGGCCGACCGGGGCAGGAGATTGCGCGGTCATCGGCTGGTGGGGTCTGCTGCCAGCGAAATCAAAGCTCGCGGGTGGTTGTCCGCTCATAGGATGAGCTATGGCCGAGCGCGCGAGGGTTTACCGGTTGCGGCAAGATTCCCCGCCGGTAGCTCAGCCTCCGGAGCCGCTGGCGCAGGAACCGCTGTGGCGGGAAGCGCTCGGTCAGCGGCTGCGCGCGTTGCGGCTGGCCCAGCGGGAGACGTTGTCGGAGACGGCGGGCCGGGCTGGCATATCGCCGCAGTATCTCTCCGAGGTTGAGCGTGGGCGTAAGGAACCGTCGAGCGAGATGATCGCGGCGCTGGCGGGGGCGCTGGGGATCACGCTCATCGGGCTGACCGAGCAGGTGGCCGGCGAATTGCGCCGTCAGCAAGGGATTGGTGCCTCACGCGCATCCGGCCCGGTCATGCTCGCTGTGGCGGCGTGAGGCGCGGTCAGGCCGCTGAGGAACCGGGCGCGCCAGCGTCGGCCATCCGCTGCCCCAGGATTTGGTCGACGATCCCGTACTCCAGCGCCGCCTGCGCCGTGAGGACCCGGTCGCGGTCTGTGTCGGCCCGCAGGGTCTGCGCGGACTGGCCGGTGTGCGCGGAGAGTATCGCTTCGAGTTCGGCGCGCATGCGCACGACTTCGTCCGCCTGCAGGATCAGGTCCGGGATCGCCCCCTGGCCGCGGCCGGCCGGCTGGTGCAATACCACCCGTGCGTGCGGCAGCACGGCGCGCCGGCCGGCGGTTCCGGCTGCGAGCAGGACGGCACCGACGCCGATCGCCTGTCCCACACACGTCGTGGCGACCGGCGCACGGATGTACTGCATGCTGTCGTACACGGCGAGCATGGACGGCAGATCGCCGCCTTCGCAGTTGATGTACAGGTTGATCTCCTGCTCGGGGCTTTCCGCCTCGAGGTGCAGCAGCTGGGCGATGAGCGTGTTCGCGACGCCGGGGTCGATCACGGTGCCGAGGTAGACGATGCGCTCGGTGAGCAGGTGCGAATACACGTCCATGATCCGCTCGCCGCGGGAATGCTGGGCGATGACGTTCGGGATGGGGTAGCTGCTCATGATGCGCTCGTAAGCCCGACACGGTGCTTTCTCGCCGGCATCACCTGGCCGAACGAGTCGACGATCTCGTCGATGAAGCCGTACTCCCTGGCCTCGGCGGCGGTGTACCAGTGGTCATGCAGGGAGTCGTCAAAGATACGCTCCACCGGCTGCCCGGTGTCCTCCGCGATAAGGCCGAGCACGGTATCCACCATGTGCCGCAGATCGGCGGCCTGGACCTCGATGTCGGCGGCGCTGCCGCCGATGCCCGCCGAGCCCCGGTGCATGAGGATGCGGGCGTGCGGCAGCGCGAATCGCTTGCCCTTGGCGCCCGCCGAGAGCAGGAACTGCCCGGCGCTGCAGGCAAGGCCGAGCGCCAGGGTCGAGACATCGCACGGCACGAGCCGCATGACGTCGCGGATCGCGAGCATCGACGGCACCGATCCGCCAGGTGAATTGATCCACAGGGCGACATCGGCAACGGCATCCTCCGCGGCGAGCGCCAGCAGCTGCGTCGCGAGCAGCGTTCCGTTGTCGTCGTCGAGCACCCCGTCGAGTACGAGTATCCGCTGGAGCAATAGCTGCTCCCGCGCCCGCTCGCTGAACAGCGGGCTCTTTCCGTTATCTGCCATGCCCCCAGCCTGCGGCACGGCCGGCCCGGAATACCGCACACGCTGCTGTGAGCGGATCTGCCCACAGCAGCGCGGCATGCAAGGCAATCATCCGCGGACGCCATCCGCTGGGCGCGGCCGTTCTCCATGGCCGCGGCCGCCGGTGGCGAGAGCGGGCTCAGGCCGCGAGGTGGCCGAGCAGGTGATAGACGAGGAAGGCCGGCCACAGGATGGCTTCGGCGATGGCCCATACGTGGGCCCAGAATCCGTGGGCGTGCTGCCAGTAGTACACCAGGGCGCCGATGAGCCCCAGGCCGTAGACCGCGCCTCCGCCGCCGCACCGCACCGCGCCCTTGGTCTTCGACGTATCTGACATGCGGTCCTCCATCCGTTCGATGCGGCGAGTCTTTCACCTGTTTCAGCCGGCCTGCGTGCGTACTGTGCCCGGCACCTGCCCGGCTTGGCGACCACAAGCCTTGTCTCCGCCATCAGCGCTACCGGTCAGCTGGCGCGGTGCCGACGGAGCGTCCGGGTTGGTAGCCCGGGGACGCGAACCGCTTGACGAAGTCGAGGGCCGTCTGG
>Ga0306920_100010019_pt1 | contig 12675 bp, 10 predicted proteins | sample flu12Cox44000170_FD_204666 | JGI IMG/M metagenome (GOLD analysis project Ga0306920, IMG submission 204666) | Lab enrichment of tropical soil microbial communities from Luquillo Experimental Forest, Puerto Rico - flux4day.12C.oxic.44.000.170 (v2)... | ecosystem: Environmental > Terrestrial >...
GGCAATTTTGACAACCAACGGAGCCTGATAAATGAACCCTTAAGACAACAAAGCCGAACTCGCTAAGTTGAAACTCACCACCCGGAGCTTGTTCCGGCAGTTTGTGCGCGACCGCTACGCCATGCCGGATCTCAATACTCCTTCCGGTATCCATGCTGCAATGGAACGCATTCGCAAATCCAACCGGCCTTTGAATCAGCAATTAATGCGTGGCCTAAATCGTCTGCGCCAAGCGGCTTCCTTTTCGGAAGCGAAACGCCACTTGGACGCGGCGAGGAAGCGTGGCGATGAGGGGCATACAATAAAAAGTTGGCCCTGCTTACCGTGGTTGTCGGGGGCACGGTGCGAACACGAGGAATTGTGCAATGAATTTCTGGGGTGCCCCGCCTCGACCTTTTCCAAAAGGAGCCATCTTGACGAGTTGTCACGCGGAGATATAAGTACCGTGTAGCAATTGACCTGGGCGGGAAATGAAGACTTTTGGAACAACGAACGACGCACAACGAACCGGTTCGTTGAATAATAATTGGGCATGATATGGCGCGCCTGAAAACCCAAGTCACCTATCCACGAAACCAAGTGCTCGCCGTTTTGCGGACGCTTAATGAGCTAGTTGTTTCCTTGGATCAGATTGGCTCGGCTTCATACGACATGACCAAGGCAGAGCATCAGGCAGCATTGTCTGAATTTATGGGGCCGAAGATGTTCCGGAAGTTGGCTCGTGCTCGCGCCATTTTATCGGCTCCTTTTTCTACGGCGCTTGGTGCCGACGAGATGGATGAGTTGGAGCGCGAGATGCAGGCATTAAGTATTGGAATGACCGAAAGAGGAAGGCAGGCCGGTGATGCCCAAACCAAGCTGCTTCAGGCAACGGCGCGGTCACGCTGGGGCTGTATTCTGTTCGTCTCAGGCGCGCCGTGCCTGAGCAGATTCGTTGGGCCACCACGCCATAGCCTATGAAAATAGTCAGAATTGTCGCAGTACTCTGGATGGTCATCTGCGCGTATTTCTTCGCCACGTTCGTCCAAGGCATGTACGAAGTGCATCCCAGCCGACCGGACGCACTAACCATCGATTTCTTTTTTGTGCTTTTGTATGTGGCAGGTGTGGTGACGAGTTTCTACGTACTTACCGGTGCGAGGTGGGCGCGCATTGTCCTGAGCGTCTTCGCGCTCCTGACCGTCGCTGTGAGTTTGATGGGGTTGTTCGCCTTCTTCAACTCACTGCCTTACTCGTTCGTCGGGATCGCATTTGATCTTTTCGCGCTCGCTTCTGCTGGTGTCTTGCTGTTTGTTCGCAGGTATGCCGTCGCCCAACCAGAGCATTGAGCTAACGGGAGGCAGCCGGTTCCGTCCGTCCGCATTCGTGAACCAGTGGCGGCCGCCTCCCGTGGCTCAATGGCTCACCGTTGGCCATAATCGGAATCAACAATGAAATCAAGTTCGGTACTCCTCACAGCCTTCGCGCTGCTTGTCCTGGTGGGCGCATGCGCCAAGAAAGACAAGGTGCAGATTAACTCGGCCTCAACCGAGATGCGGAGAATGCTGCAGAGTTCCGGAGCTACGCCGCAGAGTCCGGACCCAAAAATGACTTGGGAGGCTTTCAAACGCTTCGCCAAGCGGCCGGTGGACTGCGAACAAGACGGGCTTCTCTTTAAGTGTGGACGCTCTGAGTTCCACGGCAAGCCGGCGTTTATTTTTAATTTCGTGCGCCAGTTTCAAACTGAGAGGCGGGGCGAGCCCCAGTTGGAACAGGTTCACATCGACTTTTGCTTCGACCTCACACCGGAGTTCGAGGGGTTAAAAACAAATAAGTGGTCTTTTGATTTTCCAAACACGGACGAGTTCTTCCACTTTGTGGAGGAATTGCGAGAATTCCGCGTTGTGCTCGAAAGTGAGAAGAAGCCCATCGATTTCAGCATCAAGCAGTTCAAAATCGATTAGGCTGGCCAACAAGGCGCCTGCACCTAGCCGCCGCCCGCCCGCGCTTTGCCGCCTAACAAATCGCTGCAGCAAGGCCGGGCCGCGCTGCAGGTTCGTCGAGAAGCAGCCGGTTGTCTCTAGTCGTGATATGAGTCGATCAACGAAATCGCTCTGCTGGGTCTTAGGTATTCCGCTGGCACTCTGCGCGGTGCTGTTCGCGTTTCGTTGGCTGGGGGTGTTCTTCGTGATTGCGAGCCTAGTCGTGATCATTTGTCGCGAGAATCTTCGCTGCGAGGAGGCGCTCCTGCTCACATTGGCCGGGTTTCTGTTTTGCTCCCTTCTGCCGGTGGACGTGTCGTTCACCACGCGTGCGGGCCTGCCCAAGGTGCTGCCGGTCTGCTACGGCAAACCTGGCCACGAGCTTCTCGACCGTGCCCGCAGAGGTGAGGTTGTGCTCGGCGGCTGTATGGTCAGGGGTTATGATCCGCTCTGGGTAATCGTATGGTGACAGATAACACGCCGCAGCTCACTTCAAATTCTGATCCACACGCACGCTGGAAATTCATGCGCAACGTGGGGGTCTTCCAGTTGAAACTGGTCCTCAATAACCTTCACAATTTCGTGCAGGTTCCCTTGACGCTTGTCGTTGCCCTGATCGATCTCATTTTCAAAACGGAGCCCCAGGGCGCGCGGTTCTACAAGCTGCTGGAGTACGGCCGTACGATCGACGATTCGATCGATATATACAGTGTCGTTGCGGACCGCCAACGCAGCCTAAATGCGGACTACAGCGTCGACAATCTGGTCTCAAAACTCGAAGGGGTCATTATCCGAGAATATGAGAAGGGCGGCTCCGCTGCGTCGATAAAGGCGGCTGTAGACCGTGCGATGGACGAACTGCAGGCAAAGGCGGGCGAAGGCAAGGATAAAGCTGCGAGCGCGATAAGGAGCGCAGTAGACAAAATGCGCGAAAAGATGGAGAGGAAGGAAAGGAAGTAGAGCGTCAACCCGATGTTTCGAGCGGACACTCGGCACAAGCTCGCACATCCGGTCGTCACCGGATCGTTGCCTTCCCGACGTTGGACGCTTTTCACCGGTAGTGCTCTAGTAGTTACGGCCTCGATTCTGACCAAAGAGCATTGCCAAGAGGCCAGGACCGCTCCTTGCCGGGCGCTACTGCCGTGCGCATGACGAACAAGCATCGTCCGGGGCGAGCGGTTTTTTAATTAACTTGTCCGAAAGTGTAGAGGTTTTCTCGCCCCTGCTGGGCATAGCCATATTTTGCCAAAGTTTTTAACAAAGGATGGTTGGCGTATTGGCGCCCGGTTTTGGTCACATTGGAGTTTAATCAGAGGGAAGATCGTATGAGAGGACGAGTAATTCTTCAGGAGATTGAAAGCGGTTTCTATCTCGATGCGAGTAGTCGGTGGGTGGCGGGGTGCCAGGAGGCGCGGGTCTTCGAGCATACGTGGATGGCCCTGCCGGAGGGACTGAGCCACAAAGAGAAGGCGCTCCAGGTCGTGTGGTGTTTCCGTGCTCCAACCCAGAACCTGTACTATCCTGTCCGTGAGGGTGCACCTGGCCGCGGGGGGTGCGCTTACTCCGCCTGCCAAATCTGGTTCGCGGTATTCACTCCGACGCAGGGGAGCGGCACATCATCTAGAGGAACAATCACGTCGTATCTCGGGTGGGGGGCGTCGAGCATTTGCAGAACGATTTCAACTTGGCCCAATCGATAGCGCTCTTTTGCCGTCACGGCATCTGCGGCGTTTGAAAAATCTTTCGCCGTTTCGGAGAAACGAGTCCACGTTCCATCCTTGCGCAGATACTGCCTGGTTCTTTTGCTTCGAATTACCCTACGCATAACAGGAAACAATGCATTCAGAGGCTTGGGGTGTAAATTCGGATTCTGGAGAGAGAGTTGAGGAAATTCCTAGGCGAAAAGCTTCCCTCCTTTGCCAATCCAACAACCGTGAGTTACGAAGCTCCAGGGTGGGGATTCCAGCTTCTCTTTTACCTTGGGAACAAGCCGGAAGTCGATTTGACCAATTTTCATTTTAGCGCCGACCTCAGATTTTGCGAGGCTACCGCCAAGAGGTTTAACATGAGAATAAGTTACGACCCCGGGACCGGGGTCGTTCACTTTCAACGGGTCAGAGTTGACCGGCATCTCCACCTCCCGCGAAGTACCCGGCGCATGAAGCCTGCTCGGCGCATAATCCCACTCTTCACGGTCGTTACAGACCCGGAAGCTAGGCACGGCGCCAGCATGGACAAGGCGAAACTGTACAACCCCGAACCCGAGTTCTGGGAAAGAGCCCGAAAAGGCTACCTCACCTGGCCCGGCGGCGGGCCAGAACTGCTCGTGCTCAACGCCGAAGTGTAATCCCAAGAGAAGGCTGGATCGCACGCTTCGAGTCAGACGAACAAGCCGAAAACGCACTTTTGGCTGCGGGCTTTCGCCCCTCAGGCCGGCCCTTCAGGTTCGTGGCTTAGAATCGCGGGCACTACTCTTTCGGAAGTTAATTAAAAAACCGCTCGCCCCAGGTCCAATGGAAGCGAACGGCTCTGGCCCCGGCGGATGTCATGGAAGGAAGAGGCAGGCCGCATCCATTGGAGCACCACGGGCGAAACGCGTCCATGTCGGGAAGGCGACGATCCGGTGACGACCGGATGGCGCCAGACTGCGAGGCCGACCGGAGGGGAGGAGCCAGAAGAAACGTGCCGTTGAGATGCCTCTCGAACGAGGCGGTCGATTTCTGTCGTCGTTTCCCTTACGTCCAAAACCTTTCGGCCTACCAAATTCAACCGCGTGTAACCAGTGTGTCCCGAATAGGCAATAAGTTCAGAAAGCGGAAGGACAGCAGTGTCGATGCAATCGGCCCGGGATAAAGTAATTCGAGGCACGAATTCTTCTCGCGTTTGGTCAACAGGGTGAGCAGTGGACTTTCGCTGACTCGCCATAATTGATTTGAACGCATGCTGCGGCGATATTGACCGAGACGAATCTAGGTTTTTTCCGGGCGGCAACCATTGTTTGGTGGGACATATTCGGTATTGCTACCTTCCGCCCACCCCGGCGCATTGCAAGTCAGGCTTGATCTGGACGAGCGTGCCTCGGCTTCCCGTGCCAAATGCGGACCGGGTTTCTCTTTGACGCCGTCACACCGCCTTGGTATTCCTATTTTGCCCGGTGGCTGAACGTTTCTTCTGCAGGGTTCCCCACCCTCACCTCCTTGGCGTCTGTCGCCGGGCGCTTTTAATTCTTCACGCGTCGCTGCTGCAGCCACTTCAAGAAAGAAGGCGGCCCCCACGGGCGAAACGCGTCCACGTCGGGAAGGAAACGGTCAGGTGAGGAAAAGACCCCGCCAGTCTGAGCCAGCGGGGCCCCCTCCCCTCGGCAGTAAGACTTCTTTAGCCGGTTGGGTACTGTGCATTTATTGACCTTTGGGTTAAACCATGCCCGCGACCGTTTCCTTGCCATTCCTGCCGAAATTTTTGCGAAGTCTTTTTTAGGGCTTTGCCTGTGGAAGTGTCCAGCCGCATTTTCAATTTCGGCATTACACTTTGGTTGAACACGGCACCAGGCCGAAACCCACCTCTAGCACGCAAAGGTTGACCGGCATTACCAACACCAGCAAAGTAACCGGCGCATGAAGCCTGCTCTGCGCATAGCCCCACTCTTCACGGTCGTTACAGACCCGGAAGCTAGGCACCGCGCCAGCATGGACAAGACAAAACTGTACAACACCGAACCGGAGTTCTGGGAAAGAGCCCGAAAAGGCTACCTCACCTGGCCCGGCGGCGGCCCAGAACTGCTCGTGCTCAACGCCGAAGTGCACGCAATCCCAAGAGAAGGCTGGATCGCACGCTTCGAGTCAGACGAACAAGCCGAAAACGCACTTTTGGCTGCGGGCTTTCGCCCCTCAGGCCGACCCTTCAGATTCCTCGCTTAGAAAAGAAAACCCCGCCAGCATTAGCCAGCGCGGTCATCGGCAAGTGAGACTCCTTTATCCGGTTGGTACTGTGTGCACTTATTGACCTTTTGGGTTAAACCATGCTCCGCCGTTCATAGCCTTCCCCCCCAAAAGCATCCGATTTCTTAATTTTCTGGCTTACACTTTGGGTGAACATGGAAAAACCCCGCCGGCGTGAGCTAGCGGGGCCGTGGTGTGGCAGCTGCTAAACCTAACACCCCTTAGCCAATTCCTCTTCAATCAGGTGTCAACCGCCTACTAGGTTTTTCGCATTGGCGCGAAAACTGAAAATTTCGGCTCGTAAATAATCTGGGCAATGCGCGCATACGCGTTCCTGCAAATTGAGCCTCCAGATACCTCCCAAATCGTTTAAGGGCCGTTTGTGCGTTAGCGTGCGATAACGCAATTATTTGCCCGGTTTACATACGTTTATACATACGTTTGGCAGGTCTGAAACTGGTTGAAAGTGCTGAAACTACCCCTAATTTAGCAGGAAAAGTGAAATCTGGCGGAGAGAGGGGGATTCGAACCCCCGGTGGGGTATAAGCCCACTCACGCTTTCCAGGCGTGCGCGTTAAACCACTCTGCCATCTCTCCGGCCAGTACGCTCCAGTCTGTGGAACCGAATTAAGGTACGCAATAATTATCGCGGGGCAACCGTCAGCCAGCGTTTCGAGGACGAGGACGCGGACGAAGGACGAGGACGATTTTTAGGTAGGCGGGTTAAACAGCGCGGCGATGCTGATCTCAAATTCTGGCAGCAACTTTTCCGTCAGCACCTCGGAGCCGGCCAGGATGCTCTTGAGCACCATGCCGTACTGGCTGGCATGGTAAATCTCCACATTATCGTAGCGCGGGTCGATCATCCAGAGGCGCGGCAAGCGCATCTCCTCGTAGATTTGCTTTTTAACGACCGTATCCGGGGCGTGATCTTCTGAGCTGACGATCTCGGCTGCGAGCCAAAGCTTGCCCGTAGCTGTGGTGACGAGGGACAGGTCAGGGCAAACGATGGTATCCGATGCCACCCGCACGCGGGCGCGTGGGGGTAGCAGGCGCGTGCTGGCGAGGTTGGCCACACTGGCGTGAATGCACCGATGCAAGCGGGCACAAATCTCCTCGTGGCGTGGATTGGGTCCGCACCGGACCAACGGCGCGCCATTAAGAGTTTCCTGGTAAGGATGGCTCATGGCTTATCGGCAAGGACATTACACAAAAAACGGCCGGTATGCGAGCGTTTGTTGCGCGCGAGTTGTTCCGGCGTCCCCTCAACGACGATTTCACCCCCGCCGGCGCCGCCTTCCGGTCCAAGGTCCAGCACCCAATCAGCCTCGGCTATCAAATCAAGGTTATGCTCGATGACAATGACCGAGTGGCCGGCATCCACCAGGCGCTGGAGCACATCCACCAGCCGCTGCACGTCGGCCATGTGCAGGCCAATCGTCGGTTCCTCGAGCACGAACAGATTGCGTTTGGGAAACCGGTCAAAGAGATCGGGCTCGCGCAAGCCTGCGAGAAGATGCGTAACCAGTTTGACGCGTTGCGCCTCGCCGCCACTTAATGTCGGGCTGGTCTGGCCCAACTTAAGATAACCCAGGCCGGTGTCGCACAAAGCCTGCAACGGGCGTTTGATCCGCGGCACGCTGGCAAAGAACTCGATCGCCTCATCGACTGAAAGCTCCAACACTTGCGCAACATTTTTGCCGCCGTACAGAATATCGAGGGTCTCCTGATTGAAACGCGTGCCACGACAAACCTCGCAGCGCACAAAGGCCGGTGGAAGGAAGTTCATCTCGAGTTTGATGACGCCGGCGCCTTCGCATTCCGGGCAACGCCCCTGAGCGCTGTTGAAGGAAAAACGGCCTGGGCCATAACCGCGCAAGCGCGCCTCGGGTATTTGGGCGAAGAGTTGGCGGATGTCATCAAAGAATCCCACATACGTCGCGGGAATGGAGCGCGGTGTGCGGCCGATTGGCGATTGGTCTACCTCATAGACCGACTGGAGCGATTCATAGCCGGACAGGAAACGGAAATTTTTCGAGCCGCGCTCTGATTTACGTGATTTAAGAGCGTCGGTGAGCGCTGGCAGGAGGCATTCGCGAATGAGCGTGCTCTTACCGGAGCCGCTGACGCCCGCGACGAGGACCAGTCTGCCCAACGGGAATCGGGCAGTGATGCCTTTTAAATTGTTTTTTGCCGCGCGTTCGAGTGTGAGCCAGGGCTGAGTTCTGTCGGACTTCGACGCGCGGGCCAGCGAAACCAGCCGGCGTTTGCCGCGCGTGGGATAAGCTTTGTGCGAGCGGAGGCATTTGCCCGTGATGGATTCCGGATGCCCCAGCAGTTCGGTCAGCGTGCCCGCAGCAACGACTTCTCCTCCATGCACGCCGGCCCCGGGTCCAAGATCGATGATGTAATCGGCGCGGCGCATGGTTTCCTCATCATGCTCCACCACCAGCACGGAGTTGCCGCGAGATTTCAGCTTCTCGAGCGCTTCGAGCAACTGCTCGTTATCACGTGCGTGAAGGCCGATCGTGGGTTCATCGAGAATGTAGAGAACACCGCTGAGGTTTGAGCCAAGTTGTGCGGCCAGGCGAATGCGCTGGCTTTCGCCGCCCGAGAGCGTCGGCACGCCGCGACCCAATTGCAAATAGCCGAGACCGACCTCGCCAAGGAATTTCAGGCGTTCACGGATCTCGGGGAGGATGTCACGGGCAATGAGCGCAGAGCGGCCCTTCAATTTAATCCCTTGGAATACATGGGCCGCCGTTTCGACCGACATTTGGGAGAACGTGTCGATTGTGGGCGCCTTGTCAGGTTGACGTGCTTTGAGCTTCGAATCGAAAATGTTTAGTCGCACAGCGCGTGCGAGCGGATTTAACCGGGCACCCTGGCATTCGGGGCACAGCTCCCGGTCGCCTTCCTGCCAGCTGTACCAGGATTCTTCGATAGCGTCGGCACGAGCACCTCGGTCCACGTCGGGCAAATAAAACAACTCACCGAACCCGCGGCACCGCGGACACCAGCCTTGCGAGGAATTATAGCTGAAATTCTTTGGGTCGAGTTGGGGAAACGAACGGCCGCATTTTGGACAGGCGCGTTCGGTGGAATGGACGGACAGTTGGCCATCCTGGTCGAGGGCAAAAAGGAGGCCGTTGCCGAGCTTGAGTGTTTCGTCGATGAGTTGCTGCGGAAGCAGGGGCATCTCTTTTCCATTTCGGTTGGCTCTAACTTTGCCACTGGCGTCAATTCGGCCGGTGACAATTTCCACATCGTGCTCCCGGAAACGGTCGAGCCGCAGGCGGTGGGTGGTCGAATAGAGTTTGCGGTCCGCCCGCACCTGGGCATAGCCGTGCCGTGCAGCCCGCTCGGCAACGTCCGTGTGGAAGCCTTTTCGATTGCGTACCACCGGCGCCAGGAGCGAAATGCCGCCGCGACGGCGAGCCTCACGTTTCAAAGCGCGCCCAAGCTCATCCCGGGTTTGTGACTCGACGGGCAGCTGACAATCAGGACAGTGTTGCGTGCCAAGGCGGGCGAAGAGCAGGCGAATGAAATGGTAGACCTCCGTGACTGTGGCAACCGTGCTCTTGCCGCCACCACGGCTGGTCCGTTGTTCGATACTGACGGTCGGTGGGATGCCGGTGATGAGGTCCACGTCAGGACGGGACAATTGCTCCACGAATTGCCGGGCATAAGCGTTCATCGAATCCAGGAACCGACGCTGGCCCTCAGCGAAGAGAAGATCAAATGCCAGTGTGCTCTTGCCGGAGCCGCTAACGCCGGTCACGACCACGAATCGCTGGCGCGGGATACTCAGCGAGAGGTTCTTCAGGTTGTGCTCCCGCGCGCCATGAATGGCGATAGACTCGCCCGTAGCGCTCTGCTGATAACGATCGTCAAACATTGCGAGAGCAGGACTGGGTTCGGCGTTGGCGTTCCACCGGCTTTTGCCACGGCTGAATGGTTTCGTTGTCGGCGGCATCCGGATGCGGAGATGCCCCGCTCTTTATGCCAAGCAAGACCTCGCACAAAGCGGCGCCAGTATGACTTTCCGGGCATCGAGCGACATCCTCGGGCGTCCCCTGCGCGACCAGGCGGCCGCCTTCATCGCCCGCGTCCGGACCGAGGTCGATGAGCCAGTCGGCAGATTTAATTACATCCAAATTGTGTTCAATAACGAGAACCGAATGGCCGGCATCTACAAGGCGCTGGAAGACTTTCAACAACAAGCCAACGTCATGAAAGTGAAGACCCGTGGTGGGCTCGTCGAAGAGAAAGAGGAAAGGCTTGGGAGCGGACTGCAGTGCAGCCGGACGGTCGTTCGAGGAGTCGGGCGAGGCGGAGGATGATTGCAAGACCTCAGCCATGTGGCGGACAAGCTTAAGGCGCTGGCCCTCGCCGCCGGAGAGAGTATTGAGAGGTTGGCCGAGCTTGAGATAACCGAGACCGACCTCTTGAAGCAGACGCAGGCTTGCGGCGGCTCGTCTAGCCGGGCGCGATTCAGCAAATGCTGCTAAGAATTCAATCGCTTCATCTACGGTGGCCTCCAGCAGGTCGGCAATTGAAGCACTTCGAAGGGTGCCTTCAAGATTTGAGGGCCTTTGCTTGCGATTCGCAGCGCCGACATTCCTATTTGCTGGATCGCCGACGTTCCTGTCAGGAGGCGCGAGTTTGATCTCCAGGATATGCGGCCGGTACCGTCGGCCGTTGCAATCGGGACAGCGAATAAAAACATCGCTCAGGAATTGCATCTCAATCTTCTCGAAACCGGCCCCGCGGCAGCGCTGGCATTGGCCCTGACCGGAATTAAAACTGAAGGCGCTCGCATTGAGACCGCGTTGTTTAGCCAGGTCCGATTGTGCGAAGACCTCCCGGATATCATCAAACGCGCCGATATACACGGCTGGATTCGAGCGCGGCGTCTTGGCGAGAATCGATTGATCGACCAGGATGACGCGGCTGAGATCTTCGCTCCCTTCGAGTGTAACTGGGTTGGCCGATTCGCCAGGAACTTCATTCTCCTGCTCATCGCCTATCATCTGCAGACGGTCGGGAGCCTTCAACTCGGCGGCTTCGGAGCGGAGCCTGGCCGCCAGCGCCGGCAGCAGAACGTCTCGGACCAGAGTTGTTTTACCTGAGCCGCTGACACCCGTGACGCAAACAAATCGGCCAAGCGGGATTTCGACCGAAAAATCGACCAGATTATGTTGGGTGGCGTGAGCGAGCGTGAGCGTAGCAAAGGACTGCGTTTGAGGGTTTAGTCCGGCCGGGGCGTCATTGAGCATTGCCGGTTCGAATCTTCGTGGCTCTGGATATTGTGCCGATGCTCCCCGCGCGATGGGACGAAGTTTTACTGGCCGGCGCTGAGTAATTGGAATTTGTTTTCGGCCGGCCAGGTATTGACCGGTCAAGGATGCAGGAGACTTCAAAACATCTCCATAAGAGCCTTGGAAGACCACCTCACCGCCACTCGCTCCGTGGCCCGGACCGATGTCGATGAGTTGATCGGCGGCGCGCATGACACTGGCCTCGTGCTCGACGACCACGACGGTGTTGCCTGCATTGCGCAATTGCTCGAGGATGCGCACCAGACGTTCGGTGTCCCTGGGATGCAACCCTACGCTGGGTTCGTCCAGGACGAACAACGTATTCACCAGACGTGTGCCCAAGCATGTGGTCAGGTTCACGCGCTCGGTTTCACCCCCAGAGAGCGAGCGTGTGGGGCGGTCCAACGTCAGGTAACCGAGACCGACCTGCTCGAGGTATCCCAGCCGGGCCCGGACCTCATTTAGAACCAACGCCAAAGGATGATTGGCCTTGAATTGGTGTCGTGAGGAGAGTTCTTCGACGAAACGGAGCGAGTCACGAATCGGTAGTTGGTAAAAGTCCGCGAGCGTGAGCCCTGCAGCGGAGACATTCGTGTCTGCCGGAGTTCCGTTTGATGCAGAATTGCAAACGCGATACTGCAGCGATTCGGGTTGAAACCGTTTGCCCTGGCAGTCAGGGCAGGGTGTGTAGGCGCGGTATCGCGAGAGCAGCACGCGGACGTGCATTTTGTAAGCTTTTGATTCGAGCCATCGGAAATAACCCTTCACTCCATACCATGCCCGCGGCCAATGGTGTTCCTCATCCTTGCCGTAATCCGGGTCACCGTTAATGACGAGGTCCTGCCATTTTTTGGGCAGCTTCTCGAACGGCACATCCATAGGAACGCCAAAGTGGCGGCACATGCGCCGCAAATCGCTCTGACATTCGGCTCCAGTACCGGTCTGCCACGGCTTCACCACGCCTTCGGCGAGCGTCTTTGAGCGGTCGGGCAGCGCCAGGTTGTAATCAATGCTGATAATCCTGCCGAACCCGCGGCACGCTGGGCACGCGCCGACCGGATGGTTGAAACTGAACAAGGCGGGGGAAGGTTCCCGGTATTCAATATCGCATTGAGCACAGTGCAGCCCAGCGGAGAATGGCCGCGGATTATGCGCCGTGCCGCCGGCATCGATTTCCCACAGGGTGAGTTTACCTTTGCCGAAATGATAGGCCTGTTCGCAAGCTTCGACGAACCGGGCGCGGTTCGACGCGGTAGGACGCAAGCGATCCTGAACCACTGTCAGGGCGTTGTCCGAAAACTTAACACGTGGCGGCAATTCATCGAGGCGGCGCACCTGGCCACCGACAAGCAGCCGCTGGTAACCTTGCTTGGCCACCAGACCCAGACTCTCTTCTATAGACAGCTTCTCCGTTAACGGCAGGTCAAAGGTGAGCAAGCGCTCAGTCTCAGCGCC
>Ga0306920_100010020_pt1 | contig 12674 bp, 10 predicted proteins | sample flu12Cox44000170_FD_204666 | JGI IMG/M metagenome (GOLD analysis project Ga0306920, IMG submission 204666) | Lab enrichment of tropical soil microbial communities from Luquillo Experimental Forest, Puerto Rico - flux4day.12C.oxic.44.000.170 (v2)... | ecosystem: Environmental > Terrestrial >...
CGTCAAAGCAGTTGCCAATAAAGCGGCGCCGATTATCCAAGGCAAGCGGCCATTCTTCTTCTCATCGGGCGCTCGCACAAGTGGATGACCCAGCGAGGAACTATCTTCCGCTGAAATCGCGCGCACCGGCTCCGTAAAGCGATATCCGCGGCCAGGCAGGGTCACGATGTAACGGTGGCTCTGGGCAGTCTCGCCAAGGGCTTTGCGAATCATGGCGATGTGCTGTGCGAGATTGGCTTCCTCCACGAAAGTGTCCGGCCACAGTTCTTTCATCAGTTCATCTTTTGAGACCACAGTGCCGTTGTGGCGAACCAAGACGAGCAAGGCTTCGAGCGCCTTCGGAGTCAGCGCAACTGGCTGTTCGCCGCGGAGCAGTTGATGCCGGTCGGGATCAATCCGGTAAGGACCAAACTCATAGAACTGCTTTTTTCCAGTACTCATACGGCATTTAAGAGAATTTAGAAATTTTGATCCCGCTTTTTAGGACATTTTAGTCCCACTCCAAGCAGGATCAGGTCTTGTTCATCAGGCGTCGAATGACTTTTGAAATTAATCCACCATCGGCTCGGCGTTGCGGTCCGTCGTGCGATTTGAACCCGAGAGGAGGAGCCAACAATGAAATCAGAAACATCCGCCCGCATTATCGCCTCAGCCCTTTTTGCTGTGCTTTGCATACTGCCAGTGGCAGGGCAGGCGTCCAAACCGAACTACAAGGTGCTTGATCTGGGCACGTTGGGCGGGAGTTTGAGCATCGCGTTCGGCCTAAATGATCGTGGTCAGGTGGAAGGGTTCTCCACGCGGTTGGGCGACGGGTCCGTGCACGCCTTTGTTTGGCGGGACGGAATCATGACTGATCTGGGGACACTCGGTGGTCCAAATAGCGAATCTTTTTTTGGTCCTAACGAGAGAGGGCAGGCGGCAGGTGTCTCAGAGCTCTCAACGCCAGACCCGAATGGCGAAGATTTCTGTGGATTCGGTACCCACCTTCGTTGTCTTCCTTTTCTTTGGCAGTTCGGGATTATGCAGCCGCTCCTGTTGCTCGGAGGCAATAACGGCCAAGCAAACGATGTTAACAACCGGGGTGAAGCAGCCGGATGGACAGAGACAGCGGATGCAGACCTGGCCTGTCCCGCGCCGCAAGTGCTGCAGTTCAGACCTGCGGTTTGGCGTCGGGGCAAGGTGTACGAACTCCCGACGTTTTCAGGAGACAAGGACGGAATCGCTTACACGGTTAATGACAAGGGCCAAGCGGTCGGTGGCTCAGGTTCGTGCGCGACCTTTGACCCTGACTACGGAGCTCCTCTCCAGCCTCAGCACGCATTGCTCTGGGAAGGCGGCAGAGTCATCAACCTTGGAAATCTCGGAGGCACGCTCAACAACATCGCATTCACAATCAACAACGCCGGAGAGGTAGGCGGAACATCTGGCATCGCTGGCAACATAGCTCATCACGCCTTCCTTTGGCAGGACGGGGTGATATCAGACCTGGGCGCCCTTCCTGGAGATGTGAATAGCGGTGCACTCGGAGTGAGTAGGGGACAGGTGGTCGGAGCTTCGTTCGATGCCAGTGAGAACTCGCGAGCCTTCCTATGGCAGAACGGCGTAATGACGGACCTCAACGATCTCGTCTCTGGCGGTCCACCCTTGTTTTTACTCCAGGCCAGTGCGATCAATTCTCAAGGACAGATTGCCGGTTTCGCGCTGCGAACCGACACTGGCGAGGTTCATGCCTTCCTAGCTGTCCCAGATGAGAATGATGAGGAAATCGCACCTCGGCCGAAGATCAGCGTAGGCCCGAACGTAATTCTTCGTGACCACATTCGCAAGCTGTTGCACGGAGGGTTGCACTTGGTTCGACTCGGCGGCGTGACTGAGGATGCACAATGAGAGCGACTGAAGATGCGCGAGGAACCGCGCCTTGGCTTTTCAGCCTGCTGATTCTGCCGCTCGGAATCGCGGTTGGGTTCAAATTCACACCTCTGCCGTTCCTGCTCGCTCAGGCCGGCGTCTCGGTCTACCGCATCGCGACAATCGCCACGATTGTGCATTTGCCAGCGGTTCTCGTCTTCCTCTGGGCGCCGCTCGTGGATGTCAAGCTCCGCCGCCGGACTTGGCTGCTCATCGGAGCGCTCGGAACGGCCGTTGGCCAGTGCCTGGCTTTCCCTCTAATTGGCGCATCTCACCTGAAGGTGATGACAGCGCTCATCATTGCCGCAGGCGTTGGAGATTCTTTGGTTATGGCATCCTGCGGCGGGCTTATGGTGAAGACGCTCACAACTGCCGAACAGGGCAAAGCATCGGCGTGGTCTGAAGCGGGCCAACTGGGTGGGGGCGCACTCGGAGGAGCGATAGTGATCTGGCTTGTTGCGCGCGTACCAGCCGTCGTCGTTGGATTGGTCCTCGGCATTCTGATTGCGCTGCCTGCGTTTGTGGCGCTGACCATCGCTGAGCCGCTTCCAGCGCCTTCGTCGTGGTTCCGTGGTCGCTTCATTATGGTGGGGAAAGAGGTTCGAGCCTTGGTTCGAGTACCTCAGCGGCCCTGGGATGCTCTCTTGCTCATTTCTCCAGCAGGAACTTGACAAAGATGATGGGGATATAATCGGGTTTGTTGCTGTTCGCGTTGCAGGGAGTAGCCATTAACGCGTCAAAATGGACGGAGGCAGTCGGATCGGTTGCAGTGATGTCTATGGCGAGGTCACATCTGCTAGCGAGGACAGCGGACAATTCGACGTCAGTGCGCACTTGTTTGCCTTCATCCTGGCAGGCTCGCAGGAGGTGCTCGCGCGCTTGGCGATGGTAGTTTTCATGGAGCCTGCCCGACACATCAACGAGATCCGATTTTTGTCCCTTTGCGCCAGTGATCTTCAAATACGCTCGGGATCTGCATTCGATGAAATCCGAGAAAAGCTCACTGGTGACCAGCGTCTTCATCGCCTGGCTCCCTCCTCTTCGGGATTGCCGCATAAGCGCTGCCGAGCATCGTGGACCAATACGCCGATTCCGGGCAACTTTGCTGCGAACCTATGATCTACGAACTGAGTCTCTCCCAAGAAGAGGCGGCGAAGGATCAAGCGCCCCAAGCGAAACCGACCGGCACCAGAGAGGAACCTTTGTCAGTTGGCGTGGCGATAGCAATGGGCTGATTCGGTTCGAGATTACCAACTCTTCGAGCAGGACCTTTGGGAAACAACCCACATGGCGCCGGTGCCCTCACCGGACCGGCTTATATTGGAGGTCGGGTATCCGACGCCGGTTCAGCTAACCTCCCACAACCCCATTTGGAGCCAACGTCCGGATTGCCGACACTTCCCCCAAGCCCTAATTCTTTCCGTTGATCGCTAGCGACTCTGGAAGCGCTCGAAGCCCCACAGACTGGAAATAAAGACGCGGTTCGCCGAGGAGGTTTACTGAAGCCATCTCGGATCGCGACGAAATCGCGCCGGTTCTTACGAAGCTCGCTCCAACACGTAAATCACCCAGGGCCCTATTCTCGTCTCGTTAACCCAGTCGTAGGGCTCGTCGCCAACAGCGAGCGGCTTGTACGTCGAAACGATTCTCAATCCGGCTTGCTCGTACAGCTCGCCATCCGACTCGTCGGGGCAGAGGATATCCAGAGCCGGTCTACTGTCGGCGAAATCGGTTGTGATGATTCGGACGACATCTCCCGGTCTGGCATTCGCGTTCTCTGGAAAGTCTTTCGTCGAGAACGATGCCCATTCGTACAGGTAGATCTCGGGAGATGACACAACGCTGATCAGCTTCCCCGAATTTCTTAACAGATTTCCCAACATACGAAAAAGTTGCGCCTTCACCTCGAAACCAGCAAGGTTGTCAAAGGTGAACAGCGACACAACGAGGTCAAACTCATGCTGTGGAAACTGTGAGAAATCATCTCCAAGTACAAGTCGATACTCGCCATCCGGATCGAGCTTCTTGGCTTTGCCAATCATCTCGGGGGAGATATCAATCCCAACCGTCTCGAATCCGAGTTGGCGGACGAAGCGTGTCGAACGTCCTGTTCCACAGCCAAAATCAATGGCTCTGGTGCCGGTTACGCATTGTTTGATGATTGTCGGCAGGTCGCGAAAAGCAAGATAGTACGTGTTGGCGAATTCAAGCTTGGCATACTCTTCAGCTCGGAGCGCGTCTTGGTAACAGTTCCTGAAGGCCATTGCACCTCCGGACTACGTCAAAGCAGAGAACATTCCTTGCACTCACTTAATTCAACTCTACAACTGCGCTACTGCTTCAAGCGAATTGTCACCGAGCGGATGGGCTGCTGGAAGTCGAAGGCTGCGCGGGCGATTCCTACTGCCTTTAACTGCTTTGGTCAGATGACGAGCGATCCGGCAGTTGAAGCTGTGCGAGCCGCACGGGATGAAAGTTGGTTGGTAGATAAGCTTAAGGTCTTTGGGCAATCGGCTCCATCCTATCGCGTCTACCGGCCCACTCGGAGTAGATCCATCCAAACACCGGATGGGATTTAAAGGTTCTTTGCCTATTGTGGCAAAGCGAAAACGGGCAGCAGAGATAGTTTTGCAGAAGAAATAGATTCTGGATGACTCCTCTGTGTTGTCGGATGGCTTCCGCTTGTCCCTCTTCAGCCGAAGGGTGTCTGCTGATGGTCGTCGCCCGGCGTAACCGCTCTTTATGTCAATAACTTCCGGAGTCACCTCGGAATCACCCTAGCACCATCAGCAAACCACTCGCCGTGCATTGAGCATTTTTGGCTTCCGGCGCAAAGTGGCAATCGTTCAAAGGAGCAACCGCTCCACGGAGGCTAGCAATGAAACGCACAGCTTACACCACGATGGCAGCGGTGGCGCTGGTTCTGATGAGTTTGGTTCCCGCCTACGCCCAGAAGACCTCGGCAACCGTCAACATCCCCTTCACCTTCACCGTGGACGACGTCCGCATGCCCGCCGGCCAGTACCTCATCACTGAGCCTAGCGAGAAGGTCATCGAAATCCAGCATCTCGGCGGACACGAGGCCAAAGCGGTTGTCACCAATGAAGGCGCTTCCACCGACTGGACCAGCCACCCGCGCCTGGTCTTCCATCGCTACGGCAACGCCTACTTCCTGGCTGCCGCGTGGATGCCCAACTCCGACCATGCCCGCGAGTTCTTCGCCTCGGCCAATGAGATCCAGGTCGCCCGCAACGGCGGACAGGACGTGGTCGAGCTGGCCCTGCTCATCAAAAAGTAGGCCCACCGCCAGCTCACACAAAAGCCCGGAGCCATCTGGGCTTCTTGCTTTTTTCTGCAAACAACTGGCGTGTCTTTTCCCGGTGGAAGCGCCACGCTTTGCGTGATGAATCACGCACCTTACCGAATCCGCCGTCATTCTGAGCGAGATCGCACAGAACGACGCGCGATCGAGTCGAAGGACTTGCTGATCACGTCAATCGCAAGACCTGTGGGTGCCCCACGCTTTTGCCATCTTCTGGCAAAGGGTGGGAAAAGGCTGACCGAACCACTGACGTCCAAGCCTGCAACCATCCGTGTCAACCACCCTCTACCGATACTCCAAATCCAGCGCGTACACCTCTTCAGTGCCGCGGTCGCGAAGCACTATGACTCGGTCGTCTGGAGTGAGGCCAATCCATCCGCCTTCCACCACTGCCGACGCCAGTTTCATTCCATCCAGCTTTGCCGCCAGCTCCGCGCGACCGTCTTCTACATTAATGCGAGAGATCGAAGAGCCGAGAACGTAGAGATACCGGCTGTCGTGCGACCACACCGGCCACGAGACGCCGTATGGCGAATGGAGCTCCTTCCACCGTCCGGATTCGAAGCTATAGAGAAGCAGTCTCCCAGTATCGTCGGAGTTAGCGGAGATGTAGCGCCCGTCGGGCGACCACCGCGGACCAAACATGTGCTGCGAGCCGGGGATGGTTCGGGACTGCCGGGTTTCCAGATCGAGAATCCGAATCTCGCTTCCACCCCCGTCGTACACATCGGCTCCCCCGTACGCGATCGATCTCCCATCTGACGACCAGTTCGGGTCTGCGGGATGGAAATCCCCGGCAGCTAACAACATCGGACTCCCGCCATCGGCCGACACCATCCAGATCTTTCGCTCCGGGAATCCCCACTCCATGAACGCGATCAGTCGCCCGTCCGGCGACCATTTCGGATTCACCACGAACCCCATCGGTGGAAACGTCAGTTGCAACCGTTCGCTGCCGTCAACCCTGCTGCGCCACAGCACGTTGCCTGGATACGTGACATAGGTGACCCACTGGCCGTCGCGCGAGAAATCGAGAAACGACGCCGACATTCCGTTCATGTAGGGCTGGAACTGCTTGGACCCTGAGTCGTACACCATCAATTCACCGCGCTCGATTTGGCCCACCGCGAAGATCTGCCTGCTGTCCGGGCTGAACGACGGCGCGGCCCGGAAGGATATCGGGCCGTACGTCAGTTGCACGGGTGACGAGTTGTGCCTGTGTCTCGCCGGACCCGACTCGATCACGGCCCAGAGGTTGTAGCCCTCCTTGTCGAGGCTGGCATAGGCGTACACTCTTCCGTCGCGGCTCCAATCGCCGCAGCACATTTTCCGCTCGCTCAGCGGAAGGAAGCGATGCAGCCCCGTGCCGTCCATCGCTGCCTCCCAGATTCGGTAGCCCGCCACGAACCGGATTGTCCTGCCGTCCGGCGACACCGCAAAATCCCGGACTTGATCGGGAGCCGTCAGCAGCACGCGCTGCCCGCCCCCGTCCACATCTGCAATGCGCAATTTCCGTGTGTCCGCCGCCCCGGTGAAAACCACTTGCTTGCCCTCGGGCGTCAGGGTCGCAAAGGTCACAGCTAGGTCGTCGATCTTCCGTTGTGGTCCGTTCGGCAGTTCAGCAAGCCACATTCTTGGATCGGCCGTGCCTCGTGAAACGTCAACGACCAGAAGCTCAGAACCATCCGCCGTACCCCCAAAAAGTACAGCGTCATGTACGGCGGGCAAACGCAGGTACGAAACTTCACCTCCTTTCGTGGATACTTGTCCGATATTCTCGCCGTTCTTGTTCAAGTCGTTGAAATAGATGCGCGTTCCATCCGTCACAACCTTGTGCAGCCACTCAAGACATTTGCCATTTTCCGTTCGCGTGAGCTGATGGATGGCCGTGACCGTCGGAACGCGCGTGCGATAGGCCTGATACAGTCCGCCGGCGGCGATTACGATCAGCAGGAGGACGGCGGCGAGTCCCCACCGGGCCCACTTGCCGGCAAGAACTGGGGCGTTCTTTTCATCGGCCAGCGCTTCAGAGGGCTGGTTCTCTGTTTTCTCAGCGGCATCCTCAACGCTCGCCCCAGCCTCCACCTTTCCAACAAACCGATACCCCTTCTTCGGCAGCGTCTCGATATACCGCGGCGTCTCGACATCCTCATCGAGCGCCTGTCTCAGTTTCTTAATAGCTGTGTTGAGCGAGTGCTCGAAATCGACAAACGTATCTTGCGGCCACAGCCGCTTACACAGCTCTTCGCGGGTGACAACCTCGCCGGGGCGCTCCAGCAGGATGGACAGGACTTCGACGGGTTGGCCGCGTAGATTTAGCTTATGACCAAGCTTGAAGAGTTCCCCGGAGGCGGGATCGAGTTCGAACGGCCCGAAGTGGATTCGCTGACGAATGAGCACATCCACAGCACACCCCCGCGCTTATTTAGGTTAAGTGCCGAAACCTCGCAATGTCAGTGACGAGTGCACGTAGCAGATGTGCGCGGCATTTTGAGGGACGTGATCTCAGCACCATGTCCAGATGATCCCAACCGGAACTCACCGATAAGGCTCGATGCTCACCTCATTTCTTTCAGCGAGACTGTGCAGTAGCGCGCTGCTCCTTGATGTTTGACCTACGTCTCTAATCGCCCTATTATCAGACATCCTCCGGCCCACATCGTCCATGATCGACAGCACAGTCACGCATTACCGAATCATCAGCAAGCTCGGTGGGGGAGGTATGGGCGTGGTGTACAAGGCCGAAGACACCCGTCTGCATCGCTTCGTTGCCCTTAAATTCCTTCCCGAGGACGTTGCCCATGACCCGCAGGCGCTTGCCCGCTTCCGCCGTGAAGCCGAGGCCGCCTCGGCGCTGAACCACCCCAACATCTGCACCATCTACGACATCGGCGAGGAAGATGGTCGTGCCTTCATGGTGATGGAGTTCCTGGATGGCATGACGCTGAAGCACCGCATCACTGGCCGTCCACTGGAGACCGAAGACACACTCTCGCTCGGAATTGAGATTGCTGACGCGCTTGATGCGGCGCACAGCGAAGGCATCGTGCATCGTGACATCAAGCCGGCGAATATTTTTGTCACCAAGCGCGGTCACGGCAAAATCCTCGACTTCGGATTGGCTAAGGTGACGGAAAAACATGCCTCCTCAACAGGAGAGACCCTGACGTTGCCGGACTCCGATGGCGACCATCTCACCAGCCCAGGCGCGATGCTGGGCACCGTCGCCTACATGTCACCGGAGCAGGTAAAAGCCCGAGAGCTAGATGCCCGTACCGACCTGTTCTCCTTCGGGGCGGTGCTGTATGAGATGACGACGGGCAAGATGCCATTTAACGGCGCCAGTTCGGGAGAGATTTGCGGGGCGATCCTGCACCAGGAACCGCCACGGCCATCACAGGTTAACCCGAGGGTTTCGCTGGTATTGGAAGCGGTCATCCGCAAAGCGCTGGAGAAGGACCGCCACCTACGCTATCAACATGCATCGGAAATTCGCGCTGACCTGCAGCGGCTGAAGCGAGACATGGACTCGGCGCAATCGTCAATTGGAGCGAAGCCCAAGGCTGCAACGGGTACCGCAAAACGATGGGCGTCGATCGGGGTCGCTGTGGCGTTAGTGGTGTTGATGGTCGGTGGGTACTTCTATTTCCGTCGCACGCCCAAGCTCTCCGATAAGGACACCATAGTACTGGCCGACTTCACCAACGCGACCGGCGACTCTATCTTTGACGAGACACTACGGCGCGGAATGGCAGTCCAGCTCGAGCAGTCGCCTTTCCTGAGCCTGGTCTCGGAGGAACGCATTCAGCAGGTGTTAAGCATGATGAGCCAGCCAGCCGGTGCTCGACTTACTCCAGAGGTAGCCCGAGAGGTCTGCGAAAGAACAGGTAGCGCCGCCGTTCTGGATGGCTCGATTGCAAGCCTCGGAAGCAAGTACGTACTTGGCTTGCGTGCTCGAAGCTGTCGGACGGGTGACATTCTCGACGAGGAGCAGGTCGAGGCTGGGAGGAAAGAAGACGTACTGAATGCCCTTAGTCAGATGGCCAGCCTTTTCAGGACCAGAGCGGGGGAATCGCTGGCCACGGTGCAACAGTACGACGCACCATTGGCCGAAGCGACGACGCCGTCACTGGAAGCCCTGAAAGCTTATAGCATGGCGCAAAGAATACTCTTCTCCGCTGGATCCGCCGCCGCTGAGCCCTTATTCAAGCGGGCCACCGAAATCGATCCTCAATTCGCGATGGCATACGCGTATCTGGGGCGATTGTATGGGGATTTGGGCGAGCCGGATCTCTCCGCGGAAGCCGGCAGAAGAGCTTACGAGCTGCGGGACCACGCCACCGACCGGGAGAGATTCTTTATCGATACCACTTATTTTATGCAGGTGACAGGTAATCTGGAGAAGGCGCAGCAGACGCTCGTGCTTTGGGCGCAGACGTATCCTCGTGACGTCGCCCCCGCGGGCCTGTTGTCGGGTGGGATTTATCCGGTTTTTGGCAAATACAAACTTGCAATCGAGGAGGCTCAGAAAGCCATTGCGCTGGATCCCAACTTTCCCTTTGGCTACGCCAATCTCGCGTTCAACAACATTTACGCTGACCACCTGGCGAGTGCCGAAGATGCCCTGCAGAGGGCTTCCCAACGCCGAATCGAGATCCCGGAGTTTCTCGTCGCGCAGTATTTCCTTGCGTTTTTAAAAAATAAACAGAAGGAAGTGGACCAGGTGACCGCCGCAGCCGAAGGAAGGCCTGGCGCAGAGGATTGGATCGCCAGCCTTGTTGGTAGTGTCTTAGCCTATTCGGGTCAAGCGCAACAGGCTAAGAACATGTCGCGCAGGGCAGGAGAGTTGGCTCGGCAGGCTGCGCGAGCGGAGAGCGCGACCCTCTACGAGGCTGCTGCAGCAGTCTGGGAAGGCTTCTTTGGAAACGCGTCGGAGGCTAGACGCGGCGCGTTAGTGATACTGGGGACGTCCAAGAGCCGGGATGCGGAGTATGGTGCCGCCGTGGCAGTGGCCCTGGCAGGGGATTCTTCCCACGCTCAAAGCCTGGCCAATGATCTGGAAAAGAGATTTCCGGAGGACACCTCCGTCCGATTTAGTTATCTGCCGGTGCTCAGCGCACTCATCGCATTGAACCATGGGGAAGCAACAAAGGCCATCGACCTGTTGAATATTGCTATTCCCTACGAGTTGGGAACCCCGTCTAGCACCTTTAATGGAAACTTCGGGGCACTCTATCCGATCTATGTGAGGGGTCAGGCCCATCTTGCTGCCCAGCAAGGCACTGAAGCCGCGGCCGAATTCCAAAGGATTCTCGACCACCGGGGGATTGTGCTGAGTGATCCAATTGGAGGGCTAGCTCGCCTTCAAATGGCTCGCGCGTATGTCATGCAAGGCGATACAGCAAAAGCGAAGACTACATATCAGGACTTTCTCGCACTTTGGAAGGACGCCGACCCCGACATTCCTATCTACAAACAAGCGAAGGCGGAGTACGCGAAACTCCAGTAGCCCGGGTGGCCCGATCGCTAGGATCGGAAGTGAGATACGCCGCTCTGCGGCTGCGGTTCGTTGAATGGTCCGCGAAGAAGGCGAGTTTCCCAGCAGCCCCGGCCCATGCCGTTTTACATGCCGTTCGCGCTGCGTTACATCGAAAAGAGGGTAAATCGTGCCGTCTGCTGCGTGCTATGTGATTGAATTTACGTTTAAGTGCGGATTCGATTCCTTCCGCGCTCACCAACTAACCTTCGGTCCCAGAATCGTTTACCAGCAACATTGCAGATCGAGCCGGACTGGCTTTTTTCGCACTGTGCCCAATTTTGTGCCCACTCAGACGCGAGAGCGCGTTGAGGACGGCATCCTCGGAGGGGTGAACGTACCTCTGCGAAATGCTGATGTTGGAGTGACCAGCGATTCGCGCAAGGGTCCACACGTCACAGCCGCTCTCACCCAAACGAGTGAGAAAGGTGTGCCGAATCGAGTACACCTCGAACGTGCGGACCTTAGACAGCTTCAAGGCCTTCTTATGTTGCAGCTTCAAGCTGTCGTGATTGATGTGCCCGCCTTTGGTTTTCGCTGGCCACACCCAGCCCTCCAATGGCTCCCCGGCCAGATTCCAACGATTCTCCAGCGCCATGCGGACTCGCGGACTCATCGGCAGCACACGCCGTGCGCCTTTCGTCTTGCCCTTAGCCACTAGCATTAGTCCGTTGCGCCCGCCATCCCAATTGACATGCTCCCAACGCAAGCAGTGGCATTCCACATAGCTGCTCAACGGCTAGGTCCAGTCAAGCAACTGGTGATGAGCCGCGTCAGACGCATCGCGAAACTGAGTGTGCTTGCAGGCGGAACACTGAGTGCGGATCGACTTGAGATCAATCGCAGGAAAGATGGTGTCCTGGGACTCGATACCCCCGGGGGTTCTTTCCTTGAACAGCGATATCGCGGGCTCACCGCAGCGCGAGCAATGAAAGACGTAAACATTCAGCCGCGCCATGACAGTTCTCCGGTAGTTGAGGAAAGTATACGCCTCGCCCGAAAAGAGGCCAGGATGGAGTCGCTGTTCTCCTTTCCTGTAGGGCTCTTTCATCCCCTACAACATGCCGGTTTGTCCCGGCGCACTCTGGTTTGCCGACGACTCGAGAGTTACCCGTTTCGGTTGAACCGCACTTACCGCGAGAGAGACTGACCTGGCCTATTCACATTCCCCAACCGTTACTTGCTCTGTCGGACGCTTGATGTCTGACGTCGTGCGTTGCATCGCTCAAGGTTCAATGGGGAAGTTTAATCAATCGAGCGAGGATGGCGGGATGAACGGCACTACTAGCCAACACCACCATGGGAAATTAAGGACGTATCAGACTAGTAGCCCCCTAATCTGCGGTTCTGGAACTCCCTACTCCGCGCGGGTTGCTGTCAGTGACATGCCTATGCTCGAGGTGCTTGGCGACTGATCCGCTACGCTTCCTTGTGAGCCTGCTCGCATTGCGGCAAAGGCTGCCGCTGCCCGAGCACATGCCCTTGATTATTGTGCGGCTATGTTTCGCGAGCGGAAAACCCAATGAAATTCGCATCGCATTGCAGCCCCGAGCAAACATGCCGCTAACGCTGCCACACGTCAATCCTCTCAGGACGGATGACGATAATTGTTTTCGCTGACAGCGGCCCAAAATACGCTCCACGCTCGTCAGAGATATGATGTACATATGACAATGAATCAGAGGTGCCCGGTTTGCAGGGGCCGACGGACAGATGGAAACGGTAGGATATGCCGGCAATGCGGAGGGACAGGAGAAGTTATGCCAAGGTCTGAGGAACGTGAAGGGCAGATACATGTTCCAACTCGGCACCGACCATCGCAGCAAGTAGAGAACTCCCTTCGAAAGCGCCTCATCAGCCCGATCCGGCAGGTCGCCCCGCGTTTAGAACATCGATGGCTGGAACTGG
>Ga0306920_100010022_pt1 | contig 12674 bp, 8 predicted proteins | sample flu12Cox44000170_FD_204666 | JGI IMG/M metagenome (GOLD analysis project Ga0306920, IMG submission 204666) | Lab enrichment of tropical soil microbial communities from Luquillo Experimental Forest, Puerto Rico - flux4day.12C.oxic.44.000.170 (v2)... | ecosystem: Environmental > Terrestrial >...
GGCTTGGGCCATCCACGGACACGCTGGGCGACGAAGGGTGTGCGGTGACTTCAGCCGCGATGGTCGTCGCATTTTACAAGATCAAAACCGACCCGCAGCAGATGAATGCTTTCCTGACAAGAACGGGGGGATTCTCCGGTGATGGACTGATTCATTGGAGTCGGGTGGGGTCGATCGCGCCCTCCCACTTGGAACTGGCCTACAATGGAGGTCGCGGGCGTTAATTTAATCCGGCCCCGCCGCCCGTAAAAGACGTCCCTGGCCAAGGCGTGGAGTTGCTGGACTTTGAGCAACGGGCAGAAGCGCAAACCCAGCATGGCGAAGGCCCTTCGGGCCGATTGTTCGAGTATTTTGGCCGCCTTTTTCGTTCAGCGTGCAGGCGGCAGGAATTTTATTAGAGCGTCGGTAACGGCGGCTGGTTGTTCCTCGGCCACCCAGTGGCCGGAGCCTTCGACGTTGATGGCCTGAACGTTGTTGGCCACATGGCGCAGGTGATCGCCGATGATCGGGCCCAAGCTGGCAGAACCGCCAATGCCGAGCACTGGCATCGTCAGCTTACGCTTCGCAAACTCCTGATTCGCTTTGACGTCGTTGGGAAAGGCCCGGTAGTACTCGAAGCCGGCGCGCAGCGCGCCCGGCATTGCATAGGCCCTCGCGTAGGTCTCCTCGGCCTCGTTGGTGAAGGCGCGCGAGTTGACCGCTATGGAATTGTGGAACCACTTGAGATATTGCAGCTCGCGGCCGGTAATCAACATTTCCGGGACGTCCTGTACCGAATAGAAGCGCAAGTGCCAAGTGCGCGGTGACTGTACGATCTGGTCCCACGGATCGATACCCGGGAGCAGCACGTCCAGAATTGCCAGAGTGCGAATTTCGTCGGGGTGCTGTGCAGCGTAGGCATACGACACCATGCCGCCCATGTCGTGGCCGACGAGATTGATGGTCGGCCCCAAGTTCAGTGTCTGGACCAGCGCTCGGATGTCGTCGGCGATTACGGTCTTCTCGTAGCCGGTGGCCGGCTTCGTGGTATCGCCGAGTCCACGCAGATCGGGCACCAGCACGGTGTACCCTCTGGCCACGAGCTGCGGCGCTACGAAACGCCACATGTACGAGGTCGATCCCCAGCCATGAAGCAGCACGACTGTCTGGCCGCCGCCTCGGGCCAGCAAGTAGTGATAGCGCACGCCATTTACGCCGGCTTTGCCGTCCTGAATTTCCGCAGTCGCTTCGGCCGCAGAGGTGGCGGAGGCTGCCGCCGTGACTTGACCATAGGCCGCACCGCCAAAGGCCAGGGCTATGGCCAGCATTGTTGAAATCAGGGTTGCGCGCATGGTTGCCTCTCTCCCGGTTGTGCGTCGCTTACTCATATTTCCTCCTGGGTTTAACATTGATGCCGTATCTGGATTTGGGTATAGTGTCCCTCTAAGCGTCAGGCTGCGTAGCCGCCATCGCACAAGAGGCTCGCTAACGACCCGCGCGACGAGGATGCCACAGCACAGAACTCCCGGCTGGCACCACCACGATCGAACCCGCAGGAAGCGGCCTGTTCCGCTTCACCCCTCATACCACAGGTCCATCTTTTCCGGCGCCCGGATGGGTTGTTCATTCGCGTTTACCAATTCGTCGGAAAAGTCTGCAAATCCTTACGCGATCGTGAGTAGGGGTGCGACCTTTTGCGCTGTATTTGACCTTACGCCGACGAGCTAGGTACACCCCGAGTCCGTCCGACCTACCTCGGCGACCCCACGACATTTCGTACCCACGAAGTTTCGTGGGCTATGTTCATCGATGGTAGTGTTTTCAGTAAACCTATAAACGAATGTAAGGCGCTGCTTATCAGGCAATTGTTGATCGCATATATTCGGAACAGAGGATTTGGCACGAGCCTTGCAATTAGCAGTAGAATGCAATCGACACGATCATCGATCGAGTGCAAGGAAGCCGGCAATCATACCGCCTCAGAAGACATCGAGACTCATCGCGAATACCTTTTCCAGAGCGCCCTCAGTCGATTGCGCAACCGAGAGCAGGCTGAAGACGCTGTTCAGGAAACCTTTTTGGCGGCTCTTAAAAACGTTGGAAGATGCTCAGGTAACTCTACCAAGAAAACCTGGCTGACTGGCATCCTAAATCACAAAGTCTGTGATCAGCTGCGAAACACGTGTCGGAATCGCGTCCTTTTCCGAAATCTTTCAATGGATGATGACCGCGAGACGGAAGAAGCAACTTTTCCGACCGTCGGATTCCCGCTACCTTCCCGCGATCCGCGGACGGAACTGGAATCGAAGGAATTACAAGAGGCCCTCAACGTAGCTCTCCAGAAATTGCCATCTCGGGAGGCGAGAGTCTATCAGCTTTACGAGTCGGGATTTTGGAGCGGGCGCGAAATCTGCCAGGCGCTGCAAATTTCGGACCGGAACCTGTGGATTATCTTGCACAGGGCTAGAAAACATCTCCGGGAGTCTCTTTCGCAATGGCGATCCGTTGACGTCAAGCGAAGCCAGCGAAAGGGAAATGCAATCTGAAAAGGCTCGAAGCCAAGGGCGAGCTTCGCCGGAAGAAGCTTCGCGCGTGCGACTTCGTATCTATTGTGGAATTTTATGCTCAGAATATCGAAGATTGAATCTTTACTGGGCGAAGTGATCTTGCGGCCTGGAAGGCAGTCTGATCGGGCTATGGGTTAATGAACTAAGAAGATGTTGCGACGCCGTTCGTAACGATGGACACCAACTTTCGCTGGATCTGACCGAGGTGTTGTTTGCCGATAGCAAAGGACTTGCGCTGCTACGCACTCTACGAAAATCCGACGTTGGATTGGCCGGTTGCTCACCGCTTCTGGCGGAGCAGCTAAACAGGGGATAGCCGGGAAGGTTTTGGCTCTGGCGTCGCTTCAGATTAACGCGCGAGATTTGCGGGCTAGGTTGGCTGTCGCGTAATTCCAAGTTTCTGCATTCGGCTACGCAGGGTGTTGGGATGAACGCCGAGGATCTTGGCGGCTCCCTTGGGCCCCTCGATTATGCCGTCAGTCTGGGCGAGCACGGACAGGATGTGGCGCTTGACTAGGTCGTCCAACGACGAGTTTGCGCCACTCAACGATTGGGTCCGGATTTTGTAGTGCGATTGGCCCCGGTGCCTCCGGCTTGGAAGCGAGTTGAAATTCGGCATCCAGAACGAGCACCGAGCTACTGGACAAGATCACCGCCCGCTCGATGACGTTTTGCAGCTCGCGAATGTTCCCGGGCCAACGGTAATTCACGAGACGCTGCATAGCCTCCGGTGGGATGCGATCTACCTTCTTGCCAAATTTCTTGTTAAATTTAGCGAGAAAGAACATGACTAAGAGCGGTATGTCGTCCACCCGTTCGCGCAACGGGGGCACTTTTAGCGGAAAGACATTAAGCCGATAAAAAAGATCCTGGCGAAAACGCATTTCGCGGATAGCTACTTCAAGGTCGCGGTTGGTTGCTGCTATGATGCGTATGTCGACCCGAAGTGTCCGACTACTGCCGATCGGCTCGAACTCTTGCTCTTGCAACACGCGGAGAATTTTGACCTGCGTGTCGAGCGGTAGTTCGCCAATTTCATCCAGAAAAAGAGTGCCGCCATCGGCGAGCTTGAATCGCCCATCTCGGTTGGTCAGCGCTCCGGTAAATGCTCCTTTAACGTGACCGAAGAGTTCACTTTCGACCAGACCAGCTGAAATCGCGCCACAATTTACTTTCACCAGCGGCCGTCCTTTGCGCGAACTCCGGTCATGGATCGCGCGTGCGATCAGTTCTTTACCGGATCCGGTTTCGCCGACAATCAGAACCGTTGAATCCAACGGTGCGACGACTTCGACCTTCCGCAGCACTTCGATCAGCGCGGGGCTGTTGCCGATCATCTCCTGGAAGTTATGTTCGCGCCGAATCTCCTCCTGAAGATAAATGTTCTCGGCTTCGAGTCGGTTCTTTAAATCGTGTAATTCAGCGAGGGTCCGATGGAGTTCGCTCTCAGCTTGGCTTCGGCGCGCCACCTCCCGTTTCATCTCGGCATAGAGACTTGCGTTCGCTAAAGAAATTGCCGCTTGCGCGCACAGCACATGAAGTACGCGCACTCGCTCGGCGGTAAAGGCCTTTGCCGCGAGGTTGTTCTCCAGATACAGAATACCGGCCGATTTTCCCTGGTGAACGACGGGAATACAAAGAACTGACTGGGTGCCAGTCGCTGCTACGTACGGATCGTGGCCGAATCGGAGATCAGTCACCGCGTCCTCAAGGACCAAGCTCTCGCCGGTCTTTCGAACGTATTGTGTAATGGACCGGGGCAACTGAGTAGAATAGTCCGGTAGCGCGGCATCGAGCAGGGAAGCGGAATCGGTCGAGCCTTCTGCCATCATCCGTAATTCACCGTCACACTCTTGTAAGAAGATACCTCGCTGCGCACCGGCGTTCTCGATAGAAATTTGGATGAGCGTTTTCAACAGCGTATCGAACTCGATCTCGACCGCGATAGCGTGCGCTGCTTTTGTCAGAGTGGCAAAATCCAGTGGAATCGTCGGCTCTCGCTGGCTGCCTGCAACTGTGATATCTTTCGACTCTCCGCGAAAAGTGAGTGTAAGCAGATGCGGAAATTTTTCTTCCAACTGTCGCGCTTTTGCTATGGCGCCCCACTAGGCGTATCGATCAATTGCGGCATGCAGAAACAAAGACGCGACGATTAGATGACCGCGTTGGTTCCAGAACCGGGCAAGGAGCTCATTGGCCAGCGCGAGTTCTCGCGGACATTCCTGGCGGGCCGCAACGTCAAGCGCAGAGGCAAAAAGATCGAGCGCCTCGGCGTCACTCCCACGTACCCGTGCAATCTCGGCAGAGACGATGAGCGACTGAGCCCGAAAGTTCTCTGGTGCGTTATCCGCCCAATGCCGCAGCCTAGCGCTCAACGTATCGAGTTTCGCCCAGACGTCTGCAGATAACTCGAGAGCACCGGATCGTAAGTCGGCTTGCCCGGTCAGAAGCAGGGCGTGGTAGAATACGGTAATCGCATCCCAGATTGTACCGGTGTAATCGCGCAAGACCCGGTCAAGCTCACGGAGGATCTCGGTCGCCGCCCGATAATCCTCAAAGCAATAAAAAAGCATCAGCTTCGGGACAAGATAGAGCATTTCAAACAAGCCCTGATTTTTGTGTGTGTGGCAATAGACAGTTTCATCAAAGCCGTCGCCCGTAAGCGAAGTTGCTCTCTCCGTGTCACCCTGGAGGGCTCTGGCCCATTGGAGGATTACGCGTGGCGCATCTTCGAACGCTTCCATTTTGACTCGTTTGAGAAAGGCGACGTTTTCGTCGCATGCCGGCTTCACCGCGGCCAGATCATGGCGGCTTAGTATTGTTAAATAGACCGCATTAAAAAGCGCGTATCCGGCCTCGGAGAACACACCAGTCCGGTTGACCAATTGCACGGTCTCTCGGATGTATTGAAAAGAATCGGCGAAGGGTTTGCGCCAAATGCTGATCGCCCACGAAAAATTCATTAAGACTTTTGCGCGGAACCCTGCATCGGGCAGGCGCTCGTTCACGTGCAGCGCCAGCAAGCCAAACTCATACGCCAATGCGTAATCCCCTTTGATTGGGCCGAGCATCATTCCATATAGGACATAAGCGAGGGCAGACTCATTGATGTTACCGTGGGTCAGCGAGAGTCGCACCATCAAGGCTGTGTTTAGCAGTGTAAGGATTTTGTCTGCAGAAAGGTAACAGGGTGTGTGTAGGCTTGCTAGAAGCTGCATCGCGGCACAAGTCTCCCGATCGCTCATGACCGGAAGCTCGATGAGCGATTCGATACTGCGCGCACCAATCAGGTCGGCAATTGCAGCCAACTCGGTGTCCAAGGCGCTCGCTCGATCTCCCGGTGAGTCGGGAAACGTCAGACCAAAAAGCGCGAGGGCTTCCTGACCTATGCGAATTGCTTCGCTATATCGCGACAAATACTCATAGCGCACGATCTTCATGCGGTAGATCCGCGCCTTATCGACTCGGGTTTGGGCACGAGTCAACAGCTCGGCTACATCTTGTTCGGCGCGCTTGATGTCTCCGCAGAGGTATTCGCATTCCGCTGCGTCCAAGTGGAGTGCGAGCATGAATTCATAGTCTTCTTCCCAGCCCTGGGGCGGGGAAAGTTCCATTGCGACCCTAAAATAGTCACGTGCGGCCTGATAGGCGGTGGATACTTTAGCTTTGCGGCCCGCATCAAAATTGAGGTGCGAGACATGGACTTCTTCCTGGCTATCAGCGATAAGGCCACGTCCCAAATTGAGATGGGACACGATGCTAAAAAGCCCTTCCTCGGGCGCATTACCTTCATCACGAGTCAGCAGCATACGTCCGATTCGCAGGTGCAATTGCTCGCGACGATCAGGTGACAACAATCCGTAGGCTGCTTGCTGGACCCGATCATGAAGCAACGTGAAAACCGGCGTCTCTCGATTTTGCAGGCCGACACGGTTGAGGGGGAGAATCAATCCCTGATCGATTGCTTCCTGTAAATTTGCAGCGGTTGCCTCAATCGGCTCTTGCTGAATTCCAGCTAGGGTTGCTAGGTCGAAGTAGTCTCCAAAACAGGCGGCGACCTTGATCACTTCTTGGGCCGGAATAGACAGTTGGTGAATCCGTGCGGTCATTAGATCGACTACGTTGTCCGTGATCGCTGCATTTGCGATTGCTTCGATGCGGAACGTCCAGCGGTTCTTTGCTTCGTCAAATTTCACCAGACGCTGTTGATATAGCGACTTGAGAAACTGGGTGACAAAAAAAGGATTTCCGTCGGTCTTCGCCTTAACTAGCCGGGCAAGCGGTGCGATTTCCGCGCGATCACGGTGGAGCGTGTCTTGGATGAATTGTTCTAGAGCTCTTAAATCAAGTGGCCCCAGTTTTAACCGCTTGATCCGACCTGCCTTGCCATTTTGCTCAGGAACCAGGAACATCCGGGCTAACGGGTGATCTGAATCCACTTCGTTGTCGCGGTAGGCACAGATGATTAAGAGATGTCGGCTCTCCGAATGGGTGAGCAAGGCGCGTAGCAAATGCAGAGTCGCAGGATCCGCCCATTGCAAATCGTCCAGAAAAATAACTAACGGATGCTCTTTCGTCGCGACTACTCCCAATAGAGCTTGGAAAACAAGTCGGAAGCGGTTTTCTCGTTCGGTTGGACCGAGCGGGGATGGGGCCTCATGTTCGCCAATAAGGTACCGTACCCGCGGGACCGCCTCAGCGACTACGCCAGCATTCGAGCCGAGCGCGGTGAGGATTTGTCGTCGCCATTCCCGTTGAGACTCCTCCCTTTCGGCTAAGAGTTGATCAACTAACTCTCCAAACGCGCGGAATATAGCGCCAAAGGGAATCGCGCGGACGACCTGGTCGAATTTGCCCGTGATAAAATGTCCGCGCCGACGAACAATGGGTCGATACAGTTCCTGGACGAAAGAGGTTTTTCCCACTCCGGAATATCCTGCTACCAGGATGAGCAACCCCTCACCGGTGCTTGCGCGGTCGAACATCGAGAGCATCTGTTCGGCTTCTCGTTGACGGCCGTAAAGCTTCTGCGGAAGAAGAAAACGGTTCGCTATATCTTGTTGCGCGAGCGGAAATGACGCGATTTGCTGTCCGATTATCCAGTCTCGGCGACAATGCTCTAGATCCACCCGCAGCCCACGTGCGCTTTGGTAGCGTTGAGGAGCGTTCTTCGAGAGCAATTTCATAACCAGTTTCGACAGTATGATTGGCAGTCGTCTCTCGATCTCATGTGGCGGAACCGGGATACCTGCGAGCTGCCAATGAACGATCTCCAGCGGATCGCTCGAACTCACGGGTAACCGGCCGGTAAGCAATTCATAAAATGTCATACCGAGCGAATAGAAATCTGTTCGATAATCGGGCATCTGATTCATTCGCCCAGTTACCTCGGGTGAGGCATACGGCAGCAAATCCGCTTCCAGGGGAATCGCCGGAGCGCCAAAGCTCTCACGATTGCCGGTCGTGGCGAACTCAAGACCAAATAGCGTTACCTCACCAGTTTCGGGCTGCAGAAAGATATGGCGTGGCCGAATCTGATGATGAATCACTTCATGATGGTGTAATTCGCCAACAATCGTGCAGAGCGAGATCGCCAGATCAAAAAACTGCGTAAGACTTAAAGCCAGAGCGCTTGGCTCCTGACTAGTCAACGGTCGCTGGCCCTGGTCTTCGAACAGTATACAGCACTGGCCTCGACGCCGAATGAACTCGATCGGCTTTGGAACGCCTGCACAATTTAGTGAATGCAGCAGCGCATATTCCCGTTCCAGCAACAATTCATCGGTGGCGCGAACCGGCGTGGCGCCAGGATACTTCAAGAGAACCGGCTGATGATCGCTGCGACGGTTTCCACGGCTTAAAGTAAAAAACGGCGTCCGAACAAGTTCCTCGCAAACTTCATATGCGGTCAGGAGCATTGATTCTGCCAAACCAATCAGATCAATTTGGCAGATCACCGGTTTGAAATCAATCCGTTCGAACGTTCAGATTGATAGTCCGCTTGGCAGAACCAAGCTAGCTTTGCTACGGCATCTTCGGCCTTTTCCGGCCGGGTAACATGGTTAACGCAGACGCCAACGCCAACGGCCCCAGCGCGATGGCGATAGCCTTGCCAATTCCAGAACTTGCTCCGGTAACCAATGGCGGTTCGGCCTTCAAGTAAGCGCCGACCGGCAATTGTGGCATGTGTATTTGAAGGTATTTGTGATGATGCGCGCGCATGGCATGATGAAAAGAAATCGGTTTATTCTCGGTGCCTCGCCCCGGTTTATTTTCCGCGGGCGCATTGTAGTTGGTCGCTGCAGCAAAAAATTCCTTACAGCGAAACAAAAATCGCATGGGTAGGCAGATCCAGGGTGGAATGAGCCCAGAAACCACAGCGTCAAAGTTTGCCGAACCAATCGGCAGTGCCCGAGCATCACCGATCTTAAAAGATACCCGTGGGTCAATGATGTGTACCGTCGCATTCAGTAGGCCTCAAGCCAAGCGAGAGCGTTCTCGCTTAGGTCAACAAAGCGGCGACGTCTCGTCTTGGACACACTCGCCGGAATTTCCACCTCGGGCTTGCCGGTAAGATGAACACTCGCCCAAGTGAGTTTTTCCAATTCGCCCGCTGGGCGGACGCCGCAATCCGAGGACAAGAAACGGTAAAAGCGCCAAGTCTTGCTCCAGCGCATAATTGAGCATTTTCTCCACTCGCTTTGGCGTGAATTCCTCGACTTCGGCTTTGACGAGTTCCCGAAAATCTAGACGCGCGATCGGATCCTCTCGAAGATAACCGCGCTTGAGACCCAGGTTAAAGTTCCTTGACCGTCTCAACGACTTGGCGTCAAAGGGCGTGCACGCATCGGCCGCGCTCTGAGAGGCGAAACAGGGCTTGGTCGGGTTGTATTTTTCCTCTTTAACCTCTCTCAACATCTTTTACAAAAAGCGGATTCGTAACTCGTATGCCGGTAGCCGGGAAGGAGCGAAGCAAACTGCCGAGGCGATTGATCTTCATCGGGCCATACTGCTTAGGCGCGTTTGAAATGATCATAAACGCCCCAATCGCGTTGGAAGATGATCTGTGCGCAAGGATTGCGAAAGGCGGGTTCCGTGACAGACAGAGGTGGAAATTTGTGGACTTGTTACCATCAACGTAGGCTGTTTGTTACCAGCACTCTCGTCAGTCACCATGAATCTTTCGATATAAGATCCTCTAGATGAGCACTATATGTGAACATGGCGGAGGGAGTGGGATGAACCTTCTCCAAGAGCTTTGTAATACGTTACTTATGTCGAAATCCTCCCGAAAGTGATAACACATCCGGCGTTTTCCGACATTATCCCGTAGCGTATTCCCGCAAATCTGCCGGCTCGTTCTCCCTGCGAAGCGACCCGGTAAAGAGGTGTTTCGTGCACACCGCATCTCCTTGAAAGAGGGTCCTTTTGGGCATCCTGTACACTTTCCTTTTCGAACTTTGACACCCTTTTTCGGCGATTTTCGGCCAAATCATCAGCTCACAAAAGCGCACAAATATGCATAAAAACTCGCAGAGGTCTGGAAAACCTGCCGAAACCGAGTCGTAACGATTTGTTATCTTGGGCCCATGCTAACCAGAGAAATCCAGCTGGATACCCATGGCACTCCTGTGACGTTAAACCCGCGGTGGCTTCGAATCCCAGCTGCGGTCGAATATTCAGGTCTTTCTCGATCGAGGCTCTATGAGCTGCTTTCCGAAGGAAGAATCCGTTCAATTTCCGTTAAGTCACAAAAATGGGCTCGGCGTGGAGTTCGCCTCATCGACAGGGGATCAATCGATCTGTTCATGGAACACCAAGAGTTCGCGTGAACTATTTCCTTAACTTAATCAGAAACGAGTCAACGCTGGTCATCGCCAGAAAACAGCAAGAGAAGAGAACGTGCTCCCGATTTGCTGCGCCAAAAAGTCTTCAGGATTCATCTCCGACCCGCGTTCCCACGAATGAGCCGCGCTTCGCACGGACTCACACTTGGAGAAGGGACGCTCGCCGCCGCGTCCCCTCAGACCCCTTGGCTCGGAGGGAACAGACTCCGCGCTTCGTTTGGTAACCTGCTGGTCATCTGACGCGCGCCGCTTGTCGTCCTGGGGCTGGACAGGCCGAAAATCGCGGATCAAAGAGAGGCTGTTCGCTACGCTTCCTCTTCGTCCTCCTGCTCGACTCGCTCCTCGTCGTCCCAGGCATTGAGCCCGATTTAATTTAAGCAAGAAAATAAAAAAATCTGGGTACCCCGCGTCGCAAATCTGATCTCCGAAATCCTGATTGGCTATCCAAACGTCATCAGAGCGTCAGGATAACCGCACGCCTTGCCTAACGTATTGATGCGCTTCCCTTGCGAGCTCAAGCTACAGATGATTGCTGGTGGGAAAGACAACGAGCCATTCCTTCATCAATCCGCCTGGCCGAGGAGCGAAATTCTCGCCCAGATCAGCCCGCACTAACTCATCGACACCTTCCTTCGGCAGTTTGACAACACACTTGTGCTGCGACGTCATCATCGCAAGGATCTTGCCGTTCACATTGAGAGCGCCGGAGCCGAATCCTACCTTCGTCGCGAGTTACTTGTTTATCCTCGACAAACGCATTCACAACAGACGCGAAGCCAGGAGCTATTCCGTTATTGTAGCGAGTTTGCTTTGTTTGCTTGGAAGGCTTTTTTGAATTCATGCTTACAAAAGCCAAACCCTTGGATGTCGTTCCAGGCGGTGGTTTGGTGGCACTTGTAACACTGGTCGACTCGAGTATTCGGCTGGAGAGCAATTCTCTCGGATATCATAGCAAAGTGTTGTTCCATATAGTGGCATGGTGGAGCCTGGTGACATTGCGCGCAACTCGTCGAGATGGGGGGCGGATGATGAAACTCCGCGATCGTCCACTTATCGGTGCTGTGACAGAGCGCGCAGTCATTTCCAAAGAGGCCAAAGTGATGATCTTTTGTGCCATGGCAGGCCGCACAATCCAGAATCGCTTCTTTCGAACTCAAATGCGGATTGTTCAGCACTGGATCGACACTGCGATGATAGCTGGAAAGGAGCGACTAAGATTCTCGATTCCAGCTCCTCCTGCAGCGAAATTAGTTGACTCAGATTTTTTCTCGCTCAGCACTGTATCGACCAGTTTCTCGTGTTGCATGACCGTCAGTCTTTCGGGACCGAGGTGCTCAAGGTGGCATCCGCGGCAGTCTTGGATGTTGGCATGAAAAACCGTCGGCTGCCGCTGCAAGATCTTAAGATCGTTAGCATGGCAAACAATGCACTTGGCAGCATCGACCCCTCTGAACGAGGTGTGACACGCAGCACAATTATTTTCCAAAAACGCGTGAGCCGGTGTCAGTGCACCGGGACTTGCTAAATGGTCGAAGTGCGTAGCCCGGGTCCAAGGCGCATCGGCTACAACTCCCGCAACAATTCCAGCGACGGCGAGTACGCCGAGAAAAAGGATAGGCAAGGCATGTTTCACGTCAGCCAGCGAATGCCGAACCATAACTCGGAGAAGACATGCAGGGCCAAGAGAAAATACAGGATCAAGGAAAGCACGATGTGAAAACGAAGCCACTGCTTGAAAGCCTTTTTAAACACCTCGTGCGACCGGATAGCATATTCGAGATCGGAGATCGACTCGACCAGCCACACTGCCCGGAACGCTGCCGGAACGGCGTACGGTCTTGGTGAAATCATACTGAAATACAGCCGGGCAAGTGCTGATCTGAAAAACCCAACAGATACTGCTAATTCGGACTGGCTGCGCAATTCTTGGACCGTTTGTTCATAGACCTTGTTGAGTTCGCCTAACTCGCCCTGCTTGTCCTTGATCTCACGGCTAATGTAACTCAACACGTAACGACCGACGAAGCCGCTGATGACCGCGGTGATGGTCACCCCAGTCAGTGCGATCCCGAGCCCACTGTCGAACTTGTGACCGGTGTGAAGGATGACCAGGATCGACCCGAGGATGCCACAGTAGATGTGAACCGCCAGCAGCGTCGGCATCGAAACGTGCCGCGTCACCAAATTGTTCAGGGGCTTAACGCGCTTGATAACGAGGTAGGCCAACGGAACCATCATGAGCAGTGAGCCCGAGACTCCCAGCACACCACCCCACAGACTA
>Ga0306920_100010023_pt1 | contig 12674 bp, 11 predicted proteins | sample flu12Cox44000170_FD_204666 | JGI IMG/M metagenome (GOLD analysis project Ga0306920, IMG submission 204666) | Lab enrichment of tropical soil microbial communities from Luquillo Experimental Forest, Puerto Rico - flux4day.12C.oxic.44.000.170 (v2)... | ecosystem: Environmental > Terrestrial >...
TTGTCCGTGCCCTTGATCGGGTACTTCACGTACCACAGGCTGCCGGTGGTCTCGACGTGGTCCACTTCCTCGTCGGAGAGCGCCGTGCCGCAGCGCGGGCACCAGTTCACGATGTAGGTGCCGCGGGAGATCAGGCCGCGGTCGTACAGGCGCCGGAAGCCCTCGAACACCGCGCGCGAGTAGCCGGGATCGAGCGTGAAGCGCTCGCGCCGCCAGTCGGGCGAGACCCCGAGCCGGCGCAGCTGGCGCAGGATCAGCCCGCCGTACTGCTCCTTCCACGCCCACACCTCGCGCACGAAGCCCTCGCGCCCGAGCTCCAGGCGCGAGCGGCCTTCATCGCGCAGCTTCTTCTCGACCACGTTCTGGGTCGCGATCCCGGCGTGGTCCATGCCCGGAACGTAGAGCGTCTCGCGCCCCTCCATGCGCTGCCAGCGCACGATCAGGTCCCGGATCGAATCGCCGAGCAGGTGCCCCATCGTGAGCGAGCCGGTGACGTTCGGCGGCGGGATCGCAATCACGAACGGGCGCGCCGCGCCGCGCGCCGGGGCGGGCGCGAGCGCCGCGCCGGCCGGCGCCTCCGCGCCCTCGGGCCGGAACACGCCGCGCTCCTCCCAGAACGAGTACCAGTGCGATTCGACGCGCGCCGGGTCGTAGGGATGCTGGAGCGCCTCGGGGTTTCCGGGACGCATGATCGGGAGACCTCCGATTGGGTTCGGCGCGCGGCACGGGGGTCGCGCGCAAGGGTGCGGGAATGGGCGGAGCAGCCTAGCACAGCGTCGCGCGCCGGGCGAAGCGCGGCGGCGGTGGCGACGTGCGGAAGCGGCTGCTAGCATGCCGCGCCATGCCCGATCCGGCGCTGGGCGCGCGTGCGCGACGCTGCGTGGGGCCGCGCGCGCCGGGATGGCTCGTCCCCGCCGCGCTGCTCGCACTCTTCATGCTGCGCGGCGGGCGCGCCGAGGGTGCGCCGACTCAGCGCTTGACGGTCGGCGATCCGCTCGAGCACGAGCTGCGGGTGCTCGATCTGTTCCCGGACAGCGCGACGGCGGGACGCGTGCGGCTTCCGCATCTCTTCACGCGCCCGCTCGAATTCGCGGAGCTCGAGGGCGACGCCGCGCCGCCGGCGGGCGTGACGCCGGTCGCCGCGCGCTCGCTCGCGCGGCTCGAGCGCGTGCTCGGGCTCAACGCGCGCCCCGGATTCACGCCCGATCCGGCACACCCCGGCACGCCGCGGCTCCATGCGGGCGGCGCGCCGGAGCAGCGCCTCGAGATCTCGGCAGGGATCGAGGGCGCCGCCGAGGCCGACCGCGACACCTCGCGTGTGATCTCGGCCTCGGGCCTGCACGTGCGCGCCGGCGTCACGGTCGGCGGCTGGCTCGTGTTCTCGCACCTCGTCGCCGGGCACTTCGACGAGGCGCGCTCGTTCTCGGATCCGGTGATCGCGAACACCGACGTCACGACGCTCACCGAGGAGAGCTACATCGCGTACTCGGGCCCGCGCTCGGTGTGGAGCGCGCTGTACGGCCGCAGCCGCTCACACTGGGGCCCCGGCGACGAGGGCTCGCTCGTGCTCTCGCGCACGGCGGCGCCGATCACGAATCTCACGTACCGCGGCCGCCTGGAATCGCTCGCGCTCGACGGCATCGTGCTGAACGGCACGCTCGATCAGGCCGCCGGCGAGCAGCTCGCCGCGCACCGCCTGGAGTGGCAGCCGGTCCCGCGCCTGCGCGTCGGCGTCACCGAGGCGGCGCGCTACAAGGCCTCGAGCTGGTCGCCGCTCTACGTCGTCGGCGTGATCCCGTACGTGCTCGTGCAGCGCCTGCTGGTCCAGGACGAGCCCGATTCCGCGGACGCGCTGCGCAACAACGTGATGGTCGCGGCCGACGCCGCATGGCGCGCGGCCGACGGCACGCGCTTCTACGGCGAGCTGCTGGTCGACGACCTGCACTCCAAAACGTCGCAGAATCCCGACAAGATCGCCTGGCAGCTCGGCTGGGACGGCGCCGGCATGATCGGCGTGCAGCGCCTCACCTGGGGCGGGGAGTTCACGCGCGTGTGGCGCTACGTGTACACGTCGTACTTCGGGCGCACATACGAGGCGCAGGGCCGCCCGCTCGGATTCCCGACCGGGCCCGACAGCCGGCGCGTGCGCGTGCACGTGGAATGGGATCCCGCGATCGAGTGGCAGTTCGCGCTCCGCGCCGCGAACACGGACCAGGGCGAGGGCACGCTCTCCGACGTGTTCGTGCCCGGCTCACCGGGCGTTGACGCCTCCCAGTTCCTCGGCGTCGTCCAGCACACGCGCGAGGTCGAGGGCGCGGCGCGCTGGTGGCCGGCGAGCGGCGTGGACGTCGCGCTCACCGCCGGCTGGCGCAGCGTCTCGAACCTGGGCCACGCCTCCGGGGCCGGGAAGGACACGCCGTATGGACGCGTGGAGATCGCGCTGACGCGCTGAGTCAGATCCCGGCGGCGCGCGACCACTCGACGGTCTTCGTCAGCCCCGCGCGGAAGCCGGTGCGCGGCGCCCAGTCGAGCACGGCGCGCGCGCGCGCGGCGTCGAGCGTGATGCGCTGCACCTCGCCGGGGCGCGCGGCCTCGTGGATGGCCTCGAGGCTCGTGCCGAGGATCGCGTTCAGCTCGCGCACGATGTCGTTCACCGACGTGCCGACCCCGGTGCCGAGATTCAGCATCTCGCCGCTCGCGCGATTCAGCGCCAGCACGTTCGCCTCGACCACGTCGCCGACGTACAGGTAGTCGCGGATCGCGTCGCCGGTGCCGAAGATCTTCGGCCGCTTCCCGTGCAGCATCAGCCCGATGAAGATCGCGTTGACGCCGGCCTCGCCGTGCGGATTCTGGCGCGGGCCGTACACGTTCGGATAGCGGAGCACGGTGTAGTCGAGGCCGTGGAGCAGCTTCCACAGGTAGAGGTAGTGCTCGAGCGTGTGCTTGCTCACGCCGTAGGGCGACTCCGGGTTCACCGGATGCTCCTCGGTCGCGGGCAGGAAGCGCGCCTCGCCGTACAGTGCTCCGCCGGTCGAGGCGTAGACGAACTTCTTCACGCCGTGGCGCGTGCAGCTGCGCAGCAGCGCTAGCCCGCCGAGAATGTTCGTGCGCGCGTCGTGGACCGGGTCGTCCACGGAATGGCGCACGTCGATCTGCGCGGCGTGATGGTCCACGATCTCGGGCCGAAATTCCGCCACGCAGCGCTCGACGGCCGCATCGTCCGCGAGGTCGCCGATCACGAGCGGCGCCGCGGCGTTCACGAATTCGCGCCGCCCGCTCGAGAGATCGTCGAACACCCGCACCTCGTGGCCGAGCTCGATGAAGCGATCCACGACGTGCGAGCCGATGAAGCCGGCTCCTCCGGTCACCAGGATGCGCAAACGATCCTCCGCGGCAGGCGTGTTCCGTGGGGTGCGCGCACGTTATCGGTCCGGGACGGCCCCGGCAATCCGGTCAATTCCCGGCCGCGCTCAGGGTGCCGGGGCCGCGCTCGGACTGGACGCGGCGCATCCAGATCAGGAAGCGCAGGCGCTCGCGCGTCTGGGCGTCGCTCTCGACGGCGAGCGGAGTGCGGGCGTCGCCCTCGTCGGCGAGTGGAGTGCGCGCGAGCCGGGCGAACGCCGCGCTCTCCGCCGCGACGACGGGCGCCGGCGCGACCGCGGCGATCGGCGGCGCGGGCGGCGCGGCATGTACGCGCGCCCTCAGGGCTTCGAGTGGATTCTCGTCCGCGGCGGTCAACTCCAGGCGCGTGAACGGGATGCCGCGCGCGATCGGAGCGGCCGCCGTGCGGCCGAACCAGCGCTTTCCCGCATCCACCCACCAGCCCGCGGCGTCGCGGCCGGCGAAATCGAGGTCGCTCGCGGCGAGCGCCGCGCGGTTCACGACCAGGATCACGCCGTCGAAATGACGGCGTGCGTCCTCGAGCAGGCGGCCGAGCAGCGCGCCGGAGAGGCGCACGCGCACGTCCCCGCGCGCGAGGAAGAAGAGTCCGGGGACGCCGAGCGACTGCACCGCGCCGAGCAGCGGCAGCGCGTTCGTCGCGCACTCCCCCGCGCCCCAGCGCGCCTCGACGCCGAAGCCGCGATCCAGCAGCAGATCGCGCGCGCCATCCACGATCAGCACGCGGCGGCTGCGATCGAGATCGCGGGCCGCGAGCTCGCACGATCCCTGCAGCGCGGGAAGCCGCTGCACCGCGCACAGCACGGAGAGCTGCGCGGCCGCCGGCCGGCGATCCGTGGTGACGACCGGAGCGTGAACGTCGCGATCGCGGACGCGGCCGAGCCGCACGCGCGCGAGGAATCCGGCGAGCGCGCCGAGCACGGCGCCGATCAGCGCCCCGAGCGACCACACGGACGCGATCGGCCGGACCGCCACGGGCCCCGCACCCGCCGCGGATGCATCCAGCGCCGCGAGCGCCCCGGCCTCGAGATCGCGCGCGATCTGCGGCTTCCAGCCGGCGATCGGCGCGCGCTCGTCTTCAGTCAGCTCCGAGGCGATCACGTCCGCGGCGAGCGCGAACTCGGCGCCGCGATCGCGCTCGCGCACGCGCCAGCGCGCGAGCCGCTCGCGCGCATCGCCGAACGAGCTCGCGAGCCACGCGGCCGCGGCCAGATCCTCGGCGCGCAGCGCCGCGCGCAGCCCGGTCGGATCGGCGGACATCGCCGCGTGCTCGGTCTCGCTCTCGGCGCGCTCCAGCGCATCCACGAGCGGCGGCAGTCCGGCCGGGACGCCCTCCAGCTCTCCGCCCTCGCCGGCGAGCGCGGCGGCGAGCGCCGCGCGCGACGCGAGACAGGCCGCGCACTCCGCGCCGGGCGCGAGCGCGGCGGGCGGCGGATCGGGCACCGGGCTCGCGGCCAGCTGATCGCTCACGCGCGCGCGCGCGGCGCGGGCCTCGGCCTCGACGCCCGTGGAGCGGCCGAGCGCGCGCAGCGCCGCCGGGTCCGACGCACGCACTTCCACCGTGCGGCGCCCGTCCGCGGCCGGGAGGCCGCACACGTAACGCGGCAGATCCGGAGCGAGCGCGGGAATCGAGAGCAGCGCGACGACGAGCAGCGCGCCCGCGGGCGCTCCGTACAGCGGCAGGAGAAGCGTGAAATCGCGCCCCGGCCTGCTGCGGCCGGGCGCTGCGGAACCGGTCTGGGCGTCTTCCCTGGCGCTCATGGGAACCCGGGTTCGGAGTGTGGCCGGCCACGCGGCGCGCGTGGACGGCATGCGGAACCTAGCGGCCCGCCGCCGCGCGCGCAAGCGCGGGATTCATCGCGCATCTTCCGCATGACGACGCACGCCTCCGGCCGCGCTCAGTCGAGCGGCGCGCCCTCGGTCGCGGACGCCGGGCCCGAGGCCTGCGGCGCGCGGCCGGAGGCCGGCAGCGTGAAGTAGAACGTGCTCCCCTCCGCGGGGACGCTGTCCACCCAGATCTTTCCGCCGTGCTGCTCGACGATGCCCTTCGAGATCACGAGGCCGAGCCCCGTGCCGCCCACCTTGCGCGTCGAGCCGGAGTCGATCTGCGAGAACTTCTTGAACAGCTTCGGAAGATCGGCGGGCGCGATGCCCTCGCCGTAGTCGCGCACGCCGACGCGCACGGCGCCGTCCCACGGCTCGGCGGTCAGCTCGATGCGCGCGCCTTCGGGCGAGAACTTGATCGCGTTGGAGAGCAGGTTCGTGACCACCTGCGTGATGCGGTTCGGATCCAGCATGACGTCCGGCAGATCGGCGGTAAGCTTCAGATCCAGGTGAATGCGGCGCTCGTCGAGCAGCGTGCGCAGGTTGCCGGCCGCCATCTGGATCACGGGCTCGATGCGATGACGCTCGAGGTGCATCGAGAGCGCCGCGGCCTCGAGCTTCGAGAAGTCGAGGATCGAGTTGATGAGCACGAGCAGCCGCTCGGTGTTCGCATGCGCGATCGCCAGCAGCTTCCCCTGCTGCTCGCTGTTCTGGAAGAAGCGGTCGTCCGACAGCAGCTCGACCGCGCCCTTGACGGAGGTGAGCGGGGTGCGGATCTCGTGCGAGACCACGGCGACGAATTCTGATTTCAGCCGATCGAGGCTCTTCGTGCGCTCGTAGAGCTGCGAGTTCCGCACCGCGACCGCGGCCTGCGCGGCGTAGAGCGACATGAAGCTCTCGTCGTCCTGATTGAATCCGTCCGGCTTGTCCACCACGGTCAGCACGCCCACGCATTCCCCGCCGCTCACCATGGACACGGCGAGCATGGTGGAGAAGCGGCGGTCCGGAACCGCGGGCAGCTCGATCGTGGGCGGGCCGACGCGCGCGTCGTTGCGCACCGCCTGCAGGTCGAGCGCCGGCATCAGCAGCTGGGTGCGGCCCTCGAGCAGCGTGGGGCCGCCGTCCTCGCGGATCACGAGCTCGACACCGTGCGAGGACGCGGCGCGGAACTGGTCGTCGTCCTCGCTCTTCAGGTAGATCACGGCCGCCTCGGCTCCGGAGAGCGCGGCGGCGCGGGACGCGATGAGGCGCAGTCGCGGCACGAGCTCGAGGTCGGCCATGATGTCCTTGCCGACGTCGTACAGCGCGGTCATCTGGCGCGTCGCGACCCGCACGCGCTCGCGCAGCTCCTGCTCGTGATGCAGGAGAATTTCGTTCTTGAGCCGCAGGTCCTCGACCAGCTGGCGATTGATCGCCTTGAGCCGGCGGTTCGCGATCGCGCGCTCTACGACCTCGTGGATCTCGTCGAGATCGAACGGTTTCGTGATGTAGTTGAACGCGCCCTGGCGCAAAGCCTCGATCGCGTTCGAGGCCGACGCGTGGCCGGTCACCACGATCACGCCCACTTCCGGATCCACGCCCTTCGCGAACCGCATCACCTCGAGTCCCGAGAGTCCGGGCAGGTTGATGTCGGTGAGGATCACGTCGGGGCGCAGCTCCGGCAGCACTCGCACCGCCTCCTCCCCGCTCGGCGCGGTGGAGACGGCGTAGCCCTGGAGCCCGAGGTATTCGTGGAATACTTCGAGCACCGCCGGCTCGTCGTCCACCGCGAGGATGCGCGACGGCGGCGACGGGGCGGGATGGGGCGCGGACTCCGCGCGGGATGGCGCGGCTTCGGAGTGGCGCGGCGCGACGGGCATGGTCGCCTCGGCCTCAGTGCGAGCCCGCGGCGGCCGCTCCCGCGACGCGCCGGCGTCCGGACTTCTTCGCCACGGAGAGCGCGCGATCCGCGACGTGCAGCAGCTCGGCCGCGTCCGCGCCGTCGCGCGGGCACGCGGAGACCCCGGCCGACGCGGTCAGCCTTCCGGCGCGCGCGAAGCGATGCTCCTCGACGGCGCGGCACAACCGTTCGGCGCAGCGTCTCGCCATCACGGAATCGGTCTCGGGGAGCAGCACGCCGAACGCGTCGGCGCCGAGGCGCGCGAGCACGTCCGATTCGCGCAGCGCGAGCTTCAGCACGAGCGCCATGTCCTCGAGCACCAGGTCGCCCGCCGCGCGACCGTAACGCGCGTTCAGGGCCTCGAAGTGATCGAGGTCGAGATGGATGACGGCGAGCGGCACGCCGTGGCGGCGCGCGCGCGCGACCTCCTCGCCGAGCCGGACGTGGAACGCGCGCGCGTCGGCGAGCCCGGTCAGCGCGTCGCGCCCGGGCTGGTGACGCAGGCGCTGGAGCTCGATGCGCGCGCCGAGCGCCGCGCCGAGCGCGCCCGCGGCGGTGCGCACCAGGCCGAGCTGGCCAGGCCGCCAGGCCTGGCCATGGCGCGCGCGCAGGTCGAGCGTGCCGACCCGCTCGGCCCCGCGCAGCAGCGGAACGCTGATGCAATGCCGGAGGTCGCCGGGCGCGCCGCGCCAGCGCCCGCGCGCGCACCACGGCTCGATCTCCCCGGAGGGACCGAGCGCGTACAGCGCGACGCCGTCGCAGTCGAACGCCTCGCGCAACCGGTCGAGCGCGCGATGCAGCGCACGCGTGTCGGCCGCCGACAGCAGCGCCTCGCAGGCCTGCCACAGCGAGCTCGACGCCCGGCGGCGCTCGATCCCCGCGGTGTCCGGGCGCGATGGCAGCGCGCTCCCGCCCGCCTCCGCGGCGACCGAGCCGTCTCCGCGCCGCTCACGCGGCGCGCGGAATCGATCCCGATCCATGGAGGGCCGCCTTGAGCTCCTGCAGCTGAACCGCCGCGTCGCGAATCCGTCCCGATTCGCGGATCACCACTTCGAGCCGCTCCCGCACCGCCGGAGTCCCGGCCGCCTCACTCAACATGAGCAGCTGGGTGTTGCCGCGCACCCCGACGAGCGCGTTGTTGATTTCGTGATGCACGCCGAGCAGCTGGCCGAGCCGTTCCTCCCAGCGCCGCTGCTCCTCCCACCAGCCGTCCACCACGCCGCGCAGCTCGGCGGCGCGGGTCGCCTCGCCCGCCTGCTCGAGCGCGTCCGCGAACGCGCGCAGCCGCTCGCGCAGCGCGCCGGCGGGCGCGGGCGGAAGCATCGCATCCGCGGATGGGGCTCCGCTCACGCAGCACGCTCCTCGCCGTGGAGCGCGCGATGCAGCCGCAGCCGCAGGCGCGTCATGGCGCGGGTGTGGACCTGCGAGACGCGCGACTCCGAGATGCCGAGCGTGCGGCCGATCTCCTTCAGCGTCATGTGCTCGTAATAGTAGAGCGCGACCACCAGCCGCTCCTGCTCGGGCAGCTGATCGAGCGTGCGCAGCATGACGGTGCGGTTCTGCTCGTTCTCGAGCCGCGCTTCCAGATCCACCGCGTTCGGGTCGGGCAGATGATCGCCGAGCGTCGAGGGCTCCTGCTCCTCGCCGTTGCGGCTCTCGTCCAGCGACACGAGCACCGCGCCACGCACGTGGTCGAGCAGGCGGTAGAAGTCGCCGCGCGTCATCTTCATCTCGCGCGCCACCTCGTCCTCGGACGCCGCGCGCCCGAGCCTCTGATCCAGGCGCCGCGTGACGCCGTCGAGGTTGCGGGCCTTGCGGCGCATCGAGCGCGACACCCAGTCGAGCGCGCGCAGCTGATCCAGCACCGCGCCCTTGATGCGCCACACGGCATAGGTCTCGAACTTGACGCCCTTGCCGGTGTCGAACTTCGCGTGCGCGTCGAGCAGGCCGAGCACGCCGGCCGAATACAGATCCTCGTGATCCACGTTGCGCGGCAGCGACGCCGCGACGCGCTCGACCACGTGCCGCACGAGCGGCGCGAACCGTTGCAGCAGGTCGTTCTTGGAATAGGTCACCGCGCGCGGCGGCGGCGGCGTGGCGCGCCGGCGCTTGACGAGCGCGAGCTTCGGACGTGTGGCCGTGGACTTGCGGGAGGCGACGGCAGATCGCGGCATGGGGTTCCTCGCGTCAGGCCTGGAGCCGTTCAGGGGTCGTTGGCATGGTGCGTTCGGGTTCACCGCCGGGGGTTTCCCAGAGGCGCTCGGCGAGCGCGCGATACGCGGCTGCCGAGGGGGATTGCGGAAACGCGGTGAGCACGGGCTCCTGCCGGCGCAGTGCGCGCGGCAGGGCCGGGTCGTAGGGAATCCAGCCCCACGAATCGATCTCGAGGCGCAGGAAGCGGCGCGCGACGAGGCGGATGCGGTGCGCGGTCTCCTCCGCCTCCTCCTCCGACGCCGCCATGCTGACCATGAGGTGCGGCGCGCGCGCGAGGCCCTGCGGCTGGAGCAGCTTGATGAGCCCGTAGGCGTCCGAGAACGCGGGCATCTCGGGCGTGGTCATCACCACGACGTCGTCGGCGGCGAGGCAGAACGAGGTGGCCTGGCGCGACACGCCGGACGCGGTGTCAATGAGCATGAGATCGTAGTCGGCCTCGAGCTGGCCGAGCGCGCGCAGCAGAACTTCGCGCCGGTAGTCGTCGAGATCCGCAAGCTCGGGCACGCCCGAGGCGGCGGGCACGAGCGTCACGTTGCGTCCGCCCGGGACCAGCACCTCCTCGATCGACTTCTCGCCCCGCAGCACGTGCTGGAGGTCGAAGCGCGGGTGCACGCCGAGCAGCAGGTCGAGGTTCGCCTGGGAGAGATCGCCGTCCACGAGCAGCACGCGCGCGCCGCGCGCGCCGAGCGCGAGCGCGAGGTTCGCGGCAAGATGGCTCTTGCCGACTCCGCCCTTGCCGCTCGCGATCACGACCGAGCGCAGGTTCGGTCTCGCCCAGCGCGACGGATGATCCTCGGCGCGATCCTCGCCGGCCGTGGTCGGCACGAGGCGCAGCGCGGGACGCTCCGCGGCGCGCGCATCGCCCGCCGGCGGCGGCGCGGCGCCTCCGGTGCGCTTGCGACGGCTCACCACGCCCCCCGATCCGGCGTTTCGCGATCCAGTGGCCCGGCGGCGGCGATGCGCAGCATCGCGCGCTCGAATTCGAAATGACGCAGGCGGCGGCGGCACTCGGCGAGCGCGGGCTCCAGGCCCAGGCGCGCGAGGCGCCGCTCCTCGGCGCGCAGCGCGGACATGCCGGCCTCGAGGCGATCGAGGCGCGCGCACGCGTCGTGCGCCCGCTCGCGCGGCGTCACGACGCCCTCCGCAGCGAAATCACGTCGAGGGCCGGGCGCGCGGCGGAACGCGCGGTGCGCCGGAACGGCCGGCCGCGCAGCACGCGGCGCAGCTCGCCGAGCAGCGTGGAGCGGATTCGCGTGACGCGGCGCAGCGGCAGGCCGAGCGCGAGCGCGGTCTCGCGCGCGCTCAGCCGCTCCTGCACGAGGAGCGCGACGACGTGCCGCTCGGTCTCGGAGCAGAGCGCGAGCGCCGCGGCGATGCGGCTGCGCGCGCTTCCGCCGACCGGAGCGCGTTGTGCGGCGGCGAGCGCGCGGCGCGCGATGCGCGGGCGGCCGGGCCTCCCGTTCATGCCGCCTTCCGGGTGCGAGCCGCGCGCGATCCGTCGCCGTCGATCGCCTGGCGCACGGCGCGCCGCAGCTCGTCGAGCGGGAACGGTTTCGGGAACCATGCGATGACGCCGGCGCGCTGGATCTGGCGCAGGAGATCGGCGGTCTGTGTCGCAGTGACGAGGATCACCGGCTGGGCGCACGGACCGCGGCGCAGCTTGCGCGCGAGGTCCACGCCGTTCATGCCGGGCAGATGGAAGTCCGCGATGACGAGATCGCTGTGGCCTTCGCGCAGCCACGCGAGCGCATCTTCGGCCGAGCGGAACGTGTCGATCGTGAAGCCGTCGTCCGAGAGCCCCTCGGCGAGGGCCCAGGACGTGGATGGCTCGTCATCGACGATCAGCAGATGCGGCATGGCGAGGCGCTCTCCGGGTGGGGTGACGCGCCGGACTTTTGCAGCCCGCGTGCCACGGAGAGGCGGCTGAAGCCCGCCCGCCGCGCCGAGTTGCGGCGCGACGCCTGCGGACCGGGGCGACCGTCCGGCGCCGGAAGTCAGACCCTTGAAAGGCCGGAAGTTAGAGCGGGGAGCGCGAGCGTCGGCGGGATGCCGCAGGGCCCGCCGCGGGGCGGAGCGCGGGCCTTATGGCCCGTGCGTCCTGCAATTCGCCCGCCCAACCTCGGGCCGGAGCGCGGCGCGGGCGAATGGTTCTTGGTCGGCGGAAGGAAGCCGCCCCGGATCAGGCGCCCGGGCTCTCGTCCTCGGCGTCATCCGCGATCGCGTACTCCTTGAGCTTCGTGCGCAGTGTCTGGCGCGAGATGCCGAGCTGCTGTGCGGCGCGCGTCTTGTTGCCATCGCAGACGCGCAGCGCGTGCTCGATCGCGAGCTTCTCGATCTCGGCGAGCGGCCGCACGACACCGGACGGGAACGGATCCGCGCCGCTCGGCATGCTCGCGGGATGGTGCATCTCGGTCGGCAGGTGCTCGGGGCGGATCTCGTCCTCGGCCTCGAGCAGCACGATGCGCTCGATCGTGTTCTTGAGCTCGCGGACGTTGCCCGGCCATGCATAGGACGTGAGCGCTTCGAGCGCCGCCGGATGGATGCGCGCCGGGACGCGCCCCAGGTCGCGGCAGAACCACGTCACGTAATGCTCCGCGAGCGCGCGCACGTCCTCGGGGCGCTCGCGCAGCGGCGGCACCGTGATCGGCACCACGTTCAGGCGGAAGTAAAGATCCTCGCGGAAGCGCCCCTCGGCGACGGCGCGCCTCAGATCGCGGTGCGTCGCGGCGATCACGCGCACGTCCACCGTGATGTCGGTGCCGCCGCCGACGCGGCGGAACGTGCGGTTCTCGAGCACGTGGAGCAGCTTGGCCTGGAGCCCGGCGGTCATCTCGCCGATCTCGTCCAGGAACAGCGTGCCGCCGTCCGCGAGCTCGAACAGTCCCTTGCGGAAGCGCTTCGCGTCGGTAAACGCGCCCTTCTCGTGACCGTAGAGCTCGCTCTCCAGCAGCTGCTCCGGGATCGCGCTGCAATTGAGCTCGACGAACGCGCCCTCCGCGCGCGCGCTGTGCGCGTGGAGGTAGCGGGCGAGCAGCCCCTTGCCGGTGCCGGTCTCGCCATGGATCAGCACCGTCGCGGTGCCGCTCATCCCCGCCTTCTCGAGGCGCTGGAGCGCGCGCTTCAAGCTCGGGCTCTCGCCGATCAGCGGCTGGAGCTTCTCCTTGCGGTGGCTGTCCACCTCGCGCTGCAGCCGCGCGTTCTCGATCGCGCGCGCGAGCAGCGCACCGAGCGCGTCGTTGTCGAGCGGCTTGGACAGGAACCAGAACGCCCCGGCCTGCACCGCCTGCACGACGTGATCGAACGTGGCGTGCGCGCTCAGCATCACGACCGGGATCTGGGGCTCGACCTCGCGGAGGCG
>Ga0306920_100010026_pt1 | contig 12672 bp, 15 predicted proteins | sample flu12Cox44000170_FD_204666 | JGI IMG/M metagenome (GOLD analysis project Ga0306920, IMG submission 204666) | Lab enrichment of tropical soil microbial communities from Luquillo Experimental Forest, Puerto Rico - flux4day.12C.oxic.44.000.170 (v2)... | ecosystem: Environmental > Terrestrial >...
TACAGACAGATTTAACAGCCCCACGATCACCAGGACGATCTGTGTTAGGCGTTCTCTTTTCACCTGAGCCTCATTTGAGCGAACTTTGTTGCGAGCGCAGCAGCAGCTGACGCGGAAGATTCACAAACTAGCACACAGGAAAGCAAAAGCAAAATCTTGTCGTGAACAGACGATTACGCTCACAATCCGCCCGGGAAATTGTGATCAAGGCGCGTCTTCAGGTCCAAATGCCCGGTTAGTCGCGTAACCTTCCATGTTCGTACTACAACTGACGAAGGGTTAATCGGAGAAAGACGTCCACTGCGGCTAACAATTTCTTGCTTTGCAGCCCAACTGATCAAGCGAGATCTGTTCTGATCTCCCACACCATGTGCTCGGTTGCCGGCGCGTACGCCCGGCGATTTGGGACCCTCCGAACCGAAAAGGGGGGCGCACGCTGGAGCGAGAGATTTCGAGCCTTTCACAAGTTGGCCCAGACGAAGGGACGAAGGGACCAAGAACAGTGCTGTTCCTAGTCGATGCAGAAAGTGGGTCCCCTTTCCGATCTTCCTATCGGAATCGGCGAGTTGGACGGAGTGGACTGACAATCGAACAGTGTGTATTTAAACGCAGCACTATAAACCCATGAAAGCACAACGGTCTGCAATGCATGCCCTCAGGAGTTCCTTCTGGAGAGCACCTGCTTTTAGCGCAGGTGGTCATTTGCCACACAGATCGCAGCGTAAATCACATAAGTGCCGCATCTGGTGTCGCCTACGCGGACCCACGCGGTGCAACCAACCCCTTGAACTGGACTGTCGAACGCGTGGTTGGACCGAGCGGACTGAGAATCACAGACAGAGTGTTTTAACAAATCAACGTAAGCCCTTGCAGATATAACGGCCTGTAGCTTGCGGGACATATCAGCCTTGCTGGAGACCACTTGCTCCGTGAGTAGGTGGTCATTCGCCATGCTAATCCTGTCACAATCGTTTAGAATCATAGAATTAGCGTGGGCGTGTAGCTCAGTTGGGAGAGCACCTGTTTTGCAAGCGGGAAACCAAATTTGCTAGAACTTGCCGGAGCCGACCCAAACCGCTAAAAAGCAGCAAGTTGTGACAAAACCCGGCAAAGCCTTTTTTCTCCTTTTTGTTCGCTCTGCTTTCGCAATTTACGAGGATTTGTCGCGACTTACACTACGTTTTTATTACGGTGCAGGCGGGGAAGCTCGCCTGAAGGACTCCGAGAGGGACGCCAGAAGATTGCAGCTGGCGTGATCAGGTCTTCGTAAGAGGGCCCTCTCATGACAACTTCCGTTGGCAATCGGTGTCGCAGGTGGCCGATGCCAATTCATGTTGGCAGAGCGGGTCTAGAGTGGGAATCATCTGCCAGGCATGGACTTGGTCAGGGGTGAAGCCAGCAGTTAGTTCGGAGCGCGTCGTCAACCCGGGACTGGTTCCGTAGCTGCTGGTTTACGCAGGTTGCAGAATCATTGCTCCGCCCTCCGCCGTGAAGTATAACGAGTGCCCCGTCACGAAAGACCGCATAATCTTGGTGCGAATCCATTCATCCTGCAACTTACGAAGCGCCACGTGCTGATCTATGGGTTCATCGGCGGAATGCTGATTTCCTCTGCTGAAGTGCACTGAGTATCGGTCCCTGGTGATAAACATTCGATCGAAATCTACGGCGCACTAACTGCGCTGACTTTTGCCGTCCTTCGTATTCTGAGCGCACATCGCGTTGACGTCATCAGCGAGGCAAATCCGAGCCGGATATCACTGCAGCCTGCCAGGTGCGGAACTCCGCTGAGGAGGTAGGTACAATATCGCGACATGGTCTTGGGAGCCGCCCTACAGTTTTGTTAATTTCCCGAAGGCGCTTCTGGTCTGAGGTGGTCGCCCCGAAAAAATCGGACATAAGGCTTCCCGTGTTTCCATTTGTCTGCCCCGAACGATTAAATAGGTCCACATATGCTTCCGGTGAAAACCCCGCGGCGGCCAAAACATTGAGCGCAACGCGATCTGCCTCCTGCTGAGAGATCGCTTCCTGTCGCTCAATTATCTGAGCGACCCTCCGCGAAACCTTGCTATCGCGGTTCATGCTGTCGAGTATCCGCAGCAACTTGTCGGAAATATCCTTCCGATCGCTGACCGCGTTGACCCTCAAAATTTCGCGAAACAACTGGCTCACCGTGATGGCGTTCTCGTGGGCCAGTATGTGCGCCATTTCATGGCCCAGCACACCTGCAAGTTCGTCGTCATTCATGAGCAACGCAATCATTTTTCGTGAGACATAGATGCGTTCCGGACCGGCGCTGAAGGCGTCCACTCCAGGTGTGTCGATCAGCATGATGCGAACCTGCGCTGCATCGCGCCGGAATTGCGACAGAATGCGACTCGCCACCGTGTTGAGATGAGCAGTCAGCCCTTTATCGGAAACGGTGTGGTAATTGCTCTCCACCCATTTCGCTTCGATATCACCAAGTGTACGTTCCTGCTCAACACTGAAAATGCTGGCGGCCCTCGGAATTCTCAGCACCGGTGTAACTGAGCACGGCTGTTGCGCTCGAATCTCGCTCGCAACAAAAATGCACCCCGCAAAGAGGCAGACGGTGGAGAGGATGGAAACTCGGAGATGTACAGTCCACATGGATGTCTGCCTGCCAAGCACAAAGTTTATACACTCATTGAGAATACTTCGATGCCTAGAGAAACGCGTCTTTGCGCAAAGTAATTTTATCCTTGCTGATAGTCGCTGAACCACCGGAAAATTCTAAGCGTCGATCGAGAAGAAACCTGTTCCCAGATTGCACACCCATACCTCGTTCTCTTACCTGTTACCGGGCAACCGCAGGGCGGCCGCTGCATCTTAAACTAGCAGGGCACGCTCCACGTCTAGGCGCTTTGCGCTTAGGCTATAAAACATATGGGTGACTTCCAGGAGATCTATGTCCCGCACGAGCTGTTCGAGCTGCATTGCTGGCTCACCTTTTGTTTCTGTCCCATTGCGTTTGGTCTGGCTCAGCGCGATCTTCTTGATTTGGAGTTTTACGCTTCTAGCGCAAACGGAACCCTCCCTTCGTGTGGCGAGAGAGAACCCTCCACCCGATCCCTCCACGCCTAAGTTGGCCGTCGACCAGCAACAAGATCAGCAGAAAGTACCCGGAACCATTACTGGAAGCGTGGTTGGGCCAGATGGCCAGGCGGTGGCCGGAGCGAAGGTGAAACTCACCCTGGAAGGTCCATTGGCGAGCAAGGAAATTATGTCCCGCGAAGATGGGCAATTCACGTTCACTAACGTAGTGGCCGGATCGTTTCAGCTGACCATCACTTCGGAGGGCTTCGCAGCGAGTACTTCCACGGGCGTACTGCACTCTGGCGAGAACTTGGCCATGCCGCAGGTCTCTCTGGTTCTTGCCACAACTGTTACTAAAGTTCGTGTCGAACTATCGCCCATCGAAATCGCGCAAGAACAAATGAACGATGAAATGAAGCAGCGCGTGCTGGGTGTCATCCCGAATTTTTATGTCACCTACGTTCCTGACGCGGCACCACTCACCCCTAAACAAAAATTCCATTTGGCCGGGAGGCTGTCCATCGATCCCGCCTATTTCGTCTTGGCTGGAGCAGTTGCAGGTGTTCAGCAGGCGCGCAATGAATTCAGCGGATATGGACAAGGTGCGCAAGGTTATGCAAAACGCTATGGAGCAACGTTCGGCGACTTCACGATGAGCAACTTCCTGGGAAATGCTGTGTTTCCCTCCGTTTTCAAACAAGACCCCCGTTATTTCTACAAGGGCACAGGCACTGCGAAATCTCGAGTCCTATACGCGCTGGCGAATGCCGTCATTTGCAAAGGCGACAACGGTCACTGGCAGGCCAACTATTCGAGCATCGCGGGAAGCCTGGCCGCAGGCGGGATCTCCAATCTGTACTACCCTTCCAGCGATCGCGGCGCCGCTTTAACTTTCGAGAACACTGCGATTGGGATCGGAGGCACCGCCATTCTCAATTTGATGAAGGAATTTGTTTTGACCAAGTTTACAACGAACGTTCCGCACCGGCCTGACCCCACGAACCCGAACTCGCCTTAAATTGATGAAGGGATTCATTTCACCGCATCCCCCCGAGCACTTCGACAACTCCTGGGAAACGCGGTTATCGCCGACATTGATTTGCGCTAGGGAACCTCGGCGGTTTGCAAATCAGGCGCTTGCAGCGCCCAGACAGAGCTTGCACCCGTGTATCAGGGGATTGCCAAAAGGAATCGCCCCTCTGCGCAAACAATTGGGCGCAGACCGAGAGGCCCCGACACGGCGCGGAGTGAACCTAGAAGGCCCAACGACAATTTCATCTCACGATGCATTTTATTAAGAGGCAGCGCACCTTAAACAGACTGTCCTGTGGTCCGAAGGATGGAGAGCACTTCACTCCGCGAAAATATGACCGTTGCGCGGCAATTTCGGCGAGGAAACGAGACCCGAAGAAGTCACAGGAATGCAAAATGGTCACGCCTTTTTTGGCAGACGAAAATATATAGAAAGTCAGTGGTCTTCTGTTTCGCAACAGGGGACCACGCGTTCGAGCGATCACGTTTCGCGCACAACGCGGTGACTCGAGTCTATCGTCGCTGGCGGCAAAATATTGACCTTTCAGGGAATCCCACGCCTCCGGGCATGACTGCGGCTCGCGAGGGTCTCGGACAGTGCACGATTCTGTACAATTGCAGCCCAAAAGAAGTATTACGTTTTTATTACGGTCGAAAAAACGAGCTGCGCAGCAGTCCGTAAATGGTTAAAATAGAAAGAGTAAGCGGTGGGCGTGTAGCTCAGCTGGGAGAGCACCTGCTTTGCAAGCACGGGCCCTGGTTCCAACACTTCCTTCCTTTACTCGACCTTCTTAATGTTTCCAATAATTTCGGGGAATCTGCTTCTCGCTCGAAGTAAGCCTCGAACCGACAATGACATAGCATTTTGGAACATTTCTGGAACAGATGCACATAGGTTAATTACCTACCTATGGACTAGAACCGGCGTGCTTGTCTGGGCAACTTTGAAAACGCTCCTAATGTCTAACTGCCAAAAAATGTGACCATAGCTCCGTCGCCAACCGTCTCGGACCTGGTTCGGGCGACCTGCTTTTCGAATCTCTCCGGCGACTGATAACCAAGCGCTGAATGCAGGCGAAGGCGGTTGTAATATCGATCTATGAATTCCGTCAGCTCGTTGTGCAAGGATTCGAAGTCGCGGTAAGCAGTCGCATTGATCTGTTCACGCTTTAGCGTGGCCAGAAAGCTCTCACAAGTGGCGTTGTCATAAGGATTCGTGGGTCTGCTCATACTCGCTAGCATCCGATGCTCGTGGAGTGCCTGCATGTATTCCCGGCAAACCTACTGCACTCCCTGGTCGGAGTGGTGCACCACTCCAGGCGGTGGCTGGCGATGGGCAACTGCTTGCTCCAGTGCACGAAGGGGAAGCTTAGCTTGTAGCGTTCGCCCGAGCGCCCAGCCGATGACCATGCGAGAAAAACTGTCCAAAAGCACGGCAAGATAAACCAACTCTGTCCTGAGGTGAATATAGGTTAGGTCAGCGACCCAGAGTTGATTCGGGCCCGACACTTTCATCCGACTTGGCAAGTTTAGATAGACTTGGACGGCCCTGACGGCACCGACCGAACCGAAGGGGGAACCGTCTCGAACCGTCAAGAGATTGTCTTCGCGCATGATCCGGGCCACCCGCTTTCGATTTACGATCATTCCACGTTGTCGCAACTCGACGGTCACCCGCCGGTACCCATAGCGCCAGCGGTGCTCCAGGACAAGATCCTGAATGGCTGATCGCAGCGTTAACTCCTCCTCAGCAGGCCATCTCTCCCGCAGGTATCGATAAAAACCAGACCGGCTCACTTGCGCCAAGTGGCACATTCGCTCGACACCAAGGCTGCCTTGCAAAGGTATCCTTGCTCTTATTTCGTCGTAGATAGCTCGCCGCCAGAGACCAATCCTTGTCGGCGTCGAGCCCCGACTCTTTGCAAGGCACGTCTGAAAAAATCCACTTCGATCGTCTTGTTTGCAAGTATCCGTTTAAGAGCAAGAATCTGCTTGCGCAATATGAGTTCGCGGGAACGTCCAACTGGAGCGTTTGCGTGCTCCAATCTGTCACGCCAGTGGTAGAGCAGGTGACGAGCCACCCCGATCTCCCGCGAGAGCCTCGCGATGTTGTCGCACGCGTTCATTCGCTCCACGGCTTGCTGTCGAAATTCCTTGCTGTATCGCTCACGTCTTTTGTGGTCCACTCTGAACCTCCTTTCCAGCTCAGTGTGCAATACGGTGGCGTCTCACTCCACTTTCCTGGCTGGTGGTGCACCAAGGGCGCATGAATTCTTACCGGAAAGGTCTCATAGTACGAGGAATGGACGGTGACGAACTCGCAAAACTCCGCAAACTAATGGGGCAATTCCAGAAGCTAACCTATGAGGCAGCAAAAGCGGGGGCGGTGACTGATCTTTCAGGCGAAGAGCAGTTGTTTGCGCGGGCAATGCAGGATCACATGCACCTGAAACACGTTCACAACGCACTCGAGTTCGCCGACTTGCGGGAAGAGGCTCCCTATGAAATCCAGTTTGAGGGAAATCTCGTGAGTCCTCTGGCCCATGTCGCGGTGCATGCGGCTGTTAAGGGGCAGATCGAGCAGGTGCCTGAGGTACGAAAGGCCTTTGAACAGATGGTGGCAACGGGCACTCCCGCTCACCACGCGGAGCACGTTCTTGGTGCTCTGCTATCAGAGCTGATGTGGGAAACCAGTCGCGCTTCGGGCGAAGAGGTTCCCGTGAAAGCCAAAGGACACTATGATCGCTCAATCCAAAAACTCTGCGGCGATTCGGCCTTCCGTAAAAAGATGACGAAGCGCTTCGGAGGTTCCCACGCGGCGTTTGAATAAGAACTCTTGCGGGAACGTGCCAATTCGGGAAGGCGGGGTGCATCTCGTCACAGGAAATCCGACCCAAGGGGGAAACCAGTACCTAACTTACCGGTAAGCGGACAAATCGGGCACTTAGGGTCCTGAGTCTTTTGGGCCCTTACTTGTTTGTTGCCACCACAGTGCCGCCCTTCATTACAAACTTGACATGCTCCAGTGCTCGAATATCTTTCATAGGGTCACCCGGCACGGCAATAACGTCAGCCAACTTTCCCACCTCTAGAGTTCCGACGCGATCCTGCATGCCTAGCAATTCAGCAGCGTTGCGCGTTGCGGCGTGAATGATCTCCATCGGCGTCATACCTGCTTCCGCATAAGCCTCATACAACAGCAAACTCGCTTGTCCACGGGTCATCCTGGGCATCGTCAAGTACATGTCTGAACCGGCGGCAATGGGTACCCCGGCCTTAATCGCTCGCCTCAAGCGGTCCTGCTCCCCATTAACGAAAGGCGCTTCCTCCTTCTCGCGCTCGGCTCGTTCGGTCTCGTTCGGCTGCCGAGCGCCAAAGCTCATTTCAACGAACGTTTTCAGCGTCCCATCGGTCGGTACCAGAAAAATGTGCTTCTCGGCCATCATTTTCAGCACATCGTCTGGGATGATATAGCCGTGCTCGATCGAATCGACTCCGGCCTCTGCGGCTATGCGTGTGGCCTTTTCACCGATCGCATGCGCCGCTACTTTGACTCCGGAAACATGAGCTTCATCGACGATGGCTTTCATCTCATCCAATGTCACGTTCGCTGGCGAGCCATTCACGATGACCTTAATACACATTGCCCCGTCATACAGAGCTTGACGAACCGCCTGGCGGGCGCTCTCCGAGCCGTGGATGGTGACATACTCGTCTTCAATCAGATTTTGGGCCGCTGGAGTTAGCGATCCGAACTGTCCTCCTTGCGCAGCCAATGCTCGGGTTGAGGTCACCATCCGTGGTCCCGGCACCCATCCATTCTCGATGGCGCGGCGCAACGCTACGTCACCGTTCACTCCGGAGTTTCCTACGTCCCGCACGGTAGTGATACCCGCTTCAAGGTCCTCTCTGCCTAATTTCGCCCCCAGCAGGGCACGTTCCGCCGTGCTTTGCGTCGCGACAACCCTCAGCATCTCTACGTCTTGCAGTGATAAGTTCGATCCGTCCATTTCCAAAAGCAGATGAGTGTGAGCGTCAATCAAACCGGGAAGCAGAGTCGCGTCCGCCAAATCAATGACCTTTGCGCTTGTGGGGATTGGCAGCGCGGAACCGACCGCAGTAATTTTTTCTCCATCGACCAGGACGACCGCGTCTTTCAGAGTGATTTCGCCCTTGCCGTCAATCAGACGCGCTGCACGTATCGCCACAATATGCTTATTTTCGTCGGTCGCTTGCGCGCAACAAGAATTGCTTGCCAACAAGACAAAAACCCAAACGCCCTGACCCAAGAAAGACGATTCAACATTTTCTTGCTCCTCAAATATCTGATGGAGAGCGATTCTACCGTCTTTCATTGCGGAAAGTGGTGTGCGGCTTCTTCGGAGACAGGCTAAGGGCAGGTCATACTTGAGAAACGCGCATAACCTCCCCAAGGGGTACTATAAGCAGCTTTACCGGTTTTCCGGCTCGTCATCCGGGAACTATCGAAAACCTGTAGCTGTGAGCATGGGCAAACTGAGCCGACCACCCGCGGGTCGGCAACCATTCAATGGCTCATTTGCTGAAGAATTCCAGACACAATTTCGTACGGATTTGATGGGTCTAGGTTCGTCAGCCAGATCACTGAAATGCCTTCATCCGGAATGTGAGCATACATCACTAAATCACCCCCGAGATGGAAAACTAATTTGTGTCCGTTCCACATCCTGGTCATCCAACCGGCGGTGAATCTTCCCAATTCGCCGTTGGTGAGTTGATAGGTGGTCCACATCTGCTCCAACGAGCCCTTAGTCAACAGTGTTCCTTGAGATAGGGCGGCGTCAAATTTAGCAAGGTCAAGTGCGCTGATGTTTAGACCTGCCGCGCCATACAACCACTCCGGGTACGGAACGCGGTAGTTCCAAATCTTGTTGTCTGAAACCACCAGGTCATCCCATCGATCGAACGCGACGCTGCGATCGACCGATGGAGAATAAGCAGTGTAAAGAGATGCCCTGTTCGGAATGATGTCCAGGGTATCGCCATACCGCGCCGATTCCATGTGGAGTGGTTCGAAGATGCGCTTCGCCAGAAAATCCTGCAATCGCATCCCTGAAACTTTTTCTACAATCATTTTCACGATAAGAAATTCCGTGCCGTTGTAGCCTGACTTTTCGCCAGGTTTGTGCTCCAACGGCATGGACGAAAGCAGCTTCAGAGCTTCTTCCTGGGTGCCTGCCAGCCATTGGAATCCGCCGGGCTTATATCTCACGATGTCTGGAATCCCGGTCGTATGGCTAAGGCAATTGAGCACAGTCACGTCGCTCCACGCTTCGGGGAGTCCCGAGATCACTTGCGTAACCTTATCGTCTAGGCCCAGCTTGCCCTCTTGAACCAACAGAAAGACTGCGGTTGCCACGAATACTTTCGTGATCGACGCAACAAGAAACGCATTGCCATCGCGCATGGGAACGTTCAGCTCTACGTTTGCCACACCATAAGATTGTTGTTTGAGTATCTTGCCGTCCTTGAGTTCGATAAGCACTGCTCCGGGGATGTGTTTCTCCTTCATCTGTTGCCGAACATAATCGTCTACGGAATCGGCCAAAGTGCACCGAGCGGCTACGAGCATCAGAACGACGAGCGGAACGATACGAACTCTTTTTATCAGCATGGGTTCTTATTCCTATGGTTCCTTCACAGGCCAGCAGCAGTTTATGTGCCGACGTTTGCTTAAAGCAAATGCCGGATTGTCGGCTATCCGGAAGTTATAGCCAAACGACGCAACCGGCAACTTGAGAAAACGCCATTCCAAGTGATGGCATAGCAGCGTCGGCTCCCTCGACCCGAGTAAGCTTTGGTTGACGACCGCATCAACGTCACCGAGGACTTTCGGAAAGAGGTATTGTCCAGAGCAAAGAAAATCTTGCCGCTATTTCTAATTGACGCCCCAAAGTCTGACTCAGACCCTGGTTAACGGCGTTACCGCCGAAGTGCCATACTAGCCGCCAAGTGGACAGTTTGCGCATTTCGCACGTCCCGCTTTTCGAGAGTTCCGCTGGAGGACTCATGGCCACAGCCGCTGCGCGCCCGCGCCTGCATCCCTGGTCCGACGATCTCTTCTTCTCCGGAATGGCGGGTGTCGCGCTGATCGCCGTTCTGGTCGGCTTTGCCCGCACGTACTTTCTAGCCGGTTTGTTTCGAGCTCCTCTACCGAACCTGCTCGTGCACATCCATGGCGCTGTGTTCACGCTTTGGATCATCCTCTTCATTACCCAGATCTCGCTGGTCACGGCGGGCCACGTGAGTGTCCATCGTCGTGTGGGGCTGCTCGGCTTCGTGCTCGCGATTGTAATGATCGTGCTGGGCACGGTGACTGCGAGCGACAGCCTTGCCCGCCACGTGGTGCAACCCCGCAGGGATACGGTCGAGGAAGTGCGTGCGTTCTACGCCGTTCCGCTCGGCGCCATGCTCATGTTCTCCACGTTCGTCTATTTCGGTTATCGCGACCGTTTCCAACCGACAGTGCACAAGCGGTTGATGTGGTTCGCTACGATGTCGCTTGTGGACGCGGGTTTCGACCGCTGGCCGGTCTTTGATCCCTACTCGCTTCCGGTTGTGAACCTCATCTGCTACACGCCGCTGCTCCTGCTGCTGATCGGTTACGACTGGTGGTCCACGGGCAACGTGCAGCGCGTAACGATCTGGTCGACGATTTTCATGACCGCCGTGCAGCAAATCCGCCATCCGCTCGGCCACACCGCCGCCTGGCAGAGCTTTGCGGCCTGGGTCGCGAAGCACATGCCCTCGTTTTCCTGAAAAACACATTGCACCCGGTTTCCGGACATTATCGGGACCTACTAGCTCCAGAAACTAAATTTCGGAGGCAGATGGCGAGTAAGTCTCGATAAACGGGTATCGGTAACTTAGGGTACTGTGAGCAACGTTTTCGATTTGCGTCGACTAACCGGGCGTTAGCGGAAGATCGTGGTAGATTCGACTGTGCGAGGGTCGCACTCGAGGGAGCACCTTGGAGATCGCAGTATGGAACTGAATTGCATCCGCCAACTCTATGACTACAATCGTTGGGCCGACCGGCGCATTCTGGCAATGGCCAGCACACTGACCAACGAAGACTTTATCCGCCCAATGGGAAACAGCTTTTCGTCTGTTCGCGACACTCTCGCGCACATTCTGGGGCGCGGAGTGGATCTGGCTGGAAAGATGGCAAGGACGCTCACCGAAAACTTTGCTTGACGTCGCGACCTTTCCCAAAGTGCAGTCACTGAAATCGAGATGGAAACAGTAGAACATGACCAGACACAGTTTATCGAGGCACTCACGCCACGGCGGTTGGTTGAAGAGTTGGCGTATCTCAACCAGAGAGGTCAAGCTCTACTCGTATCCGCTTTGGCAGCAGATGGTCCACGTGGTCAACCATTCCAGTTACCATCGGGGCCAGGTCACTATTCTGCTGCGCCAGCTCGGGGCAGAAGCAGTGAGCACGGATTTCCTCGTGTACTACGACGAGAAGCCGAAACAAGTAGTTTTGTCCCCTGAGTCCTGATATACGGCGTTCCCGGACGAGTAGCTTGCAGTAGAACAGGTCCGGTTCTCCAACTAGCCAGGAGGTAGGACGCGATGCCAGATTTCCTAGGCACCTGTCGTTCTTGCACTTTGAAAAGCGAATCGTGCTAATTGCTGTTCCTATTTCGCGCGCGATGCGAGGATCCGCTCGATCTGTTGAAAATGATTGAGGTCATGCCCCGCGAACGTCTTCACGACCGTTTCGATTGTCTCCGACCCCCGTTCCTTATGCATTCCAGAGATCTTCCATTGTTCGGGAGTCAGCGACTTAAGCAGCGCTACGTTCGCTTCGCGAAACGCGCGATACTCGGCGAAGGATTTTCTTATATCGCGTTCGTCGTAGTGCAGCGCCGCCAACCACGCGTCTTGATCAAAGCCATCGATACGCGTGCCTGGCTCGCCCACTATCCTGCGAATCAGGTAGCCGAAGACCACCTCAGTATCCGCCAGGTGCACGACGATCTCGGCAATGGACCATTTGTCTGCACTCGGGCGCTTCCGGGCCCTGGCTGGTGACACGCCCTTCAGGAGCTTCGCGAGCCGGGCTGGGGCTGCGGACTGAAGTTTCACAGGATCCTTTCCGTCGACGAGGACAAACATCCGCTCACGATATTGCTCGGCTGTCTCTTGCATGTTCAGAGCCCTCCAATATCTTCCGTTGAAGGCCAATTCTAGACCAATACGGATTGTATGCTTCGGTAAGCAGAAGCGCATTCTCAAGCGCATTCAACCCACTTTTCGGCTTGAGGTACTCTCGACAATAGGGTACAGAATTGATAACCTCCGCAGGGCACGAGACAAGCGTATTCCTTTGCGATGGGCATGAACTATCCGACCATAGCGGAAGTTGTGAAGGCCGACCGCGAACACGTTTTTCGTTGGTGGAAGATGCTGCCGCGTCCCGAGAATGAACGCGTTGATTTTCAAGAAGTTCCGTTGTTTGGGCGGTTCTCTTCTCAAACAAGATGGCGAGACTCGGTTTTAGCGTCCAATTTGCGCCGCTTCCATCCTCTCGTG
>Ga0306920_100010027_pt1 | contig 12671 bp, 12 predicted proteins | sample flu12Cox44000170_FD_204666 | JGI IMG/M metagenome (GOLD analysis project Ga0306920, IMG submission 204666) | Lab enrichment of tropical soil microbial communities from Luquillo Experimental Forest, Puerto Rico - flux4day.12C.oxic.44.000.170 (v2)... | ecosystem: Environmental > Terrestrial >...
GCTAGGGTCATGAGAACGCGTAGCGAGAGACTCCGCTCGTTGTTCTCAAGCAGGTTGACATAACCTGGACTCACTCCAAGCACTTTGGCCATCTCGGCTTGGGTCTGGTGGCGCTCACGCCGCAGTTGCCGAAGCTGCGGCCCGACGAAGGTTTTCGTCATTTGGTTGAGTCTTACAAAGTTACAATACGAGCATTTTGTTTGAAAACAGACTATACACCAACCCGAGAGGAAAAGCGCTGGCTCAATCGTGCGTTTTTAATGAGGAGGAGAAGGGAAGACGCCAAATGGCCGCTTGGCACGGAAAACCTCCTCCATCCAGGAGCAGGAGGACAGCACCGGTCAGCCCGAAACAGGGCGGTCGCATCTGCTCGACCGGGTTGTCGGGAACGCCCTGATGACAAAACACTGGAACACGCATCTGACGTTTTTTTGCTAAACTCGCTCGTGCGTCAGGAGTCCACCGCTCATGGCTCTGTCCGATGTCATCCTTATAGCGACGCTGAACAATCAGGCCGAACTCTATAAAGAAGAGGGCCGCTATGCCGATGCCGAGCCGCTCTACAAGCGGGTACTGGCGATCAATGAGAAAGCGCGCGGGCCCGATCACCCCTCTGTTGCGCTGGCGCTGAACGACCTGGCCGAGCTCTACAAAGAAGCGGGTCGCTACGCTGATGCCGAGCCACTGTACAGGCGGGCGCTGGCGACCTGGAAAAAAGCCCTCGGGCCCAATCACCCGGATCTCGCGCAATCGCTGAATAGTCTCGCCGAAATGTACAGCGCCCAGGGTCGCCACGCCGATGCGGAGCCACTCTACAAGCGGGCACTGGCGATCTTCGAGAAAACTCTCGGCCCCGATTACCCCTCAGTCGCGTCGGCGCTGAACAATCTGGCCGGACTCTACAAAGAACAGGCCCGCTACGCCGATGCCGCGCCACTCTACGAGCGGGCGCTGGCGATCCGGGAGAGAGCGCTCGGCCGCGATCACCCCGACGTCGCGCAATCGCTTAAAAACCTGGCCGACCTGTACCGCGCCCAGGGTCGTGACGCCGATGCCGAGCCACTCTACAAGCGGGCGCTGGCATCAACGCCAGAGCAGAAGTGAAAGGACCCTCAGTTCTTACAAGCGTGCATGGAGTTGGGAAAATGGCCGAAGCCGAACCAGAGGCAGCGCAACTAAAAGTGAAAGTTCTGGCGCGTACCGCAATATCGCCTCAGTACATCAAGGCTGATGCAGAACTACAACATGCAGCAACTCAATACTTTAGCGCTATTGCAGCGTTCGCTGGCAAGCCTCAGCAAGTCGAGGAGGCCAGTGCCAACCTTAAGCAGAAACTTGTCCCCAAGCTTGGCTTCGATGGTGAAGTAGACTGGCGAGTGATCGCAGACGAGCGCGTGAAGGGTGGTCTTATCGTTGAAGAGATACAGAAGGAGCCTGCCACTGGGCCGCGAGACTGACAAAATTGTCGCGTCTCGCACGCCTGGAACCGAGCCCTCGTCTTTCAATACAGCCTTTCGTCATCAAAGCGCCGTAACGCATGCCGCTCAGCGAGCACGATAGCAAGGAAGCACTGCGGGTTGCCGCCGATTGGCTCGTAGCATCGGAACTTCCCGGCAGCGCCGCGGCTCGTGAAGGGATTGCAGAGACGATTCCGCTGGTGATGATCGGGATGGTCGAACCTAACGATTTGGATGACTTGGCGGCGGTCGTCGAGGAGCGTGGGCGCGCGGTGCACGACGCCGCGACGCCGAAGGACGTGCAGGGCGTTCAACTCAAGGAAGCAGTAAAGGCGGCATTCGATTACGTGCGCTCGCTCCGGCGCGATGCCGCGCGATGAAGGAGCTGATCGGTCGCTCTAGTGAGCTGGCGCGCCGTAAGGGACATTGGCAGCGGCTTTTGCGAAATCGGAACTCTCGAGGTTTGCGACGATAACTATGACACCGGGTCAGCGGGCGGTATTGCTGTTGAATTTGATTTCCGTTCATTCGGCTTGGATCTCCGCAGCGTGTTCGACCGGCAATGCGTGATCTCGCCCTCGGCATAGATGTTGGTACCTCGGGCGTCCGCGCGGCGGCGGTGGACGCCGATGGATGCCGCGCTGCGTTCGTGGTGGCCACAATGCCCGCACCTTCAGATGAAAATGGGTTGGTAACGCAGCAACCGGCTGTCTGGTGGACAGCGACGCGCCGCGTCCTGCAAAATCTTGCGCAACAGATCGATCTAAAGCGGATCGGCTCGATCTCGGTTGATGGGACGTCGGGCACCGTTCTGGGCGTCGACGCAACCGGGCAACCTGTCGCGCCGGCGCAAATGTACAATAGCCGTGCCCGCGCAGAGATTGTTCGCTCGATTGCAGCGGTCGCTCCGCCCTGGTCGGCCGCCCACGGCGCCACCTCGGCGCTCGCGCGCGCTATCGCCGTGCAGACCCAGCCAGGGGCGATCCGTTTGATCCAGCAGGCCGACTGGATTTCAGGACAATTTTCGCAGCGATTTGACGTGACCGACGAGAACAATGCACTCAAGCTCGGCTATGATCCGATTGCGCGACGCTGGCCGGATTGGCTCGTGGAAGTCGGTCTTCGGCCCGATCGTCTCAGCACCGTGGTGCCGGCCGGCACAACAATCAGCACAATCGCGCGCTGCCGTGCCTCGGCGCTCGGACTGGCAGCCGACGTCGCGATCGTGGCGGGCACGACTGATGGCTGTGCCGGGTTTCTGGCAGCGGGTGCGGAAAGATGCGGGGACGCGGTGACTTCCCTCGGCACGACGCTCGTTCTCAAGCTTCTATCCGATCGACCGCTCTTCGACGCCAATTTAGGCGTCTACAGTCACCGCATCGACGACGTTTGGCTTGTGGGCGGCGCCTCCAACAGTGGCGGTGCGGCGATCGCCAAGCATTTTTGTCTCGATGAAATCCGCGAACTGTCCGAGAAAATGACCTCCCATGTGCCAACCGGGCTCCGCTATTACCCGTTAGCGGGGCGCGGCGAGCGGTTCCCGCATAACAACCCCGATATGGAAGAGCAGTTGGAGCCGCGCCCAGAGAGCGACATCCTTTTCCTGCAAGGTCTGCTGGAAGGCGTAACGAGCGTCGAGAAGCTTGGCTACGATTGCTTAGCGGGGCTCGGAGGTCCGTTGGTCAAATCGATCCGCACCGTTGGTGGTGGCGCCAAGAACGCGGCCTGGCGGACCATCCGTGCTCGGATGCTCGGCATCCCGCTTATTGATCCCGCAGACGACGAGGCAGCGGTCGGCGCGGCGAAGCTTGCTCGTCGCGGACTCATTTTCGCCGGTCAATTTTAGTCGGCCGCCATTTGCACCCAACTGCGGCGGAGCTGTTGTGCTTTATTTCAAAATACCTCGGGCGATGTCCGCGGTGTTTTCATTTCGTTGGCATATTGTCATCTCGGCTTCTTGGCAAAACGGCCGCCGCTCCTGCCACGCCGCTTTGTCACCCGCCGATAGTGTTTAACAGTCGGCAAAAAGCGTCGGCCTTCAGCGACCAGGAAATCTCGCAAACTGCGGGCAGCCGGCATCATCCGTTTTGCCGCCGGACGCACCACGAACCACTGCCGGATATCCGGCAGACCCACGACGTCGAGAATTGCCAGCCGGCCATCGTCAATCTCCGCCGCGATCGTGTGTGCCGAAATAAACGCGATTCCCAAGCCCGCCATCACGGCCTGCTTGATCGTCTCATTTGACCCTATCTCCATGCCGATGCGCGGCTCGATGTCATGTTCGGCAAGAAACTTTTCCGCCAACAGGCGCGTCCCGGAGCCGACTTCGCGCATCAGAATGGTTTGTTTGGCGATCTCTCGCGGCGAAATAGAACGCTGCTTGGCCAGAGGATGATCCGGCGGGGCGATGATGACCTGGGGATGGTCGCCAATGAGCGCGCTTTCGACCCGAACGCCTTCGGGAGGACGCCCCATGATTGCCACGTCGAATCTTCCGCTCTGGAATGCCGCGATCGTGTCCTCACGGTTGCCGATGACAAGTTCCATGTCGACACCGGGATGAGCCCGCGCGAACGCCCCGAGCATTTGTGGAGCGAAATATTTCGCCGTCGAAACCACGCCCACGGTGACACGTCCGCTGGCCAGTGTCTTGAGAGCCGCGAGACCGGCAGTGCAGTCAGCGAGGACCGTTTCGATTCGTTCCGCTGCTGCAAATACCTCGCGCCCGGCTGCCGTCAGCGTGAAACGCCGGCCGTGTCGCTCGATGAGCGGCAGCCCGACGACCGCCTCAAGTTGATGCATCTGCATGGTGACGGCGGATGGCGTGACGTGACACTCCTCGGCCGCGGCGGTCAAGCTGCCGCCACGCGCCGCCGCGCAAAGCAGCCGGAGTTGCTTGATGGTGACGTTTCGCATTCTGGCTCGCTAATTCATGTTTTCTGAATATCGGGCTAAGGTAATTCAAATTTACTTAATATGCTAGCCCGCGTAAGCGTCATTGGCCAGGAAGGAAGAGGACCAAAATGGCCGACAGCTCAAATCTCAAGAAAATCCCAGATGCCAAACGGCGCTACAAGCCCGGCGTCATTCCGTACGCCACGATGGGCTATTGGGAGCCCGACTACCAAGTCAAAGACACGGACATCCTCGCAATGTTTCGCGTCACCCCACAGCCCGGGGTGGATCCGATCGAGGCCGCTGCCGCAGTGGCTGGTGAATCCTCAACGGCGACCTGGACCGTGGTTTGGACCGATCGTTTGACGGCGTGCGAAATCTATCGCGCCAAGGCCTACCGGGTGGACCCGGTTCCCAATACCGGTCCCGGCACCACAACCGAGGCGCAGTACTTTGCCTACATCGCCTACGACATCGATCTGTTCGAGCCCGGCTCGATCGCGAACCTCACGGCATCGATCATTGGCAACGTGTTCGGCTTCAAGGCGGTTAAGGCGCTGCGTCTTGAAGACATGCATATCCCAATCGCCTACCTGAAGACCTTCCAGGGCCCGGCCACCGGCATCGTCGTCGAGCGCGAGCGTCTCGACAAATTCGGCCGGCCGCTGCTCGGCGCTACCACCAAGCCCAAGCTCGGCCTTTCGGGCCGCAACTACGGCCGCGTTGTCTACGAGGCGCTGAAGGGAGGCCTCGACTTCGTGAAGGACGACGAGAACATCAACTCACAGCCGTTCATGCATTGGCGCGACCGCTATCTCTATTGCATGGAGGCGGTGAATAAGGCGCAAGCCGCCACCGGCGAGGTCAAGGGGCATTATCTCAATGTCACCGCCGGCACCATGGAGGAGATGTACGAGCGCGCGGAATTCGCCAAGCAGCTCGGCTCGGTTATCATCATGATAGACCTCGTGATTGGCTACACCGCTATCCAGTCGATGGCCAAGTGGGCGCGCAAGAACGATATGATCCTGCACTTGCACCGCGCCGGCAACTCCACCTATTCGCGCCAGAAGAGCCACGGCATGAACTTCCGCGTCATCTGCAAATGGATGCGCATGGCGGGCGTGGATCACCTTCACGCCGGCACGGTGGTCGGGAAGCTCGAGGGCGATCCTCTCATGATCAAGGGCTTCTACGACACCTTGCGCAGCACCGACACCCCGGTGAGCTTGCAGAACGGCCTTTTCTTCCCGCAGGAGTGGGCGTCGTTGAACAAGGTCATGCCGGTGGCCTCAGGCGGCATTCATGCCGGCCAGATGCACCAGCTACTGGATTATCTCGGCGAAGACGTCGTGCTGCAGTTCGGCGGCGGCACGATCGGTCACCCAATGGGCATCCAGGCTGGCGCCACTGCCAACCGCGTTGCACTGGAAGCGATGGTTCTGGCGCGCAACGAAGGCCGCGACATTCGCAGCGAGGGGCCGGAAATCCTTCGCGACGCCGCCAAGTGGTGTCAGCCGCTACGTGCCGCGCTCGACACCTGGGGCGACATCACCTTCGACTACACCTCAACCGACACCTCCGACTTCACTCCAACCGCCGTTGCTGTCTAAGACATGACTGCAAGCCCCCAGGAGAGATCGACATGCACGTGACCCAGGGCACTTTCTCGTTTCTTCCCGATCTGACGGACCGGCAAATCTCGAACCAGATTGAGTTTTGCCTTCGCCAGGAATGGGCGGTGAGCGTGGAGTTCACGGATGACATTCACCCCCGCAATACCTACTGGGACATGTGGGGCCTGCCGATGTTCGATCTGCGCGATGCGGCCGGGGTCATGCAGGAGATCCGGGCCTGCCGCGCTGCCAATCCACACCTCTATGTACGCGTCAGCGCCTTCGATTCGACGCGAGGATGGGAAACTGTGCGGCTGTCGTTTCTCGTGCAGCGTCCGGCCGTTGAGCCGGGGTTCCGTCTCGAACGAGTGGAAGCGGCAGGCCGCACCATACGCTATGCCGTGCGCGCTTACAGCCTCGATCAGCCCGCCGGCCGACGCTATCGAACGTCAGCAGAGACAATTGCGGCACCGAGTGAGGGACGATGAGCGTTTCTGGATCGGCAACAGCGATCGGCTCCGCCACCAAGGTGGTCGACCTAAAGGCGCTGCAGGCTGAGGCCGACCTCGACGCGCCGATTGCCGAACTCGATCGCGATCTCGTTGGACTCGCACCGGTCAAGCAGCGCATTCGCGAGATAGCGGCGTTTCTTTTGGTTGCGCGCGCGCGCCAGGAAGTCGGACTCACGTCCGATCCGCCCACGCTACATATGGCCTTCACCGGCAATCCAGGCACTGGCAAGACCACGGTGGCGCTGCGTATGGCGGACATCCTTCATCGTCTCGGCTACATACGCAAAGGCCATCTCGTTTCAGTCACGCGTGATGACCTCGTCGGTCAATTTATTGGCCACACTGCGCCGAAGACCAAAGAGATACTCAAGCGCGCCATGGGCGGGGTGCTGTTCATCGACGAGGCCTACTATCTGCACCGTCCGGAAAACGAGAAGGATTACGGGCAGGAAGCAATCGAGATCCTTTTGCAGGTGATGGAAAATCAGCGCGAGGACCTGGTGGTAATCCTGGCCGGCTATCGACAACGTATCGAAAGCTTTTTTGTATCGAACCCGGGTTTTCGGTCACGCATCGCACATCACATCGATTTTCCTGACTATGATGCCGGCGAGCTCCTTGCCATCGCCGAAGTGCTGGCCGCTCAGAGCGAGTATCGCCTGAGCCCGGCTGCGCGTGACACGATGGTCGATTACATCGCGCGCCGGCGCGAGCAACCGAACTTCGCCAATGCCCGTTCGATTCGCAATGCGCTTGACCGCGCGCGACTGCGCCAAGCCATGCGGTTGTGCGCCGGCGATGGGGTCGCAAGCCGCGAGGCTTTACAAACCATAGAAGCCGAAGACATACGAGCAAGCCGCGTGTTTACAGCGTAAGCCGGGCCGCGGCGTTCGGGAGGAAATTATGTGCGATCAGCTCGCTCTAGATGAATATCTGGAAGCATGGGCGGGGAACGATGACCTCCGCCGCGCCGCTGCGTCAACGGTGATGGCACTATCGGCCGGCTGCCGCGACATCGCCGCGCTTATTGCCGGCAGTCCTTTCGTCGGCGATCTCGCGGCGCGTCAGCGACAGGGTGTGGGCGGCGACTTTCAGACCGAACTCGACTTGCGCGCCAACGACCTCCTGGTCAAGGCACTTGCGCGAGCGCAAGTCGCTGCTGTCGCGTCCGAGGAAATGGATGCGCCTTTGCCGCTCAGCTCCGGCGCTCCGATCAACGTGGCACTGGATCCGCTCGACGGTTCGTCAAATATCGAGACCAACGTATCAATCGGCACTATCTTTTCCCTGCTTCCCGCTCCTGCCGGCAGCGGCGGAAGCGCGCCGGCGGCATTTCTGCGCGCAGGCCGAGAGCAGCTCGCGGCCGGCTATGTGATCTACGGACCGCAAACCGTACTCGCGCTCACGCTTGGCGCCGGCACCGACCTGTTTACCCTCGACGGAGCGCGCGGACAGTTCGTCCGAACCCACGCCAAAGTCCGTGTGCCCGCACAAGCGCGTGAGTTTGCGATCAACGCCTCCAACTATCGCCATTGGGACATACCGGTGCAGACCTGGTTCAACGACTGCCTGGCGGGCGCCGACGGACCGCGCGCCGAGAACTTCAACATGCGCTGGATCGCGTCGATGGTGGCCGAAGCGCACCGCATTCTTGTCCGCGGCGGCGTCTACGTTTATCCGGGCGACGCGCGGCAGGGCTATCGCAACGGCCGGCTGCGTCTGATCTATGAGGCGAATCCGATCGCATTCCTGATGGAACAAGCCGGTGGTCAAGGCTCCACCGGTCGCGAGCGCATCCTCGACCGGGTGCCGAGCCTTTTGCACGACCGCGTGCCGCTCGTTTTCGGCGCACGCGACGAGGTGAAGTGGATCGAGCGTTATCATCTCGGTAACGCCCCGAAGGGCGAAACCTCGCCGCTGTTCGGTCAGCGCGGGTTGTTCGTCCGAGAAGCTTAGTTTGATGGGGGATGCGACGTCGTGTCAGTCAAACATCCCATTATTTCGGTCACGGGATCGTCCGGAGCCGGCACCACGTCAGTGCGGCGGACCTTCGAGCAAATTTTCCGGCGCGAAGCAATTTCCGCCGCCTTCATCGAGGGCGATGCCTTCCATCGTTACGATCGTGCCGGCATGAAGGAGGCGATTCATCAGGAGAGGAAAAAGAACAACTTTAACTTCAGCCATTTTGGTCCTGAGGCCAACCTCCTGAAAGAGCTTGAAGCGGTATTTCGCGAGTACAGTGAGCACGGCATGGGTCGCACGCGCCACTACGTGCACGACGTCGAGGAATCGAAGATCTTTGACCAGCCTCCGGGTACATTTACGCCCTGGGAGGACCTGCCGAAGCAGACCGAACTCTTGTTCTACGAGGGTCTTCATGGCGCCGTTGTTACCGACACAGTGAACATAGCCCAACACGGCGACCTGAAAATCGGGGTCGTGCCGGTGATCAATCTCGAATGGATCCAGAAAATTCATCGCGACCGTGTGCAGCGCGGTCACTCCGAGCAGGCGATCGTTGAAACGATTCTGGGGCGCATGCCCGATTACGTGCACTTCATCTGCCCGCAATTCACCCAGACCGACATCAATTTTCAACGCGTACCGACCGTGGACACGTCTAATCCATTCATCGCCCGGTGGATCCCCACGCCAGACGAATCGATGGTGGTGATCCGTTTCCGGAACCCGCGCGGCATCGACTTCGCTTACCTCGTTACCATGATTCACGGCAGCTTCATGTCGCGCGCAAATTCGATTGTCATTCCCGGCAACAAGCTTGATCTCGCAATGCAACTGATTTTGACGCCGATGATTCTCAAGCTTGTCGAGAGGCGGCGGCGCGCCATCCCCCAGGAGCCCGATCGATGAATGTGATGACGCCGCAAATCTCACAGTCGCTCAATCAGCCGATCACTGCCGCTTTGCGCGCATTGGCGATGGACGCTGTCGAGAATGCTAAATCAGGTCATCCCGGCGCGCCGATGGGTTTAGCGGAAGTCGCTGCTGTACTCTGGCGCTGCCACCTGCGCCATAATCCAGCAAATCCCGCGTGGCCCGACCGCGATCGTTTTGTGCTGTCGAACGGCCATGCCTCGATGCTTCTCTACGCTCTGCTTCATCTCACTGGTTATGACCTGTCAATGAGCGAGCTGAAACGTTTTCGCCAGCTTCACTCAAAGACTCCGGGCCATCCTGAATTTGGCGTCACACCCGGAGTGGAGACGACGACCGGTCCGCTCGGGCAGGGTTTCGCCAATGCAGTCGGCATGGCGATCGCCGAGAAAACGCTCGCGGCAGAGTTCAACCGTCCAGGCCATACCATCATCGATCATCGCAGCTTCGTCATCGTCGGTGACGGCTGTCTGATGGAAGGCATCAGCCATGAAGCTGCTTCGCTGGCTGGCCGGCTCGGGCTCGGCAAACTAATCGCGATCTACGACGACAACGGAATCTCGATCGATGGCAAGGTTGGTGAGTGGTTCACCGACGATACGCCGAAGCGATTTGATGCCTATGGCTGGCATGTGATGCGTGATGTTGACGGACACGATCCGATCGCGATCGACGCCGCACTAACGGCAGCAATAGCCGAGACGGCTCGGCCGAGTCTGTTGTGCTGCAAGACCGTAATCGGGCGAGGCGCCCCCACCAAACAGGGTCATCAAGATACGCACGGCGCCCCGCTCGGCGCCGAAGAAATCGCCCGTGTACGCGCTGAGCTCAACTGGTCGTACGCGCCGTTCGAGGTTCCCGCTACCGTCGCGGAAGCCTGGGATGCGCGCCGCCAAGGTGCTGCGTTCGAAGCAGACTGGCGCGGCCGTTTCGAACGTTACCAAGACACATATCCCGTCCTCGCGGCCGAGCTTGCCCGTCGTCTCGAAGGCACACTTGCTGCGGAGTTTGCGACTACTGCGGAGGCGTTGATCTCCACTTGCGCGGCGAAGGGCGAATCGCTGGCAACTCGCAAAGCCAGTCAGAACGCCCTGACTTCGTTTGCCAAGACCTTGCCAGAATTGTTTGGCGGCTCGGCTGATCTTGCCCACTCGAATCTGACGATCCATTCGCTTACGCGACCGGTGACTCGCGATCCGGCTGGGAACACAATATTTTACGGCGTGCGGGAATTCGGGATGGCCGCGATCGCCAACGGCATTGCACTGCACGGTGGCTTTATTCCTTACGCTGCAACTTTTCTGATGTTTTCCGACTACGCACGCAACGCTATCCGCATGAGCGCGCTAATGCGCCAGCGAGTGATATACGTATTTACCCATGACTCGATCGGTCTCGGTGAAGACGGACCGACGCATCAGCCGATCGAGCATGTCGAGTCGCTTCGTCTCATCCCGAACCTCTGCGTTTGGCGCCCATGCGACGCGGTGGAGACGGCGGACGCTTGGCGCACCGCACTTGAACGGACAAATGGGCCGACGGCGCTCGTGCTTTCACGCCAGACACTTGCGCATCAGCCGCGCACGCGCGACCAGATCGATGCGATCCGCCGCGGCGGCTACGTGCTGATCGAGCCGGCGGCGGCGCCGGAAGCAATTATCGTTGCGACGGGCTCAGAAGTGCAGCTCGCGTGTGCCGCAGCTTCAGAGCTCGCGCCCGAGGGCTTGCCTGTCCGAGTCGTTTCCATGCCCTGCGTTGAAATTTTCGAAGAACAAGATGCCGACTGGAGAAACGCAGTATTCCCGCCGGATTTACCAGTGGTCGCGGTTGAGGCCGGCGCGACACGCGGCTGGTGGCGCCACGTTGGCCGTCGCGGTGCCGTGATTGGTATCGACCGTTTCGGTGAATCGGCACCGGCATCCGAACTTTTCGCGCATTTTCGTTTCACCCCGCGCCGCGTTGCCGACGCGGTTCGGTCTGTGATCGCAGCTATTGGCAATTAGCTCATTGGGAGAGAACAATGCCTCTGATCTCCATGCGTCAACTGCTGGACCATGCCGCCGAACGCGGTTACGGCGTTCCGGCTTTTAATGTCAACAACATGGAGCAAATCAAGGCGATCATGGGAGCCGCGCAAAAAACCGAGAGCCCTGTCATTCTGCAGGGCTCCGCTGGGGCACGCAAATATGCGGGAGAGCCGTTCCTGCGCCACCTCGTCGCCGCGGCCGTGGAAGCTTACCCAGATCTTCCGATCGTCATGCATCAGGATCACGGTGCTTCACCAGATGTATGCATGGGCGCCATCCGCTCCGGCTTTACCTCGGTGATGATGGACGGCTCGCTCAAGGATGACGCCAAAACGCCCGCAGATTATGCCTACAACGTCGCGGTTACTCACAAGGTGGTCGGATTTGCGCACGCCGTCGGCGTGTCGGTCGAAGCTGAACTCGGCTGTCTCGGCTCACTTGAGACGCTCGCCGGTGACAAAGAGGACGGCCACGGCGCCGAGGGAAAGCTTACGCGCGAGCAGCTACTGACCGATCCTGACGAGGCGGCCCACTTCGTCGACGAGACGCAATGCGATGCGCTGGCCATCGCGATCGGCACCTCGCACGGTGCCTACAAGTTTAAGCACCAACCGACCGGTGATGTACTCGCCATAGATCGAATTAGAGCGATCCACCGTCGTCTCCCGAACACCCATTTGGTTATGCATGGTTCATCCTCGGTGCCGCAGCGTCTACTGGAGGAAATCCGGTGTTACGGCGGCGATATCCGAGAGACCTACGGCGTTCCGGTTGCTGAAATACGCGAGGGCATCCGCCACGGCGTGCGCAAGGTGAACATCGATACCGACATTCGCCTCGCCATGACCGCCGCCATGCGGCGCACGATGAAGAAAAACTCTCATGAGTTCGATCCGCGCAAGTTCTTGCAGGCTGCCATGGAAGAGACTGAGAAGGTCTGTATCGAGCGCTTCGAGGCATTCGGTTCCGCCGGTCAGGCGCCCGATATCTGCCCGATCAATCTTGACGTCATGGCCGAGCGTTACAAGTCTGGTGCTTTGCGCCAAGTCGTGCACTGAGCGGCTCGCCTGCTCCGTACATCCTCAACGTCGATTTCCAGCGGTTAGCTGTCGCAAAGTTCGGCGGCTGGGCGTTCAATCTTGCTGACGCCAATGTTTGCTTATTGCACCTAACGGAACTCGGAAGCAGACAGATCGACTTCCGCTTTTTGGGGCAAGACCAGACATCGCCTGGATGCGTCTCCAGCAGAGACGTAGTGCGACATTT
>Ga0306920_100010028_pt1 | contig 12670 bp, 12 predicted proteins | sample flu12Cox44000170_FD_204666 | JGI IMG/M metagenome (GOLD analysis project Ga0306920, IMG submission 204666) | Lab enrichment of tropical soil microbial communities from Luquillo Experimental Forest, Puerto Rico - flux4day.12C.oxic.44.000.170 (v2)... | ecosystem: Environmental > Terrestrial >...
CTTAAACGTCGCCTCGGCGACGTTGAACACCGCCTCGCGTTCTCCCGGCTGCGCTAGGCGAACGACCATCTGGCCCGCGCTGACCACCTGCCCGGGTTCGGCGCCGATGGCGGAAATGACCCCGTCGGCGTCGGCCTTGAGGTCGGTGTAGCCGAGATTCTCGCTGGCTTGCACCTGCTTGGCGCGCGCCGCGTCGGCTTCGGCCTGCGCGCTCTTGAAGGTCTTCAGGGCCTGATCGTAGGCGACTTGCGTGGTGTGACCGTTCTTCAAGAGCTCGCGCTGACGGTATTCCTGGGCTCGGGCCCGCGTTACCTCGGCGTCAGCCTTGGCGACCTCGGCCTTGGCGACCTCGAGATCCTGGCGGAATTGCTGCGGGTCGAGGCGGGCGAGCAGATCGCCGGTCTTGACCTGCGTGCCGACATCGACCGGCCGATCGAGGATCTTGCCGTTGACGCGAAAGCCGAGATCAGCCTGGTAGCGCGGCTGGATCTCGCCGGTCAGCGACAGCGTCTCCCCCGCTTCTTTTGGTTCGACGGTCACCGTGCGCACCGGCCGGATTTCCTGTGGCGCGGCCGCTTCCTGCTTTTTGCAGGCCGCCAGAGCAGCGATCAGAACGAGGCTGCCGACCACTCCCATGACATACGAAGGCCGTTGAATCCTGCCCGCCATCTCCGCCCCCTTGCGACAACCTCTGCCGCGACGGGCGACAATGCCGACTTCAGAGCCGTAACGCAATGCCGTGTAACAGCATTATATATTGACAAATTAGCATCTCTATGGCATTAAGTTTAAGAAACTGACGTGAAGGATCGTGGTGGGTGAGTTCCCAAGGCGACATTATCTGAGGTGTGACATAATGTCAATTGTTAAATCGCTTTTATGCGAAATAGACAAGCAGACGATCGGACACTGAATTCCACTGCCGTTCGGCTGTCGGGCGCGTTTTTTCGCCGCAAAATTCCGCTGTCGGCAGGCTCTGCCCAATCGAACCATGTCGCTGATCGGCAAGAGCTTTATGGCATCGCGAGCGCGCTTTTCGGCGGCGAAAAGTATTTTTTCCGCTGTCGTCAGCGGAAATGCGAAGACGCTATCCGCCCGGCTTCTCGACGTGTCCGCCGAATTCGTAGCGCATCGCCGACAGCACCCGGTTGGCGAAGTCCGCCTCGCCGCGCGAGCTGAAGCGCTCATAGAGTGCGGCCGACAGGACATGCGCGGGGACCGCTTCGTCGATCGCCGCCTTGATCGTCCAGCGCCCCTCGCCCGAGTCCGAAACCCGCCCTGCGAACCCTGACAGGACCGGGTCCTTGGTGAGGGCGCTCGCGGTCAGATCCAACAGCCAGGAAGCGATGACGCTGCCGCGCCGCCACAGCTCCGCGATGTCGGGCAGGTTGAGGTCGTATTGATAATGCTCGGGATCGCGCAACGGTGTCGTCTCCGCGTCGGCGGCATGGGTCTGCTTGCCGACATTGGCTGAGCGCAGCACCCCGAGGCCCTCGGCATAGGCGGCCATGACGCCGTACTCGATGCCGTTGTGCACCATCTTGACGAAATGCCCGGCCCCGTTCGGCCCGCAATGCAGGTAGCCTTGCTCGGCGGTGCCACCGAGCTTTTCGCGGCCCGCCGTGCGCGGGATGTCGCCCCGACCGGGAGCGAGCGTCGCGAAGATCGGGTCGAGCCGTTTGACCACCTCCGGTTCGCCGCCGATCATCATGCAATAGCCGCGCTCGAGACCCCACACGCCACCGCTGGTGCCGACATCGACGTAGTGGATCCGCTTCGGCGTCAGCTCTTTGGCTCGCCGGATGTCGTCGATGTAGTAGGAATTGCCGCCGTCGATCAGGATGTCGCCGGGCTCGAGCGACGGTACTAGGTCGGCGATGGTCTTGTCGACGACGGCCGCCGGAACCATCAACCACACGGCGCGCGGCTTCTCCAATTTCTTGACGAGATCGGCGAGCGAGGAGGACCCGGTCGCCCTTTCTCTCGTCATCTCGCTGACCGCGCCGGGCGACATGTCAAAGACGACGCAATCATGCCCGCCTTTTAAGAGACGCCGCACCATGTTGGCGCCCATCCGGCCGAGGCCGATCATTCCGAGTTGCATGGGTGACCTCCTTTCAGATCACGATGTCTATCGAGCCGGGATAAGTCCGGCGAAGTCCCAGGCGAGCAGGTCGCTGATGCGCTCGACCGTCAGGTCGGCAGCGGGGCGATAGGAGGCGGCGTCCGCGGCGTGGGCGAACTGGCCTTGCCGCGGCAGCACCGTTGTCACCCGGTCGCCCCAAACCTGTTTGACCGCAGCCAGAATCCGGGGTTTGTCGTCGACCAGGACATAGTGGCTGGCGGGATAGCGCTGCGCGACGTCGTCAAGCTCGTCCTCTTTGTGGATGTAGATCAGCACATGGCCGTCGACGGTCTCAAAGATGCCCGAACGCTCGACCTTGCGCGGTTGAAAGACGACGTCGCCATCGGACAGGATCACGGTCCGCGCCCAGCCGCGGAACTGTTCCAGGACATCGAGAGCTCCCGGGTAGAGCCGATTGGCGAACGGGTAATCGACCAGATACGAGGACATCGATAGGAGATGGATGTCCTTTGGATGCTCGACACGATAGCGCTGCAAGGCCCCGAGATAATCGCGGTAGCCGAGATCGGTGAACAGCTGTTCGAGAATCGCCCAATAACGGTCGCGGCATGCCGCCCCAAACTCGCGCTCGAGATGGCGCCGCAGATCGGCTTGGATGCGGTCATTGTCGATCAAGGTGTTGTCGACATCGACGAGAAACACGGTCTGGTCAGGGGCGATCATGCTCACGCTTTGTCCAGATGATGGGTGTCGTTCCACAGCCGGATCACCGGCTCGGCGAGGTTGTGCTCGTAGCCCAGGATGCAGAGGGCGGCGGTGCCCAGCACAAAGTAGCGCCCGCCAGCCGGTTCGAGACCGAGCCAGCGTGCGGCAAGCACGCGCAGGATGTGCGCGCTCGAAACCACCAGGACGTCGCCGTGGACGGCGCGCACACGGTCGAGGACGCGGTCGGCCCGCGCGCCGATCTCGGCCGGCGTCTCGCCGCCCGGGCAGCCGTCGCGGAACAGCTGCCAATCGGGCCGCTCCTCGAGTATCTCTGCGGTGCGCCGGCCCTCGTAGTGGCCGTAATCCCATTCCATCAGGTCAGAATTGTGCTCGGCCACAGCGCCGAACCCCGCCAGCTCGCAGGTCCTGACGGCGCGCTGTAACGGGCTGGTAAATGTCTTGGCAAAGACCAATCCGCGCAGCCGGGCGCCGAGGGCCCGGGCGTTGCGCTCGCCGCCTTCGGTCAGCGGCAGATCGGTCCGCCCGGTGTGCTGGCCGGATAGGCTCCATGCGGTTTCACCATGCCTTGCCAAATAGATGACAGGAAGCGCCTCAGCCACGATCCTCTCCCCAGCTGCGGGCCGGCTTCGCGATCGGGACCACGACAGACCTCGGGGCGAGGCGGCGCCACAGCCGTCCTCCTTCGAGCGCCTGCCAAGCGCCGAGCGCCGGCAATCCGATCACCAGATCGCGCGCCCGCTTCAGCAGCGAAAGTGCGAGCCCCATCTCCGGCGTCAATCCGAAGGCGCCGCCGACCAGTATATAGGCTCCCTCCTGAACGCCAACCGCGTTGGGTATCGCAAAAGCAAGGGTGCGGATCGCGTAGAGCAGGCTCTCGATCACCAGCGCGACGGCGAAATCGAGGGGTCGGCCGGCGAGGCGGAGTGCCACCCAAACTTCGAGCGCGCCCGCCACCCAACAGGCAAGGTGAAGAAAAAAGCTGCTGCACAAGCGGGCTCGGCGACGATGGATATGCCCGAGCTCGATGTGAACTGCGGCGGCGCCGGCGGCGGTGCGATCGGCCCAGCCGCGCCCGAATGAGCGAGCGAAACGATCAAACAGGTCGAAGCCGTGACGCTGGACGACGACGAACGCGATCGCGATCAGCCCGGCTGCGGCCACTCCCGTTGTGACCGGAAGTGCCGCAGCCGAAGCGGGCCGCAAACGAAACAACAAAAAGAGCCCGACGGCGGTGTAGGCGAGCTTGGCGAAGAATTCGAGAGTGAGGTCGACAATCGTGCTCGCCGTAGCGACCAGGCCCGGTACCCCGGCCATGGCCACCGCGCGCGCGCCGAGGACCAAGCCGCCCATCTGCGACAATGGCAGGACCTCAGAGCCCGCGTCGCGGATCAGACGACCCCATATGAACGCCCAGCTCGGCGTATGGGGGACAAGGACACGCCAAGCGATCCCCATGATCGCGATCAGTGCCAGATGGATCAAAAAAATTGCCGCGAGGCCGCTCCAGCCGATCGCAAGCAGCGACCGGATCACGGCCTCCGCGCCGAAATGAACGACGAGCGCCCCGATCGCTGCCAACCCGACGGCCGCGCCGATGACCGGAACGAACCTCACGCGCTCGCCTCGCCCGACCGCGTGGTGTCCACCCACATCTTGGACGAGACCATAAGAGCGGCGGCGACTCCCCCGGGGTTCGCCAAAATCAGCCGCGCAAACGGCGCGAGCCGAGCGCCTCGCGGAATGCCTGCGGCACCGTGATGTTCGGCGTCGCGGCGCATTGCTTCATTACCCTGCCGACATTCTCGTCGATCTTGCCGACATCGATGACGTGTATGCCCGCTTTGGCAGCCAGATAGCCGTAATAGAACATCGCCGCGGCCGCTCGGTCGTCATCGGCGGCACCGAGCAGGTCGGAGCAGCGAACCTGCTCAACCTCCCATAGGCCCGGGGCGATTTGCGCCTCGGAAGGAGCCGATGGCTCCGCGGCGGCCGCCGGGGGAGGAGACGCGGCTGTCTGCACCGGTTGCTCGGCCTGCGGAGCGCAAGACGCGAGCCAGAGCACCGACAGCAGAGCCACAAACCTCGCGTTCATCTCTCGCCCCCTCTTTTGAATTGGTTTCGGCAGCGGATCGGCCCTATGGGCCGCCGTCAATAACAATTCCCGGAGCTGCGTGCCGTGCCTCGGCGGATCGCGCCGCCGACTGCTCCTACGCCCGCGCCGATCGCCGCGCCTTTCCCGGCATTTCCCCCGATCGCTCCGCCCACAGCTCCCACGGCCGCTCCGCGGGCGGCCCCGCGCAACGGCCCCCGCGTCACCGCCTGGCAAGGCGGCTTCCCGTAATAATTCGGCGGCGGATAATTCTGCGCATATTGAGGAGCGGCAGAAACCGGAATTGCCGCAAGAATCCAAGCTGCTGTGCTACAGCAAACCAGCAAACGAACCATTTCAACTCCGCAGCTTTTCGCCAACTTGAGGCATGGTAAGGCGGCCCCCGGTGAACGGCAATGGTGGTCAATCAAAGATCTTTGCTACCGGTCGGGGGGCCGAGCTTATCCGCGGCCTCGTTCGCTTGCCGGTTCGCGCGGGCCCGTGCTAGCCTTCCTCGGCTTGTGCAGTCTCAAAGCGTGGTGAGGAGGAACCGATGGCAGCTGGCACGGCAGCCCAGACCACCACCGGCGACGAGGCCGCGATGCAGGCGGTCGCCGCGGCGATGCGGGACGCCGCGGCAACGGCCTCGGAGCATGCCGCCAAAGTCAAAGAATCGGCAAGCGAGGCGGGGGCCTCGGCGCTGGAGAGCATTTCGCGGATGGTCTATACGGGCTCGTACGTGCTGGCATATGGCGTCGTTTATGCCACGGTGTTTGTGGCCCGCTCGCTGCCGCAGGAGAACGCGGCCATGCAAGGGTTTCGCGACGGCCGGCGGGCGGCAATCAGTGACCTCGATGCTACCTAGGCGCAAAGGCGGGAGCAGGCGTGGATGGCTCTAAGGCTCCGCCGCGCCGGTTGACCGGAGGTCCGACGCGCGTATAGTTCCGGTGCCGCGGGCGGGCGTGGCGGAATGGCAGACGCGGCAGACTCAAAATCTGTTGTCCGAGAGGACGTGGGAGTTCAAGTCTCCCCGCCCGCACCAATAAAATCAACCACTTACGTTGGGAAGCTACAAGCCGCGCGTAAGGTGCCGCTGTATTTGGCAACCGTGTGGCAACCACCAGGCGCTCTCTCGGGACCATTTCCAGCCGTTACCTGACCGGGCCCGCCGCGACCATGACCACTGCTGACATTGTTAGACCTGACTGGCGGAAGTGGAAGCACGCCTATGAGGTTCGCCTGCACGAGGCCATCGCGCTCTCGCTGAACATCGCGCCGGAGAACGTTGTCGAGCGCCGAGATTACCGAAACGAGGATTACCGATATGACGGTGCGGAGGGTGAGGAATTTGCCCGCCGCCTATTTGTCGCTCGGCGCAACCCACGGAGAATCAGGGTACTTCGACAGTACGGTCCGTATCTTGCCTGGGTCGAGCTGCCACGCTTTGCGGCTTGGGCGCAGTCTCTCGGCTGGCAATTGCCGCCCGAGCTTGTCGAAACCATCCATACTGATGAACTCGACGCGGCCATACCCACCGGCATGCAAGGCCGGCCATCCAAGGGCAAGGATCTGATTTGGGCCCAGTTCCAAAGGCGGGTTAGGGAGAACGCCTGCAAGCTCACGCTGGACGAGGAAGCCGGGACCTTGCGGGATTGGTATCGTAACAAGTATCCAAAGGCACAGTCGCCGACGGCCAAGACCATCGCGAACAATATCCGCGCTGATTACCGTCAGTGGCTCAAAACCCGGCAACCGGATTCCTCATAAATCCGAAATTAAAATATCGGGGGCAATTTCGGGTGCGTTTTTCGGGCATTTGGACCATGCCATTTCGGTTTGCAGAAAGACCACACGAGGGTTTCTGCAAATGGAAAGACTTTTGACAGAGCACGAGACATCCGAGCGTACAAAACGGGCGGTCTCAACCCTGCAAAAAGACCGGGTAGTGGGCGGCGGTATCCCGTTCGTTAAGGTCGGCCGCCAGGTCCGGTATCGTGAGAGCGATGTTCAGCACTACATCGAGTCGCTTCCTAGCTACCGCTCGACTTCAGAGCTGATGAACGTCGAGGCCGGGCTCAACAGGGTCGCCTCGATGCCGACGCCGCCGCCCGTTACAGCGATTAACACGCGCGGGTCCGCAAAGCTCGAGGCTAGCCGACGGCGGCAAGGGGGAGGAGGGAAACCTCCCCCCGTTGATGAACGGGAACATCGACGTGATCCCAAACCAGATGCCGGTCCGCCTATCCGGCGCCGTCGACCGGCTGCCGCGGCGCAGAACGCGTCCGCCGCTGGGTGATGGTTCGTGCCCGGACAGAACGGCCCCGGCGCGCTGGCAAGCGCCGAGGCCGGTGTCGGTAAACCTGAGCGGTTGCCCGATACCACTCTAACAACCCCCGCCGCAACCCCCGCGAGCCGGGGTCATCAGCCAGCGCCGCCGACCGGTTGGGGTTTCCGCAGGTCCGCAGGGTCCGGTCCGCCGCGACGACCGATCGACTTTGCGCTGGTCAACAGGGTAGCACTTCGTGAGTTGCCGGCGTTGCTGGCCCGGTGGCTGCCGAATGGCAAGCGGCAAGGCCACGAATACGTGGTTCGCAACCCCAAGCGTCAGGATCGGCGGCCGGGGAGCTTCAAGGTCAATCTGTTGACCGCACGATGGTGCGACTTCGCAACGGGCGACCGAGGCGGCGATGCAATCAGCTTGGCCGCGTATCTCTCGGGTCTGACTCAGTTCGAGGCGGCCGAGCGGCTGGCCGGCATGCTCGGCATCGAGGCGCGCCGTGGGCGCTGAAGGGATGTTCGGACCGCTGTCGGGTGCGGAGAGGAACGGCACCGGAGGAGCGGGTCGCCGAGCACCCGGGCCGAAGTTAACGCCAATTATGCCGGTTTCCGACGATGCGCGTCCGCTTGACTGGCATCACCCGCAGTGTGGTCGGCCGGTTAAGACGTGGCTGTACCTCAATGCAGACGGGAAGCTCGTCGCCTACTCGGCTCGGGTTGAGTACGTCGAGGACGGCGAGCGCAAGAAGGACGTCTATCCGGTCCTCTGGTGCCGGGTCGAGCAGGATGGCCGCGACTATTGCGCGTGGCGCGCCAAGGGCGTACCGGCACCAAGGCCGCTCTACAATTTGCCCGCGCTATTGGCGTCGCCTGATGCGCGGATCGTGGTCTGCGAGGGCGAGAAGCCGGCCGACAAGGTGGCGGAGCTGTTTCCGGGCTGCGTTGGCACGACGTCGATGGGCGGCGCGAAGAGCCCGCACAAAAGCGACTGGGCGCCGCTGGCCGAGCGACACGTTACGATCTGGGGCGACCATGATGAGGCTGGGCTCGCCTACGCGCGCGAGTGCGCGAGGCTGGCGATCGATGCGGGCGCTGCATTCGTTGCCATTGTCACGATCCCGCAGAGTTGGCCCGAGGGCTGGGACCTGGCGGACCCGTTGCCCGAGGGCGTTACGCGCCAGACGCTCGCCCGGCTGCTCACGGAGGCGCCACCCTGGGCGCCGCCGGCGCGGTCGTCCTCGCCGCACCCGGAGCGACCAGATGGCGAGGCCGTAGACGACGACGCCGAGATCGAGCGACTCGCCAAGCTGTCGCCAATCGAGTGCGACAGGGAATTGCCCGGCATCGCCGAGAAACTCCGGTGCCGCGTGCCGACCCTCCGTGCTGCAGTGAACGCCAGGCGCAGCAATGGCAGCGCTGCACCCGGCCAGGGACGGCCGCTCGACTTGTCTGATCCCGAGCCCTGGCCAGACCCGGTAGACGGAGCCGAGCTGCTCGACGAGCTGGTGGCGTCGATCCGGCGCCATGTCGTGCTCGCCGCGCGTGAAGCGGATGCCGTCGCGCTCTGGGTGCTCGCCGTATATGCGGTTGACGCATGGAAGATCTTCCCACGGCTGTTCGTCACTGCGCCTGAGAAGCAATGCGGCAAGACCACCTTGCTCGACGTGCTGTCGCGCCTTGTCCCGAAGCCACTCGGCGTGTCGAGTATTACCCCGGCGGCGCTGTTCCGCACGATCGAAGCCGTCCGCCCAACATTGTTGCTCGATGAGGCCGACGCCTACGCCCGCGAGAACGAGGATTTGCGGGCCGTGCTCGATGCCGGGCATCGCCGTGATGGCACGGTGATCCGCACAGTCGGTGACAACCACGAGCCGCGCCAGTTTTCGGTTTGGGCACCCGTCTCACTCGCCGCGATCGGACATCTCCCTGGCACGATCGAGGACCGTTCGATCACCGTCCGATTGCACCGGCGCCGGCAAGATGAACCGGTGGAGTCGCTGCGGCTTGATCACTCCGGCGGGCTCGACGAGTTAGCGAGGAAGGCGGCGCGCTGGGCGGCAGATCACCGAGACTTACTCGTGGAGGCCGATCCGACGGTGCCGGCAGGGATCTATAACCGCGCAGCGGACAATTGGCGCCCGCTGCTTGCCATCGCAGCCGTCGCTGGCGGCGAATGGCCTGACCGCGCATCGGATGTTGCGGTCACCCTCACCCGCGGCAGTGCCGAGGACGACGACACGACACGCACGATGCTGCTCGCGGATCTGCGCGAGCTGTTCAATCGCGAACCGAGCGGTGTGCTGTTCACACGGGAGATCCTCGCCGCACTCCACAAGGACGAAACCCGGCCGTGGCCGGAATGGAAGAACGGCAAGCCGATGACGGATCGCCAGCTTGCCGCTCTGCTGAAGGATCTTGGGATCAAGCCCAAGACGGTCCGGCGTGGGAGCGAGACCGACAAAGGCTACAAGTTCGAATGGTTCGAGGACGTTTTCGCGCGCTACCTCACCCCTCTTCAATCCGTCACAGCGTCACAAGTCAGGAATTCTGCGGCTTTCGAGCCACCTCGATCCGTCACAACGGCGGCGGATGTGACGGATAAGCATCTCGAAAAGTCGAGCATTTCCGCGGGTTGTGACGGTGTGACAGATCGGAGGCCCTTGTATCGGCGCGATGATGCCGGCGAGTGGCCCGAGCGCGATCCCGAGGAGGCGGTATGGACGGAGTGACGCTGCTCCGCCGCGCCCGCAGTGCGGGACTCAGGGTCGTCGCTGAGGGCGACAAGCTCGTGGTCCGTGGCCCGAGACGCGCCGAGCCGGTCGCGCTGTTGTTGCTTGCGCACAAGCCCGCGGTCAGCGCCGCACTTGCGGGAGAGTGGCACGCCCGCCACCGAGAGGCGGCGGAGTATTGGAGCGCGTTTCACTCTTCGGCCGAGGCCGCGGCGCTCACCTGGGGCGAGATACAACTCCGCTGGCACCGCATACACGGCGCGCGGTCGCCTGCCTGGCAATGCGCTGGGTGTAGGTCGCCGATTGGCGGACGCGCGGCGCTCGACCTCGCGGACGGCAACCGCTTACACCTCGACAACCTTGGTTGCCTGCTCTCTTTCGGCGAGCGTTGGCGCGGTGAGGCGGCTGCCGGTCTGCAAGCCTTCAGGCTCGATCCGCCACCGGACAGCGAGGCGCCGTGAAATCGACGAATCCGCTTGCGATTTCCGAGCGGCTGGCGAGTTCCGCGGTCGCTGAGCTGTCGAGCCGAAATTCCTCGCACGGCACAGCCGTCACGCCTGTCTTGAAGGTTCGAGTGACGCCGATCATGGTGACGATCTGGCCCGACGAGCCGACGCGAACCCCGAACTCAGCTTGTGCCTGGGTCGCCGAGGCAATGGTCGAGGGTCGCGTCTATGTCACTCGCTCTCGACATGGCGCGCCGAATGAGCTGGCGCGGCAGCTTGTCGTCGCTGGGATCGCTGATCGACCTATGGTGATCTACTGCCGCGGGCGCGCCGGAACCACGACGTGGCGCTCGTTTCATGCCGCGGCGGGATGGACCTACACCGAGGGCGACCAGCCGTTGCGCCGCGTCCGGTACAGAAAGCCGCCGGAAGGCGTCTTCCTTGTGTCCGGGACCGGGCCAAAATGCGTTTCATCGCTCGCGGCAGATCACGTGGACCCTCCGGCGACCGATGCCCATGAAACGCGTCCCCCTCCGACGCGCTTCTGCGAGGGATGCAATGGCGATTTTGTGCCCGCACGTGCGTGGTCGCGCTTTTGCTCCCCTGCGTGCCGGCTGCGTGCTCATCGCATGCTCGCCCGAGACACGAGAGCGCAAAGTTTTAGCTCTGATTTGTCTTAGCGCGCCCCTGGTCGCTCTGCCGGGTGACACTTGCCGGACATCGCCGCCGCGCTGCCCGACGAGATTTACGACCGGATCGATCGCGACCTGAAGACTTGGCTGTCTGAAAGGGTGTGACACGAGGTGAGGGTGCTCTATAGGGCTCGGCAACTGGGATCCGTAGGTCGTGACAGGGGGCGGGACTCTTTCTCTGTAGCAAAGCGCTTGACCGGTCGAGCCGGCGCTACCGTGCGGCTAATTGTCACCCTAAGCCCGCGAAATTAGCGACAAGGTGTGTCTGACTTGATGCAGATCAACGCCAAGCGGCTCCGAGTAGCGCCGCTTAGCCGGGGGAAAATGGGAGAAAGCGCTCGTGCCCATATACGGTTCAGGTCGAAACCGGACGTTGCCGTTCATCTTCCTCTGCTTTACGGAAAAATGCCGGTTTAGCGCGCAACTCTATGCCAATTTAGCGAGTGGAGGATTCTCCGATAAATGGACGAGACGCGCTCGACGGCGAAGAATGGACCGCGGGGGAGCGCAGCACGAAACGCGCAGCGTCAGCCCGCACGCGCCGAACTGATCTGGGATGGGAAATATGATGCAGCCGGCCGACGCATCGTACCGCTCAGGGTGGCACTCCCGTTTCAGACGGTTGAGAGCGTGAATGAATCGGCACAGGACCGGCAACGTAGTTTGCAGTATGGCCCAGGATTCGGAGAGGAGTGGCGCAACCGGCTGATTTGGGGTGACAAGAAATACGTCTTACCTTCCCTTCTGGCGGAATTCGCTGGCAAGGTGAACCTGATCTACATCGGACGCTTCTGCACGAAGTTCCGGTAACACTATATGCAGTGGTAGTCAGGTGCAGCTTTGCTGAGCAGTCTTGCGGATCAGCAGGTGGTAAGGAGCTGGGGCGGTACGGGCACCGATGCCGAGAAGGGTATTGAACGCGGCATGCCGGGTGCGGCGGCGATTGAAGCGGAACACGAACTCGTCGAGGTAGTGCTGGAGGTTTGTCTTGCGCAGTCCGTGGTAGACGCCCAGACCCCAGCGCTTGAGGTTTGAGAACAGGCGATGGGTCCAAGGCAGGACGATGTGCGCCGCCATCGGACCGAGCGTGATCGCCTTGTGCTTGATGTCGGGAATGTCGTTGTAGGAGGGCCAGTCGTCGGTCACTAGCCTGGTACTAGGGGCCACGGCAGCCAACACGAAAGCGTGGATCTCGCCCTTGCTGAAGCTCTCGATCACCTTCAGCCGGGCGCGCCGCGGCGAGCCGCCGTCGACTTCAACCGCGCCGGCGACCAGCATCTTGCCGACCCCACTGCGGCCGGCCGGCACGACGACGGGGTCGTTCTTGGTGCGGAACGGAATGATCGTCTCGTCGGCCTCGACCACGCCGCTCAGCGGCTTGCGCTCCGGGTCGACCATCGCCCGGCGCAGCTTGGCGCACAACATCCAAGCGGTGCGGTAGGAGCCCAGGCCGAGCTGGCTCTGCAATTGCAGTGCTGAGATCCCGTTGGAGTGGGTTGCCATTAGAAACGCCGCCCAGAACCATGTGGTCAGCGGCAGCTTGCTGGCGTGCATGATGGTCCCCGCCGTCACCGAGGTCTGCCGCCCGCAGCCGGCGCACTCATAGGTGAAGGCCTTGGTCTTCA
>Ga0306920_100010030_pt1 | contig 12669 bp, 8 predicted proteins | sample flu12Cox44000170_FD_204666 | JGI IMG/M metagenome (GOLD analysis project Ga0306920, IMG submission 204666) | Lab enrichment of tropical soil microbial communities from Luquillo Experimental Forest, Puerto Rico - flux4day.12C.oxic.44.000.170 (v2)... | ecosystem: Environmental > Terrestrial >...
CGGCGCGCGATCGCACCAGGCGTTGAAAAGGCTCATCATGCCGTGCAGCAGCCCGACGTTTGAGTGCAGCACGCAGGCCATCGGCTCGCCGGTTGCCTTGGCGTAGCCGTGGGCGATCGCGACCGAGTGGTCTTCATGCAGACAGAGAATGATGCCGGGGTTTTTATTGCCGAGATGATTGACGATGCTGTCGTGGAAGCCGCGATAGCTCGCGCCGGGATTGAGGCTGATGTAGCGGATGCCGAAACGCCGTAGCATCTGGGCGGCGATGTCGCTGCCCCAGGCCACGCGACTGTCGGGCTGTCCTTCCAAGCGGTCGAGACGCATCAAACTACTCTCCTCGCTGCGGGCCGTGGCGGCCGTTACTTTGCCGCGCCGAGCGCCCGGTAGGCGGCGACCATATCCGGGGTCGCGGTGCTCGCCAATTCGGCAACCATGCGGGCAAGCTCGGCGCCGCCGATCGGGGCACCGACCGGTTGCTCGGCCTTGAGCGCTTCGGCCCGGTAGTCCGGGTCCGCCGCCATGGCGAGAAAGGCCTGGCGCAAGATTTCGGTGCACTCGGCGGCTATGCCGGGCGGGCCGACCAGCAGCAAGCCCAGATTCTCCGGCGCTTCGAGCAGCACGAGCAGCGGCCGCACGCTCTCCGGCATCACGTCGCGCAGCAGCGGAATGCCGGACAAATGCGGCTGAGCCTGCAGGATCGGCCGCACCATATCTTTGTCGATCAAGTCGTGCCGGCGCGCAAAGGAATCCTCCACCGTCCAAAAGCCGTCGATCTCGCCCTGCTCCAGCGCCACCAGAATGCGCGCGGTCGAGACATAGCCGGAGATCAGCTTGACCGGGTAGTGCTGCGCGGCGAGCAACGCCGGCACCATGGCGGTCGGCGTCGTCGAACCGAGCGTGCCGAAGGTCAGCGGCTTCGGCGAGGCCTTCAGCGCGGCAAGATCGCCGATGCCGGTCGCGGTCCGCACATAGAGGGCCGAGTTGGCGCCGCCCGGGCTGCCCATATAGGTCAGCGCGCCGACGTCGAACGCCACGCCTTGACCTTTCAGCGCCCCTTCGACGTACCAGGAGCGGCCCGGCATGGCGACGGTGAGGCCGTCGGCCGCGACGCGCGTCGCAACATAGTTCATCGCCACCAAGCCCGCGGCCCCTTCCATGTTGCGCACCACGACCGCGGGCCTGCCGGGAATAAAGCGCACGAGATGGCGGGCCACGACGCGCGCGGTGGTGTCGACGCCGCCGCCCGGCGCGAAGCCGACGATCATGGTCAGCGTCTTGCCGGCGTAAAAATCCTCGGCATGGGCCGGCATCGCAGGCGCTGCGGCAAACGCAACGGCTGCGAGCAAGCCTGTCCGGCGTCGCACGTTCATCGCCGGGTCCACGGCGCGTTCATGCGCCCTCCTGCCGTTGCAGAGCTGATCCGGCTCAAGACGCGGAGCCGAGACATAGCCGTCGGCGGCGGAATACGATACCAGACAACTAAGGCCAAGGCGGACGGGGAGAAGCGTGGCGGGCGTGGGCGGCGTGGCGGGGAGTGACAGCGCGTTGCGGTCGCCGGCGAGCGTGCTGCAGGCTTCATCGGTGGCGATCGTCGGCGCGTCCGAGCGGGCGCGCTGGGCGACGCAAATCTTCGGCAATCTGCGCGCCAACGGTTATGCGGGCCGTATCCATCTGGTCAATCCGCGGCAGCGCGAAGTCTATGGCGAGCCGTGCGTGCCGTCGTTGCGCGACATCGCCGCATCGGTCGATCATGCTATGGTCATCGTGCCGGCGCCGAACGTCGCCGCCGTGCTCACCGATGCCGAGGCCGCGGGTGTCAAATCGGCGACGATCTACGCCTCGACGCTCGGCGACGGCGAGAGCGAGCCGTCGCGGCAGCGCGGCGTCTGGCTGAAGGAGTTTCTCGCAACCAGCAAGCTCCGCGTCAGCGGCCCGAACTGCATGGGCTCCTATTCGTACCGCGAGAAGCTGTTCGCTTATCCCAACACCGAATTGTGCAAGGTGCCGCCCGGCCCCGTGGCTGGCATCTTTCAGTCCGGCGGCACTATGCAGTTTTGGCTCAAAAGCGCATCTGACCGCGGCTTGCGCTTCTCATACGCGGTGTCGTCGGGCAACGAGGTCGATCTCGATCTCGCCGACTTTCTCGATTTCATGGTCGACGATCCTTACACCAAACAGATCGTGCTGTTCATCGAAGGCATCCGCCGGCCGCAAGCGTTTTTGCGCGCGGCCGGCCGCGCGCTCGAAGCCGGCAAGCCGGTGCTCGCGATCAAGACCGGCGCGACGCAGAAATCGCAGAAAGCGGCGCGCTCCCACACCGGCGCCATCGGCGGCGACTATGCGGCGTATCTGGCGATGTGCGAACGCTACGGCATTGTCAATTGCCGCTCGCTCGACGATCTTCTCGAGTGCACGCTGGCGTTTCAGTGCGGCCGGCTACCGAAGGGCCCGCGCATCGGTTTCGTCACTACCTCGGGCGGCACGGTCGATCTGCTCTACGACTATGCAGAAACCGAAGGCGCCGTGGTGCCGGAGTTCTCTGCCGCCACCAATGCAGCGCTGCTCCCGCACATGCAGGAAGGTATCGCGCCGAAGAATCCGCTCGACGTCGGCATTCCGTCGACGCTGAAGGCCGCGGCCGATCAATGCGAGATCGTGGCGAACGACCCGAGCGTTGACATCGTCGCCTGGGCCTCGTCGCTGCCGGGCAAAGGCGGCGTCTGGGACGACGTCGCGCAGCTGCGCCGGCTGCTGGCGGCGACCGACAAGCCGGTGCTCGCCTTCGGCCGCATGATCCATCAAGTGACGCGCGAGGGCCTCGACATCCAGGAGCAGGCCGGCTTTCCCTTCCTACAAGGGCTCGAGCCGACGCTCCGCGCCATCAACGGGCTGTGGTTCTTCGCCCAGCGCGGCGGCCGCGCACCCGCGGTTCCGCCGCCCGCACCGTCGAGCGATCTGACACCCGCCAATCTCGATGCGACGCTCGCGCGCTACGGCATCGTGCAGCCGCAAAGCCGCGCGGTCGCAAGCGCGCAGGAGGCAGCCGACGCCGCTGCCACGATCGGCGTTCCGGTAGCGTTGAAAATCCGCTCCGCCAACATCGTCCACAAGACCGAAGCCGGCGGCGTGATGCTCGACCTGAAAAGCCGGCAAGACGTGCTCGACGCTGCGGAGAAGCTGACGCAAGCCGTGCGCGCCGCCCATCCGGGCGCCAAGATCGACGGTTACCTAGTGCAGGAAATGGTGTTGGGCGTCGAAGCCATCGTCGGCGCGCACAGCGATCCGCTCTACGGCCCCCTGCTGCTCATGGGCTCGGGCGGCGTCATGGTCGAGCTCATGCGAGACGTGGCGCAGCGGCTGCTTCCGGTCAGCGAGCAGGACGCAGCCGGCATGATCGACAGCCTCAAGCTCGGCCGCCTGCTGGCCGGCTATCGCGGCAAGCCGCCGGCGGACCGCGCGGCGCTGGAAGCTTGCGCGCTCGCGCTCGGCCGCTTCTATCTCGATCACCGCGCCCGCATCGCCGACATAGAGATCAATCCGCTGATCGTGTGCGCTCGCGCGCACGGCGCGGTCGCCGTCGACGTGCGCGTCTCCTGGCGCGACGCTTAAGGAGAGTTTTCGATGGACTTCGAGCTGCCCGAAGAGCTGCGCATCTTCCAGCAAGCGCTGCGGCGCTTCGTCGATGCCGAGATGATCCCGGTCGAGCGCCAGACTACATTGGAGGGTGGCGAGAAGCTGAAACCCGAATATTACCAGCGCTTCTGCCAGCGCGCCAAGGATTTGGGCTTCTGGAAGATGGACATACCCGAGGAATACGGCGGCGCCGGTTTTTCCGTGCTGGCGCGCTCGATCGTCGAGACCGAGTTGTCGCGCAGCATCGCGCTGCCGGCGCGCGGCATGGGACACATCACCGGGCCGAGCGTGCGCGCCATCCTCTATTCGCTAACCGGCGCAATGAAAGAAAAATATCTGCTGCCGTCCGTGCGCGGCGAGAAGAAGGCCTGCTTCGCCCAGACCGAGCCCGATGCCGGCTCCGATCCCGGCGGCATGCGCACGGTGGCCGTGCGCGACGGCGACCATTACGTCATCAACGGCGTCAAGCGCTTCATCACCGGCGCCGGCGAGGCCGATTTCATGCAGCTGATGGCGGCGACCGACCGCGCCAAGGGCTCGCACGGCGGCATTTCATGCTTCATCGTCGACATGGATACGCCGGGCGTGAAGCTCACCACCCAATACAAGACCATGATGGGCGACGAGCCCTGGGAGATCATGCTGGAGAACGTGCGGGTGCCGGCCAGCCACCGCGTCGGCGCCGAAGGCGAAGGATTTCGCCATGCCCAGCAATGGCTTGGCGCCGGCCGCGTCCGCCACGGCGCCCGCGCGCTCGGCGTCACCGAGCGCTGCCTCGAGCTCGCCACTGCCTACGCCAAGCAGCGCGCAACGTTTGGGCGACCTTTGGCCGACCGCCAGGCGATCCAGTGGATGCTCGCCGACATGTATGTCGAGCTCGAAGCAGCACGGCTTCTGGTCTACAAGGCCGCGACCCGCCTCGACAAAGGCGAGGACGCCCGCAACGACGCCTATGTCTGCAAATATTTCGCCGACGAGATGGCGTTCAAGGCCGCCGACATGTGCATGCAGATCCACGGCGGCATCGCGCTCACCACCGACCTGCCGATCGAGAAATTCTGGCGCCAGCAAAGAAGCTTCCGTATCACCGAAGGCGCTACCGAGGTGATGAAGATGGTGATCGCCCGGCACGTGCTGAAGACGTACGGATGAAGAGGGCCGCCCCTTCAGGCACGCGCGGCGACCTTTGCTCAGTGCCGCGGCGCGACTAGCATTCGGTACACTTGGTAGGCGACGCGCCAGGTCGGCGACTGGCGCGACAGGTATGTTCATGGGGGATTGGTGGATCATCGTCGCTAGATCGCGACCGACCCCCTGAATGCTTCATCATGAAGCCACATGATGTATCGGGCGACTTGCGACCCACACCAAAGAAGCTGCCCAGCCTAGGTATTATCTCCGGCCCAGCTGCTACGACACAGATAAATTTGGCGAGGCTTGGAAGAGGGATCGGGCGCGGCGATGGGACCACATAGGTCTTGGCCGTACTGACGCCACTACACAGCACGCCAAAGCCTTTAAGGTCGCAATCCCAATGCAGCACCTGTTTGCCGCTGGGGTCCGGCGCTGCGAGTTTGGCAATCGCGGACTTAATCAGCTTAGTCGTATCGGCATAACTTGCTGGCTCCCAATCACCCGGTCAGGTTCGCGCCAATAACCGAAAATGGGGTGCGGCGACGGCCCTGTTTTTTATTCCCAGGCCGAGCAAAACCAATCTCAGCCATAAAAATATAATAAATTCAAGAGCTTATACCATACTTGGCCTATTCGTAAATAACCGTTTGGGGGCACCAGATGGTTAACCAATCGTAAACACGTTCGCGCCGATGATCGGCAAAGCACCTTTCGCTCGAAGTCGACGATCGCAAGCCGGCGCGGCGCCAATGGCTTATTACTCCCCTGCTCGTGACCGATCAGCGGCGCAACTCGGCGACGTGTTCAGCGTCCTCGTTGCGCTGGCGACGCTCGGCATTTACTTCATTACGCTTGATCCTTTTTCGAGCCTGTCCGACGCATCGACGGCGCTTGTCGAGACAACCGGGCGGCTCGCCTCGACATACATTACGTGTTTCATCCTGGCGGTGGTGAGCTTTCTCATCATTGCGCTGCGCGGCGATATCGGGCGTGTGCTCGCCGGCACCGCGCCGGTAATCATTCTCTCCGGCTGGCTGTTTTTTTCCGTCCTGTATTCCAGCGACCCGGCCACATCCGCACAGCGGCTGACATTGTCATTGGTCACGTATGCGCTCGCCGCCGTGCTGCCGTGGCTGACCAGAGGGATGCACCAGTTCACCAATCTGCTGCTGATTGCCGCATCGAGTGTCGTCGTGCTGTCCTATCTCGGGATTGCGCTGTTCCCGCACCTGGCCGTTCACCAGGCGACCGACTTGCTCGAAACCGCACTGGCCGGCGACTGGCGCGGCATTTATCAGCAAAAGAACGAAGCGGCCATGATGATGGTCGTTTGTGCCTACATCGGCTTGCTCGCCGCCCGAACCGGAAAGCCGCTTATCGGCGTGCCCATAGCGATCGCCGCGCTGGTGTTTCTGCCGTTTTCCGGCGGCAAGAGCGCATTCGGCCTGGTCTTCATCGCCAGTGGCCTAGCCTACATGGTGGCGAGGTGTCAGTCGTTCTGGTGGCGCGCCGTTATCGCGTTCGGGCCGCTGGCCCTCATCGGCTTGCTCACGGTCGGATCGGTGATGAGCGAGACGGTCATGTCGATCCTCAACCTGCTGCCGATCGATCCGACGTTCACCGGCCGTTCCGGCATTTGGGAATTTGCCATTAACGCAGCTAGACAGAATTACCTGACGGGATATGGCTTCGAGGCGTTCTGGCACAGCGCGACGATCGAGTCCGGCTCCGAAGGCACAGGCTGGGAGCGGTTCGCCCACACCAGCCACAACGGCTTTCTCGACATGGCACTGACGATCGGCCTGCCGGGACTGGCATTGTTGGTCATCGCCTTCGTCATTACGCCGCTGCGCGACTTTCAGCGAACGCTGCCCACGCCCGAGAACGAAACGCTCGCCTATTTTTTCCTCAATCTGTGGCTGTTCATGCTCTATCACAACATGTTCGAAGCATTCTTTCTGAGTCGCGCCGATCCGATGTGGTTTGCGCTCGCGCTCGCAACCTGCGGCCTTAGATATACCGCACGATACGCTGCACGGGTCTAAGCGCGCTCGCAAAATGCTCCATCGCGCGTTGCCGCCGATTCATTGGTTGCAGAAATAATCGATTACCTGCCACAGCGGCTTTGGCTGATAGTGGTCGTCGAACGGCAGCGGCCGGTTCGGCAAACCATCCCTGCGCTTGTACCAGATCGGCACCCAGGTATAGCGGTCGGTGATGCCCCAGGTAGCGATGATAGACGGCCGGATAGCGGCGCGTATCGGTTCGAGAAAATCGCGCGCCCGCGACGCGACCATCGCATCGTGCTCTGCGATCGGACTGGGGAACGTGTCGTCGATCACGTCCAGCTCGGTGACGTGCACGGAAAGCCCGAGCGAGCGAACCGCGGAAGCGAAATTGAACACGCCGTCGCGATCGATGCCGTAGCGGCTCTTGATGTGGCCTTGCAGGCCGACGCCGTGAATCGGCACGCCGCGTGCGACCAGGTTGCTAATGAGCTGCAGATAGGCGCCACGCCGCTTCGCCGACATGTCGTCGAGGCATTCGACGTCGTATTCGTTGATGATCAGTTCGGCTGTCGGATCGACGGCGTGCGCGGTGCGAAAGGCTAGGTCGATATATTTTTCGCCAAGGTTCTGCAGCCAAACGTTTGGCCGCAACCCAAGCGCCGACGCCTTGGTGTCGTTAATCGGCTCGTTAACGACGTGCCAAGTCTTGATCTTGCCGCTATAGCGCGACATTACGCGTTCGATGTGGGTCGACATTTCGCGCTCGGCCTCGGCGGCGCTGGAAATGGCCTTGGTCCAATCCGGCATTGCGCCGTACCAAACGAGTGTATGGCCGCGCATGACCATTTCGTTGGCGTCGGCGAACGCCAACACAGCGTCGGCAATATCGAACTTGAACTGATCTCGCGCCGGGCGCAGATCGGCCCAAAACAGACCTCCCTCAGGCGTAACCTGCTGACAATGGGCCTGCAGCGCGGCGCGGTAATCCGGTTCGGACTCCAGCGGCTCGAGACGTATGCAGGCGCCGTACGGAATCCGTCCGGGGCGCCAGCCAGCAGTGACCGACAACGCGGGGCGCGCCGCCATGGCGCCGGACACCAGGGCGGCGGCGCCTGCAGTCAGCTTGAGCGTACGGCGACGTGACAACATGGTTTCGACGCGGTTGTCAGCGACCCGCGGGCCTTCCGCAGGCTAGCGCCAAAACTATGGACGCCATGACCGTCGTTGGCCAGCATCGTAACCATAAGCAAACGAATTAACCTTTAGATGGGGAACCGTTTTCGCCGCGTATCAACGCCTGGCAATAATTTGCGCTTGAATGGCGGGTTTGTTTCTGGAGGCCGGTTGTGAAGCTTTTGGAACTGGCGCGGCTCGGCAGCCATCACGTTCGCAACATCGTGGCCGAGGAAATCTATCTGCGCACCGGCCGCGATATCACCGTGCCGGTCTCGATCTACGGCGAGGTCATCGAGCGCTGCAATTACAAGTGCCGCTATTGCGACTATTGGCGGCGGCCGCACTACCGCGAAGAAATGTCGATCGAAGAGTGGAAGAAGGCGCTGCTCGATCTGAAGGACTTCATCGGTCATTACCACATCGAGTTTTCCGGCGGCGAGCCGTACATCAAGAAGGGTTTCGTCGACCTCATTACCTTCTGCGGCGAGCAGGGCCTGAAATGGGGCGTCACCACCAACGGCGGCGCCTTTGGCAACGAGAAGGTGGTCGACTGGACCGTCAAGGCCAATCCGTTCAACATCAACATCTCGATCGATTCCCGCAACGCGCGAGTGCACAACTATTCGCGCGGCATCGACGGCTCGCTCGGCGACATCGTCGCCGGCGTCGACGCGCTGACCCGCGCCAAGGCGCGCCACGACGCCGATTTTCCGATCATCGTCAAGGCGGTGGTGCACAAGCTCAACTTTCGCCTGCTGCCCGACATGGTCGACTGGGTGCGCGACATCGGCGCCACCGCGATCAATTTCCAGCCGGTGGAGCAGGTCACCGACGAGGCCAAGGACGAATTCTGGATCGGCGAAGACGAGCTCGACGATCTGATCGCGGTCAAGGACCGGCTTCTAGAGATGAAGCGCGACGGCGGCCCGATCCTGAACTCGGAGCTGTTGCTCAATTTGTGGCCGAACCATTTCCGGCGCGAGAAAGCGCCGCGCGAGGCGATGCCGTGCCGCATCGGCATGCGTAATTTCTTCATCCGCGCCGACGGCCGGGTCGAGATGTGCTGGAACTTTCCCCCGATCGGCAACGTCCGCACCCAGACCGCGCGCGAGATCTGGTACGGCAAGGAGGGCTCCGAGCGCCGCAAGGAAACCGTGGCCTGCGAAACGCTGTGTTTGTTCACCTGCCTGTCGCAGAAAAACCTGAGCGACAAGGTCAAGATGGGCATGAACCTGTTACGACGGCCGCCGGTGCTGGTGGCAGACCCGACCGCCAAGGCCAAAGCTCAGGTGGAACCCGCCCAGACGGCCCCATAGCGGCCATCAAGCGGCCCGTCGGCCGGCCAAATTTCGCCTTTGTCACCAATAGAGTAGCGCGCCGCAGGGGCGACATCCGCGCGCTATTCGCAACTCTACCCCCCGGCCTTTGGTCTGGGTATAATACGTGTGGGTAAGGCGCGGGTAACGATGGTTTGTGTAGTGTCAAATCGGCGGAAGGCGGGTGAAGACTGCCGACGCCATGGCCTTGGGACCCTGATGTCGAAAATGATCGCAGTCGGATTGCTCGCCATAGGCGCGCTCATTATCAGCGTTCTGGCTGTGACGCCGCGCGCGCAGGCCGCCGACCTTTCGGTCGCGCCTCTCTACAAGGCACCGCCAGCGCAGGTTTCGCCCGGATACAACTGGACAGGTTTCTATGTTGGCCTCAACGGCGGGGGCGGCTGGGGCCGCTCCACCTGGGACACCAGCAACGACCGCATCAACACGTCGGGCGGGTTGGTCGGCGGCACTGCCGGCTACAATTGGCAATTTGGCAACACCGTGCTGGGTCTCGAAGGCGATATTGATTGGGCCAACATCAGGGGCACGAATATCTCGCCGCTGTGCCCGGCCGGCTGCACTACCAGCGACACGTGGCTTTCCACGGTGCGCGGACGCGCGGGCTATTCATTCGGCTCGGTGATGCCCTATGTCACCGGCGGCCTGGCGGTTGGCGACATCAAGGCTACGACGCCGGGCTTCCCCGGCGCCAGCAGCACCAATGCCGGCTGGACCGCCGGCGCCGGCATTGAGTTCGCCCTCCCAGGCAACTGGACAGCCAAGGCTGAATACCTGCACGTCGATCTCGGCAGCGTCAATTGCGGCGTCAGTTGCAATGGGCTGCCGACCGACAACGTCTCGGCGCGCGACAATATCGTGCGCGCGGGCATCAATTACCGCTTTGGCTGGGGCCGCTAACCGCCAAGCCCTCAGCGCACCGGCACCACTTTCCAGCGCAATTGACTCCGCCTCGCCGCCTGGTGTCATTTCACCGGGAGAGCCGCGAGCGCGCCGCTCGGCGGCCCCGAGATGTATGTCCGGGGAGGACGAGTCCAGCAATGACCCACGCCACCGCCGTCGATTTCGACAAATACCGCCTGCGCAGCTTCGTCGACCGCCTGATCCAGCTCGGCGAGGTGGAGCTTCACGACAAACCGGTGCCGCTGACCGGCCTGAGCCCGATCATCGAGCGCTCCGACAATGCTGTGCTGTTCAAGAAGGCCGGCCCCGAGCAGGTCGAGCTGGTGGCCAAGACCGCCGGCAACCGCAAGCGGCTGGCAGCCGCGTTCGAGACGAGCGAGGACAAGCTCTACGATGAATATTTCAAGCGGCTCGCCAACCCCCAGCCGCTCGTCGAAGTGCCGTCCGACGACGCGCCGGTGCACGCCGTCAAGATCACCGGCAAGGACGTCGACCTGACCAAGCTGCCGTTTCATCCGCAGCACGCCTTCGATGGCAGCTGCTACTGCTCGGCGGCGATCGACTATGTCATCGACCCGGCCTCCGGCCGGCGCAATGTCGGCTGCCGGCGTTTGAGTCTCCGCAATCGCTACGAGTGCGGCACCAACGTCACCGCGCCATCGGACTTGAAGCGCATTTACACCGCCTGCGTTAAGCGCGGCGAGAAGCTACCGGTGACGTTCACGGTCGGCGCCCATCCGCTCGACTTCTTTGCCGCGACCACGCGGCAGCCGGGCGACGAGCTCGCTTTGGTGGCGGGCTTCCGCGCCGAGCCGGCGCCGGTGGTGAAAAGCCTCACCAACAATATTCTGGTGCCGGCCGACGCCGAGATGACGCTCGAGGGTTATCTCGACGAACGCGGCTATGTCGAACCGGAAGGCCCGTTCGGCGAATACATGGGCTATTACGGCGCCATCCACATGGATCCGGTGTTCCATTGCACCGCCATCACCATGCGGCGCGACGTGCTGCACCACACGTTGCTGCACGGCTCGGGCCTCGTGCTCGACCGGACCGATAGCGCCAACATCACCGCCATGCGCACCGAGGCCGAGGCGATGCGCATCCTGAAGACAGCGGTGCGCGAGCCGGTCGCGGTCTATCTGCGTTCGGTGTCCGGCGGCGCCAATACGCTGCGCGTCGCCATCAAGCAGCGCGCCTACGGCGAGGCGCGTTCCGCTATCGCCGCGCTGTTCGGCGGCATCATGCGATTGAAGCATGTCTACGTATTCGACGAGGATATCGACATCCACGACGACCGCCAGGTCGACTGGGCGCTCGGCACTCGCTTCCAGGCCGATCAAGATCTGGTCGTTCTGCAAGGCATGCTAGGCATGACTATGGATCCGTCGCTGAACGGCCGGAAGACCGGCGCCAAATCCGGTTTCGACTGCACCAAGCCGTTCGGCCGCGACGGCCAGGTGCCGATGATGCGCAGCGCCGCCAAGGTGTTCAAAGGCCCGGCGCGCTATCAGACCGTCGAGCAGGCGCTCAACAAGGGCCCGATGTTCTATGCAGACGTGGTCGAGGCGCTCGGCTCCGAGGACGGACGCGAGGTCGCCTGCGCACTCGACGATTTGCGCCAGAGCGGTCGGCTCGGCCGCGACCGCGACGGCCGATACTATCTGGTGGAAGCGGCCAAGCTCGGCATCACCGGAATCGTCGGCGAGCTCTACCACGACCCGAATGAGGGGGCGTAGCTAGGGCTGTGTTCCAGTGGCTAAGACGCCTATAGTTCTACTTATCCAATTAATGTAGGCTGCTTCCCTCCGACTGAAGATTGGAGCAGTTTTATGAGAGCACTATATATTTTCGTCGCTGTCACAGGATTATATCTACCGACCTTCGCGATGGCGCAAGTTTCGCTGGAGACACTACGGAGCTGTCTCAATGTTGAAGATCAAACGAAGGAGCGCCTAGACTGCTACGACGATAAGATAAAGCCAGAGCCGAAACAGGTTTCCACTCCAGCAAAGATGGTGCAAGATTGTCGCTTTCTAAAGGAAGAGGATGAACGTCTTAATTGTTTTAATCAGTTCGTGAATCCTCCACCGAAAAAGAATGCAGCCCAACAAAAACCTAAGAAGCCTGCGGCTGGCAAGAAGGTTACAACTCCAGCTCCGAAATAGCTCTCCTAGATCCCCATTCGATCGCTAGCGGTCCTGAAGATCTTGGTCTTGAGGACAATTCGCGCCTCCTAGCGCGAGTATTTCTTCATCAATTCCGAGCGGAAAGCAACAAACCGGTCATTATTCGATTACTTCGTCAGCAAGATGAAGTAGGCGCTCTGGAACCGTGAGGTTTAGAGACCTCGCGACCTTAAGATTGATTATAAGTTCGACTTTCTTAGGCGAGATGACCGGTAGAACGGCAACCGACTCGCCTTTAAGAATGCGACCGATGTAAATGCCAGCCTGACGGTGCGCGTCGGCAAA
>Ga0306920_100010031_pt1 | contig 12669 bp, 13 predicted proteins | sample flu12Cox44000170_FD_204666 | JGI IMG/M metagenome (GOLD analysis project Ga0306920, IMG submission 204666) | Lab enrichment of tropical soil microbial communities from Luquillo Experimental Forest, Puerto Rico - flux4day.12C.oxic.44.000.170 (v2)... | ecosystem: Environmental > Terrestrial >...
ACCCCGGCAGTCCGCCCGTCTTCCCAGTTCACCACACTATCGATCCACTTCTCCCAAAACAATGTCCAGCGTTCCAATGATCGCTACGACATCGGCCACCAGGTGTCCCTTCGCCATGTAGTCAAACGACTGCAGATTCACGAACGACGGTGGCCGGATGCGCACGCGGTACGGCTGCACCGTTCCGTCACTAACCACGTAATAGCCCAGCTCGCCCTTGGGGGCTTCGATCGCATGGTACACTTCGCCTGGAGGCGGCTTCAGCACTTTCCCAACTTTTGCCATGATCGGCCCGCTGGGGATGTTTTCAATCGCCTGCAGGCAAATCAACCGTGACTGCCGCATCTCTTCCATACGCACCATATACCGGTCGTAGGTGTCTCCGGTAGTGCCCACAGGGATTTCAAATTTGTATTGATCATAGGCGGCGTAGGGCATGGCTTTCCGGATGTCCCACTTCACGCCGCTGGCACGCAGCACCGGGCCGGTTGCACCCAGTGCAATGGCGTCCTTAGCCGAAAGAATCCCCACCCCCTTGGTACGGCCCAGCCAGATGCGGTTTCCCGTCAGCAGATCTTCGTAATCCTTTATGCGCGGTTCGAAAGCCTTGCAAAAGCGCTCGACGTCTTTTTCCAGCGTGTCGTACGCCTCATATTGCAGACCGCCAATGCGAAAGGCGTGCGTGGTCAGACGCGCTCCGCAATATTTTTCGAAAATCTTTAGGATCTCTTCTCGTTCGCGGAAGCAATAGAAGAGCGGTGTGAGCGCGCCAATGTCCAGAGCATGCGTTCCCAGCCACAAAAGATGGCTGGCAATCCGCTGGAGTTCCGTCAGGATGGTGCGAATCACACGCGCGCGCGGCGGCGCTTCCACCATCAGCAATTTCTCGATGGCTTCGCAGTATCCCAGGCCGTTGCTGACCGCAGCGACGTAGTCCATGCGGTCGACATACGGCGCGAACTGCTGATACGAACGGTGCTCTGCAATTTTCTCCACGCCCCGGTGTAAATACCCGATCATGCATTCGGAGCCGATCACGCGCTCGCCGTCGAGTTTCAGCTTCACGCGCAGAACGCCGTGCGTGGACGGGTGTTGCGGCCCCATGTTCAGGACAAGTTCGTCCGCACCCAAGAGCGTTTGCGGCTTCTCTCCCGTGCCCGTGATGGTGTTGCCGGCCATGCCTGTTATTGCCTGCCCCTCATTGCCCGCTTTCAATGCCCAGGTTTTCCCTTACCCAGCCGGTATCCTGCTCGATGATGTCGTAGTCCTTGCGGAGCGGATAGCCTTGCCACTCGTCGGGCAAAAGGATGCGCGTCAGATTGGGATGTCCAGCAAAAATGATCCCAAACATGTCGAATGCTTCGCGCTCCAGCCAGTTCGCCGTCGGCCAAACCCCGGCAACGCTGGGGACCTGCTCGCCATCGCCAGCCCTGACCTTCACTCGCAAGCGCTCATTCTTTGCGAAGGAATAAAGGTTGAGCACCACGTCGAAGCGCTTTTCGCGCTTGGGCCAATCCACTGCCGTCAGGTCGGAAAGCAGGTCGAACTTTTCTTCGTCGCGCAGGTACTGCGCCACTTCCCCCAGCCGCCCGCATTCCACGGTCACAATGGCCTGCTTGCGGTCTTCGATCGCTTCCACCAGAGCCGTTCCAAACTTGGCGCGCACTCGCCCGACCAGCTCATTGTTCAGCGGCGTCTGCAACTGCACGGGAGGCTTCGGGGGCGGCGCGGCAGGTTTTGGCGGTGCAGCAGCCGGCGGAGCTGCAGCGGGGGCCTTCGCTGGAGGAGTGGATGGGGGAGCGGAGCTGCCCGCGGGCTTGTCGCCCGCGGGCACGCCGGAAGGCTGTTGTTCCTTGGGTTCGTCGGCCATAGACCCCGTGTACTTGCGGCTCCGGACGCCTGTGCGAGATGCAGCGCTAAGATTCGCGCGCCACTCTCGTCGAACAAAGGCCCGAATCTCAAACGCCCGCGTTTCTAACACACGGCAAAAAGCTAGTCAACGACAAGAACTTAGCATGCAGATCGGCGGCACCCGAGAAAAAAAAGCCCTAGGCATCAGGCCCACTCGAGCGCGCCTTTCTTGTACAACCACAGGTACCCGATTAGCAGGATCCCAAGGAAGACAACCATGGAAACCAGCGCGAACAGCCCCATGTGCGCCAGCACCCACCCCCGGTACAAGATCGCCCAAGGAAACAGGAACATCGTCTCAACATCAAACACGACGAACAACATGGCGATGATGTAAAACCGAACCGAGTAGCGTCCGCGGGAATGGCCCTCCGCTGGAATCCCACATTCGTAAGGCTTCAACTTCGGCCCGTAAGAGGTGGACGCCGGCCGGACCAGCTTGGCAAGAATGAGCGTCACGGCGGGAAACGCCACGACGAGCGCTGCATAGATTAGAACTGGAAGATATGCTCCAGGCACGATCCCCTCACGGGCAGCATCCTATCACTAATTTCGCCTCTTGGGCGTTTCTTACTTCTCGAAAAGCAGTTCGCCGGCGCGGCCGGTGGCTTTCACCACCGCCTTGATCAGCGTAACGCGCAACTTCCCTTCTTCTAGTTCGAGGATTCCATCGATGGTGCAGCCCGCCGGCGTGGTCACGGCGTCTTTCAGTAGGGCAGGGTGATCGCCGGTCTCGAGCACCACACTCGCGGCACCTTTCATGGTCTGCGCCGCCAGTAAGGTAGCCACGTCCCGCGGCAGGCCCACCTTGACGCCAGCCTCCGCCAGCGACTCGAGGATGATGTAGGCAAACGCAGGGCCGCTTGCGGAAAGACCCGTGACCGCGTCCATATTCTTCTCGTCCACCACCACGGTACGCCCAACGGCGTTAAACATGGCTCGCGCTATCTCCAGGTGCTCTGTCTCGGCCTGGGCGCCGCGACAAATCCCGGTCATGCCACAACCGACCGCCGAAGGCGTGTTCGGCATCACGCGCACCACGGGAGCCTTCTTACCGAGGCGCTCCTCGATGTAGGTTGTCGGCACCGAAGCCGCCACGGAAATCACTAGCGTTTTCTCATGCAACTCCGGCGCAATTTTGTTCAATACCTCCGCGACTACCTTCGGCTTGACGCACAGCAGCACAATGTCCGCACCCTCGACGGCTTTGCGGTTCTCGGTGCTCACCTCCACGCCAAGCTCTTTGGACAGGGCCGTAGCCCTTTCCGCGTGGGCCACCGTCGCGGTCACACGCTTTGGGGCAAAGAGCTCCTGCTTTAAGTACGCCCGCAGCAAGATGCCGCCGAGTTTCCCGACTCCCAAAACCGCGAGTTTCTTGTCGGAGAGTTTTTGCGTCATGATTCAACATCCTTGAGTTGATCCGAAAATCGGTCAACCGAAGACTCAAGCATTTGCCGGAATATGGAGGAGCTAATCATGGCGGGCGCCGTGAAGAACCTTTACGGCGTGGGGCAATAGATGCGCCACGGCGTCAAACGACTCCACGGCCCCCTTGGGACTTCCCGGCAGGTTCACGATGAGCGTCTTGTTCCTCACTGCGGCGGTGCCGCGCGAAAGCACGGCAGTGGCGGTGTGCTCCAGCCCCTTGCGGCGCATCTCTTCGGAAATTCCCGGCACAATCCGGTCAGCAACCGCCTGCGTCGCTTCCGGCGTATTGTCCCGCGGCCCGATGCCCGTTCCTCCGGTGGTGAGCAAGACATCCACGTGCCCTGAGTCTGCCACGGCGCGCAATTGTTCGCGAATCCCGGAGGGGTCGTCCGAAATCGGCGATGCCATGGTAACTTCCCAACCCAGTCCGCGGCAGGCGGCCACAACGACAGGACCAGAGCGGTCTTCGCGCTCGCCTTTGGCCACGCTATCGCTAATGGTGAGAACCGCTACGCGCATGAGGAGGGATTCTGCTGCGGCGTCACGGCGTTGCCACCGGGGCTTGGTCGCGATTGGCTTCGTCCATCAGCCGCATGGCTTCCATCAGCAGTCCCGTAGTGTTCTTGGTCGTGGTTGTGCGCTTCGAGGCATTGGCCCCGTTGAAGTCGATCTCAAACTCTCCCGCGGTCCATAGCACGACCTTATAAACCGCGTCATCGCCTTCCACTTTGCCGACTTTCGCATCGCGGCACTGGCCGCCAGCAAAGTAAAGCTCACCTTGGACACCGTTATTACGCACGGTCAAGCGGCAGGATTTTTGCCCCATCTCCAACGATTGCATTAAGTCGATCATGCTCATCTCTTCCAACCGTCCCTGGATGACGCCCGGGCGCGATGCGCTTTTTTGCAGCTTTTCCAGGTGCAAGCGATCGATCACTTTCTTCGCAATTCTCACCAGATCCTTGACCAGGAACGGTTTGGTGATGAAATCCTCAACTCCGTCCACTAGCGGCCGCAAACGTTCCTCAATGTCCGCGCGGCTGGCCATGAACAAAAAGGGAATGTGCCGAGTTGTATCGCGCGCGCGCAGCTTTTCAAAAAGCTGTCTTCCGTCTAGCACCGGCATTTTGTAATCGCAAAGAATTACGTCCGGCGGAGAGTCAACCACCTTGAGCAACGCGTCGGCGCCGTCCTTGCACACCTCCACCACACAAAAAGGATCCAATCCTTTGACAATCAAATCGCGCACCAGCGGGTTGTCCTCGGCCAGCAGCAATCTGACGGATTTGGAGCCCGAGGTGGTCATCGCGCGCGCCTCTGCCGGGCCGCCGCCCGGCGGTAGTCCCCGCTCTTTCCACCCCTTTTCTCGACGAGCACGATATCCGTGATTTCCATCCCTTTATCGAGGGCTTTACACATATCGTAAACCGTGAGGGCTGCGGCAGCGACGGCCACCAGTGCTTCCATTTCCACACCCGTCTGCGCTGCCGTAGTCACTGTGGATCGCACTTCCACGCCATTCTGGCACAGCCGTGCGGTCACATCAATGTGCGTGAGAGGCAGAGGATGACAAAGAGGTATCCACTCCGCCGTACGCTTGGCCGCCGCGATTCCTGCGATCCGCGCCACTTCCAAGGGATCGCCCTTGGGATTTTTCAGCCGCCGAACGGCGTCGACCACGCGCGGCTTCATCTTTACAAAGCCCTGCGCTGATGCGGTTCGCGTGGTCACTGCTTTGGCCGACACATCGACCATCCGCACCTCGCCCTTTGCGCCGTAATGAGAGAGCTTGGGCATCTCCTCGCCTACACGACATCCGTTCTTAGCCAAACCGACGCACGCTCTCCCGCTGCAATCTTCGGTCTGTCTGCGGGCACGAGAAGAAAGCAGTTCGCTCCCGCGAGCGCCGCAATGTCACCCGAGCCCTGCCATTTCAGGGTCTTTACTTCAGGTTGTGAGGCACGCCACTCGATGCGCGCCGGCAAAAAGTGGTCAAGACCCGGCCTCTCGTTCAATGCTTCTGCCAGGCGTGCTTCGAGCAGCGGCAGAGGATGGGCCGCCGCCCCACTGAGCAACGCGATTGCCGGCGTCACAAACAGTTGAAAGGTCACCATTGTCGATACCGGATTCCCAGGTAAACCAAACACCGGCTTGCCCTGGCAAACCGCAAACACCGCGGGTTTTCCCGGCCGAATCGCGACCGCATCAAAGAAAAACTCCGCGCCGAGGGCTTTTAGCACGCTTTCGACCAGGTCATACTTCCCCATCGAGACACCGCCCGTCAGCACCAGCGCTTCTTCCTGCAAGCCGCGCTCTATCTTTTCTCCCAGGTCCTCGACGCGATCCGCGGCATTTCCCAGAACCACCGGCTCGCCTCCCGCAATTCGAACCTGCGTTGCAAGCGACACGCTATTACTGTTCCGAATCTGAAATGCTCCTGGTTGCTCATCGATGAGCACCACCTCGTCTCCGGTCGACAAAATCGCTACACGAGGTCGTTTCGCGCATTGTAGTTGCGTGGCCCCAACTTGCGCTGCCAGCGCCAACTCGGCGAATCCCAGCCGCATCCCCGGCTTCAGAATGGTTTGTCCCCGGCGGGCCTCGCTTCCACGAGGCACGATGTTTTGCCGGGCCTGCGCCGTTCGTTCGAATTGCACGAGATCGCCTTCCCGTTGGGTATACTCGATCATCACCACAGCATCAGCCCCCGGGGGCACCGCCGCCCCGGTCATGATCTGCACACACGTGCCGGGAGCCAGCGTTTCGGTGACCGTGTCACCCGCTTTAATCTCCCCGGCGCATCGGAGCTGCGCGCCTGGCTGAACGTCCTTCGAACGAACCGCATAACCGTCGCGCGTGGAGCGGTCGAACGGCGGATATTTGCGATCCGTCTTGATCTCCACGGCCAGCACTAGCCCGAGCGCATCCCAGACACTCACACTTCCGCTCGCGCGCGGTCCTCGCATCTTTCCAACCTGTTCGATGACTTTCCGGCGGGCTTCTTCGTAGCTCAGCATGACCCGGCCTTTTCGGCCTCCATCAGCGTCAAGGTCGCGAATTTCTGTTTTTCCGTGCCTTTCGTTACTTTGCTGCTCCCTGGCCTGTTTATTTTCTCTTTTTCACAACCACTTGGACAGCAGCGTTCCCGCCGGCACAATCGTGGCGTCGCGATCGGGGCCCGTGGAAATCATGCCGATTTCCACCTGCAGAAAATCTGAAATAAAACGCAAATACCCGAGCGCCGCCTTCGGCAGTTTCTCGCCGTCCTTCACACCATAGGTCGAAACGCACCATCCCGGAAGCGTCTTGTATTCCGGCTTGACGTGCTCGTACTCTTCCGCCAGCGCGGGCATCTGCTCGAGCGGCTTCCCTTTATATTTGTAGCCCACGCAAACCTGAATCTCGCGCTGGGTGTCAAACACATCAAGCTTGGTGATCACCAGCGAATCAATCCCGTTGATCATCTTCGCATAGCGCAGCACCTGCAAGTCCAACCAACCGCATCGCCGCGGGCGTCCTGTCACCGCGCCGAATTCATTTCCGCGGTCGCGCACTTCTTGGGCATCCAAGTCCGGCATCTCGGTCGGAAACGGCCCTGCGCCCACGCGCGTGGTATAGGCCTTGGAAACTCCCAGCACATGCTTGATCTTTGTCGGCGGCACGCCCGCGCCGGTCGCAGCGCCGCCCGAAGTCGCGCTCGAAGAAGTCACAAACGGGTACGTCCCATGGTCGATATCCAGCATCGTGCCCTGCGCGCCTTCGAACAGTACGGACTTCCCTTCGTCCAGCGCGCCGTTGAGCAGTTCCGCGGTATCGCAGATGTATCCCCGAATTTTTTCGCCGAGCTTCAGCGTTTGCTCCACTTCCTGCGAAAAGTCGATGTCCGCCCCGTAGGCGCCCTTTGCCAATCGGTTCTTTTCCGTTACCACATGCGCGGCTTTCTTGCGAAACAGCTCCGGGTCCAGCAAGTCGCACATGCGCAGCCCACGCCGCGCCATCTTGTCTTCGTAAGCCGGGCCGATACCCCGTGAAGTTGTGCCGATTTTGTCGGCGCCACGCGCGATTTCTGCCGCCTTATCCAGCTCTCGGTGGTAAGGAAAGATCAAGTGTGCGCGATTGCTTACGTGCAACCGGCCCTTCACATCCACGCCGGCATTTGAGAGCGTTTCCATCTCGGCTACCAGCGCCGCAGGATCCACCACCACGCCTGTGCCAATAACCGCGTGCCGCTTCGGCCGCAAAATTCCGCAGGGGATGAGCTGCAGCACAAAGCGGTCTTTTCCGATGATGACGGTATGCCCCGCATTGTGGCCCCCGGCGACGCGTGCAATGTAGTCGAACGAGCCAGAAAGATAGTCTACGACCTTGCCCTTGCCCTCATCACCCCATTGCGCGCCCACCACCACAACGGATTTCATTCTTGTTCCTTCTCTCACACTTTCCCGTTTCGCCGGACCCAGCAGCGGTCACCAGGGCCGCACCCTTCCCCCTCTGCGACTTCCTGAGAGGAATACGACTGGTGGGAAACTGCAGAACAACAATTTAGAATCGTACGCTGGCACCGCCGGCAACGCAAGAGAGCCGGCGGCCAGACCTATCGCAACAATTCCTCGTACCGGAAGCAACTGACGACATGATCGTTGACCATGCCGGTGGCCTGCATCAGCGCGTAGCAGATCGTCGAACCCACAAACCGGAATCCGCGCTTCTGCAAGTCCTTGCTGAGCGCATCGGACTGGTGCGTCTTGGCAGGCACTTGCTTGTGCCTCTTCCAGGCGTTCTGCCTCGGCCGTCCGTCCACAAATCGCCAAACGTAGCCATCAAACGACCCAAATTCTTCCTGCACTTTTAGAAATGCCCGCGCATTCCCGATTGCCGCATCGATTTTCAATTTGTTGCGGATGATTCCCGCATCGCGCAACAGATCCCGCACTTTCTTCTTGTCATACCCGGCCACTTTTTCGGGATCGAATCCATCAAACACCTGTCGGTACCGCGCGCGTTTCCGCAAAATCGTGTCCCAGCTCAGCCCCGCCTGCGCACCCTCTAAAATCAAGAACTCAAACCATTTCCTTTCGTCGTGGACCGGTACGCCCCATTCCTCGTCATGATAGGGAATGCTCAGCTCGTTCTGTGCCCAATGACAGCGCACCACATCTGTCTCATTGGATTTCTTCATTTCCTCGCTCTCTCACTGAATTTAAGGAAAGTGGCTAGTGCCTCATCTAGTTGGCAGCCGGACGCCAGACGTAGTAGTGGGTCTGTCCTACTTCCTGCCATCCATCGATAGACTGTCGCGCAGACGAATTCTTCAGTACCACGGCTTGCGCTCCAAGTTCCGAGAATTTGCGAAGCGCTTCTTCCTTTCTCGCGGAATCGGCCGCCCAAAAACTCATCTCATCTTTCTCCTGGATTTCCGCGACGATTTTCACACCCGCCAGGTGTGCCCAGTACGCGCTCAGTCCGGTCCCAATCGATCCCACGCGCGTACCAGGCGGTATCCCAATCTGGCGCAGGCCAACGGCCACTTGCCACGGTTCGTACGGCCGGTTCGCAAGAGTATCTCTCAAATCGCGTGCCACCGGCCAGGCCAGCGCCAGCGCCAAAGCAAGAATCACCACCGGAGCCGTGCGTTTTCTGAGCGCTTCTGCCTTGTTTACGGAAAACCGCGCGCTCGTTAAAACCCACAGCAACAGCATTAGAGCAAACGGGCTCACATATCGTTGCTCGACCAGGACCAGCGAATACATCGCCAGCGCGGCGACCGATGGGAGCCAGACCAAGGAAATTCGTCTCTCTCCCCAATCCCATTTTCCCTCCTTCCCCACCTGCACGATCAGCGCAAGGAACACGACGTACAGCGCGCCGCTCCTGGAAATCAGCTTTAGATACAGATTCGCGCTCCGGAACAAGACCCAGAGCTGTCCCTTCCAGGAAAAATGCGGCCGGATCCCCTCGTACCAATAAGAAGGGTCGTACCAAGGCGGATAGCTCCCGGAAATCGGTTGCGCAAACTCATACATGGGAGGATCGGTGAAAACCCTTCGCGTCGGGTGCGCGGGAATCCCTGTTCCTTCCGGCTCGCCTTGCCAGTGAAGGATCGGTGCGCCACCAACATACCGCGCGTAATTGAGCCTGCCAGCGTCGCCAAATGTCGCTCGGTGCTTGTCTCTCGAAAGGGGAATGACCAGTGGAGAAGCAAGCGCCAGAAAGACCACTAGTGCGAGCGCCGACCCTGCCAAGGCCTTCGCGTAGGATGCTTTTGTTGTGGCGAAAAGAAGGAATCCACTCGCCAGGAACACCAAGGACAACGGGAACAATGCGGCCTTCGCGAGATACCCAACACCCAGCAGCAAACCTAGAGACGGGAACAAAAGCCAAGTCCCCTGACCCCGGTAAATGCGCAGTAGCAGCGCCGTCGCCAGCCAGGCCAGCCCGGCAACAATAATATCGGGGTTCACCATCGCCGGGCTCAGCCAGAACTGGGTGCTCCACAAGAACAGCAGGTACCCCCAAGTCCATAAAATCTGCTCCGGCACCGGCCTCAGCCATTTTTCCGCTCCGCTTGGTGTTCGCCGCGCCGCAAGTAGCTCCTTCAAGAAACTTTCGAAGCACAAAAAGTCAACCAAGTACAACGCAAGGTTCACCATGTGCACGCACGTAAATTCCCAAGCAATCCGCGGGTGAAAAAGCCGAAAGCTCACGTCGAGCAGCAGTGCATAAAGCGGGCTCCAATACCCGTTCACCAGCGCGTGCCATCCGCCTTGCGCCGCGGCCTTGGCCATTTCGATGTACGAAATCCCATCCGGGTTCATCTCATTGCGGCGCGCCCACACCTGCAGCACTCCCAGCGCGATCGCCAGGCACCAAAAGAACAGCCGCAGGCGTGGCCTTGGGCGCGTGTCGATCGGGAGTCGTGAGTTCTCCCGTTCCGCGTCCGCGCGCTCCAGGGGAATCACTCGTCCTCCGCGGGCCCGATTTTTCTTGATGGATTTGGCAAGGTGCTGTCGGCGCTCCTTGCCCGCAAGGATGCGCAAAATGCGAGAGCCAGCAAAAACAAAAAAACTGGCGTCCTCATGTGACGACGCCACCCGATTCTCTTGTGAGTTACGCGACGTGGCGGTCGAGGGCCTTGGTGATCTGTTCCTTCGGGACGGCTCCCACGATCTGCTCCACCACTTGCCCATTCTTGAATACAAGCAGCGTCGGGATTCCGCGAATGTTGTAGCGTCCCGCGGAATTCATGGCTTCATCCACGTTCAGCTTCATCACCTTCAATTTGCCCTCGTAGTCATGCGCGATTTCTGCCACCGTAGGCGCCAGCATGTGACAAGGCCGGCACCACTCGGCCCAGAAATCCACCATCACGGGTTTGGAATTGCTCGCGGCCAAGACTTCCGTCTCGAAATTTCCGTCTGTCACCGCTGGAATGGAATTGTCTGCCATAACGTTTATCCTAGGCGGCTTGCCCTTTGGCCCGCCGCCTGCGTCTCCTTTATCAATTTAATTAGATGTTGTAGCCGGTTTTTGGTTTCTCCCAGCATCCCCAGAGTTTCCAGAGTCTTGGCCCGATTCCTGAGGGTCTTGCACCGAGCTTTCCTTAACCTGTGTCGACTCCTCGGTGGCTGGCCTTGAATCTTTTTCCGAATCGAGAGGTTCACCCGCTTGCGAAGCCTGCCCGTCACCAGGCATGGGCGGCACCACAGCCCTGGCCGCTTTGCCTGCCCTCCGCCGTCGTTGGCCTTGTGCCCTGGCTTCCTTCGCTGGCGTCTCGGTTTCTTGCGGCTTCGCAACCGTTTGCGTGGCCACGAATCCGCGTGCCACGCGGGCCGCCTCATACAGGTTGGCGTATTGCCCGGCGGGCCCTTTCCAGGAAAAATCCTTGGCCATTGCGTTCAGTTGGATGCGCTTCCAGATCCCGTCGTCCAGGTAATGATGCAACGCCTGCCGCAGCGCATACAACAGCGCCTCGCCGGAATATTCGTAAAATTTGAACCCCGTCCCGGTGCCGTGCTCCACGTCAAACGGATCGATGCTGTCATCCAGCCCTCCCGTCGCTCGCACGATCGGCACCGTACCATATTTCAAGCTGTACATCTGATTCAACCCCGATGGTTCATAGCGCGACGGCATCAGGAACATGTCTGCGCCCGCTTCGACTTTGTGCGCCAGCACGTTGTCATACGCAATCTTCAATCCTACGCGTCCCGGATACGCCGCCGCCAGCGCGCTGAACAGCTTTTCATACTTGCGGTCACCCGTACCCAACACCACCAGCAGCAAATCTTCCTTCATCAACTCGTGCGCCTTCTCCGCGATCAGATCAAACCCCTTTTGGTCCGCGAAGCGCGACACGATTCCGATTGCTGCCCGCTCGAGGTGCTCCTGGGGCAGCCCAAATGCCTCCAGCAAATCCCGCTTGCAAACCATCTTGCCGCTCAAATCCTTGGCTGAATAATTCGCGGCAATCAGCTCGTCTCTTGCGGGATCCCACGCCGAGTAGTCCACGCCATTCAGAATTCCCACCAGCCGGTTCGCCCGCTTTCGCGCCACACCCTCCAGTCCATACCCGAATTCCTTTGTCTGAATCTCCTGTGCGTACTTCCGGCTCACGGTGGTCAAATAATCGGAATAAACCAATCCGCCCTTCAAAAAGTTGACGCTTCCGTAGAACTCAATTCCCTCGGGATGAAACACCGTTGGCGGCAACCCTACGCGCCCCAAAACATCTCTCGGAAACTGCCCGTGATACCCCATATTGTGAACGGTGAAGACCACCGGGATGTTCCTTACCAGTGGATCGTCGCTGTACGACATGCGCAGCAGTACCGGCACCAGGGCCGTCTGCCAGTCGTGGCAATGAAACACGTCGGCGGGCCAGATCTGTTTCGCCACCTCGATGGCCGCGCGGCAAAACTCGGCGTAGCGTTCCGCGTTGTCCGGATAATCTTTCCCGCCGCTCCCGTAGAGTCCCTCGCGGTCAAAATAAGCGGGATCATCCACGAAGAAGTACCGCACTCCGCCGAGTACCGCGCCATCCGCAACTGCCGGAAACCGCAGCCGCGCACCGCCCATCGGAACGGTCAGACTCGGAAGCACTACCGCCGCCGCTTCGGTCCCGCGGTAGCGCGGCAACACCACGGCCACTTCATGGCCCTGCGCCACCAGCGCCTTCGGCAGCGCTTCCACGACATCTGCCAGGCCGCCAGTCTTCGAAAATGGCAGCCCCTCCGATGCCACGAACAGAATTCTCATTGGATGGTCCGTTTGCCGGAAGCACCTCCATTTTACGCTACGCGAGCGCTGTCCGTCCGGCTACTTTGCTAAACG
>Ga0306920_100010032_pt1 | contig 12669 bp, 10 predicted proteins | sample flu12Cox44000170_FD_204666 | JGI IMG/M metagenome (GOLD analysis project Ga0306920, IMG submission 204666) | Lab enrichment of tropical soil microbial communities from Luquillo Experimental Forest, Puerto Rico - flux4day.12C.oxic.44.000.170 (v2)... | ecosystem: Environmental > Terrestrial >...
GTCAAATTCATCCTGTCGCGGACGACATCGACGAGGAGCGCTTCGGGATCGTCGGGCAGGGTCTCAAGGCGGCCGTTGATCGTCACGGTGCTCATCGCGCTCTCCTTTTACTGCTGGTCTGGGGGCTGGCGGGCGCAACCGCGCCAGCCACCAGAAGCCGGATCATCCTGTCGAGTTCGCCCAAGGCCGAGGCATTCAGCCGCAGATCGTTGAAGCCGCGAATGGCGATCTGAATGCATCGGGCAAGATCGCGCGATGTCATGCCGTCCTGCAAGCAAAGCCCCCGCCGGGCGCAGACACGATCGATGGTCTCGGCGCGAAGATCGGCGTGGTGCTCGATGAAGCTCTGATAGAGGTCGCGGGTCTGAAGCTGATGTTCGGACAGCAACTCCTCGGCCTGCGGCGATTCCGCGACGCATTCGAGCAGATAACGAAAACGCGCCCCGATTTGCGAGGCCAGGATATCGGCAAGCCCGCCGCCGGCCTCTTCCTGATCGAGGCCGGCCGCGGCTTCAGCCTCATAGGCCAGTTCATGCAGTTGCTCGACCACCGCCCTAAACAGCGCTTCCTTGCTCGGATAGTGATGATAGAGCGCTTGCCGGGTAAGCCCTGCTTCGTCGGCAATCTGGCTCATCGACGCGCGTCGAAAGCCGAACCTGGCGAAGATGCTTTCCGCGGCAGAGAGGATGCGATCCGGGGAGCCCATCCGACAATTTTGACACAGATCGTCAGTTTGTCAAATACGCATGGGCCCCGAGGCAGGCTTCGGGGCAGCGTGCCGTCCCGTCGAAACGGCCGCGTGCGCGCGGCCGAGCGCTGCGAGGGGAGATGAATTTGCCGTGAAGCGTGCATCACTTGCGCAAATCGAGCCTCCAGGCGGCATCCCTCAACACCGGCGTGGCGTGTTGCTCGGCCTCCTGGCGTTTGGCGGAACGCAAGACGTGTCGGGGTCATCGTGTTGAGCACGCTCAGCTATGGCTGATCGGATCCATCGCTGCCGTCGTCTATCTCTGCACGCCGGAAATCTATCCGATGCGGATGGGAGCGATTGGAACGGGTGTCGCCACCTCGTGGCTCCGGATCGGCTCGGCAACCGGGCCGACCCTGGTCGACTTCATGCTGGGCAAGGGCGGGGTCGATTCGGTATTGCTGAGGTTTGCTGCCGCGGCAATGGTCGGCTTGCTTGCAGCCACCCGAATGATCGAGACGCGCAACCTGCGCCTGAAAAAAATCGCGCGCTGAATCGGGAAATTAGCCTGAATCTGAAGTGAGTTTTTGCCGTTGATAAGCGGCTGGTCTCTTACCATCTCTGTTGCCATCAGCTGTTGTTAATTCGACGTCTGTGCGCCGGATCAGCTATAATTCGATTTCACCAATCAGCAGGCCGCCACCCATGAATGCTACCGAACGCAGTCCCTTGGAATCGATCGATCCGGTGAAGCTCGACCGGCTCGCGGAGCTCGCCATCAAGGTCGGACTTCAACTCAAACCGGGACAGGACCTGTTGATGACGGCGCCGACCGCAGCGTTGCCTCTGGTGCGCAGGGTTGCCGAACACGCCTACAAGGCTGGGGCCGGTCTCGTCACGCCGATCCTCGCCGATGAAGCGGTCACGTTGTCGCGCTACCGCTTTGGGCAAAATGAAGGCTTCGATCGCGCAGCGGACTGGCTCTATGACGGGATGGCAAAGGCATTTGAGGGAAACACGGCGCGGCTCGCGATCGTCGGCGACAATCCGATGCTGCTGGCGAATGAGGATCCGGTCAGGGTCGCTCGTGCCAGCAAGGCCAATTCGATCGCCTATAAGCCCGCGCTCGAACGAATCGTCAATTTCGACATCAACTGGAACATCATCGCCTATCCCTCGCCGTCATGGGCAAAGCTCGTTTTTCCCCAAGAAGAAGAGGGCGTGGCGGTTGCAAGGCTCGCAGATGCGATTTTTTCGGCCTCCCGGGTCGATCGTGAAGACGCCATCGCGGCCTGGCAGAAACACAACGCGACGCTGCGCAGCAAGACCGAATGGCTCAATGGGCGGCGCTTCGATGCCCTGCATTATTCAGGCCCGGGCACGGACCTGACGATCGGGCTCGCCCATGGTCACGAATGGGAGGGCGGCGCCTCGACGGCAAAGAACGGGATCACCTGCAATGCGAATATCCCGACCGAGGAGGTTTTCACGACGCCGCACGCCAGGCGGGTCTCCGGCCATGTCGTAAGCACCAAGCCGCTGTCGTACCAGGGCTCGCTGATCGAAAACATCGCGGTGCGTTTCGAGGAGGGACGAATCGTCGAGGCCAAAGCGAGCCGCGGCGAGGAGGTCCTCAACAAGGTCCTCGACACCGACGATGGCGCGCGCCGCCTCGGCGAAGTGGCGCTGGTGCCGCATTCTTCACCGATTTCGAAGAGCGGCTTGCTGTTCTTCAATACGCTGTTCGACGAAAACGCCGCCTGCCACATCGCGCTCGGCCAATGCTATTCGAAATGCTTCGTCGACGGAGCGAAGTTGACGCCTGAGCAGATCGCCGCCCAGGGCGGCAATACGAGTCTCATCCACATCGACTGGATGATCGGTTCCGACAAGATCGATATCGACGGGCTCTATGCTGACGGCAGACGCGTGCCCGTATTCCGAAAAGGCGAGTGGGCCTGAACGAACCGGCAAGGGTACCGCTATAATGCGTTCCCGAGCCCGCGCGCGATGTTTTGAACAACACCCTGGGTTCCGTGTTGCGGACATTCAACAAGATCAAGCGCATTCTACTGGCATCCAACAAGCGCCGGCCGGCGAGCCTGGTGGCTCCGCCTGAAAACAGCGCGGCTAGTACCCGAGCTTCAGCCGGTAGACGTCCATCGCGGTCTTTGAAAACAGCGCGGTCTTTTCCGCCTCGCTGCAGGTCATCGCGATGCGTTTGAAGGCGTTGAAAATCACCTGATAGCTGCATTGGCCCTTGTCGGGCGGAAAATTGCTCTCGAACATGCAGCGCTGCGGACCGAACGCCTCGATGCAGGTCTCGATATAGGGCCGCCACGCCTTGGCCAGTTCCTCCGAGGAGGGCGGGGTGGGGCGTTTGTGAAAATCAAATCCGAGCAGGCGCATGGCAAGCCCGCCGAGCTTCACGGCGACATTCGGACATTTTGCGATCTCCCGGATAGACGCTTTCCAGATGAGGAAAATCTCCTCGCGCCTGTTGGCGTAGACGCCGACGCCGACCGGGCCGCCGCAATGGTCGAGCACGATCCTCGTGTCCGGGAAGGCGCACGCAAGATCGGTGAGTTCGCCGATCTGCGGGTGAAAGAGCCATGCATCGAAACTCAAGCCCAGCGGTGCGAGGCAGGCGAAACCCTCTCGGAAAGTTGAATCGAGCAACAGTCCTCTCGGCCGCGTCGCATACATGCCTGCGACATTGGCGTCGCCGTCCCAGGCGGAGGAATGGCGGATGCCGCGGAAGCGTCCTTGACCGGCGGCGATTTCCGCCTCGAGCACGGCCTTCGCGCCGTCTCCGAGCAAGAGGTTGACGTGGCCGACGATGCCGGCGCAGACAGCGGCAGGTCCATAACCGCCGCTCGCGCTCATCGCCGCAGCGCCATTGGCGAATTCGACCTCGCCGACGGGACGAAACGCCTCAGGCCCGTGAGCCCGGTACATCGAACGGGCCTCGACATAGATTGTTGCAATAACGTTATGACCGCAAGCTAGGTCAGATGTAATCTCCTCAATCAGGTAGCGTTGGCCGTCGCGATCCCACAAATGATGATGCGGATCGACGATTGTGCGCGTGGGCTCGAGAATTTCTTCCTGGCGCAAGGCGAGCCAGTCCGGCCGCGGATCGGCATAAAGGCCGCTTTTGGAAACGGACGCAGTGCTGGCGGCCATGGATGATCTTCTCCGTGACAATCTGCTCGGGGGGCTCACATCGGCATTTCATACGCCGCGGAGGATGATGACGGTCGGCGTGCCCGGCAGTGAATCCCGCGAGATCCTCAAGCTCCGTTCGGATCTTTGATCGATCTCGAATTGCTGACCGATCCTGCGCATGAACTCATCGAGCGGCGTCGCAAAACGATGCATCGGCAGTACCACCGAAGAGCGCAAACGTCGCGTGATTTCGGAAATGCCATCGAGCGACATCGTGTAGGCGCCGTCGATCGGCACCATCACGATATCGAGCCGGCCGATAGCGGCGAAGTGGGTCTCATCGAGCTTGTGATGCAGGTGGCCGAGATGGCCGATGCACAGACCCGCAACCTCGAAGATGAAAATCGAGTTGCCGTCCTTGATCATCTGCGCATTCGAATCATCCATGAAGTAGCGGCGGATATCGGTGGTCACATTACGGATGTAGGTGTCGCCGATGCGCTCGGCGATCTGCGCGGGCTTGCCATCCTCTCCCCAGCCGTGCAGCACGTGAGGAATGCGCGGGTCGGGGAACAGGGTGTAGTGCGTGCTGTGGGCCCTGTTCATGGTGATGACATCTGGACGTCGTCCGGTGGTGTAGGCGCCGCTGAAGTCGGTCGCGATCCGCACGCCGCCTGGCGTGTCGATGTAGTAGGTCGAGTGGCCGGCATAAGTGATCTCGACCTCGTCGGCCTTCGCCAGGCGGTGAAGGCTGACGGGCACGGCGCGGGGCGAAGTCTGGGCCACCGCAAGACATTCACTGCGCGGAATGTCTTGTGCTGCCGCGGGTGCGATCAGAGCGCCGAGCAAAGCAGGAATGACGGCAAGAAATCGAAGCATGGCAGGCCCGCTTCCGGTGACTTTCGGACGCGCAATCTACCGCCGAAATTCCGATGCGTCATGCTGGGGTAACGCATGTCTGCGCTGAGTGGGATCGCAGAAGCGTAAAGCCGCTCACTCCCGGTGCGGGCTCAGCTTCCAGGTCGCGGCCAGGATGATCAATGTCATGACACCGCTGATCACAGCGGCCGCAGGCATCGCCAGCGCAAGGGCTGCGGTACCGGCCCATCCGATCGAGGAAAAGGCTTCCGCGAACGTCGCGAGCCTCGAGGAGGTCTGACGGCGGCGGAACTGGCTGCGGCGGGCCTGCACGCGGAACCAAAGCTGGATCGCGGTTGCGGCGGTCGTCGCAACAAGGACGCCCAGCGCGGTGATCATTGCCTGCAGCTGCGAGGCAAACGCCAGTGCCAAAACCAGCGGCGCGAACAGGGCTCCGATGACGAGCAATACCACCTCGATCTTGGCGCGGATCACCCGCGATGGCGGCAGCGGCGCGGTGGCAACGAGATCGGGGGCGTCTTCGCCGCAAATGGTGAGCCAGGCAAGTCCGCCGGCAAGCTGGCCTGCTGCCATCACGACCACAGGTGTGATCAGCACGGTGGCGGCCGAACTGTCGCTGAAACTGCGCCACAGCAACAGGGCTGGCGGTACCAGGTAGAGCAATTGCATCAGGCTTTGCGACAACAGCCACGGGTCGCGCCGCAGCAGCAAAAATTCCTTCCACCGCAACGCCTGTTGACGCGAGGCGGCGCGGAACGGCCTGGTTCGCCAACCAGGATGGGCTGGTGCCGAACTTGCCGATGCGCGGATCGCGGTGTCGGCAAATCTCGCCGAGAAACCTGCCATCACCGAGCCGAGCAGCAGAAGACCGAAAATCAGTAACAGCAGCAATGCGTCGCCGTCGCCAAGTGCTGCGCGCGCCGGCAACCAGAGCAGGCTGTCCGGTTCGGGCGCAAACGCCGCGGCCGCGTCCGAGGTGAGAACGGCAAACCGCGACAGCGTGCCGTAGGACAGGATCGCGGCGACCTGAAGCGCGATGACGAAACCGGCCCCGATGATCGCGGCGAGAATCTGGGCGACGAGCCGGGTGCGACCCGGGCCGATCATCCGGAACAGCATGATCGTCACCGCGATCGCGACGGCGGCTGCGGTAAGGCCAATGGCGACAACGACGCCGAGGGCTGCGAACCATCGGACGCCACCGCCGAACACGAGCACGTCGATGAATGGCGTCGAGAACAGCAGCGCCATGACCGTGACCGAGAGCGCGATCGCACCAAGGCGGACAGAGAACACGTTGGCGAGCTTGACCGGCGAGGACATGATCAGATCGAGGTCGGAGCGGGCATAAAACACCCGCGTCACCGACTCGATCGCCTGCGACAGCATCAAGGCCCAGGCCAGGATTATCGTCGCCGTGATGACGATGAGCGCGGATTTGTCGAGCGGCGCCCGCAGGTGGGCATATCTTCCGACCACGGCATAGGCCGGCAGGTGCATGATCGCGGCCAGAATAACGGTCCCGACGATGGCGGCGCGCTTGCGCTGGCGACGGCCGCCCGTCATCATCGCTAGCCACTCACGCCATGCGAGCCGGATCTCGTGCCGGGCAAACCAGGTCAACGCGGCCGAATTCATGCGGCGACGGCTTCGGTGTCGACCAGCGCGATGAACATGTCTTCGAGACTGGTGTCGTTTTTCCCGTTTTGCTGGCGCAACTCTGCGAGCGTGCCTTCAGCAACAAGCCGTCCCGAAGCGATGACGCCGATGCGATCGGACATGCGTTCGGCCACTTCGAGAATATGCGTGGTCATGATAACGGTGCAGCCGGCGCGCACCCGCTCGCCGAGCAGTCCCTTGACGTGGCGCGCGGATACGGCGTCAAGTCCGGTGAGCGGTTCATCGAGGATGATCAGTTGGGGATCGTGTATCAGCGCGCCCGCGAGCGCCACCTTCTGGCGCATGCCCTTCGAAAATCCCTCGCAGCGCTCGTGAAGGTTCGGTTCAAGACCGAGCGAGGCGAGCAGCTCGCGCGCGGATGATTCTGCAACCGACGGATCGATGCCCCAAAGTCCGGCGACGAATTCGAGATATTCCAGCGGGCTCAGCTTGTCGTAGATCATGGGCTCGTCTGATACCCATGCCGTGATCTGCTTGGCAGCGACCGGGTCCTTGAGAGCGTCGATACCGAGGATGGAGACGAAGCCGGAGTCGGGCCGCAACAAGCCAGCTACCATCCGCAAGGTCGTCGTCTTGCCGGCGCCATTCGGTCCGAGCAAGGCGTAGAATTCGCCTTTGCGGACGGTCAGATGGAGCGCATCGACCGCAAGGCGATCAAAACGCTTTGTTAACCCTCGCACTTGAAGCGCCGTTTGATCGGGAGTCATTCGTCGGGACGATCCTGGTTTGCTGGTGAAGTGGATTCGAACATTCGTCGCTCCGCTCCGGAAATGAGCCACTGGCCGTAAAAAGACCATGGACCGAAACCGTTTCGGCGCGGTGAATCGTGGGACGAAAATTGCAGAATGCGAGGGCGGGACGCGCCCGTCCTGTCTTGCGATGGCCGGCGACGTCCCTCCGATTCCACAGGCTCGCATACGAGAAAATCGAATGATCGAACTTCGGAATCCAGGCCTAGGGTCCAGTCAGGGCAAGCCCGGCCTCTACTGGCTGCAGTGTGGTCAGATTGCAGCGCCAGCTGCCATCATCGGCCTTCTGAAATGCAAACGATTTTTCGATTCTCAACCGGTATCCGATGATGAAATTGTCACGCGTTCCAGGCGTCGATTTCGGCCGATTGGAAGTCAGGTCCCAGCAAGTGCCGGTGCAGCTCGATGCGACCGGGCTGCAGGCCGTGAAGGGAGCCAGCACTGCCATTTCGACTTCGGCGATCACTTCGGCAGTCTTCTCGCTCACATCGCTGTCGATCTGAAATACGCGATCCACAGCCACGAAATCCAGGCAGCCGTTGGATGAATGAATTTGCGCGACACAGAGGTCGACTGCGTCGGCATTCGGCAGCGGCGTAAAGCGCGGACGCCCGAAGAGCTTTTTCGGATCGCCCTTGGCGGCGGAAACCTCGGCTATCTTCTTGGCGAAATAATCAGCGAGGCAGCCCTCGGAGGACGCCAGATCTCGCGACGGTACGTGTTGCTTTTCCTCGAGGCCGCACTTGCGGTCGCGTTCCCGGCCCCAGCGATCGAATTCGGCGAACGCCTCGCGGGCGTCATTTTCGTTCAACCTCGCGATCAACGGCATAACCATGTCGTTGAGCTCGGTCTTGGCCAGTGCCAATGACGGATCGCTGCAAATCAATCGTCCTGCGGCTGTATTGATGGCGAGGCAGTCGAAATTCGGATCGGACAGAATTTCGATTCTCTCTTTAGATTCCTTCAGCAGGCAGTCTCGCACGGCTTTGATGTCCTGCCCTTTGACGCTCAGCCTTCCAAGGATGCCACAGCTTGAATTGCGCTCGCGGATCCATTCCGCATTTTCCACGACCGCAAGGTTGCGGTTTGGAAGCCGGTTCAGCCTTTCGGCGATCGCGGCGTTGAGCTTGACGCCGACGGCGTTGAGTTCGGGGTCGCCGCAAAACATCTGATCGGCGGGACTTCGGATATCCTCGCAACGATTTTTGATAAAGAGTGGAAGCACGTCGGTGATCGACCGGTCGTCGTCCACCGGATTTTCCGCATGGCCGGGCACGATGAGCCCGATCTGGATTGCGATAACGGCCAGCCCAATTGCCCGCATCCCCCATCTCCAAATAAATCAACCAATCTGCGGGCCATGCTAGCTATCCGAGCATCGCGGCGAAACGAGATTATTGACGCGGCCCAGCCTGTGCCCGCGAAAAAGTTGATGCCGGCGGGAGCTGTGCTAGCATATCTCAACCGAGGCGCCGAGCCGAGGTGGTCATTAAATAACGGATTTGTTTTGCAATGATGATTTCAACGAAAACCTCCAGGCCCGCTGCCCGGAAATCCTCCGTTGGACTGGCACTTCTGCCGGCGATCCTGACCCTTGTTTTATCAAGCGATGCGAGCGCAGCGCAAAAGCTCGTGGACCCCGATTCCGTCGCACCGGAGTATCGCGCGGCCGCCGAAAAGCGACGGACCGAACAGCTCAGGCTGCTTCAGTGCTCAAAAAAGGCGGACGAGGCCAAGGTGCCGAAAAGGGATCGCGCCGCAAATATCAGCGCCTGCATCGATAAACAATGAGTTCAAACGGTTCGACCAAAACCATCACCTTCAGTTCGTTCGCCTGTATCGCGACTATCCGAACGTCAGTTCGATTTTGAACTCATGCCGGCCGGCGTGACAAAATTGACGGCCACTGCTGAATCCGGGCGCGACACGGCAGCGGCTGGTGCCGGATCTTCATAACGCATCACGCCGAGGTCATCGATGACAAAGAGCGGCCGATAATTCCTGACGTCTGCGTCCTCGACCAGCGCCATGCGGCGATTGTCCAGCGTGAGCCAGCGGTCGTCCAGTCGCGCCATCGCAACGGCATGATCCTCGCCGCGAATGGTATCGCGCATGACGACGATCCTGAGATCGCCGGGCGAGACGCCGGCCATCTGGAGGGCCACGAACTTTGCGATCGCATAATCTTCGCAATCGCCGGCGCCGGTAGCGAAGGTGACCAGCGGCGAACTCCACACGTCGATCTCGCCATATTGAGCAAGGTCGCTCATCGGTCTAATCGCCAGATTGATTGCCCGATTGATCTCGCCGAGCCTGGCGCGTCCCTCCCGAGCCCTCGCGTTGTCCACGATGGCGAGGAATCGCAGGGCCGCTGGCGACACGCAGCGCGCACGGTCGCCATCGCAAAGCGCAAGTTGCACTCTCTCATCGCCGAGTTTGCGCTCCACGCCCATCCATTTTTCACGCAAGCCGCCGCCGTATATCCTCGAAACAGACAGTCCGAACGGCTCGACGGATTTCCGGATCAGGTCCAATCCAGCCGGCGAAATCAAACTTGCAGCGCGAAGGTCGGCTGTGCCGAACCAGAGCAAGCCGGAGGCGAGTGCGAACACCCGCCACGGTTGCGAATGACTGAAGAATCCCATGTGACGTCCCCTGTCCGCGCGCCGGCGCGGCGCTCAAGCCGCTCGAGACGGATCGTTTCTCAGGGGAATGATGGGCAAGGGGGCTGTAAATCCACTTAAACGACCCCACGACTCAGGGAAAAAAAGCCGATCAGGCTGAAATTAAGCTCGATATTCTTGAGAAAATTTTATGGATTTGGCGAGAGCCGGGGCGCGGCCCACAAGGTAACTGGCGGTTTAGAAATTGCGAGGTTGTGACAAGCGTCAACGACGATCTTCCGACGCTGCGGTAAACTAATTCGTCGTTGCACGCCCTTTTCGATCGGCTTGCGCACGAACGGCGCGGCATCACGGTCGCTGGCAACCCCATGCTTTGGCTGGTCTCGGGCCAATGTATATGATTGTTACAGCTTCCATTTTTCCGCAACATATAGCTAATTTGTCGAAAGGCTCCGCACTTTGTGATCTAGTTCACTTTTTCGTGGCCGAAAATGACGCATTATTCTGCCCGTAAGTGCTGAACAAAGCTGAGGGGAGTATTCGTGCCCAACTATATACACAGGAATACCTGCGTATGCCACATTTCGTGGCCCATATACGTCCCTAGCGCCCGCTTTGACACAATGAATACTTGTGTTCTGAAGAATATGACGGGCCAGATGTCGATTCCAGCGCGGTTTGAGCCAAGCCTGCACAAGCAAGAGATGGTTTCGCAAAGAGCTTCCTGATGCTAAGGAAGCTTAGACTCTCAAAATTATAAAATTTTTAACCATTGCGGTGGCGCCTGTGAACTACTCCGGCAAATTTGACGCCAATTTTTCCGTTGAAGATTCCGGCCTTCATTCGTTCGGCCACTTCAACGCAAAGACGCTTCAAGCATCTCACGTTCCTTCGGATGCGATCATCGTTCCGAACGCGAACCTGCTTTTCAATGGAGACTTCAAACAGTCCGGCCTTGATCTGGTCCTTTCAAAGGATGGTCAAGAACTGGTCTTGCACGATTATTTCAAGGGCGAGAAGCGCGCTCCGCTGGCATCGCCCGACGGCGCTCATCTCACCAGTGATATCGTCCAGGCACTGTCGGGCCACGTCCAATACGCGCAGGCCGACGGCAACACTGGTGCAGCCAAGGTCATCGGCCATGTGACCAAGCTCGCGGGCACCGCGACCTGTCTCCGCAATGGCGTCGCGATCATCCTCAACAACGGCGACAACGTCGAAAAAGGCGACGTCGTTCAGACCGGAACCAACGCGACACTCGGCATCACCTTCATCGACGGCACCGTGTTTGGATTGTTGTCGAATTCGAGAATGGTGCTCAACGAGATGGTCTATGACCCGAACGGGTCGAGCAATTCGTCGCTGTTGAGCCTGGTTGCCGGCACCATCACCTTTGTCGCCGGCGAGACCGCAAAACACGGCGATATGAAGGTCGATACGCCGGTCGCGACGATGGGTATCCGCGGCACGGCGGTTCTGACCGAGATCGATTTTCAGATTCCGCTTCCGCCGGTCGATTCCAACCTCGACCTTTCGGCATTGCCGCCACCGGTTGCGAAATTCCAGGTCCTCGTCGAGCCGGACGGCACCACCGGTTCCTACATCCTGTACGACAAGACCACGCTTACGCAGTACGCGACCGTCGACAAGGCCGGGCAGCAGATCAACATCAGCGGTGGCCAGGTCAATTATTCGAGTGAGCCGCTACCGCCCGATGTGCAAAAGCTCATTCAGGATGTGTTCTCGCTGAAATTCTCCGACAGCTCCAACACCAAGACGACGGTTGTCCAGAACGATTCGATCGTCCCCAAGGACGCGAACGGCTTCCATTCGCCTGACGGATCGGTCCAGCTCCCGACCTTTGCAAGCCTCAACAACGGGGCAAATGGTACCGGCTCTGGGAACAACCTGACATCTACCTTTTTCGTTCCGTTCCAGGTCAACGCGACGACGGCGCAAGAAAAATTACAGATCACTACCACGGGCGGTAGTGGTGACAGTCTCGCCTGGCAGGTTTCCAAGGACGGCCAGACAGGCTGGGCCACGGTCAGCACCGCTCAGAACTTCACGCCGAGCGAAAGCCAGGAAGGCATGTTCCTTCAGCTCGTCGTGACTGGCGGCGTCAACGGGACCCAGACCTTCAGTTTCGGCGTGGTTCAAGAGGATCCGAGCGAGAATGCTGCAATCTCGCTAAGCGGGCTCAACACGAGCCACAATGCGGTTGAGGGCGTGACGGTCACCGCGACGGTCACCGAGCCGGATGCGCCCGACCCGAGCCAGATCACTTATACCTGGATCGTCAACGGCAAGGTGGTGGCATCAGGTGTTGGCATGAACACCTACACCCCGGGCGATGCTGCCGGGGGTAACACGCTGACGGTGAGCGTGTCGTTCACCGACACCAACGGCTTTGCCGAGCAAGGTTCGACTTCGGCCGGTACGGTTGTCCCGATTGCGAGTGTGCCGGTGGTGACGGCGTCGGCGGCTCCGACCAACGAGAACAGCACCAGCACCTTGGCGCTGACGCTCACCAACGCATCCGCGCTGTTTGCGGACGGCGACGACAGCGTAACGATCACGGTAACGCTGGACAATGGTGCCAAGCTGACGCAGACCGGCACTGGCGCGAAGGTCGTCGACAATGGCGACGGCACGTTTACGGTGACGGCGACCAGCACCGCCGATCTTGCCGGGCTGACCATCACGCCTTCCAGCGAGTTCGAGGGCACGGTGAACGTCGGGGTGTCGGCGGTGGCGCATGACGGCAGCGCCGTCTCGACGGCGGGCATGACCTCGACGACGCTGACGGTGAACCCGGTTGCGGATCAACCGGTGGTGACGGCATCGGCGGCTCCGACCAACGAGAACAGCACCAGCACCT